>Ga0209611_10003059_pt1 | contig 29261 bp, 20 predicted proteins | sample S1TSphgellanicum_3_FD_187693 | JGI IMG/M metagenome (GOLD analysis project Ga0209611, IMG submission 187693) | Host-associated microbial communities from peat moss isolated from Minnesota, USA - S1T2_Fc - Sphagnum magellanicum MG (SPAdes) (version 2) | ecosystem: Host-associated > Plants > Peat...
TAAGGGATGGATGGATTTTGGCAAGCACCTGATCCAAGGATATTTATGCCACCATGGTATCAACTAGTTCTAGTTCAATATAAACCAAACAGTAAATTGCCATATCGGAAGCTTCAATATCCCACATATGTGAAAGATATTGATCTTGATGTTCACATTAAAAAATTTAATAAAATAATTCAAACCAATGGTGAGACTATGGAGGTAGATATCATCAACATGTTTGGTTTTACTTTACGAGACAACATTTCATAGTGGGGTGAAATCTTTGTACAAGATCATTTTAACTATACATTTGATGAGCCGGAACAAACATTTTGCAAGCACTTATAGATTATGAAAAATGACGAAAAAAATTATATGAAGTTGAGGAATCTCCAACAACAAGTTAGTAAACATATAAAAATTTATTACGAACATTTACTTAAATTGGTTAATTGTTTACAAATGAAAGCTATTAATGTTTTCCTTACTACTATTTTTAGAACATGTTTACAACCATACCTTAGATTGGCAACAATAGTTATGACAAGAGATACCATGATCAAGCATAAGGAAGCTACAATGATTTGTGAGGAAAGTGGACCAATTATAACAAAAAATAATGGTTTCATAACTCAACCAAAGTCCAAACCAATTACACAACCCATAGTCATTTATAATACTACTTGGCAATAGTTAACCTATTTACATTGTGGAAAAACAAGTCATGCGAAAGAAACATGTCATAACAAGAAGAAAGAAAAACTAACAAATTTTGTTGTGCCCACTGAAGTTATTAAACCAGTCTTTGAAATGGCTACACAACTTATCAAGCCAATTAGAGTGCCATTAAGATAACCCTATATTATCTGTTCTAGCTCTAAACATCATGCATTTGATTGTCTAAAAAAACAGAAGTTCAAAACATGTTCCGGATGAAACCAACCATTATTACTAACGTAATAGCAAAAAACCTTAAACTTGACGATGTACCAATGAATGTAGTTACTATTGTCATGACACGTAGCCAAATACTAAAATAACAGGTTCTTAAATAATGTGAAGCGGTGAAAGCAAAAACAATAATTGATTAGCAAACAAAAGAACAATTGCATGATTCCTTTATTCATACCATTAGGGAGTTATAAGGGAGTGACTAATGTTGCAAACATTCGTTGATGTAAACAAGCCATTTCATTTGAATTGGGCTAGTTTACCAAAACTAGTAAGTTGACTAGTTATAAACAAATAACATGTTTAATTGACTCCACAAACAATAACAACAAAAAAAACTTTGGAGGAGATTTTGAAAGACATTAGTATTCAAGTTCTAGAGATTAAGTATGTCATCAACTTGGGGCAATTCTTGAAGATTATGTTAGACATCAAATAATACATTTTCAAACCGATTAAATTTGTTCAACTAATTCAACATTTTCAAACTGATTAAATTTGTTCAACTAATTCAACATTTTCAAACTGATTAAATTTGTTCAACTAATTCAACATGTTCAAACCTGAACCTACATGTGTAGAAGTGGCTATCACTACACCAAAATGTGTCCTAGTTCACTTTGGTTTCACTAAATTTTGAATGAATTTGGACATTTTTACCATGATGAAACTCGTCAACCCCTTAATGAATGGGGACGAATTACTATGGATAATGAATTGGTTCATTAATACTTAATGAAATAAGGTTAAACTAAAATGAAATACAAATTTACAAAGCCATTTCATTTGCTAATCAATTAATTAAGCACCATGGAAATTATCTAAATTAAAATTATTTAACATAAAATGTATTGATAATTTCATGATTTTCAACCTATGAGTTATTGACACATGTCATTACCTAAGTTGGGTCTAAAACCTAATTTAGGTATATAGGTCACGTAATCAACTTAGGTACATATTCTAAGGAACTACATAAGAAAATATTTAGTCAACTTACCATTATTGACCACACACACACCATTTATGAAGTTTGAACCTTTAACCTTTAGGATGGAAACAAACACCATTACCATCAAACCACCCCACTTGTCGTGGTAATATGTTACATTGCATTCTATTAGCAAATATTTGATTTAAACATTACAAAAATAAATTTAAAAAAATCATATTTTATTGAAATTTTGTCCAAATGAAATTATTCAAGTTTATTTTTGTTTAAAATTCAATCATGTACATAATTACATTTATTTCCTTTTAAAAATGTAAAATCATTTGGACAATTTTTTTTTGAATATCACTATTTAATAACATTTCAATGATCATTATTTTGAAAAAGAAAATGTTCAATAATTGGATTTTTTTTGTTAATATAATAATATTATGCATGTTAGGCTACTTTCAACTATTATAAAGTTATTTTTCATTAATCAAAATTATTTCACCCTACATTATTTATGGTTATTAATGATTATTATCAATTATTTTTGGCTATTTTTTGTTATTTCACCTTAGGTTAGTTTTGCTTATTTTAAGTTATTTATTGTTATTTTAACCTATTTCACCTTAAATTATTTCTACCAATTTTAAATAATGTTAATATATAATTATTGTTAACTATTAATGGATATTGTTAGCTATTCTATTGGTGGTTATTAATGGCAATTATATTAGTGATTATTGGTGGTTAAATTACCATAGGCTATTAGTGCCTATTGGTGCCTATTCTATTATAGGCCATTAGTGGTTATTGATAGTTATTAGTGCATATTTTATTAATGACTATTAATGGCTATTGATGGGTTATTTTATTAGTGGCTATTATTGATTATTCTAGGTTATATTATAATTATTGGTGATTATTATATTATAAGTTATTATTGGTTATTTTATGTTATATTACAACTATTGGTGACTATTATAATATAAACTATTGTTGGATATTTTAGGTTATATTATCATAAGCTATTGGTAGTTATTTTATTATAAGTTACTTTTCATAATCTATCATTAATTATTTTAGGTTATTTTACTTTAGGTCATTATTTTTATTTTAAATTATTTTAAGTTATTATATTTATGATAAAAATAACTTATAATAGCATAAAGTAAAATGACCTTGAATAACCTAAAGTATAATTTGAAATAACATATAATAACCTAAAATAAAATAACATAAGGTTAATTGAACAATTTAATTTAAAATAACTTTAAAGCCTATAAGTTAGATATGAGACCTAAGGGTAAAATAATGTATAATAGTTTAAGGTATAAAATTTAAAATGTCCTATAATAACATATAATAACTTGTAAAATATATGTTATAATAATTAAAATAACCTAAAATAATATAGGGTATATCATAAAGTAACATATATAAGGTATTTAAAACAACATGGAAATAAACCTATTTACCATAATAAATTATAATAGTGAATTATGTCAACTAATAGTGAAACATGATGTTTACATAATGATATTACAATGAAATAATTTTAACCAAGGCAAAATCATTAAAGTGTAATGAACTTATTTGACTTTTAAAGTCCCATTGTGATTCAGGTTAGTGAACTAAACCCCACTTCTGTACTAGTGTATTGATCACCAAATGGCTATGAATCAAGTCCAAGTTCGTAAAAACTTTATTGATGATGTGTTAATTGATGGGGGATATAGAGTAAACATTATTACTAAGAATTTGAAAGTACAATGAGGTTTGTTAAAACCTAATCCAATGAATTATAATTTGCATATGGTAAATCAAACCATAGCCAAACCACTTGGTCTTATTAGGGATCTAAAGATATTTGTCCATGGAATTTCTCATATAACTTCATTTATTGTTAGCAACAAATATGTAATAAATTTTAATTACTCAATGTTACTAAGATGCCCATGGTGTAGAAGATGCAAAAATATCCCACAATTAGGGATTTATTATTGTTACCATACAAAGAATCAGCATAGTAAGAAACAAACCTAATACTATGAAACTTGGTGTTTAAACCAAAAGACCAAAATGTTTTGTTTGTTATGATTTCCATTTTAAAATATTTACGACGAAAAGGATGTAATGTCTGCCACAAAGTTAGACATGTTTTCAAGAGGAACCATAATAATACCTATTCGTATTAAACTTGTTTCTAAAACAAACTATACCAAATATTGTCACAATATATTTGGTTTTAAAACAACCTATTAAACCAATAGATGTATTAGCTATAAAATTAACTATACCACCTAATATTGTCAAACAACATTTACATGAAACCTTTTTCCACCCAGAGGTTGGAAAGATGATTTTTTATGAGACATTTGTTTAGGAGCGAATATAAGATCTAACCATAGTAGGTTGGATAGTTATTGAAAAAAAACAATTACCAAAGTCAATTTTGGTACCAAGGAGAATGTGCAACAAGCGAAAATGAATTCTGCACTTAAATCAATTATCATAGATCAATTAATTGAGCTTTTGAAAGAGTTCAAAGATGTATTTGCCTAGACATACAAAGGCCTAAAGGGTATTCCACCAGAGATTACTTAACATTAGATTGAATTGGATACCACAATACCACTTACTCATCAAACAAGGTACTGGTTGAATCCCAATTATGTTGTTATTGTCAAACAAGATATAAATGAGCTACTTACTATTAGTTTTATTAAACTAATTGAAGACACTACAAGAATTCATGACCTTTTAAGAGGTTCAAATTGACTAACTTATTCTTTTTGACTAAAGGCAAGATACATTTTGACTAGAGGTCCCATGCATGAATGTCACATGTAAGTTTTGACTGATTAATTTGATTAATCTACTTGACTGAAGTGACTTGTTTAACCATTTTGTCAAATTGTTCATCTTGTCAAATTTGACCATAAAGTGAAACCCTTGGTCAAAATGGCCAGGGCCTTAATCAAATAAAACCTGTTATTGGGCCACTAGGTACCTATGCATAGGTGTTTGTAATTCTAGCATCAACAATATTCATTTATTTGTGAGGCTAGTTGATTAATGTGAATATATAATCTTTTAGAATTGGTTTCATGTTGATGGCCATATATAAGGGCCTTACTACAAGTTACAACATATAAAACAAACAAAATTGATGCAAAACATATTCAAGGGAATGTGGTAAAATGTAGGTTAAACAAATTTGGGACAACCATGTAACATTGATTATCTAGAAATCCATTTTAACAAGTGGCTAATATTGCAAAAACTTGTATTTTGAATTGATGCAAAATCATGTTTGATATCAATTTAAAAAGAAGGCTATGTATGTTTTCATACCCAATAACAAATATAACGTTTACTTAATTACAAATTCCTATTAAAATGTCAAGTTCATAGCTTGTTCCAAAAGGCCCATCAGCATTGCATATGTAGCACTTTATGGTCAACCTTCACATACACATTGGACCCTAACGTTATATGTAGCTATAATTGTTATTACAAGTAGAACATATAATGTTTCAAAACAATTGGATGCTGACCTACATACTTTGTCCATTCCAAGCACAAAATGGGCATAATAGGACCCAAGGTGTGTATGGGTAGCACCAAAACATGTTTGATGGGTGAAAAATTGTTATTACAAGTAGAACATATAATGTTTCAAAACAATTGGATGCTAACCTACATATTTGTCCATTCCAAGCACAAAATGGGCATAATAGGACCCAAAGTGTGTATGGGTAGCACCAAAACATGTTTGATGGGTGAAAAATTGTTATTACAAGTAGAACATATAATGTTTCAAAACAATTGGATGCTGACCTACATACTTTGTCCATTCCAAGCACAAAATGGGCATAGTAGGACCCAAAGTGTGTATGGGTAGCACCAAAACATGTTTGATGGGTGAAAAACAATTTGGAAAAAAATACACATGTATGATACTGCCATATTACCTACAATACTAACTATGGGCACATATATTACATGTGCTTTTTATCCACACATCAAGATACCCTGTGCATACCAATTGCATTCAAAAACAAATTGTAGTAGGAATAAACAATTTTGCCTTGTTGTTACAATTGAAGACCAATTATTTTCAAAAATTAATGATCCTTGAATAATTGTCATGTTCATGTTCACTTGGCAATTGTTAGACCTCCAAGGCTGAAATATCAATGCCAATAGCTCCATAACCCAAGTTCACTATCATATTACATCTCCATGTTTAAGTTACCCCAAGCATCTTCATCACTTCAATAGTCTTCCAACATTGAAAGATCAACAACCTTCAATACATCTTGCAATCCTTGAATTGTACATGAAATTAGAGTTGCATAATTAATAAAAAGACATTTAAAAGAAAAACATTATGATGGAAGACACATGTTTGTATTCAATATGCAATGGTGCAAATTAATTGAAAATTTACTTACAAAACTCAGTGATAGACATTGACACATTTTGGCTAGACCACAATTTAGTGATTAAAAATAACAACAAGGTGAACATATGTTGAATTAAAGACCTAGCAATTGCTTCAAAAGCTATAAAGTGCATAACAAATTTGTCATAAGATTTGGGAATAAAGGAAGAAAAAAGAGAAGGGCAATTTATAAATATATAAACATATGAAGGTAGCTCGGGCTTGAAGGGGGGCTTGCAAAGAAATCATCATGAACAAAAAAAGGGATGCACCTCTGCACCAAGAGGGAAGGAAAGTCATTAGTCCATCTACATTCAATCTAAAAAAGTAGAAAGCAAAATTTGATGGAAAGTTCAAACTTACTCACAATCCAAAACAATCTTAGAGCATTTATGGATAGGTGAATTATGTACTATGGTGTGCTTTGGCAAATTTTCATTTTGGGATCCTTTGTCTTGAAAAAAATGATGAAAAACTTCATCGAAGGCCTTTTAATTTCCTTTTAATGCTAATAAATGTCAACCAAGATTCTAACATGCCAACACATTATTGTCTGTAAATAAATAAATGTTAAAAAAATTATTAAATGAAATTTAAATGCAACAATAGCAAGTCTAAAATAGTACATACCAGTTGATGTATAAAGTCAACAACAACGGATCCTAACTTTGAACAAGTTCCAATCAACGCTTGAAGCATGAGAGCATGCATCTCCTTGGTAACATTAAATGGTTTCGAAAACTTGAGAGTTTCATAGTGATACTACTAGTTTAGTTATAGAAAATATCTTCCTCCACAACCTTGATTCCCTACTCTAGTATGTCAATTATGGGTGGTTGGAATTCAAAAGTATAGGCGGTCATGACCAAAAGTGTGGACTTGTTCAATAGAGTTTACAAGAAGATAAAAAGATGATGATAATGCAATAAACAACCATTTAAAGAGTAGGATGGACAAGATATGGGAACAAGGAAGGATTTTTGACGCAAGATCCTCATGAATGATAGTCATGGGAAAAATGTTCATTACTACCCATTTCATTTGGATGGAAATAAAGTAATTCTCCAAGAATTCTCTAATTTTTTTGAAAATTCGTAAATCATCTAAATGGAAAAGTAGGATGGCACCATGTTAAACCATGGAATTCGGTAACCTAGTTACTGTCAAAGAAAAAGGTTGTCGAATAAAAACTTGAAAATAAAATTTGCTTCCTATTTACCTATTGTCATGTTACAACTATCATCCTACAATAACTACCATCATGCACATATCGTCATCGGTAAACTTGAAAGAAGACCCCCAACCGCTTGCAAACCTCTAATAGTTTCTACCTACCATTTGCAACAACATTACCTTATAGACCTCAAATTTCATGTCTACCTCTTGGTTGCTACCTTCCAATGGTAACTACCATCATGTGATAGAATGCATTTTCTACTATAATAGCAAGTATAAAAAATATTTTCATTATAAGAAAAAGAAGACCAAACTAATGAGCTAATAGTTTACATCAATTAAGAAAGAACTATTTTCCCTATTTCCTTACAGGTCAATATAAATAAGAAGAAATAATGCACATGTTGATTCCACACAACCTTCAACCATTCTCCATTACATAACATTAAATACAATATTATTCCATATTTTCTTTTTTCTTCACACACATAAACATCTTCCTAGTGCTAATAAACTAATCTTTTAATGATCTAATGAAATCCTTCATTTCTCTCAAGAAATATATAAGGAACCTAAGAAAGATATTCACCATATTTACCATAGATAGGTAGTCTAATGGTAACATGTATATTAACAAGTAGAGCTATTGTTATTGCTTGTTGAACAGGTACACCTTTCATGGCAAGAATCAGTTGTTGTAGTCTATAATTTGGAATTTTAGTAGAATATTAGTTTTGCACCAATTGCTCAATAGGTGGCATTGGTTTTGGTTGAGTAACATTGATTGGATCTCCCTTCTTTTTCCTAGAAATTAATGGATCAAGACCCTTGATTCCCAAATAATACATTGAATACACATTAAAGTCCATAAGTACAAAAGATGGAACTGTATTATACCACATCAGGTATGATATAATTTTAGGTTGCCCTGCTATCAGTGGTGTAGCAGGTTATGGTCAACCTAAATGTTGATTAACTGGTATTGGGTTGGTAACCAAATTCAATTGTATTTGAGTTTGTTATACATGTACACCAACATGTGTCACTGGTGTGCTTGGTACTATACACTATAAAAAAGTTTTGAATTTTTTTCTCATTAATCTTTTCAATTTATCATCCACAAAGGACAAATTTTGATCTCATGTCCAACCTATTGACAATATGCACAAATTAATGCAATTTCAACAATGGGTTGAGTGGTTGTAACCAATATACTTTGTTGAACCTGTGGTCGTTCAACAATTCCCATGACAAATACATTTGGGCAAATCGTTTGACAAAGTGGTTGTGTTTGTTGAACAACAACAAGGGCCACAATTACTTCCACCGGTTTGACAGGCTGTTGAAAACTTGATCTATGTGAAGGTTTTTGCTCCAAATTACATAGCTATTCCAAATGGGTTAAAAGTTGGTTGCACTCCAATTCTAAATATGTTATGGTTGGATTCAAAATAAGAATTGGTTTAGATTTATAATAATAATCAACAATTGGTGCTGATCGAAAGGGCATAATTGTTTTGGGAATGTTGTAACCGGGTGTTATAGACTGCCATCTCTGTCCTATAGAGGTTACTTCATTAACATGTCAAGTAGGTTTGATGTTTTGTCTACTCGGTTGTGCATTTGACCTTGATTGTTGGGATGATTGTTAGGTTGTAAAAAATCAATCGTTTGAAAGTACTTGTGGTTCTTTTATTTTTTCTCGCTTTGCAAATATTTAATGGAAATTTATTTATGTTATAACAGATTGTTGAAGCTTATTGTTGGGAACTTTAATCAATTGTACTCCTTCAACTTGAAAATGTGGTTGTTCTTATTATTCGATCGCTTCACTAACATGTTGTTGTGGCACTTCTAATTTTAATTGTTTTCCAAGGCCCCTTGTGACTATTCTTGACATTTTACAAAAATCATTAATTCAAATTTTCTTTTAGTCAACAAGTTGTTAAGGAAATTATCATAAATCAACATGCCAATCCAAATAAATTTTTGATTACTGGTTTGTAAAGAAGAACAAAAAATATGAACACAAAAGATAATTTTAAAATACTTCTAAAGCTTAATACAAATCCAAACCTATAAATATTAATTTTTTATATTAAAACCAAAAATCATAAATGTTTTTGCTTACAATTCATTCCATTACATGGTCGCCAAATGTTACGGGTGTTTTTTTGTCCTTTTTAATTTCACATATTTTCTTTTAGTTTATAATTTTGGTTTTTTGAATTAGCAACAAGTTGCCTCAAATCTGAATATTAAAAATATAATAAGCATCGTGGTTTCTTGCTTATCCATTAAGAACAACAATTCTAAAACTTGCATCCTCAAAACAATAAAGGAAAAACTTCAAAAGAAAAATCAAAATAAATTTTAATTCAAAAATAAAAACCTCTTCAACTGTTACAAAATAAAAGATGAAAATCCTTTTTTATTTCCAAGTCCTCTTAATTATACCAACTCATAGTGCTATTTGTAATTTAAAAAGTCATTAGCTAGTATGACTTTAAAATCAAAATAACAAGTTATTGGTCACAAGTTCAAATTCACATGTTTTGTTAATCAATTGGTTATTATAACAAACTGGTTAACTTAAAACTTGTTGACTAGAAAAGTAAAATATTTTAAAGTCATATTGCTTCATTGGTTACTAGTTGGTTTAGCCGGTTGTTATATACATATAAAAAAATTGGGTTAATAATAACCAAGTTGTAGATGATTTTGAAGGTCGCATTATGGATGATTTTGATGAACACAAATTTGGCAAATGCATGGAAAGAACATTGAAAACATTTTTGGGCACACTAACAACAATGCATTTGAACTAAGCCAAGGAAATCAATAACTTGATTATCCATATAGATTTGTTGACAAAAAGGAATAGAATGCCAAACCAAGAGCTTGAGGCGATGTTTTTTTCGTTCAATTTTTGACAAATGAAAGGTATTAAGAAGATTTAAATTTTGACCCATTTCAAGAGGCATCAAATGCAAATTTGTCTATTGGTGATGCTATGATTATTAGATGGACTAACTTTGGCACTATTAGAACTGTTGGCCACATGGACAACAAAAAAATCAAAGATGCAACGATCACCATCCCACCAAAAGTCACAATTTTTTTGGACCAATCTCTTGACATGGAACCCACATGGATCCATGTACCAATAATGCATGCCTTAAAAAACTTTCAAGTATTAAACGATAAATTGCATGGCCAACAACACCCATGACACAACATCAATAACACCTTTTACACAACACCCACAAATGATAAAAATGTAGGATCATACCATCAACATTTGGGGTCATGAACAATCCTTCTCTTTCTTCCTTTTTGTAATACCATAAAAGAAAAAATTTAAAGTTTAAGAGTTTTGTGAAAGAACATATGAAATATTTTAAAATATTCTTTTTTTGAAATAAAATAAAATAAAATAAAAGTGATTATTTGACACTGAAATATTGAATTTGCCATGGTACTAGGAAGTTGCCATGGCGATTATTTTCAAATTTCTTCTTCTTTAACTCATATTTTTCATTTTGAAGTTTTCTTCCTCCTCTTTATTTACATTGAAAAAACATCATTTAAAAAAATCAAAACAAATATTTACAAATGTATTTCAAACATCTATAAATGGATTATTTACCTACTAAATTTTGATACAGAGTAAACCATAAACCTAGGTCAAAACAAGTTATGAATAACTAAAGATTATCATTAATGTAGACAAAATATATTATTTTCTTTTGTTCATAGTAACTTCAATAAATGTTTCATTGCACATTATTTTAAGGTTGTTCATAGTTACCTATTGACTTATTTGATTTTGAGAATGATTTGTGTTTTGAATGACAACTAGAAATTGATATTGAGATTTCAATTACTTATGTAAACAATGCATTTTTTCCAAACTATATAAAAAGAACTTGTATCCACAACCTTGAGATACAATTGCAACATATTTGAAGATAATTTATAGTTCAAGTTTTTGAAATAAAAAAAAACTTGATGGACTTTATGGTTTTGGTTCCAATTAGTTATTTTTACTTTGATTCAATTTCATCTAAGATTATGAGATCAATTCTTCACATTTTTGAACCTATGGTTGCCATCAATTTTTTTGGTGGCTAATTTTCTTCATTTTGTGAAAAATATTTTGATAAAAGAATATTTTGTCAAAAATTTCCTGTTTTAAAAAGAAATAAGTTTGCCAAAATGGAGCATTTTATTTAAAAAATTGCCACAATTGCTTTCAATACAAAAGGGCGCTTAAGATTTTTCTATTTTCATATTTTGAATATTGCCAAACTTGGCTAAATATGCTTATGGATTATTGCAAGTTGAGCAACATCACAAGATGGAACTAAAAAAACATTGCTTGTTGTGGGTTCTTCAAAATGCTTGCTCTCTTCTTTCATTTTTCCCTATGATACCCATTGAGTAGCATGGGGAATATATATATATATATATATATTGTGGCTCTTTAAGTCAGGTAATGCCTTTCGAGTGAGGCATGCATGAAGGGTTTAGGGTGCCCAGGTTTAGGGTTTAGTGCCTACCTAGTACTGACATGAAGTAATACTAACCTTGTATCAATACTTGTCTGGTAGGGACTTGAGGTAATACCAACTTCATATTAAGGTTGTACCACTCGCAATAGCCAAGGTATGTATGTATTTGCCTCATACCCGCCAAAAATTAGCCTTGCAACCTATTACCGATATTATACCAAGTGGCATGTTCAAAAGTTAAATACTCACCCAACATTGGTTTGAATTTAAACCAGTGTTAGTTGGTAACTGGTTCTTGGCAATAATTGGTGGAGTAGGTTATGAAAATTTTAAAGAATTTAGACATGCCAATTATCAATTTCATTATCAAAATAATACTCTCAATTGTCAATTTACTTGGGGGTTGGTTTTTTTGGGTAACAATCATTAATTACTCATAAGAGTTGGTTATCAAATACCTAGTTGAGAACCATTGACTATATTGCCAATTATATGCTGATTATAAGATTTTTAAAAAAAAATTCTCATTTTTTTCTATCTTAAACATGTTTAGTGTTTTAGGATCGAATAACCCACCTGGATGATGACCAAGTCATCCGGGTGAATTATTAAAATTTAAAAATTCAATATACTAGATGAGTAAGTCATTTATCAAATTTAAAAAAAAAGAATAATGGATTGATAAGTTTATCGAAACCTAGGTTGATACCCGAGTGCTTTTTCAATAACTGGCCAACACGAGGTTGAACCTAATTCCTTCTTCAATCAATCAACATTGACAAACCCTTTAAACCTTTCATGAACTCTACCTATATCACTAATGTTGGTACCCACTATTATGAGGTATCAAATGAGAGGCTTATGCCTTTTGGCCTCACGTCCTAAGAGGATCCTTTTGCCATTTGCTTGTCAACCACGTAGCTCCTCTCTTCTTTACCTTCCCCCTCATTATTATTGTTATTATGTCAAGGGAAAAAAATCATGGCACCAAGGTCCAAATACAATAGTTGCAAGGACAACCCTATTGCAGCTATAGTCCCTCCTCCTCCTCCTCCTCCTCCTACCCTCCCCCCAACCAACCCCATAACTTCTGAGTGCTTGACAAATTGGGTTGTAAATGTTTATCTTTTCCTTTGTGCTAAATGTTATATTGGGAAATAATTTTTACAAGAATGTCACATATGGAAAATATTCATTGTAATTTGTGAGAATTGAACAAAATTTGGATAAAAAGTCGGGTTTCAATTTGACTTATACACAACACTTATGAAAGTAGAGTTCCTTTAGAATCCTTTTAAAATTTTGGTTAGTGTTAGAATATGTTTTTAGAAATCTGGTGATTATATATTATAAACCCATTCTCTAATCTGGTGAATTGGGGCCTTTTTTTTCAACAAAAATCCTTGAATGTGTTGGAATTATATTTTTCAGGCTGAACAAATCTGAAAATTTGGTTGGGTGGCAAAATTTCACAGAATTCACTACTTTGTGAAAACTATTTTGGAAGAAAAAATATTATTCTCTCAAAAATATTATTCTTCCAAAGTGGTGTTTTTGGGGAAAAAAGTTGTCTAATAAAGAAAAATAAAACCACCACAATTGCCTAAATAATGAAAGCATAGCTTAAAATTTCCTACTTTCATATTTTGAATATCATCAAATTTGGCTAAATATACTTATGGATGATGATCATCACTTGAGCAACATCACAAAATTGGCACACCCAAAAAAAAAACAAAAAAACCACATTCTTGAAATTAAAAAAAGAGAGAAAAGAAACTAAAGTACCTAGGACCTAATAATGAAGACTTGAAGAAAACAGGCCCAAAAAGTCCACTAAGGCTGAGTGGACATTTAGGTAGCCCCAAACACCACCATGTAAAGACAAAGAGAGGGTGGAAAAGTAAGTAGGAAAGGAAATGAGTTGGAAAGGGCAACAAGACGAAGAAGAAGGCGGTAGAGTCTTCCATACGCACCCTAAAAAACCCCCCAAATAAAACACACACACAAAGGAAAAAACCCTAAAAACCCTCAAACAAGACCCAATACTCCCCGACAAAAGAAAACAAAAGGAAAACCCACAAAAAAATGAAGTTGTCGTAGTGTGGGCAAAAAAGCTAAGGAACCCATTGCATTCATTCATTCATTCATCCAGTGAGGAACAGAACAGAGCTGAGCAGAAGAGAGCATGTGTGTGTGTGTTTGTGGGGTGGAAAGAAAGAGAAAGAAAATCTGAAGTTTAGGAAGTGGAGCTTTGAGGAGAACAAGGAAGGAAGGAAGGAAGGAAGGAAGGAAGTTCAGAGGTAAAAATCAAACACAGAACTTCAACAACGAAATAGAATGGGGAAATGGGTTTGTGTTTTTGTGATGTCTGTTTGTCTCTGTCTGTCTTCTTTTTTTTGGGTCTTGTCTGGTTTGTGGTTTGGGAGAGGAGTGGAGAAGCTGGATGGACAGTGGGTGGGTGGGTCGGTTGGGGGTGGAATGGAGAAGTGCAGATTTTTGCAGATTCTTCAAGAATATGGAAAACTAAGATTACCCATTTGCATCTGGTGCAAGAGAAAGGAAGACTGAGAGCACCCATTTGCATCTTGTTACTCGGATCTGGTAGAGATTGGTAACCCTAATTTTTGCAGTGATTTTTGCAGCAGTTAAAGAGAACAAGATCTCTGTGGGTGGGTGGGGAGAAAATCTACGATGCAAGTCTAGAAGAGCTGTTATGGTTTAGGAGGACTTGTTGTCCTTTGTGTCAGTCAGTCACCTGGTGAGCTTTGTCCTTGTGTTTTTTGTGGAATGCATGCATGCATGCATGCATAAATGGCAATGTTGTTCCTCCCGTGGTGGAAGAATTCCATCCCTTCAAATTTGGGTATGTTGTTGATGACCAATGGAACTGCATTCAGAAAAAAAGTTTGTCAGACCAAATCCTGGAAGAGGCAGCCATTTCCAGGGATGAAAAAAATGACATCACAACAGTCAGCTCAATGCTAATTCTACACCTGGGAAGCAGCTCAGACAGGAATAGCAGAGTGTGTAGAGATTAAGCTTCCAATCCTCCTTCATTCCTCTCTCAAACTATGGTTTTTCCTACTTGCAGAAACGTGCAGACTTTGAATTCTTCCCACTCAAGATTGATCAGTTCCTCCCATCAAAGCTAGCCAGAAGGTGAGCACAAAGGGCAATACAGCTGGTGTGGCTGCTGGATCTGAAGCTTGGAGATCAGCAGTTCCACACATGCATAGTAGGTGGGGGTAGAATGATGACGAATGTGGGGATGGCAGCAGCAACATTGCCGTATCCAGATCGGTTTTATGCTGGAGCAGCATATGCAGGGTTTTCTGCATCTTCACCTGGCAATGTTGATTCACTCAAGTCATCATCTCTTGGGTTGTCAGATGACACCACCCTTCTCCTTTATGGGCTTTACAAACAGGTCTGCTGCTGGCTCCTTCTCCTTCAAGGAGCAAATTGATTTGGATATCCTTGCAGATGCTGTATTCCCAGCAGTCCTATGGTTGTGTGTTGTCTCATATAGGGCTCTTATTCCTTGGGATAAGACCATTTTTTGGAAATGTCATTGAGATGGAACTGCAAGCTCCTAGCATGCAAGGACTTTTTGGCAGCAAAGAGACACTCAGAAGGATTGCATTGAAAACTGCATGTTTAGAGAAGTACAGATCAGAGGAAGTGGTGTTACAAAGGTTGAGAAGTTGGGAGTGTTCTTAATCTGAGCAGGCAACAGTGGGACCTTGCAACGTGCCGAAACCTTGGAGTTGGAATGTGATTGATCTTGCAAAATGGACAAGGTACAACATCTGTGTCATACGGTACCTTACATGTTTCTTGGCATTTTTTTTCACCATCACATTGAGATCTACTGAGGGCTCTGCAGGTTTTTAGTTGCTGCTGATTCTGTTCTATGCTTGTTTTGGGTTTCTTTTGCAGTTGGAACCAACTGGGACGGATGGACTCAATGGAGGCTATGAGGCTCTTCATTCGAACACTAGAGGTTGTTGGGTTCTGCACACACTGTATTTTGTTTTCAGTACCATTTTCCCCACCATGAAAGAGGATGACTTTTACAGGTTGAGAGGTGCTTTTGTGTATGGTTGAATTGAAGCTTACCTCACATTTGTAATTCATATCTGCACAGTTTTATTCCCTATTGGCTCATTTCTCTCTCCCTGTCTGCTTGTCCTGATAGGAGGAGGATCCTAGCTGGTGGTCAAAAGCTCAAGAGCAAGACAAAGAGGTCGTGTGGAATGATGTAGGTTGCTGAACTTAGCTGTGTGTTGCTGTTCATCATTGGACTAGTAAAGTAATATTTTGTTGTTTCTGATCTGTAGCTTTGATGTACCATTTTCTGTTCCATCTAGATAGGTGTTTTGATCAGCTGCCAGATGCCATGTCAAACGTGCATCATGGTTGTTTTGTGCACTAACGATATATGATATCTTCCAGCCACCCCCTCCTGTTGTGGACTCAGAACCTGCTGTACAAGGAGAAACAGAGAATGAGAAGGTGGTTGTGGCAGTGGAGTTGAATGGGGAGGATAAAGTGGAGGATGAGATGCCTGTTGTAGAGGCTCCACCTGCATCAAATGGCCTCTCGAAACTAAATGGAGTTTTCAACACCACAGAAGTGGAGGAAGTTGCAGAGGGAGTGAGGGCAATTCCTGTTTACAATGAGTGGGTGTTGCCAACTGTGACCGGTCGAAGACCCTCAGCTCGCTACCAGGTGATGAACAACTATGGTTGTCCCTTCTGTTTGGATAAATCCGTCAAACTGTTTCTCAAGAGTGTATGGTTGAGACCAGTCCTCAGTGGCAGAATTACCTCTGATGTTCTGGGTGAAGGCATTGATTACTGGGCAGTGTTTTTGTTAGGTCAAAAGGCTTTTCATCATGCTTTTGGTCCAAAATGCTCAGTGAATGTCTGGAGAGAGCAAATTTGGTTGGAGAGGTGTTTAGGGGATTATGGTTGTCTGAAACTCAGATTTGGGTCAGTGTTCAGGACATTCACATTGCAGGATGAGGACTTGAGCTCTACTGTGAGTTTTGCTGAATGTTTGGGTGGGTACTTGGACTTGCAGCATGCAGCAGAAGTTGTAAATAATAAGCTATATGTCATCGGAGGCAATCACAATGGTCGCTACTTAAATGATGTGCAGGTACACAAGTCATTTTTTCACAACACTGCACATCTTTTGATGTTTGATTTCCAAAGACTGAGGAACTTGTTACAAGATTTTACGACCATAACGATCCCCTATGGTTTTCCCAAGTTAAAATCTTAGACCCCCAGTTTTGTTGCTCATGTGGGTGTTTTGCTATCTGCAGTTTCTCGATCTGAAAACTCTTGAATGGTCAAAGGTGGAGAAAGTTCCTCAGTCACCTCTCTCAGAACAGCAGAAACAATTGTCCTCTTGGTTCCCTCCATGTGCAGGACATAGCCTGGTATGTCATCTACACAGTTAGGTGTATTGGTCAAGGACCCATCTGCAACTTCAAGGATTTTGATTTTGGAAAATCCTCTTCTAACCCTGTTGTCTTCTCATGTTTGTTGCAACTCCCTACTGTAGCAGTGTTTTGGAAACCAGTGCATTCTGAATTATGTTTTTGTACAGATTCGGTGGGGCACAAAGCTGCTTGCAGTGGCTGGCCATTCAAAAGAACCCGTAGATACTGTAACAGGTGGGGCGATTACCCTCAGGGTATATAAATATTTACTGTGGATTTATTTTCTTTTTTGTGTGCCTCAAGCAGTTTTGACTGTCTGAATGTTAGTTCTAACTACTGTGTGCTGTGTGTCCTTTGGGTGTGCATGCAGTGCGTGCTTTTGATACACATACTATGACCTGGACCATTCTTGACGTCCATGGCAAGACTCCTGTAAGGTTTCCCTTGCTCTGCTCTCTTCCATGACTTTGGTCCATTGTGCCATATGCAAAGGTCAAGTCTTACAGAGACCAAGAAGGGTGCTTGTTTAATTTGGTATGTTTTTTTTTGGGGCTTCAGATTGCACGTGGTGGCCAATCAGTGACACTTGTGGGTTCAACCTTAGTTATGTTTGGAGGAGAGGATTCCAAGAGGCGCCTTATGAACGATCTCAACATTCTGGACTTGGAAACATTGACATGGAAAGCTGTTGATACTAGGTGCACTCTGTCCCATGCTAACTGCATTGTGATTGTGTTTGCACACTCTCATGTTCTCACATAGCAGCTTCATATAATTCTAGCTGGTTAGTGTGTGTGTCTTGTGTCTGAGCAGCTAGCCTCAGCACATCTTGAAGGCAAGTTGCCCTCCATCTTACCTCTTTCAACTGCATGGAAATCTTGTTTTTCTGACTGTAGCTGTGATGTTGGGTTTGCTGTAGTGGGACACGACCATCTCCACGTTCAGACCATGTTGCAGCAGCTCATGGAGACCGTTATCTTTTCTTATTTGGTGGTGGTTCACATTCTAGCTGCTACAATGACCTATATGTGCTTGACCTTGATAGTGTAATTTGTTCTCTCCCCCCCTCCTTGCAGTTTCGGTAGCTATGACGAAATGCCCATTTTACTGACACAATGCCCATGTAGAATGCTTGAGATGTATGGCTTGATAGGAGCCTAATTGTGTATCAATTGCTAGACTCAACTGTGATCCCCATCAATGCTATTGTCCAGATTGTCTGTTGCCATACAATACTAAGTTTCTACTTGGGAGGAGGCCTTGGTTCTTTTTGTTCTCACTATGGGTTTCACTTGGAAACACTGAGTGGACAAGCTCCATGGAAGTACCCATTCTGATTGCGCCCTGGCAGAAACCAAAAGGAATGGAACATGGTGGTCGTTCACTTGGAAAATATTGGCATCATTTTGTCTTTGGGCATGTTCTGCAATCAAATGGAACCATGTTCTGCAATGTCTGAAGGTGGATGGTTGATTGGCTGTGGTGTAATGAGGTTTGGCAGATGGAGTGGTCACAAGCTCAGACAGGAGGTACGGTACCATCACCACGTGCTGGGCATGCTGGTGCAACTATTGGCAACAGTTTGTACATCATTGGCGGTGGAGACAACAAGAGTGGTATTTGCAATGCCTCCCCTTCTTTTGTATCCTCCATCTGTCCCAGTTCATGTTCTCTCTTTCACAAGGATTGGTTTGGATTGGATTGGATTTCTTTAAACATTAGTTATGTCTGATATGATCTGACACCAAAGAAAAGGAGACAGAGTTTTATGGTTTTCTTGTAGCAGTGTTTTTTCCATTCAAATGACCTCAAGAGTCTTAGCAAGCTTCTGTGATTGTAGGATGAATCTTTTGTGCAATGTTGCTGCTCCTGAGCTGAGTGTGATGGTGAAACAGGCATTTCTGACACCCTGGTTTTGAACATGGACACCTTGGTGTGGTCGGTAGTAGCTACAGTGAAGGGACGAGCAGCTGTTGCCAGTGAAGTGAGCATCGTATCTCTTGAATACTGGTTATTTTATGCAGTTTTGAAATTGTTCTGACACCTAGCTGGGAAAGTTGTTATTGTTACAGTTTAGTAGTCTACTACTGCTGAACATCTCCAGTCAGTTACAACAGAAGTCTCTGTCCTGGGAAGGTTTCTTGATGCCATGAAATTGCACTTTTTCTTGTAATAATTTGGAGGAATACAGAATTTCATTCTCAAGAAAGTCATGTTCTTGTCATGGTGATGACAGGGTTTGAGTGTTGTGGTCGTGGAAGACTCCTTACTAGCATTTGGTGGATACAATGGACACTTCAACAATCAGGTGTGTAGCTTTTGCTCCCTTTTTGGAGTGTTTTGTGTTTTCCTTCGAGTGGGTGCCCAAGGATGTGTAATGAGGAGAGCACTGAGTGAATGATGACTTTGTTGCAGGTTTATGTATTTCGAACATTTCCTGCAGAGAAGGTACAATCAAAGATTTTGGAGTCTTCAGCTGCAGCAGCTGCAGCTGTGTCTGCAGCCACAGCAGTTGCTGCTCCTTCTCCACCAGCACATAGTTCTCTGGTGAATGGCAAATCATCATCATCCTCTTCAGATACACAAGAGACAGTGGTGGAGCCAAAAGAAGTGTCAGAGACTGTGCAAGATTCTATGGCTGTGAAGCTGCTGACAGAAGAGTCAGAGGTACCATTTGTAACTCACCTTTTCAGACATCTACAACTAGTATGCACAATTGTGTCATGGAGGCTAAGTCCTCTTCACTATAAGCATGCTTCTTAGCTTGTGTTGTGCATGCATGATTTGCAGCATGTTTTAGCTGATCCTGCAACAAGAGAGAAGCTGGCATTAGCCCTTAAAGTGAATGAGGAGTTGCAGGCAACACGAGAGAAGCTGGCATTAGCCCTTGAAGAGAATGAGGAGTTGCAGGTAACAAGAGAGAAGCTGGCATTAGCCCTTAAAGTGAATGAGGAATTGCAGGCAGCAACTCTAGCAGCACAAGCTGAGTGTGCAAAGCTACAGAATGAGCTTGCAGCCTCCCAGTTTTCTTCATCTGAATTAGAACAGGTCTGATCCCTATTTCAAATCTTCTCGAGCTCTCACTAGTTTGAAACTATAATTTGATCACATGTGGCATAGGGTAAGTGAATTTTACTGATTGATGTTGTTAGAGTGTGTCCAAGCAAGATGTCTGCCGATTTTGAGGCTGGAAAGTGAATTTCACTCACTACTTTGAGTGAAGGTATATACACCATCCTCACATCTCCTAATGTTTTGTAGGAGCTGCACTCAGTACGTCAGCAGCTGGCAGCAGAGCAATCCAGGTCTTTCCGCCTTGAGGTAACATCACCAGCATTTTCGAGGATGAATTGGGTTGGTGTCAAGAGTTGGGAAGAGCAAGAAACATTCTTAAGTACCAGATTGTCTTACTTAGTGTCTAACTCTTCTGAGCCTTTGCTATGTACTTGACATTTCATTCATTTTTGGACCCATGTACAAAGGAAATATGTGGCAGAAGAGTAGGGGAGAGTGATTTTTCCAAGGGAGAGAATATTTCAGGGATTTGGGTGTTCCTTTCGTGAAATGGATTGAGATTAGCAAGGTGAAAGGGGTTGAGAGATCTCTCCAACAGTGATCAGAGCTGTCAAGTCCTTCACTGCAGTAAATTCTGACTCTCAAATATACTACGTTGCATGCACAGGTGGATGTTGCAGAATTAAGACAAAAGCTCCAATCTATGGAGACATTGCAAAAGGAGCTGGACCTTCTACAACGTCAGAAGGCTGCCTCAGATGAAGCTGCAGTTCAAGCAGTACAAAAACAGCAGAGCACTGGTGTGTGGAGCTGGCTTGCTGGCAATCCACTGGATGTGAAAGGGGATGAAGACTGAGTGGAAACCTTAACTGAACACACACACACATACACACACGCACGTACATACATATGTATGTACATCTACTTATATATCCCAAGTTTAAACACTAGAGTATGCCATGCCCTTCTCATCACAGGGTATCAAGTATTGACTGTTTGAAAAACAAGCGGCTGCCAATAAGAGAATAGATTTTATTGAAACAATTTTTGTGGAGATCTAGGGTAGCATAAGCATTTGAACTAAAGTTGCCAGGTTTTAATGCTTGTGAAACCTTATGCCAGGAGGAGTCCCATGTCTATTATTTGATTATTGAGAGAAATAATACTGCAGATACTACTAGGTTTACTGCACTTATATTGTAGAGATTTGACCATTTGAGTTTCCAGGATTCGGGTACCTAAGTTTGTGTGGACTAATGATGTGTCATTGGCAAAACAACTCCTGCTGACCCCCGCATGTTGAAATTACTATTGGGGGGTGGAAATGCTACAACCATCAGACGAAGGACTGTATGGCAACACTCCTGTGAAGCGCATGCTCAATTCTGGTCATATTTGTGTGCCCCTGCAGGAGAGAATATGCATACTGAAACAAAGATTTGTTTACTTCTGAAAGGTAAGAACAAGATTAACCCAAAAACTAGAGATTGAAACGGGAGGTTTGGATTGGGTAGTGAAGTGTGGGTTGAGGGGTTAGGGTTTAGATAACATCTACCAACTGCCTGGGACACAGCAGGTTGGCTTGTTTAAGCTAGAAATCAGAAGTCCTGTACATTAGCTACATTTAGAAGCAAAGATAACCTGACAAGAAGTCTGAAGCGCAGAATCTTGTGCTTTTGTGTGCTTCATGTCCCCTTGTAAGAAACTATTTGGCTATAGCTTAATCGAAACATGAAATGGGCAGATAACTGCAAACTAACAAAAATGGTCCAAGTAAATGCCATGCTAGCCTGGAAAATGGCACAGTTGAGACAAGGATTTCTAAACACCACAAAAGACCATAATGAATAAATATGTGGAGATTCAGCTATCAAAGAGGCATTGAGCAATTATGCCCAACTGTAGACACTGGTTGTCAGCTGCTGAGTTATCTCGTCACTTGGTATACCAAACTGCACCTGATGAGGGAAAATCCAACGTGTAAGAAATTGAAAATATGAAACAGAAGCAAAAAGATAACAGTGTCGTACAACTTTTAACCTTTTAAACTAAACTAATAAAAAAGGTAGTACTTCATCCATGAGTCAATTCTCCAAGATTGAAAACTAAAAGAGAGAACAAGACGGTTTAGTTTATGCATGGCGAAAAGGAGCTTGTTAGTACTGAAATTCACTGATGAGTACAGTTCTTTGAATAGGTCCAAAGTCACAGGTCTACTAAGTAAGTACCAGATTCATCATAAACAAATATGGGCAGCACCTTTTAAATCTGAAGAACAAAATTTCATAGTTGGTCTGTTAAGCTAAAATCTTTCAAGAGTCAATGTATTCAATTTGCAAGAGAATTCCAAAGCTTTTGGAAAAAAGGCCATGTCCACAAAGACTTGAAGAACCGAATATTCAAGTAGTACATGAAGTTCATGGTGACAATTAAGAGAAGAGAAATGAGCCATTCCCAGAATACATGAGAGCAAACACATTCCAGCATAGGCCATAATGAAGGATTTCCTGAGAAATTGTGACACTGCTCAGACAAAAATGCTCATAATTGTCTACATGATTTAAGGGTAACAGAATAAAGGGCTGTTATGGAGGCAAGTACCTGCAACATTGTCACAATATACCCCAAGCTCCTGTCAATGTTGCTAGATCCATGATCTACACCCTGCAACACAATACAAAACATGAACATGCCAAATTTCTCAGATTGCAGAGAAACTCCATAATTACACTTCGAAGGTTAACAATTCTGTGTCAGTTCCAGCAAATCCAAAACAAACACAACAAGATTGAACATGAACACATCACATCAAGCATGTTTTCCTTTGCAATTATTCACCTGAAGGGCAAACAACCAGATTCCTTAATGCTCAGCAATTGAAAAAGTATTCTAGTGGTGGTTGGAGGCATGTGGAATGGTTGGGACCACATATCTTGGAGTTGCACAAGTCACCAATGTCAGAGAAGTGGTTGCTGATTGAGATTTTAAAGACTACTTTCAAAGGTCCAAAGGAGATCCCATTTATATTGGTGGAAGCAAAGGCAGGAAACCACGACGGTGATTAAGTCTAATTAGGAAACCACTCATATTAACCTTTGAGCATTTAACATCAAGTGCCTGATTGTGACAAAAAAGTTGAGGGTGGACAACAAGAATGCTATGTTCAGAAAGCGTGCAGGAGTCTTACAGCATCTATCCAGAGGTGATGAGCATATGCACATAACTCTGCCAGCATAAGACTGCCTTCTAAATCAGTTAACTCAACCTGCATCACCAATCATATTTTTAGTAAACCTCTTCTTCTCTAGCCTTTGATACATTTATTTCTCATTATTCCTACATATGAAACAAGAGCCGTGCCATCATCCACCCATCTCTATGCAAGTCAAGCCTCAGTGGATAATAAACATATTTTAATCTTGTGCTCTAAAGAAAACCAGTGACAAAGGTCAGTTTAGACACCCAAGATGCCACAAACCCTGATTAGAAGAAGTCATTTAGCCTTTTCCTAGGTACATGGACATTCAGAAACTAGCATCAAAAATAGAATGAGACACTGTGAGGCCCACAGGAGAATATTAAATACAAACCTTTGCTCACATATTATTTTGGCTGGTGGAGCATCCCAAACCTCCCATTGCTGCTGAAAGTCCTCAATCTCTTGAATACAACTGGCCAGAGTCATGTTTTGCATTCTGATCATGTCAAGGGAAACATCAAACCCAGGTCTTTTTGGAAAGAATCTTTCCCAGTGTCGTTCCCAGTCGCCTTGGGCATCACAAAGTTGAAGGCCTTCAATAAGACCAGGCCATCCCCAACCCTTGCTCAGCTTATCGACAACAGCCTGTGCTTCTGGTCCCATAGCCCTGGGAGTGCATGGTCTGCATTTTGAGCCATTCAGAGGCCCCTTTGTTGTGATGGAAGTTACTGGGACCCCCCAAAAGGCTGGTGGCCATGAGTACTTCCGTGTGGTAAGTATACAGAACGGAAGTTCAAGGAATTTGAAAGGTATCTGAGATTCAACCAACTGAGCTTTGAATGCTGTCTCTGAATTGAGCTGTCTCAAACCCCTGCTATGGAGCAATGGCAGCAAGCTGAGTCTTGCCAATGCTGCCCTGCTAGTATTTGCATTGCCCATGCCAAACCTGTCATTCAGGCCACCATACTGGGACCCAGAAGGTACATAATAAAAAGTTGGATCCAGTGACTCAAGTGATGGAACTTGTCCATTCCAGTAGCCATCAACCCTGGTCCTGATAATCCACCCATATGTGATGTTGTGCTGCATCTCATGTTTCTCTATCATGTGCAGACACCCTTCCACCAAGTTGAAGTACTGCAGCAAGCCCTGATCATGCATAACAACTGTAAACTTTTATAGCTCAGACCATCAATATCTATCTAACTATCTGTCCTAACAAGGTCTCTCAAGCAAAACTGATCAAAACTATCATAGTACCAGCAACATTCAGTCTTATGCAAGCTTGCTCATACATACAGTAGAAGGTGATGATAGGTATGTTTTTCCTGCAAACTCTGGAAACTTATGAAGCACTACCCAATATGCAAAAAAAAGTCACTGCAACTTCTTAGTTCAGAACGTCAACAATATCTCAAGATCTGACTCCAAAAATGAACTCCAGACATTGAAGTGTGTTGTTATCCACACACATGCAGGCAAGCAACTGAAAAGGAGAGGCTTGAGGGCATTATGTGCCAAACTGGTGGTGTAGTGTACTAAGGTCTGTATTCTTATGGGTTCTCAGCAAAGATTTCATCTTTCCACCTCCTCTCAATGAAGTGAAGACAAAGGAGAGAAAAAGAAATGAAAGATATAAACCTTTCGGTTGGTATGGCCAGACCTGTATTCCATTTGGTGAATTTACACCAGTGAGGACTTGTCGCTGAAGATCTGACTCTGGCAGTTGTTGCGGAATGAAGATGTGTGCAGCAGTCAGATTGGAGACACCTTTCAACATCAAGAACTTGTAGGAATCTTTGTCTAGAGGCGAATGCAAAAAGACATCAGCGTCAGTGGAAGCGTCCAGCAGGTACTTCTTCAGACTGCCTCCCGATAATTCGAAGGCACGGGCGGCTCCAACCAAACAAATTGCCACTCTCCTCCTCTTTCCCTTAACCCCGTCGTATTCCAACCGCTGCATCTGTGGAGAGAGAGATTTTGGAACACTCAGTCTCCTCGTTAGTCAAAAGGTTTTTCGGGGGGCTCTGCTGCAAACTGGATCGGCACCAAGAACATTCCCGCTACCGAAACCGATGGTGAAACAAAACATCGCTCCCCCCCGCAACGCATCAACCGCAACCCAAACACGACACAAAGAAAACAAAAGAATTCCCGGTTCTTGATACTACCTCCAACTCCAAGCAGCAAAACTCATCCAAGAACAAGAAACAAGAAACCTTCACAGCAGCAGTGGCATCATCGAGAAAGAAACGATAAGGAACCGTGATAAGAATCACAACGACAACAAGATTGCAGAGGATTGATTGATTGTTCCACGAAGCACCAAAACAGCAAACATAGGTACCTGAGCACCGCCGATGATAGATCTGGAATTGAAAAAAAACGGCGCCGAAGTCACGGGGGATACGTTCCAGGCTCCGTAGACGAAATTGCTGACTGTGGATTGCCATCTACGAAACACCGGCGGGGAGTTGGAGATCGTCGAGGCTTGGTAGGCAGCGAAGAGCACGAAAACCACGAAAGCCACAACTCCGGTCCAAACCAGCGACCGACCGACGCCCAGCACCACGGCCATGGAAACAACAACAAAAACAAACAAACCAAACAAAAAAAGAAGCAATGCAGCTGCAAACTACCCTCTTCTTCTTGTTCTGTCAAACAGTACCCTCCCATGTACAAAGAAGTCCTTTCTTGGCTCTGTGCTCTTCAAGGGTAGAAGACTACTAGCGCACAGGAGACATTTTGTGATGGGCCAAAGTTTGGTTTCTCTACATTCTAGCGCCATTTGGTGTCTACCATAGAAACTTTTCCGGCGTAACTAGTGAAGGATCCACTTGAGAGCTTCACTGTGCTTATCGCCATATGTTTTCAGTTTAATATGTGGAATACTTTAGTGGCCCTTTGTGTGTGTTTTTCTCTGTGTGTGTGTGTCTCTGTCTGTCTGTCTGTTTTTGTTTTGTTTTGTTTTTGTGGCGACTCCAAGTCTCAACAGTTCTGGAAATAATATACTTAGTGTCGAACTGGCCCAGGTAGCTACTGTGGAATTTATCATCCTTTATGTATATAATTTAAAGGGGCAGAGCATTTGTGCCACCAGCTGCTTGTTTTCTTTGTGAAAAAGAGAGATAGGTAAAAACTACCTTACCCTAAGGTCAGTTTCGTCATTAAAATAATCCTCAAAATAGTGAAATGAAATTTTGTGAAAATATGAAGTTGTCATCTTGAAAATCATCCTAATTATCCTAGGTTATATTCTGAATAATTTCGCTATTCATATCACAATGTAATAGTAAATTATGGAAAAAAATATAATTTCAAAATTTTAAAAACGAATTCGTTTCGTCAATGTGGAAACTTGACCTTAGGCTAGGGTAGTACCTGCTGCACTTCCCTCTTCCCTTCCAAAACCCAAAATCTTTCTTTTCACCTTTCTCCTTTTCTCAACTGCACTAGGTGTCTATTTCCTTGCTCTCACGTCTACAGGTACCAATTTTTTTGGTCTAGGGAACAGATGAAGTGTAAGGTATAACAGCCTCCTCCAGCGCTTCTCAATATGTGAACCCTACTAAATATTTTTCACATCCAAGTTTTACTTAAATTTACTTTTTTGCAACCCCGCCCATCAAACTGAAACCAGGACAGCAAATAGGTGGGGGATTACTAATAGCAAACCACCTGGACCAATCAATATGATGGGCCAATCAAAAACACTAAACGGAAGTCAGATCATATTTATTACACTCTTCTCTGTAGGTACGTAGCGTGGCCGCGCAATTTACCAGCCACTGTAAAATTGTGCTGAGCCAAAACCATTTTGGGGCTTTTCCCACGGTACCAGTGTGGGTGCTGGTTCACCCAAGGCTTCAAGGTGGTCTTCATGGCAGAATTGGCCATTTATTCTGATGTACATAGCCTAGGGTCAGTTTCCACATTGACAAAATAAATTTATTTTTTTTGAAAAACTGAATTCTTTCTAAAATTTTGAAATTATAAAATTTTCCATCATCTAGTATAATATTGTGATATGCATAGTGAAATTATTCATAATGTAGCCTACGATAATTATGATAATTTTCAACATGTCAACTACATATTTTCACAAAATTTCATTTCACTATTTTGAGGATTGTTTAGTGACGAAACTGACCTTAGGGTAAGGTATTGGAGGGCATGTTATACAGCAGAATGTATGCTCAGCAAAGGAGGGGTTGTTTTGAAAAATGAGCATTTTTTTTTTTTTTCCCCCCATTTTCTCATTATACCCAATGTATATCTGCTGGGTATAGTGAATTTTTTTGGTTAAAATTTTCTGCTGGTGCTTTATCAGGTAAGACCCGAGGAGGGGAGTTTTCCCGAAATAAGCTTCTTTTGACCTTGGGCAGATACTTATTTCAAGAATGCCTCACTCCTTGGGCATTACCCTACAATTTTTTTAAAGTGTCATTTGAGGGCACCCTACCCAAGGTAATTTTTCTTCCATTGTGTATCACATTATTTCTATAAAAAAAAACTGGCATTGAGCCCTAAATGGGATATCCATGCTTTTTACAAAAGAATTTTTTTTTGAGTGCTTTACATGTAGGGTAAAGCTCAATGCCAAACATTCCCAAAACAAAGGGGTGAAATAGAACACATTTTGGAAATGTCGGCCACCCAGGGCCTTTACTCTTCCCCCACAAAGTACAAGGAACGTTATCATGAACTCAAACATTCATAGATTGTCAGGCATAACTCTTATGTGTCGAAGGGGTTTAACACTTGTAAGATCCCTCCCATTTATAAGAAGTAGGTGTAATATCCCCTACTCTTTTTGGGCATGGGAGAACCAAGGGAAGATGATTGTTATATAAAGTGTTTTTCAAATGCACTAGAAAATTTCTCCAAGTGTGTTATGGTTTAGGGTTTAGGATAACCCTAATATTTGCCTTGTGCTTCCAATGGGTAAATCTCATAGATGTAGATGTGCTCGATAGTCATGTGGACTTGCATATAGACATTTCTACTAAGGAGATCACAAAATCAGCTGCCCATTTTGATTTTTTCCACCTACCAAAGGTACATAACAACTGACTTGTGCTAAGTTATGAGATACCCATAGGACCTTCATGCTATAAAGCATTGATAAAATTTCTTTCATAGTAAAATTGGGAAGTGGCACCTTACAAAATCACAAAAACCTCAGAGATTTTTCTTGGTGTATTTGGAGGTATGCTTGTATAGTGTGAAATGCAGTGTTCTCATGTTATTGAGTTTTGACCCGATTATCAACTAGGGTACTTACAACCTACCAATCAGTTATTGATTTTGTGATAATTGGTTTAATAACCTAATCGTATGGTATTGAATTTTCAAAATCTAATAACTTATTCAGATAACCTGGTTGTCATCCAAGTAGGTTATCATCGAATCTAAAATGCTACTAAGCATGTTTATGATTTTTTTCTAAAATACAGGGAAAAAATTAAATTAAAAAATCACATAACCAGCTAATAACTAGCAAGAGAATTGGCAAGTAACAACTAGTTATTTGATAACTTATTCTTATGCATAACTGGTGGTTATCATGCAAAAAAATA
>Ga0209611_10003062_pt1 | contig 29257 bp, 24 predicted proteins | sample S1TSphgellanicum_3_FD_187693 | JGI IMG/M metagenome (GOLD analysis project Ga0209611, IMG submission 187693) | Host-associated microbial communities from peat moss isolated from Minnesota, USA - S1T2_Fc - Sphagnum magellanicum MG (SPAdes) (version 2) | ecosystem: Host-associated > Plants > Peat...
TCCACCTAATCATCTAAGAGATTTCGAGAAAGGGATTAAAATAAAAGCCCTATTTCTAAGGTTCAATGTGGGCCTTGTGTGATTTTGTGTAGGAGGATTAAAAGAAGTGTGGGGGGAACTTCTATGGCATCAAAAATTTGTGGTAGTTGAGGAAAAGAGATGGATAATTCATAGAAAAGTGTGTAAGTAATGAATTTGCAATTGTGTGTGATTATAATGGAAAGATGGTTGAAAGACTTTATGGTTTTTTTTGTTGTATTTTTATTTTATTAAAAAATGTGGAAGGTAAAACAGTTTGAAATTGTAAGTAGACTGATCCCTTAAAATGTTATTGCTACATTTTTTTTAGAACAATTAGCAACAAAACATACCATTCGGTAGCCTCTAGAAAAATAAGGTATTGGTTGCCACATGAAGGTAGCAACCAATATCTAAAGGACAAAAATAAAGGGAGAATATTAGCACGTAGCCACTTGAAAACCTAAAGGTGATTTTGCAAGTGGTAAGCATTTGGTTATGAGGGAATGTCGAGTGTTGTAGATAGTAATGAGAAGGGGGGATACTTCCTAAGGTGCTACAAATGACAAGCAAAACTAATAAAGGACCTACATGTGTGGTGGAGGTGGAACAATATTTATAGAAGGTCTATAGATCCCAATAGGGTAATATCCATTAGAGGCATTGAAAGTACTACACACCACTGGAGAGTAGCCACTTTTGGATGCTACTATTTTCCCATGTTGCCTTTCTTTACCTTCCTCCCCTACCTTGTTGTATTAGCCTACTCACAAGATGGTAGGTTTGTCCTTGGACTGTGGATCCTTACCTTCTTCCTTTGTTATTTATATGATTCCCTACTTATGATGTGAATAGTTGTAATAAAGTAAGGGTAAAATGGTAATGATTGAAGGCCACAATTTCACCCCTTAACAAGGTGGTAATGTTGTGAACAATAAATTATGAAAAGAAGTTTTCAAAAAAAATCATAAATATTTTTGAAAAATATCCACAAAAGTTTCTCAAAAGTTTGCATTAGAGGAATCAATGGTGCTTCATTTTTTTAAATACAAAACTTGATTGAACAAATCCTTGTGATTGGGCATAAGCATTACAATTTCATTGGCCTTTCTTTAATGCAATTAATGACACACCATGGAAGCATAATGAACAATAAGGCCCAATTTGTTATTTTAAAAACTATGAACACATAAATTACAACAATTGTAAATGTGTATGGAGCCCAACCATCCAACAAAAGAGTTTTAATCTAGCAAGCCATCTTGGATCACAACATTGACACCACACATTGGATCATGAGTGATAATTTTAATAGTTTGGAAATATTAGACCAATTGTCAAGGCTTTGCCACAAGTTCATGAGGTGCAAGGAAGTGGAACCACTTTCATAATTGCTTTATTGCAAGGCAAGGCCCTTACGCATGATGGGCTATTGATTCAATTTCTTTAAAAATAACATGCCATTTCCATTTCAATTTTAAAAGCATTTTTAACAATGCTACAAGCAAAAAATGTTTCATAAATTATTAATCAAAGACTAATCACTCTCATTCCCAAAGCTATAAATATGTGTGTTTTTTTTTTGAAAGAACTAGATTGATTGGTCATTCACCAATTTTGATGGAACTAAAAGGTAATCCCCAAGCGAAGCACCCTTTTGGCCTATCATCACTCCCTTTTTTCCCCTTTTTACAAATTATATATATGCAAGTTGAAGGCTTAAACAATATGGGACAAATTGAAGTGTTTGGGGGAAGGCAATGATTCATTTAACAAAAAAATTATACATACAATTTCATCACCCACCATTCAATTCATTGAAGTAGCAATGAGGTGGGTGTTTCATTAGTCAACTATCATTCACTTCATTGGGGTGATTACGTTCACCTTAATGACATGGTTACTTCTTTCACCCTTTCCCAAAGGGAGGAATAAAAAATCTTCACCCCCCTTGCCCACACCACCCATTCCCCAAAAAAATTTATAGTAACCTTTTGAACTACATGTTCAGTAGTCTCAATGGCTTTTAGAAATTTCCATTTTTTACATTATTAGTGACCATTTTTGACCCATGCTAAATGATAGGGGTTGGGATTATGGGTGTATATTAAAATAAGTGTTTGTTTTGTTTAGATGTGATATAATTTGATGTTAATAGCTTGCTACTTATGTAATTATATAAGGGTCAATTTTTTATGTCAATAGGTTGTTATTTATGTAATTATTTAAAGGTTAACTTTGGTGACTTATTAAGTGATAGGGTTTTATAATTTAATAATGATTTGACAAGTCATCATCAATTAATCATGGCTTCAATTAATGTGCATGATTCAAACATGATAATTCATTAAGAAAATATTTACACATATGAATGTGCATGATTCAAAAATGATAACTCATTAAAAAAGTTATGTTACAAACTAATGTGCATATTGAATCACATGGTGAATCATGTGATGTGTAAATTTTTTTTTATAACTTTTTAAATTTCCTTTCGTTTGGTATATAAATGGGTGTTTGAAATATTTAGTAACATCTTCATTTGATGAAAACAACTTGTTGGAAGAGTGAAAAGTTTTGTAGAATAAAATTTGTGAAAGGAATTGAAAGTTTACTCTTCAAATATTTTAATATAATTTATGAATGTGTAAAATCCATGATAGAAGCATGAATATGACATAATACTTTTATACATAGAAAATAAATAAGTGAATAAATATTTGTGCAAATAAAAATAAAATTGTGTATAACTATGTAATAAAAATATATAATTTCAATCCTATACCTGTTTGTATTCTACATGACCTTGCCCTAACCTCCCAAAGTGATGTGGCTGAAAACAGTTAGGGAAGAAAGATGTGGCTGATTTAACATCTTCCAGAATCCAGGCCACTACTAGTACATATATCATGCTTTGAAGCAACCCAAAAGACTTTGCACAATTGATCATAATAGTCTAGTACCAAGAGTAGGTGCCTAGTGCTGGCTCACTCGAAGGGGCGGGTTAACCAGGAACCTACTTGTAGCACACAGTGCAAACACAATAATCAACAAGCTGCTTGCTAGACATCCCCCCGCAAAACCCACAAGTAGTACAATCAATCAAGCAATCAATCAATAAGGATCAATGTAATTTCAGTGTCCAATAAGTTTAGGGGACCAAAGGCCCATGCAGAAAGCGTTGCATATAAAAGTGGGTTTTACAACTTCAATGGCCCCCACAAGAGGAAGGATTCTCTGCAAAAACCCAACCCACCCAGTTCTTCTTGCCTTGAGAAAGCTGGCAACTGACTGAACTGACAGACTGAATGCACGGAGATTTTGTGGAGTCATGGGAGTAACGTTGTCCCCTAATTATTATCTCAGTTTTTTCAGTTTCCCTTTCTTCAATTTCTTTAAGTAATGCAATGTCCATTCTTCTATACCTTCTCCTGGAGTCTGCAACACATCAAGTACACCAAGTCCACAAGTCTGTTGTCAGCCATTTTGTCACTCTCAGAGACATTATTGTTTTCTTGTAATTTATGTTGACCTTCTTAATTTGCCATCTACCTTTGTATGGAAACTCTATCAAGTCATGTTTTATAGCCAAATCCCTTTTACTCCCCTGGCAAGTTTTATGCCTGCCTGCCCACCCACATGACCAGCTACTACCCAATCTCATGTTAAATTTCTTGCTTAATCCATCACTTCAAACTCTAACTCCGTGAAATTGGACCTAGGAGTGTTTCAAGAGGCCTGAAATTGGATGGAATTCATTGGGCCTTTTCAAATGAAAGTTCAATGAAAATGCCTTCAGTTTCTCTTTGTCATCCCTAGAAACCTGGTCATTATATTTTAAAGCATAGTTGGACTTGACATTCAAGAGGGACATCTATAGCATTTTTTCAAAGATTTGGCTGGACCTCCTGGACTCAAGCTAATTTGGAATTCCCATACTAAAAATTCTGAAGTTTTAAAAGCTGAAAAATATGCATCTAATGACATAAAAGACAAAAATATACGGTATCTATATGAATTAATGGTTGGAAGGCGTGCAAAAGTGCATCCATTGGGCTTCCATTGTGAACTCAATTGCTGCCACTCAACTTTCACTAATGAGGACAAATGGAATTACAGGTGAGTAGCTTCCTGCCAGTTGGGGATTAACTCTGAAAACTCATTTATGAGTTAACCCGGCAATTCCAGCACGGGGATCCGGCCATAACTGCTCTGTGAAGAAGTTGCTGCACATTTTTCAACGTTCTCACATTCACCTTCTAGAAATTGCAACTCTTCATTCTTACTTAAACTTGAAAGCCGCCTTTTGACCTGAATATTATTTTGGAGTACTTAGCTTTGTCATTGTTATGGCCTCTTTTCATTAGGCTGCTGTGTAATGCCTTTAACCTAATGAAAGCCACTGAAATGGAGCCCTGTTTCTTTTGCATGGACAAGCACTCTCCAGAGGAGAGTTGCAATTGGCCTGGAAATGTAAGTAATCTAATGTTAGGAATGCTATGAACATTTCATATGTAAGGAACTTTCTGAGAACTTATGAGCATCCCTAGTGGTGTTTGGCATGTGATCTGCACATTAAAATTGGATGAAGAAAAGTCAAAACATGCCAATTTAGCTAATCAAAATGCTTTTGGCCCTGCATTTTTTCATTGTTTGCCGAGGCTGGTAAAGGGCACAGCAAAGCCTTGCACCTGCCAGAGAAGAGAGTAACAAATATGATCTGACTGCTGCTCTCTCTTTCTGATGGTTTGCTATCAGTAATCTCCCACCAATTTGCAGTCCCACTTTTAGTTTTTTTTAATGGGGTTGCAGAAAAGTAAATAACTAAACTTAGATGTGAGATATTTTTGCAGGGTCGCATACTGAGCACAGCTGGAGATGCTCTATGAAGAACACATGTTTCCATTTTTAAAATCATAGATGTCACCATATAGTGATTCACAATTGGACTTCATAATGAACACTATGCTGCATTTGGTCAATGCTTGACCTGTAGAGTCTCAAGGTGACTATGACCACAACTAGATGAAACAAAGGTAATAGAATTTGTGATCACAAGAGTCTAATGGAAAGAAGTCCTTAGTGCCATAACTATGATGCATGCATGAATGTCATGTTAAAAGTCCTCTTTTGGCCAGTGAAACGTTGGAACCAAATTTGGGCAACAAATGTCAAATCTCACATCAGCTCAAAATTCAGTTTATTCAACGTCATTATCTCTTCATCCCTTGCTTGATTTTGGCTGCAATTTCTCAACAAAAACTTGTGAGAATGTAAACTTCAAATTCAATGGCTTGTTTTGTAATCCCATGCATTCATGGATGCAAAATTAGACCAAATTTCTAATTGAACTTTCAAATAATGGTAAATGGGTGTAGAAAAGGGTTCACCTCTTAATTTGTAACATTTATTACTCTATGGGTTTTAGGGCATATTGTGGGTGTTATATTAGTTTAGGCCATGGGTGGGACATTCCCAAAATTCAGGCCTGCAATCAGCTCTCTTCTCGCAACCGACTCTCAATTGGGGAATACCCCACTCCTAGGGCCTTACCTACACATGACATCATTTGCAAATTGCCAACAACTCTAACTAGGTACAAAGCTCTAGGTGACGACAGGCTTGTCATATGTGCCAACAGCTTGTAGTACAGTGACCCAACCCACTCTTATCCTGATCAAGGATTTTCATTCTTGATTGATAAACTTGTGTGTGGGCCAGAGCTAGAACCTAACAATTTTGCATGGTTGAAAGCAAGAAAAATTTGTGAAGAAGTTGGGGGTCACAAATTTGACAGCATCAAAGTTTGAAAAAACAGTGGAGACATCAAAACCCACTCTTTTCTTAAGGTTTACAATAATTAGAAACCCATTACCTTTTTTTACACTAATTGGAAACCCAATAGTTTGTACATGGATTAAAAATACATTCTCTTGTAAATGAGTTCTCAAGTGCAGACTTTGTGGGTTTGGTGGAAGATGAAATACTAACACCTCAAGCTTGAGGTTGAAGAACCTCAATACAGGAAGCAACCGATATTTTGCATCAATTTGCAATCTTACAAAACAAAGTGAGGAGTTTACAGCCATAGTTGATGGTATCTTGTATCTTGTAAATCAGCTTTGCATATGTATGTTATGTTGAACAAGCTCAAACAACTTATCACCCACAAACACCAAAGACCAGAGTTCCCTGCATTGCACCTACAGCAATAGACAATTAAAGGGATTAACTTCAGATTCATCAAAACTATTTTGTGAGCTTATCACCACATCAACCTTGTGAATCTAATAAATACTAAACTGATTGCGTTGGAAGGAACAATTGTTTCTGCAAAGGATAATGACCCATAGATTTACTCACTCTAAGAAAATTCAATTAAAATCATGTGAAATCCAGTGGGATGGGAAGCATTGTAATAGTAATGCAAACTTGCTCTAAGGTTTGTAGTGGTGTGCAGAAGCATCCAGTAGTTACAGATCTAGCAAATTATATTGTCTCACATCAAGATATTCAAAATGGAGTTAGGATTCACATGATACCACTTTCAATGCAAATCACTGTTAGTATTTCAATTAAGTGAGTCATGAGAAGTCGCTCATTGAATCTAGGATCTCATCAAATTTGTTTTTAGTAAATTCCATGCATCTGACTAAGAAGTTTTGGTGACTTCATCATAATGGCCAAATGCCTATGATTGAGATGAGTTTAAGAGTGAAAAATATAAATGTATCAATCCTAAAATGATTTAGGTTATGTTAATAATCATGAATTCTGTATGCATGCCATTAAGAGTAGGCTTTAATTTTATATTGGTTAAGTTTTGGAATGGAGAGGGGAACTCAAAAGCTAAAAAGAAGACCTAAACAAAACAAAAAAAACTCAACTCAACTCTTGAACCTCGAAGTCTAACAATGGTTTTCATTGATTCACAAGTATTCTAATTAGAATTCAAAGTTTCAATTAAAGAAGTTGTTATTTATTGCAAAAATCGGCAAGAATAAGAGAGCCGTGGAAGGGAGATATGATAGTTTTCAGGGAGAGGGCTTGCAGGACTTACAAACTATGCAAGCCTTGACACTGACAAAAGCTTAATGGTCAAGTTGGTAGTTCATTATGAAAAAAGTCGTTAGCTTTTGCTTTGAGCTAAAGCCCCAAAGTTGTAAAAATGTAGAAATCTCAAAGTTTTGACATGTAAACCCTCAAAATTCATGTTTGACTCATTGGACATGTTTCACAATATTGTGTCAAATTTATCAATTGCATTTGTAATTTTCCAACATTTTTATAAGGTTACACTTTCCTAATATGTTGAGATGAAAATGAAGTTATCATAATCATCCCAAGAAATTACAATATTAAATAGCACAAGAGTTTAACAAATAACGCTATATATTTATATAAAGGAAACTGATGCATCTTGTAGGAGTTTGAGCTTTGGTGAGTCCTAGTGAGTCCATGCCAAGTTGATGACTCAATTTTGATTCAAAATTGTGAGAACCATCCTCTCTGTTAAACTGTGCCCCTATATGGGACAGGGACTGTCACATTGGTTTGCACTCAAATGATGTTTGCACAAAAACAATTGGTTTCACATTCTAATGACAACTAGGTATTAAAATAGCCAATTTCAAACTATAATAACAATTATGTTTCGTGTTAGGGTTAGGGTTTGGAGATCGTTAGAGGTGGTAGTCATCCGTTGTTTGTTTTTCAAATTTGCTTTAGAGTCTTGTGACATCATAAATAGGTTTTGTGTATGGTCATGGTGGTGTGTTGAATATAGCTAACTGGTGTTTGGGGGTGAGGTTTTTGGAGTTGTAGGTGTGTTTTTTTTATTAGAAGCGATTCAAAATTCAAGTGGATAGAGTTGTGAAGATGAGGAAAATAGGAGAAAAAGAAAAAGAAGTGAGATGGGCGTTGTTTTTCGTAAGTTTTCTTTCTATTGTTTTTATGTTTCAATTTGTTTAGTGGTTAGAATTTGTTGTTGTTTTTTTGTGCAACGGCAATGATGAGTAGTTGGTATGGGTTCTTGTAGAGGTCAACAATGAATAATTGGTCAAGCTTCTTGTAGAGGTCCAACTTATTGCTGCATTGTTGTTGGCTAGTAGTTGGTTCGATTTCTTGTAAAGGTCAACGGTGGGTAATTGGTTGGGCTTCTTGTAAAGGTCTGATTTATTGTTACAATGTTGTTAGCCAATAGTTGGTCCAACTTCTTGTAGAAGTCAGGGGCGAATAGTTAGTTGGGTTTCTTGTAGAGGTCAGGGGCGGGTAGTTGGTCGGGTTTCTTGTAGAGGTCAAGGGCGGGTAGTTGGTTGGGCTTTTTGTAGAGGTCAGGGGCGCGTAGTTGGTCGGGCTTCTTGTAGAGGTTTGATTGATTGCTGCAATGTTATTGGTTAGTAGTTCATTCGGCTTTTTGTAAAGGTCCAATTTATTGCTTCAGCCTTGTTGTGAAGTTTAGGTATTCTATAAATTTGCAACAATTATAAAATAATGTTTCTTGAATGTAGTTAACATGTGTGGCTTTGTTAGATTATAGTAATAAAAGTTATATGATAATATGTGAAATGAGGATCAAAATGATTAGGTATTAGCACTATTTTATAAAATCTACGTCTATATATTTTTGTCGTAGGTAGGCAGGCGGGTAGGGAGGCAACTGGCTTGGGAGGAGCTTAGTGTGATTCAAGTTTACAAACTTTAACTTTCGAAATTGCAAAGCAAACCATCTTTACGTTTTGACCTTGAGCTTAAACAACAAGTTTTTTGACATTTTGTGAATGTCTTTCATAAGTTTATGATTGCATTTGTTGTCATGTTGCATTCCAAATGTTATTGTGTTGGAGATTTGTTTGTAGTCCATAGATATGCATACTTGTCCTTTCATTTATTTGAGGTAATTATAAGGCAATTAAAATAATCTATTTTGTAGATCTAACTTTGGGCTTGCGACTAAGGCAAGGGCTTATGAAGGTGCAAGCCAAAAGTGAACCCGAAGTCACATTTCATGCTCCCGAAAGTGCAAGAGAGTGTGAGGGAATGAACCCCCACACTCCCAAATGAACTCCCACTTTGAGAGTTGGAGTCCCAATGGATTCCTGAATCTTTAGAGGGCAATTGTAAGGGTCAAAACTCATTAAATTGAAAAGTTCCTTATATCATTAGAAATCTCTTAGAACGTAGATGTTTGAAATGGGCTTTCATGACCCATTTGGATATTTAAAACACAAGTTATGGCCAAAAGAAGGATCGGGAATCAAATTGGCAATTTGACTCCCAACCACTAAAAATCAGGAATTGCCCTGATTTCCTTATGTACATGTGGTGTGCCACATACCGTTGGAAACCTCTTGATGAAAGCTACAACTTTGCTTTAGATCTCATCTCAATTGGAGGTCTACACACAAAGTTATATGCCTCCAAATTTGCGGGAGTCCCAATTTCGGGAATTTCGAGACTACAACTTGGGAATCCTGGACAAAATGTCATTTGGGTGCTGGCCATGTGGCCAGGCATAGAGTATACTATAAGGGGGAAGGTAGTGGCTTCCCCAAGTCCGGGTTGTGATGAGTCTTGTGAGTTCGTGTTAGCCCGTGGCTCGTTTGTGCACCAAAAGGGCGCAAACTATGCACTAATTAACAAAGGTAAATTTAACACTATAGAGATGGTGACCAAAATTAGGTTGCTATTTTTTAACGGTGCTTTTTTTTGCTCGACATTCCATAGTTTGACACTAGGGTTTAGAGTGTTGAGAACATAAAACTTTTGGCCATCCATAACTTAGTGCCAAGCTTTGGGGCACCGAAAGAAAAAAAAAACTTTTGGCATTTTAAAGTTCAATGTCAAATTTGGAGCATTGAACGCAAAAAAAAAAATTGTTAAAAAGTAATGATTTTATTTTGGTCGCCATTTTTATGGCACCAAACTTTGGAGCACAAAGCGAAAAAAAATAAAATTGTTATAAAGTAATGATTTTATTTTGGTCGCCATTTTTATGGCACCGAACTTTAAAGCACAGAGCAAAAAAAAACCTTTTGCAATTCCAAACTTTGGAACGCCAAGAACTTCACCCCCCGTAGCTTGGTGTTGAACTTTGGAGCATCAAAAGAAAAAAACCTCTTGATGCTCCAAAGTTTGGCATGAAACTTTGGGGTGTTGAGAGACAAAAGTTCTTGGCCCTCCTAAGCTTAGCAACGAACTATGGAAGTTAAAAGCTTTTAGTTATCAAAGTTCCAAAGTTGAGGCCTAATGTTGATGCTTCACCAAAATCATGCAAATAGGCTATTCCACCTCCCATAAAGTTACATTCATCAGTGAACTTGTAGAACAATGTAAAGGTCCTCAACCTTTTGTGGATTTCCATCTTGGTATTAAAGCTAGAATTTGAACATTGGTTCGAAGAGTTTGGACAAATTGATGATTTCATTACTATTATAAGTTAAATTCCCCATTTTTCCCATCTTCTATTTGAAATTTTTTTGAACCAAATCTCTTTGAAAATTTTGTAAAATGCATTCCACCCTAAAATTATTTGATGAAAATGGCTCCATCCATCAAAGTTTGGTGAGCTTGTGCTACACATTACCAAAATTTGACATTGAACTTTGGTGAATGGAAGCTTTGTCAACATTCAATGTCGAACTTTGGTTTTTTTGGAACCAATCCATCACCAAACTTTGGCGCTTCAGAGTGGTGAGGATTCCATCTTGTACCCCTTCATCAAGTTGTTGTAGTTAAGTTCATATTTCATTATTTACCTTCTCTTAAACTTTGATAGAATTTAATATATGCTAGTGTCACTTGGGAGGAAAAAAACATTCAATTTCTCATGTGACAATTGAAATCTGTGAATAAAAAGGTTTCCCATGTGTTTAAAGGCATTTTCCACATGGGATCATCATCCAAAAGAATGACTTATTGAACTTGAAGCCACTTTATCTAAATTAACTATGATTTGTCGTCGTCACTAGAATTAACATTAAAAATATTATTATAGAACATTAGAAAGATATAATGACATCTATAGCTTATTTTTATTCACTTGTGAATAAGTTTTCAATGGTGGTGAAACCAACAAGTTCGAAATTTGTTTTGCAATAGATATCATTGTCAATTTTCCATCCCCCAAATTATGTGATCATGGTTCATCAATGGGTAACTTTCTAACATCAAACAAAACATCTTCCATATAATTTCCCATGTGAACACCCCTAGGAATGAAAAACCAATCTCAAAAAAAACATTTTATTGATGTGTCAACATTCATCAAAACTCCTATCATTATAGTTTGCATGTGAAAACATTGGTCCTAGGGTGCCTCTCTCGATGGAAGTTCAACAATGCTTCATGAATTCATTCAAGTTCAGGCACTTTGGAAATTTTATTTTTTTTCGGTTTGAGTGATTGATGAAGTTTTCTTGCAAGGATGATGCCATCTTCCAATGCCATGCATCCACCATGTACAAGAGCTAGAGATGTGGGGTGAGAGGCATTACCACAAATTGTGACATACCAACCACTTGAGTTTCACAAGTTGGTTTCACGTTTATTACGTGTCAAAGAGTGTTTTTGGTGAAATGTTTGAAGGTTGTGTTGTTGATGCACAATTCAAGTTCTGGTATTTGAAAGTATTTGGTGAATTGAAGGGCCTCTTGTTTGATTTGCTTTGGTTTTTTGTTTTGCCAACCTAAAGAGATGAAAGGTGTCACAAATAATAACCAAGTTGTTGCACAACTATGTTCTTCATAAATAAACTAGTGGTAACTCGTGCTTGCAAGGCACAAACAATTTTAGATATGGTTTAAAATATCCTTTCTTCTAATAGTAAAAAATAATTTGTTCCCTATTCACAATATTGACGATTTGAGGTAACGTTGGCTTGTAGGCAGTTTGTCCACCGGCCAAGAATTTAGAATCAACCAATCATGATCCATTTCCAGGGCCCATTTTCAATTGATCCTATTCACATTATTACTGAAGCCAGTTAGGTGAAGATTAGATTTTTTGTATGAAACCCCGTCCATCTTTTACTTAACTCGTTTTTTTCCTTTTTCTCGCGGCGGAAAGAAAACCCATGGCGCCATCCAATTAGCTCCGTACTCACTGTACGCACCTATGGGAAGAAGGCATGGAAAGTAAATGGACTGAAGTGGAAAGAAATGGGTAACGAAGTGTAAAGTAAAAGAGAAATCTGGAAGTAACGGAGCCAATGGGATTACGCCAGAGAGGTAATGAAAGCGAAATGACGTCAGAGAAAAAGAAGCTGCGCACAGAAAGAAAGAAAAACTGTGAAAAAGAAGAAGAAAAAGGGTACCAAAGAAAAAGGGGCTAGGAATCGAAAGAAGTAAGAGATAAGTAAAAGACAGACAGACACACTGACGGACGTAGTGAATTAATATATAAGATGTGTGTATGTCTTTGTACATGGATGAAAAGCTAGATGGAAGGGTTAGATTCCTCACCTTCAAACCAATTGATTCAAACCACCAACCAAAACACTTTGGTTGGGTCATTGTATTAATGCCGATGGCAATTTTTTTGCCATAAAACATGTGAAATAAATTTGAAAAATTGTGGCCATTGGGAAACTCTACCATTCCTCGTGTCTCAAGTTGTCCTATTCTGTTTGGCTTTTTGAGACCTAACCAAGATCCTATGATTGAATTCACACCATCAAAACCAACCACAACCCGTTAATCCACATTCCAATGTCCCCAACTAAATGCATATTAACCTTTGTTGTTCTAACATATTGAGACCTTTCCTTGCAACTGTTCATGTTACTCATGAAAATTTGCAATTAATATCCTTGGAAGTGATTACAAATATGCATGTGTCATTTTTCAAAAGTAGTTTGACACATTTGATGGATTACATGTGCACAAAAAATATGAACATCTTGACAACATTGGCTCGGACAAAAATACTTGTTCACATTATTTTGAACATCTAAATCAAACCTTGGCGGAGTAGGTAGAACCATTTTGAAGTTCTAGGTCAATGAAATTTTGTGAGGTTTTTTATTTTTTGATACTAATCACTTGAGAGCACCTATGAATTATCACTCCCATAATTAGATAAGTTATGACTACCAAATTATCAACATCATTTTTCATTTTCAAGGTAGGGACTTGAATTGTCATTTACATTCTTGCAACTATGTTTTTTCCTTTGGAGTGGTGTTTTGTAGGAACAATTTACCCTCCTTCACAAGTAGAAAAATCCAATATTGTCAAGTGTCTCTCAAGGTAGTTGAGATATTCAGCTTTGCAAAAATAGTTGGGAGAAATTGTAAAAAATGAAATTGAACATGTTTTAAATCATTTTTTTAAAAAATGAACTTCCAATAACCACATAAAAACAATTTTTACATATATGAGAGAATATAGCATACCCCATTGTGTTGACATATGTGTTCCTCAATTGGTTAGTAATGTCAAAAAGCTCCATAACCTTCATTGCATTGTTCCAAAGAGGGATGGTAGTGCTTTCAACTCGTAACTTGTATGATTGTTCTAAAACAACAACCTTCAACCCAACTTTGTTCCAATAATAACAAAATAATCCCATGGTCACATTTCATTCTATCAATGATAATTTCAAATTGGTGTTAGATTAACATCAAATTGTGATAATTATTTGAATAGGGTATGACATCATACCTATGGAGAGCAACGGCAAAACAAAGGCCCTTAATGCCACCACCTACTATCACTATCTCTTCTTCATGGTGAACTTTGTTTCCTTCTGCTTTAAAAATGTGTCCATTTTCACCGATCACCATCAATGTGGTTCAAGGAGAACTTGTTGGGTTCACTAATCTGGTAGAATGTGAAAAAGAAAATTTTCAATTCTTGTACATTCTAGATATCCATGCATTCAAATTTCACATTATGTTTGTAGGAACATTTGAATTTATTGACTGTATATGTATAATTCATCAAAGATTATAGATTCTTGACACAAAGATCACTCGTGTACACCACCAATTTTGACACTATATGACCTTTGATATTTCACCACATGCATGACATTCTTCCCAAATCGAATCAACTTTGAAGGTATGATCAAATATTTGTTTTTGGATTGCATGGCAATCTTGATTAAGTACACAAAGTCTTTCAGAAAGACCAATACTATATTGACAACTTGCTTTAGATGTGATAGTAACGATACCCCAACTTTAAAAAGCCTCCATTCCTTAACCTTGCCCATTCTGAATTCTTTTGAGCCAATCAAAAATCTGAAGTACTAGAAAGTTTTGTGAACCTTAACCTTATGAATCATTTGAATGCTTATCACTCACTGATGGCACTCCAAGTGCAATTGTAGCTTCTTTTGCATCTCCAAACTTGTAGCTACAAAGAAAAACAAAATCAAGGTTTAGAATGCAAAAACTCGAGTGACAATAACTTGAATGTTCATATCTACTTCCCTCTTGTGAGCACACATTCATAAACTATTTTCAAATACTATACCTTGAATTTGTGGAGCTAGGGCTTGAAGTTGAAGGGTTGATGTGCCCTTAATTCACTGATGAAAGACTGATTTGCAAACTACACTTCACAATTGAAATGTCACGTTATGATTTAAAGACTCTTCAAAAGTTGACTACACAAAAGCTCCCTTCACAATTTGAAGACTCTTTGAAAGTTGACCACACAAGAACCAAGTAGTACACAACCTTGAAAGTGCCCTTCACAGTTTGAAGACTCTTCAAAAGTGCCCTTCATAATTTGAAGACTATCTGAAAGTTGACTATTGAAGAACAAATTATGACCTTATTAATGGAGGTAGGTCTGAAAGGCCAGCATGCAAGCTTATTAAATTAAAGCACCACATGACATCATATAAAAACATTGCCAAGTGCCATGTGCATTTGTTGTTAGAAACACATTATTGGATTTTCTTGGCTTCTTTTATGAATTTTTCAATGTAGACAAAGTGGCAATCATAGACAGGAAGATACATGTAGAAAAGTGGTGATCATCCCCAAGGAAGATATAGCCAAATTATCTCGCTATAGACCACATGAAGTAAAAATCTTTAATCATCCTTCTATATTTTTGATTACCACTGAAACCAATAAAATGAAGTGCAGGAGGATCCCAGACATTGCATCTTTATCTGATGCAATGCCAAGTTCACAATCATCGAAATTTTTTTTGCAATGTGCTGGGTGATCATAATTTCAGGCACATCCCTGGAGGGTTAACAGTGTCTAAGCTTTGTATCTGATGCAATGCCAGCTTCGGCATGGAATATTTTTGTTACAATGCATCCATGGGCTTCATGTGGAAATCTTTTTGTTGCAATGTGCTGGGTGATTGATTTCAGGCACATCCAGGGTTAACAGAGCATGAGAGGAAGAAGCTAATTTGTCGGTATTGGATTGCCAAAGACTGTCAATGGATGCATGCATGCATGCAGCTCAAAATGACCACCTCCTGCTCCGTACTGTTTGTCCAAGTACAAATCTTTTCCAAATAACCAAGCTCACGAAACTGGTTTCAGAATGTGAATCCTAGGCAGTCACATGATCTAAACCTTGCATAACAATCAAGTTCCTTCAAGCATTTGGTATATACTGAAACCTGAGACATTACCAAACTGCAGGTAGTATTTAGTGAGCAAGTGAAGCTCTGGGGTGCTATCACAGGAATTACCAACCAGGTTGTGAAAGTGACAAAATTGCATACCTCATCAAGGCTAGAAGCTCAAGGCAACAACTCCAGAGCCACTGTGGACTGCAGACAGGGACTCGGCAAGTGGAAGCTTCAGCAGCACAGGAGCAGGTCAATCAGAAGGACATCAAAGCATTGCAACGAGACCTTGATGCAATGATAATCAAGTGCACACAACTTGAGAAAGAATATACTGGCATACATGAACAAGTACTCATCCTGAACCCTAAACCGTAAACCAGCTATGCGTGAAAGTCATTCTCCATAATGATGTCTGAAATTGGTGTTTTCTTTCTAACCAAGTCCTGAAGTTGGTGTTCTGAAATTGTTTTTTTCTTTGATCTAAGGAATTCCTGAAATTGATCCAGGTGTTTTGTGGGTTCTGCTAGTTGTGGAAATACTACTATTCTGGTTCTGAAACTGGTGGACTGTGGCAGGTTGAGAGGCTTTTGAAACCACCCAAACCACACTCATCATCACCATGGTCATCTGGGTGGAAAAAGCTGAGTAGAATGCAAATTTTTCATCACCCCAACAAGGAAGAGACTGTGATGGTGCCACACCTCAAAAATGGAGGAATTCGATATCATAAGAGTTGGGAAACTGATTTCAATGGCTTCTGGAAAATTTATGTGACTACAAAAGCAGATTTATAAGTGCACAGAAAAAGATGTCACCGTGAAGAACTCCACTCAAGGCATTTGTTCCAAATCCATGGTTGTTATTAACCATTTAATTGGGGACAAAATCCATAGTTCAGTTTTTCCAACAGATTGTAATTGTAGCATCCGTGGTTGCAAGCTAAATCTGCAAGACCAGCTGCAAAGTTGTGCCCAAGATGCTATTTTTCAGGGGTAGAAACATTTACTATTTTGGCAAATGAATTTACGAGAGTGAGAAGGAAGAAAACGAGTAATGAAATTGGGTCTGCACATACTGCTGTAAAGCTACAGTTGAACATCCAGAGCTTGAATTAGGAGAAACCTCATGTTGTTAGGCTATGATACAAAACTTCTATGTCACGGGTGAGAACAATTTAGGCATGTAGAGACATGAGACACCAAAAGGATTTAGTGCTGAAGGTCAGTTAAGGTTCACTGCCACATTCCACACTGAAATTTTCTGAAGCATGCATGATTGATTAATTAGGTGAGGGATAGAAAGTGAGAACTGTTTTGGTACAATTATCACTACTGGTCAGAGTTGTTCTACTGAGGGTGTACATAACCTTTTGTTTTAAAGCTTTCAGTTTATGTGAGTAGTATTGAGGGAAGAAGTCAGGACATACATGGACTGAGAATGTTGTGCTTATGCCACCAATTAAGTCATTTCATATGCTGGCATAACACTCTGATGATATGTACATTTCTGTTTTGCAATCTACTTCCATGATGTCCCAACAATTGTCTTGCCAAGAATGTCAGTCTGTAGTCATATACTCTCTCTCTTGCTCTCTGTCTCATATATATTTGTTGTGCACCAAACATCTGCATTGGAGTTCATTGTGGGTTCTCAGCAACTTTTGGAATTCTAAGTTTCTTGGGTTGGTTTTGATCTTTGTCTAATGGTCTCTAGCTTTCATGCAATCATATATACTTGTGCAATAATCTTTCTTGTTGTTGGATATCCACCTCAATAGTAGGTAATATGGCATAAGTTCAGACTTTTTAGTTGTTGGTTTTTGTAAATTAGAAGCTAATCTTTGGGAATTTTGAAGCCTTGCAAATGTATTTGGAGGGCACCTTTATGTCCATGAATATCCCTCCCTCCCCCTCTTACAACTCATGACTTGTGACCCACATATCTTGAAGTTCAAGATAGTCTAGCAAAGCACATGGGTGGGGGACATTCCCCAAATGCGAAGCCAGACTTGGCTACCCACCTCGTCATGAGCCCCTTATTTTGGGAATGCCCTCACCATAGAGCTTTACCCTACACATTAGACATTGATCATATCAGACAAATACTTACCATCTAGGAAAAAAAATGTGGCATTTCTTACATGCTATATAATTCATGGACTTTACATTTTGTTTGTTCAGAATCATAATGCCAGTTTTATTATTAGACTTAGTTTTAGTTCTACTCTTCTGTGTTTTTGTTTTTCCTAGTCGTTTAGTCATTTATTATGGTGAGTCTGGAGATTTCTGGATTGTCATGAGATTTGCTTTTGTTGCTTCATAGGGGTGTCATGTTACAAGCTTTTGTCATGACCATGGTGATATCATTAGCACATGAGATCAAGATTTGGGGGGTCAGATATTTACCTGATTGTAAAGATTTTTTTCAAATGCACCAAAATCTATTCCATTTCTTCAAACAATAGCCAACTCTTGAAACCGCATTGAGATTTTTCATTACTCAGTCCATGTGCCTCATGGTGACAATTTTGAACATTGGAGACCCATTGTATGCATGAGCAAAACCCAAGCCAACATGATGAAATTGGCAGCAAGAAACAAATGAACATTTTAGTAGTAGCAAAGCTCTAGCATAGTACCTTCGTCACTTCAACACATGTTTGTTGAATAATTAATTAATTTTGAGGATTCCATTTCAACAAATGATATATTCACAAATACTCCATCAAATTCTTTATTTTCCTTCAGAAAGAATGTTTCTTAAAAAAATAAATTGAACATTTCAACATTTCTGAAAATTATATAATGAGTGTTGAACTGGCCTGACCCAAGTACTACAGTATTGTGAAACAGTTGGATCTTGTTTACTCTATGTTTATGTAATGCAATGATAGCATATTTTCAACACTTCTTGAACCCCTAAGACACCCCCCAAATGGCTGGATGAAATTCAAAACATAGACAGTTGAACCCACAAAAGTGGCCTCGATCTTTTATATCCTGAAAGGCAAGTGAACCCCCACTGGCATTGAATTTTTAAAATTTCAGTTAATAAAAATAAGTGGCCTTGCAGAGCTACTACCTTAAGGTTCACAGGCGCAAGGAAAAACATCAAAAGTACTCAACCTGACAATTACAAATCAACATTAGGGTATGATATAGAAGCCATGATCTCTCTCTCATAAACAGAACAAAGATCGACATATGTAGAGGCCAAAAAATCCAAGTGCTTCCAGTTCTCTACTTTCCTTCAGATCAAAGGGATAGAGAGTAGCAAATAAAGTCGAAAAGCACACCTGCGATTACCTTCCCAATCCTGTTCTTCTTGTAACAAAGATGAACCAGCTCTCTCTCCTTTCATTCAGATCATAAGGATCATGATGATTGGCAACACAAGGGCAAAGACTTCAACACACTCTAAATGGAAAAGCTTGTGGAGCATGACAAAGATGTAGATGTTGTGAGTACAAGTGTTGTTAAATGCTGACCCAAAGGAAACAACACATACATGCATACCCAACCTACAAAAACTATCATTACAAGCGTGAATGATGTTTAGAAATATGTTATGGTCTAGGGTTAGATGTAGCCATTAGTAGGTACTTGCCATCACAAATATGAATGGGAGCCTATAAGCTAACTACCATCATGGTTGATAGTAGCTCTAGATTTGCAATGTATTAATTGTTTGATGGTAGCTTGGTGTTAGTGGATTTACCACTAGAATCCTTAACACCAATTGTGAAGGTACTTTTAAGTAAGACAATAATGGGATAAAGTTGTTGTATTAAGTCTTATTCTAATAGCATCAAATATATCCTTTAACAACAATGTGCATATAAGTAGAAAATTAAATAAATAGCACCATTAGTGCAAAAGGTATATGGTGAATAAACAATTGACTTATATAAGAATATGGCTATTAACCCCTAAAGGTCTAATCAACCTAATTTTGGTTGACAGATGATTTTAAGTGGGCCCTACAAGTAGCTCCAAATTCTAATGAAATTCGTCCAATTCAAGATCATAGGTTCCCCAAGGGATCTTCTTCATAATGGGCAATGTGGCCAAAGGATTCAAGCTCCATATGTTTGTTTGCAAAATAAGAAGTTTGGCAAGCTCATATCTGGAAGGGGTTAGCACCTTTTGAGGTCCTCATTTTGTGAAGTAGGTAAATTCAAGGGTCTTCCAAAATCTTAAAAAATATCCAATTCTCATATCATATAAAAATCTAGGTCAAAATTTCACTTTTCAGCCATACCCATGTGAGTCAATCATGAATGTATGTGGATCAATACTCACATCTTCCAATGGAACCATTTGATTACATTCAATTTTTGTGTGAAGTTTGCAAATGTTGTGCGCCACAAGATCCTAGAGGTGGGTACCTTGAAAAATTTGTGTAGTTCAATGTGAATTATGTTATTTGCATGTGTTTTTGGACATTTAGAGGTTAATGAAGATAATGGACAATCCAATGTGGTCATTTTCAATGTTGTGAGGGTATTTGATTTGTCAGGTAAAACTAATGTTATGAGGGTTTCTAGTTTTCAACATTAAAATTAGGGGTTCAAGGTCAAGTTTTTGTGATTCGAACTTGAGTTCACATCTTTTTGTTGGAACCAACACAAAAATTAAATATTGGGATTAGTTTTTTTTTTGCTACATCCAGACCCGAAATCAGAATCGTGAAAAAACACTCTTCCAAAAAAAAAAGAATTTTTTAAGTAGACAAGTTGATTTTTTTCAAAAAAAATTGATAAGTAGACTCCACTTCAGAATTGAATATTAATTTTTATTAGTTGTTAAGCTCCATACTTACATAAACCCCAATTTGAATTTGATATAATTTTTTTAATTTATACAATATCTAGCCTAGAGAAATGTGTAATGTCTACATGGAATAGAACTCAGTTTGAACCAGGCCTGAAGGTTCTTGAATTTGAAAAAATGTGTCAAAATTGAAATTGTAAGGTTTTGAAATGGGAAAATCCAAGCTCAAAACCTACACATGAAGAACCTTCAATTTTTAGAAAAAATGAAAAATTAAAACTAGAGATTTTCTTTTAAAAAAGAAGAATTGCACATCACTAGTAAAAGCCAGAGCTTCAAGTTCAGGTTCTTGTGACTTGGACTCGAGTTAACCCCATTTTGTTGAAATCAGCATAAACACTGGAGTATGGAATTAATCTTTTGTTAGATTGAAAACCAAAAACCAAAACCATGAAAAAATATCATTGAAAACATGCTGAGAATCTTCAGATAAGAAAGTAGAATTTTTTTGGAAAAGTTTTAATAAGTTTGTTGAGCTTAATTATTAAGTTTTAATTTGAATTACTTGTTGACCTTCATACTCTTATAGACCCCTATTTTAATTTGTTGTAAAAACTTTGTGCCCATGTTCAATCTTTGGCAGGGGGGAGTGTGTAGTGTGTGCACAAAATCAAAGCTGATCTTTGAATTGGACCAAAAGTTTTTGAATTTGAAAAAAATGTGCCAGAACCAAAACTGAAGAGTTTAAAAATTGAACAAATTGAGTTCAAACTCACACCCAGAGAACCTCCAAACTAATTTTACAATTCCAAAACCAGGATTGAAGGTTCTCTTAAAATGGGAAAAACTGTTTAACACTCATGGGCTTAAACCTTGTCATGGGAGCGTTTAAAGCAAATAATTGCAGCTTCTTTTGTTACTCTCATTTCATTTGTAAAAGTAGAAGTGACATTTTTGGATCAAATTTTGGTAATTAATTGCCATAAAAAACACTGGTCAAGTGCAGCATTTTTATTTTTGGTGAATTTTCACCCAATCTTGGCCTACAAATCCTGATTTAACCTATTTAAAGTCATGATTTAACTATCATGAAAAAAATGCCCCAACTTCCACCAGATTATGACAAAGAAAAAATCCAAATCACCAAGCTGTTTACAATAAGGTTCCAATAAGTAGCCAAGAATATAGAAGGATCTTTACATTTTTCTGCTTTCATATTTGGTTTATAGCCAAATTCGGCTAAATTTTCTTCTGGATGATCATCACTCTTGCTACATCACAAAATTGAAAAAAAGGAAAGAAAAAAACACTGCTCAAAAGCCTTCCAATTAGGTAACTATATTGTTGCCATAAACATGAATGAAAAGTTTCCCCTCCTTCAGCTGGAACTATCATCTGACTGCATTGTCTAGAGCCATAAAGTTGGGAGCTATAATGGCAAAAGCTGTGCAGAACTCTAGGCACAGAGAGCACAGCACTCTGCAGCAAGGGGTGAGAATCAGTTCATACAGCTCCATGCTCAAAGTATCAGGCAATGATACATTCTGTGTCAACCTTTAGTGTTGGTAACAAACATGGAAAAATTCAAATACAATAATGTGAAGGCATCTTACTGAGTGCCTGAAGTTGCCAGAAGTCGATGCCACATGTATCCAGCATGGGGATAACAGAAACAGACTCTGTTCTCTTTGCTGATTTGCTCCTTCAGCTTGAGCAAATGCCAATGTTAGAGATCCTATTTTCTCTACAGAGTGAACCGCTGAGGAGATAAGAATGCCCCCAAAGGCTGGCAAACAAGCCTGACCAAGTCTCTTTGCTCTGAGAGCTATAGCCCTATGATGGTGGAAACTCGCAATGGCTGTTATAAGGTCAATGTGAAGATTCTAATCTTTTAGCTGGATGTCCAGACTCTCCACACCCTTAGCAGAGTCCTCTGCACAAGTTGCCTAATCTGGCTGTGGCTGGTTTTGAAACCACAACTCCCAAGGTCCTAGAAAACTAGTTTGTTGCTGTAACCCTAGCCAAGAATTTTCAGTACGATTTGTCCATATATCTACTAAAACTTGGGAAATGCCACAAGAAGGTGTACTCAGAACATTGAAAGGAGCTGTTGTGATCTTCAGTAAGAATTCAAATAATATCCGTCTGTTTGCCAATAGCCTTCATACACATCAAACCAGATATCTGATGGAGCCTACTTTCAAATCCTTGAAGAGGGAAGAAATTGGACAAATAAGAACATGACAACAGGCTACTAAACCTAGTCATATGGGGCAGCTCATACATCAGTAAACTTTTTGCAGAAAACTGTTTACACAGCTCCTAGACAACTGACAAACTTTGTTGCAGAAACTAGGAGGCACTTTAGGTTCCTCTTGCCAGCCAACTGCAAGAATTTGTGGGAGCTTGAAAGACTAGAACACACTACCTCGGCACATTTTAATAGACCTCAACATGCCACTGCTTGTTCTTTTTCAATGCTGCAAGCTTTGTTTCCCAGTTCTCTCCTCTTGACTCTGCAACTTTTGTCAAGGTGGCTTGGATGCCTGGCATCATGCCCCTCAACCCACAGAAGTAGATGTGTGCTCCCTTGTCAAGCAATGTGAATATCTCCTCACTGTACTCCTCAATTTTGTCCTGTACGTACATTTTGCCACCACTTGGGTTTTTCTGCTCACGACTCAATGCAATGTCATATTTGAAGTTGTCGGGAAACTTTTGTTTGTATCCCAGGAATTCATCATTATAAAGAAGACTGTCCGTGTTGGCCACACCCAAGAAAAGCCAAGCTAGGCCACCAAATTTGTAGTTAGGCACATCTTCCAAGAACATTCTCCTCAAGTACCCTCTGTAAGGAGCAATACCCGTGCCGGTGGCCACCATGATGTGAGTGGCATTATGATCCTCTTCAGGTAAAAGCATCACCTTGCCAGATGGGCCTGCATCGGACAGCCTTTTCAGTGAGATATCCCATGCCCTTCCACTCTTTTATCTTTATGCAATATTGGGCAGAGCATAATACAATGAAACCCTAGGAAACAGAATGCTCATGAATGATGAAGACACCAGTAAAGGACAGTAATTAGTATGATAGGAGATGTGGAAGAACTGACCAGTAATCTGAACCTTATCTCCAGGCTTGCTGTCACAAAGGAAATTGCTGCAGATACCCTTCTTTGCGGGGTCTTCAGCTCCTAACTCAGGATCCCAATACACTGCCCGTCTGACGCAAAGACTGGCTGTCTTCCCATCAAATTCATCTCCATACCTGGTAGAAGCAATCGAGTACAGGCGAACAGTGTTTGGGGTACCAGGTTTCTTGGGATTTTCACCCTGCGAAATATGCATCAAATTAGTTAGACACACGCTTCTGAATAGATGGAGCTGAAACCTGAGTGTCCCAAGGAAACGTTAGAGATTGGCAACTTACAGGAGGTATGATGCCATAACTCTGGCCTTCCCAATATGGCACATCTCCATTATGGTCGATGATAATGTGGCAAGTCTCACCAGTTGCATTGGGCCCAACAATTCTCTCTACAGATTTTATTGTTCCAATGTAAGGCTGTTTGTTCTTGTATGTGTTTAATGGAGGTTCTGTAGCTGCCTCAAGTTCCAGTGGAAGTGATGCAACCTTTGTGTAGGCCACAACTCTAGCAGTTTGTGACCTTTGAAATGTCCTTGGTGGAGCAGTGATCAATTGGAGAGACTGCCCTGTGAAGAATGAGTTTACTTCTGCAGAGAATGTCTGGACTGAAGCTACCTGTTTCAAAAGAGATGAAAAAGTGGAGATGTGCAGTAGTAACCAAAAAAAAAATCACAACAGAAAAGCCAAGTTGCAATGGAGACACAAAACTATACTAGGGGAACTCAATCTGCAGTTTCTCAAGTATTTGATGACACAGGTGACCATAAGCTATTGTTGTGCAAAATTTTTACATATCACAAACATGACTTGTAGAGAGATGTGCAAAATCAAGAGGGAGATATTCCAGACAGTTGATAATATTAAGGCACAACAATCAAAACCCACCAAGTTGAACAAGATCTAGGTATGCCACTTCTGGTCAATTAATTACCTTGCATCTTTGAGAGGAATAAAGGCAGCTCGGTGAGGTGGCATGCATAGGTACACATGGACTTCCCTGTGTACACAACAACTAGAATAAGATGCTCCAGAATTGTATTTGCGTAACTTTCAATTTCTAGCACTATATTAGTTCCACGAGAGACAAACAAAAAGCAAGCAAGGCGACACCAAACATGAACTTATTCACTTGTTGAAATCATGTAGTCTGCAAATCTGCAAAGCAGAAAACGTCAGGAGATGTGAAGCGTGCCTCCCCTTCAGAGACAATAACCTTGTAAATGCCATTGTATTGATGAGAAAACCTAGGCGAAGCATGAAACATATGAGCCAACGATTTGATAAGAGCATGAGGGCATATGTACACAAAATGTTGACACTCCCAGCTATAAGTCGTCCATAACTTGAGAACTCAAATTCAAGTTAACTAACAAGGTAAAATAGTCAGACAATCGCACCGGCCCAACGCTACAAAGCACAGTATAGCAGCAAAATGTTTAAGGGAAAACTCTCATCACGGCTAAGAAACGCTTTTAGAAATCTGTTCAGGGTATGTCACGAAAGACGACTTTCTGGCAACAGATGTCAGATGTTCTTTCTCCCAGTGGCCAACATCCACAATCGAAAACATGAATCTGCGCATCCGGCAACTCCTAATTGAAACGTGCACACTGAACCAAAACAACACTCAGATTACAAAGCAGGACGGTTGTGATGTGTAGTGAAGACTTTTAGAGCAAGACGATTGGGTCTCTGCACTACCGCGCACCTGTACAAGAGCTGCGGCCATGGGAGCCATTATTTCGACAGATTTGGAAACAACTTCTTTGCTGCCGCTCAAAGAAAACAAGAACCCTTCGTCCTCTTCGTCGCCCTCTTCGTCGTCCTTCTCGAAGAGAGCCTGGCGGACGGACTTTGTGGAAAAAGAATAGAAGAGCTCGACGCGAGCGCCAAATGCAGAAGATCAAGGCTTTCGGAAGGCAGGGAGCGCTCGGAGGAGGAGGTGCGGGACGAACACAACAGGCTACTCCCGTTGCCCTTAGTCGGTCGCCCCACCAGTTGTGGACCCCTCTAGCGTTACTCTGTCCACACAGGAGCTTATCTCTCTACTTTCGTTGACCGGAGCTTTCGGTTGCCATAAAAAAGCCCCCCTTTTCTCTTCCTCTTTAGCGCACGCCCTGGATGGGAGCCCAGCCTACTTCTTAAAGCCTAGTGTAAAAGCCTACACGGAATTTCCTAAGGCCACCTTACTTCAGTGAATGTCCTTCCATTTTTCACTTACTTCCTTCATGGGTCCACCCCAAAGCAAGAGGATCTACACACATAAATTGTGGGATAGTTGACCTCTTAAATAAATAGAACTCTACAATAACAAGCATTTGTGAAGATTTTTCCATGGAAGCTTCAACACCAAACATGTTATTATTTTCTTCAACTTGAACAATAGATCCATCACATGGTGCTACAAATGCTTTGACAATAAGAGTTAGTCAATCAAAAAATTGTCATCAAAAGGGGATGATCTTTTCACATCATATGCAATAATAAGTTGGATTGCATTTCTATGGCTCACTAAGCTTTTCACAACCTATAAAAATTTGAAATATGAATTCAACATAGAGGCCAACATATTGTGAACTTGATGGGAATTAAAGGTTTTCAAAAGTCCCAAAATGGGTTTAATTACCTTCACAACCCCTTATCACATATTTCTACTCAACAAGTGAAACTCAACATTAAAAAGGTCAAATGTTTCATTCCCATAAACAAGGGATCTGTTTTAAATTTCATAATCACAATTAAGATAATTAGAGTAATCAAGGCATGTGATAATAACCAATGACCTTTAGATTAGTTCATCAGATATGTTGTCACCACAAGATTCAAGCAATGAGTGACAACTCATGCAATGGCCCACACTTGAACCTTAAGGACTTTCTATTGCATTGTTAATGTCTTGTACCTCCCACAACATAACAATATGGCTTGCTTGAATTCCAAAGTTTTTTCAAACATTATAATTATATTCACAAACCTTGTTTTGATTAAAAATTTCAGCTTTTAATGTCACATCCCACTCTCAATGGATGTCTTTTCTCATTTTTACCTCATTTTTTTCATTTTTTTCATCCAAGTAATTATTTTTTGCAAACTAGTTTGAGCATTTTTCACATTCACTAAAATTAGACCCATAAAAACATTATCATTGTTTGTTGCATATTAACATGCTTTAAACGTCACATACTCAAAGCAAGTACCCTCATAAACCCACAAAAGATTGAATGGTTCACAATCAATTATTCACCATAATATTATAACCATGGTTCCCAAGTTATTGTTTTCATATTTCACAAAAGCAATTTCACATGACAAATTAACCCTTTTTTTTAGCAAAGATTAAAATTGCAAAGCCATGGCATGGTTGCTTTTCATGCACTTCAAATAGCCCAATAACAACATGCTTAGAACATGTTCAAATTTTATTCAAATAATTAATGACCAAAGTAAATGTGTCAATGCCACCTCTAAACATCCAAATATCAAAACTAGCAAAAACAATAGCTGCAAATTTGTGGACCAACAAAAACAATAACTCCAATGTGGTAGCACATGAAATTCCATAGTTTTTGTGACTACTACAGGAAGTTCATGTTCCACAAGAAAAGAATGAGAAGGAAACTCAACATGAAGGAATTGGCACAATATGAACCAACACAACCAATTTTTTTCACATGTTGAAAGAGGCCTATAACCTTTGCATATAAAACACAAGGTCCTCAAAAAGATCTTTGTTGTGCTTCATCACCATTCCTTGTATGGGTTTGTTGACCCCAAAAAGAATAGTGATTGCAAACTAATTGCCTAACCTTTTTTTTTTCATCTTATTGATTATGATCTACTCCAAAATGCTTAGCCATTGCCACTCATTTAATATAAAATTTATTTTAACAATTAAACAAGAATGAACATTAATTATCAACATGTGTTTTCATAGGAGTAATCCCATTGGTTTTAATATATTTGATAAAGTTTTTTTTAACAATGAAACATTAGTTTAAAATGTTACCATAAGCTTGTTGAGACTTGCAGATGGTACATCGTAACATTTGAGGATTCACAAGATTAACAAGTAGGTTTTCATTTATAGCAAAAAAATTCTAACAAATAGAAGTCATGTTGTGTGGTTTTCGTGATAGAACTTGAAGTTCCACAGCTTGGAAATGTGTTTCATCAAACAATAATATATCATTATCACATTGGTGGTGAACATTTTCCACATTTAATAAGATGCAAAAAAGGATTATGTTCACATCAAGGGCAATTTCATGAACTCCGCCCATGCTTTCAAAAACAAAATTTCATCTTCAACCATTGCAAACCTCCAAATAGCCCTTATGCACAAGAACAATGCACTGCCACTCACACTATGCATAGACTTGAACACTGAACCGTAGAATGTCATGCCTCATGAACATGGTAGAAATTTGAAGTGGAAATTTTCAACCTTGAACTTAAAAAATTCAAACAAACAATTTACAATACCAAATTGTCATTAAATGCAAGAAAAAACAACAAAAATATGAGTGTTATGAAAAACAACTTAATTGATTATGACCATGGATAATTCAATTGAGTTGAAGATGCCCTTGATGTACAAAAGTTTTTTTTTTTACAACCAATGACACACCAAATCCCTAAAACTTCACACCCAAACATAAAAAAGTTTGATAGATTTTGAACAAAAGAACCATAAAGTCCTAGAGTTTCATGTTTAATGAACACATACATTTAGAAAGTTGATAGTCCACACATATGTTGCAAAGGAATTGAAACCTTTCAAGCAACAAAGTTGAAAGCTTTGGTGCTTCACACTTAATGAACACATTAAAAAAGTTGACAAATCTTGAGCAAAAGAGCCATAAACACTTTTGCAATGGAGTTGAAAGTTTTAAAAGCTTCATAGATGATAACACATACAAGAAGTCAACAATCAATGCAAAAACTTTCAAGCATCAACAATGGAACCAAAAGAAAACAAACAATGCATCAAAAGCTCTAGAGTTTCATGTTTGATGAACCTCAATAGATCTCAATCAAAAGAGCTATAAATGCTTGTTCAATGGAGTCAAAAGCTTTATGTCGCGCTCCCAAGTTCCTCGTAGACCCACTTGAGGGTCTAAATATGTGGCAATGCGGAAGGAGTTGGAACTTGGGGCACGATCCCGACTTCCAGCACTAGAGGGGGTGAGAGGGGTGTGCTAGAAGTCCCGGGAAAGACTAGAAAAAATTGACAAGCTTACTCACTCACATGGGCCTGAATGGAACCACACAAAGTGGTTAGAACTCATTCTGGATCCCTTTGGTGTTGGGACAAGCCACGGGCAACACGGACACACAAGACTCACCACGGCCCGGACCTTGGGGGAAGCCACCACCTTCCCCCCTTATAGTATACTCTGTGACTCGTCGCGGGGGTGGCATCCAAATGGCCATTTTGTCCCGGGACTCCCGGGACTCCCGTGTGGGAGTCCCGAAATCGCGCATTTTCGGGACTCCCGCGACTTTGAGGCTTCATAACTTTCGGAGCAGATCTCCGATCGACTCGCCGTCTGAAGCAAAGTTGTAGGTCTCGTCGAGACCTTTTCAACGGTATGTCGCACGTTTTCTGCAGCCAAGTATTTCGGGTCGATTCCCGACTTTTAGTGGTCGAGAGTCCAAACTGGCGGACTTCCGGGAGTTCGACTCCCGGGCCTTCTTTTGGCCATAACTTGTGTTTCAGATGTCCAAATGAGCAATGCGAGCCCATTTTGGACATCTACACTTCAAGAACTTTT
>Ga0209611_10003063_pt1 | contig 29257 bp, 17 predicted proteins | sample S1TSphgellanicum_3_FD_187693 | JGI IMG/M metagenome (GOLD analysis project Ga0209611, IMG submission 187693) | Host-associated microbial communities from peat moss isolated from Minnesota, USA - S1T2_Fc - Sphagnum magellanicum MG (SPAdes) (version 2) | ecosystem: Host-associated > Plants > Peat...
AAGTGACAACTATGGTTGCTCTCAAAAATTGCATCCCACCATTGAGCTACACATTAAAAATGGATGCCAAGATTTTGAAATTGTTTTGTTGGCCCGCATTTCTCACATGCATACCAAGACCACACCCACATTTGTCATGTGTGTTTGGTGACATTCATAACAACATTGTGCCATGTGCAAAACATGGTGTCACAAACCATTACCAAATCTACAAGAACATTGTTGGGCAAGAAGAAAAGGGAAAATGATAGTTGAGGTGTGTGCATACTTTGTGTTTCAACAAACAAAGGAACTCAACAAACTTTCCATGGTTGTGTTTTCCCCATGCAATAATATTTGTATAATGCATTAGTTACAACACCATAAGTAAGCCTTAGAACAACCACAATACACTTTTGCAAAGTAGACAACCCCATGGTGCCCCAAACATCTCATTGTTACATAAAAATCCATCACATGTGCACACAATAGTGACAATTCATAAAAACAAAGAACACTTTAACTTGTAATTACAATAAAATTATCAATCTTCATAGACGAGGTTCTCAAAAAAATAAAATTGCACGATTCTTTTTTCACCAAGCTACCAATCTCTCATAGTATTTAGTCAACAACCTAGTTGACTACCCCCATGAACTTGATTTGCATCAATGTGATCCAAAAATTATCGTAATGTGATTCAAAAAAATTCGTCCTATGTTTTGTCATCAAACAAGTTCAATTGCAACCCAACCAATAATTGCTATCATCATTCCTCTATGATGTCTACAAATAACAAAACACAATAATCAACAAGAAAACAAAACAAAACAAGAAAAAAACATTGAATGTTGCATAATAGGAAAAAAACAATGAAACAATGACATGCAAGTCTAAATTCGGTCAATTAATGATCATGTTGCACTTGTGAAGTTACAAAATGAAGAACAATAGCATCAAGGTTTTTGCAAACACATTCAAAAACAAGGATTGAAAGCTACAAAAGTTATGTTTTGAAACTCCTTGCAAAAGCATTAAAAAAAATCAAAACCTATAGATGCAACACATTAAGGTCCTTATAAACACACTCATAAAGAAGAAAATCACAATATATAGAAATTGCAATAATAAGGAAAAACATCAAAGGCACGATATTCATGAAGTGACATATAGATGTAAGTGATCACAGACAATGGGACATACGTAAGGCTTTAGGGTAGGTTTGACACATGTCTCTTCCATAAACCCTTGGAAGTTTGTGGTACAAGGAAATTTAGGGTTTTAACATTGGAGATGCCTTCAGGATCTAGAAGTTCTCATTTAGATGCATGCACCTTTATAAAACATGACCATCCATCATATGCACACATAATATTTGAAATATCATTTACACATTGAATCAAGTTTGAACCAAAATTTTATGCCCAAATCCTACACCAACACATAATCTCTTTCTTATGGGTAGAGCCAACAAACATAGGGTTTTAACTATGGGACCACAATAGGTGCTAGTTGATCCAAGACCTATGAAGCAACCAAAAAACTAACATATCCATGACTATCCGTTTGATTTTGAAAATTGGCACATCCATAATTAGTAGGAAAAATTAACAAACATGTATAACCTTATTGTCAAGTTTATTCTTATAAATTGGCCCAAATTTCAATGTGTTTAATTTTTTTGCTGGCAAATTTTTGCCACTTGACCACAAAAAAAGGGTATGCAATTCATACAAAATTGAGGGAAAAAAAACCTACTCACCAATCCATATCCTTTTATTAAAACATGTTGAACAATATGCCATGTTGGAATCTAGGAATGAAGTTTAGAATATCATAATTGGACAACTCTAGTTTGGACTTGCCCATAAGGGGTAAAGCTATTACACAATTAGCATCTTGTTTGAATTTGTAAGAAAAATCCCTTCCGAAGGAGACATAAAATGTAGTTGTATAATTTTTTCTTTTTTTCTTTTCTTTTGTTTTCTACCCAAGGCTCTTGTCACATGAACATTCCTCATTGGAGTCAACAAACTTGAATTTCAAGCCTTCAAATTGGAAACTACTCACATATTTGGAACCACCTCACGCCTGGACCAAATAAGACCACATGTGACATGTAATTGGGTATCGTAAGGGTTCCATTCTCAAAAAAAATTTGGTTTTTGGATGGAACCTTTGATTCAATTTTGAAATTAGTTTTTGGGATTTTTAAAACTTTCAATTCCAATCATTTTGACAAAGAATTTAAAGTTAATATGATTTAAGACAACTTTTGTCCAATCCCATCTTCATTATACACACAATTTTTAAAATAATGTTAATTTCAAAAATTCACAATTCTAACTGCTAGTTCTTTACAAATTTTATCATCAAAACTATTGTTTCTTTGATGTTTTTGAAACCATTGAAAATTTTGATTCTCCGATTTTGATTTTTTGATTTTTTTTTTCCCAAAAAAATTGGAATTGGTGGTTCTTTAATCATGAAATTTCTTGAAGAATTGAAACCACCTATTATTTTAAAAATCAAATAACTACACAACATTGCTAATTAGAGGTTAGGTGTTATCAAAATTTTCATCTTGAGGTTTACACTACTTGGTAGTATATGAATGTCACAAATTTTATGGTGTGCTTGGCCTCCATAACATCTTTTTAAGGGACCTAATTTATGAAGATTTCAAAATATGGTTTTGGGCAATACATTTACACAATTCTTTGTAATAAAATTGGAATCTAATGGGAGAATTTTGTTGCAAATGTGTTGCACATAAATTTTTTTAAACATGGGTGTACAACATGTTTATTATACATTTCATAGATGGGTGTAGACATGGTAAAGTAAATAGAAAAAGTAGTTTGCCCAAAATCCCATTTAAAAATGAAACAAATTTGAATATACATATAAAAACTAGATTAATATTTTTTTTGTGTAAGTAAAATTTTGAAACCATTAGCTCCTTTATTGAATTTATGCTAGGTTTAATACAAAATTTTGAAAAAAAATAGTATAATAAAAGTAGGTTATAAATAGATTTGAAATTGACTAGTCAATATGGTTTTCAAAATTAATCTTACATTAAAAGTTTGATATATTATAATAATAATATATAAAATTTGAAAATATATAAGTATATTTTAAGCATCTATTAGCTCTTTTTTTTAAATCAATATTTCATCTACTTACAACCCATTTTGTAAAACTACAAATCTTGTGCAAATATATACATATTTTTAAAATATTTCAAAATCTATGTGAAGATGTGGTTCTTCAATATCATAATGATAAAATAAAAGATGATCCTCATATTTATGAATAATTGGGCCAATTCAACACTAACTATATTATTTTTAGAAATCTTGATATTTTCCAAACAATTCAGAAATGTTTTTTTAGAAGGAAATGAAATATTTGGGAATACATCATTTGTCTAAATGAAATCTTTAAATTTAATTAATTATTTTAAAAAATTGTGTTGAAATGGCCAAAGTACTATGATAATCATTCAATAAAATAACATTTCTACTTTCAATACATGGCTACTTGCAAACTTTTGTGATAAGGAATAGAGACTATTTACTTGACCGTGAACATATGCATTGTTTTACTATGCCATAAGCATTTCCATTGTTTGATGATCACAAAACAAGGGAACATGAACAATGGGCATGTTTGAAATTGTTTGATATCATTAACCAAACCTCATATTGATCTACTAGGTATGTGTAAATACTATAGGTATTGGATAATTGATGGATTCTAAATGTCGTTAAAGTCCATAGAAAAATATAAAAGATGCCATGATTGATGTTTCCGTGTTTTTAATTACAAATCAAATAAGTCTATGTGCAATTTAGGTTGTTTATCAAGTCCTCAAGAAAAATGCAACTGATCATTGAATTTCAAGTGAAATTTCCAAATAAGTATCATAATTGTTTATTTAAATTTGCAAAATTGACATCTATACTCTAAAGTTGTTCATGTTTGATCTTAAAGTTCCTAATCACATCAATCAAGATCACAAAGTCAATTTATTAACATTAATCCCAATATTTTTAATAACAAAGAGTTTTGGAATCAATCCTTAAGCCTCAATTGACAATTCAGATTAAGAATTTCCCCACATTTAAACTCGGGAGGTGGGTGTTAAATAGGTGTAAACATCTTGGATTCTTATATGGTTGGTTTCAAGGGTTTGTCTTATGTTGCAAGTGTTGGCAAATCTTGCCACAAATGATGGTTTGTGCATCTTAAATGGTTGTAGGATTTGAAAAAATCATGGAAGTTAGTGACTTCATTTACAATCATTTCAAGCAACCATCAAAATTTTAAAACATTGTTGCCCTTAAAGAAATTATAACAACTCATTTCAAGATTTAAACATTGGATTAACCATATTCTTCTTTTTAATTGTGTTGATTATTTCATGAGATAATTGATCTCAAATTTGGGTGATTAACACCCAACATTGATAGGTTAGGTTTCCAATAAGCTAAAATGAAGTTCCTTAATAAAAGACTACATTTATCCAAAGATGAACTAGTTAAACATGTACATGGAACATGTTCATTGATTTGTCCAAACCATTTGTGATTGCTAAGGAAAGTCAAGAATTGTCTAGAAGATTCCTTTACAAATCTAATCTCAAACCTTGTCGTTTGTTCAATGATGCAATTATTTGTGGTTTGAAGAAACATTCGAGCAACATTCATATTTAATTGAGATGCATATTATTTGGGAGGTGAGTTATTGGACCAAAAAAAATTCATATTCAAAAAAGTGGGGAGATGAAAGGAAGTATGTAGGTTTGGATGACCCAAATAGATAAATACATAGACATAATACACCATTACTTTTATTATATACTTTCTCACATATATATGAGGGACGATGCCAAAATCAACTTGACCATGTAAAATACTCAAGCACATCCTTAGAAAAATCCAATTCCTCAAAAAAAAAAAACAATTCCATGTAAATGTGATATGTATGTGCATATACATGCATATATAAAAAAAACTCCCCTAGTTTGAAATGATTATTTGTTGTACTTGACTTGGAATTTAAAATGGAAAAAATCAAAGATATAGTGGGTTTTTTCACATAATGCCAACAATGATTTTTTTGCCAACAATGGATTTTTGGGGGGCAAATTTTCAGCTCTTGGTCAAACAAAAAATTGGAAATTTTCATTTTTTAATGTAAAATTGACCAATTTTTTTAATTTTTCATTTTATAAATTTGGTGGAAAACTTGGCAAATTTTCAAAACAACTGAAAAGAAAGAAAAAGAAAAAACACATTGAATGCCAATAGTTCATGTTCAATACTTGCTAGTAATGGTCTCCTCACTACTTTAATTCTTACCATTCTTCAAAAAAATACAAATTTGATTGTACTCATACGATAGTAATATGTAGAGAGAGAAAGAGTTAACAATTTGTCTAATACTTATACCATTTTGGTAATAAATGTTTTTGGAGATTTCTATACCATTACCATTATGCAAATTAGTAAATGATAAACCATATACTTGCCGAAGCTTGATGTAGTGCAACTCCCTTCTTAAAATTTTCCGATATTTGTACACTACCATGATAATTTCACAAGTGAGTGTGAATAAATAGACTAAAAACTTGGTACCAATTGAGATGTGAAGACCAATTCCCCCAATTTTGGCACAAAAGCTCTCATAATTATATCGTGGTATAATTTGCAAAATATTTTGAGAATTTAAAATCATTAACAATGATATTTTGAATTTAATATGGACATTAAGAAAATATCTTAATCTTGAGAAATATTTTCACCATTTCACAAGAAGGAAGCAAATTTTAAATGTGTATTGGATGGATGGTATTGGGAGTGAAAAGCCTTGTCAATCTTTTTGGTCTTTTTATATTTCATTCGAGGATCATGAATCCGGATGGATGGATGGTATTGGGAGTGCAAAGCCTTGTCAATCTTTTTGGTCTTTTTATATTTCATTTGAGGATCATGAATCCGGATGGATGGATGGATGGATGGTATTGGGAGTGCAAAGCCTTGTCAATCTTTTTGGTCTTTTTATATTTCATTTGAGGATCATGAATCCGGATGGATGGATGGATGGTATTGGGAGTGAAAAGCCTTGTCAATCTTTTTGGTCTTTTTATATTTCATTCGAGGATCATGAATCCGGATGGATGGATGGATGGATGGATGGTATTGGGAGTGAAAAGCGTTGTCGATATTTTTGGTCTTTTTTTATTTCATTCAAGGATCATGAATCCGGATGGATGGATGGATGGGTTGAAAGTGGAGAGCCCCTCATATGATTATTTTTTAGTATTTTATTTCACCAAAGTACAATGAATCGGGTCGACAATGCCAAAATTTAAGAATCCCAAAATTCGGTTCGAGAACCCCACCATGATATCAAGGAGGGGAAGAGTGTAAAGCCTTTTCCTTCACACTTCGAATCCAAAGAATCGTCACAAATTTCAAAAATCGGTTTTTGTCGTCGTGTGTTGTCGTCGGCCAATTTTTTCAATCGACTAAGAAAAATAATTATTCGTTTTACTTTCATACACCCAATTAGAGCGAACCGATTGCAACCAATTTTCAAAAGTGAGTTTCAAGGCGTTACGCAATTGAATGCGACCAAGAAATTTTCATCGTTTGTTTCACACACGCACAAATAATAAGAATGAACACACATCCCAACATTCAGTTTAGGGTTGTGGATGACCCACCATCATACCTAATCATGTTCCCAATGTTGTGTTCTCACCAAGTTCTCTATGGGTTTCCAATGCGCTCCCAAAGTTTTCATATGTTCCTATATATTTATATATAATCCTTTTAATGTTGAAAATTTCACAAGTTTTGTTTTTTTTTTTTTTGAAGAAAGCAATTTTGTGAAAGAAAAATGTAGACTTTATAAGAATGTGTTCGACTATTTTTGTTCTGAGATGGAAACTTCAAAATAAAATAACTATTTGACATTGAAATGTTGAGCTTGCCATGGTACTATATAATGTGAATTGGCAAAAGCCCAGATTTCCACACACACCCCCCCTCCCCCCCCCCACCCAATTTTGTGATATCGAGAATTTGGATTTTTTTCAAAAATTAGAAATTTTAGTTGAATTTACACAAGAAAAAGATCTAAAGAACTTTGTGGGGGGGGGGGAGGAAGGGCATAGGACGAGGCCATATCGAGCACAAGGCCCACCAAAATCAATTCAAAACAAGCACCTCGTACAGAGTACAGATCCCGAAAAGTTGTTTCAGGAACAGACGGCAAACTCAACACCATCTATTTGCAACAGAAAGTGGTGTTTTTAACTTATTTGCAACCCCACCCATAAAACTGAACGTGGGACTGCAAACATGTGGGTATTACTAATAGCAAACCACCTGGACCAATCATTATGTATGTTTGGCCAATCCAAAACAGGGAGCAGCAGTCAGATCATACTTAGTACATTCTTCTCTAGCAGAAGTATAGTGGCTTTTTGTGGGTGGGCACTTGGTTGCAATCACACACAAAGTACCCCACCCATAACATTACAAAGCCATTGTCTACACACTTCAAAGGTACAATACAATACCAAGTTGTATTTTTTCCTTCACAACAAACCTAAGTTTGTAACTATTGGTGGGGTGGGGGATAGCATGTGTATTAATTAGATGTGGGTGCCTCTCAAATTTATTTTTAATTTTTTAATGAGTGATTTTTGATTGGCCTATCACCCAAAAAAAGACTTTGAAAGCTCCCAAAATAGAAGTTTTTAGTTTTTACCAGAAGGTGTTATGTCTCCCCTTTGGCTGGGCTATATAGATGAGAAGGGAAAACTGGTTATCACCATTTTTGGCCTGAACTAATAATACCACTTCCTAAGAGTGTGAGTACCTATGTACCTATTATTGTAATGGAGCCTAAATATACCTTTACAAAGAAACCCTAAGATAGAGGGACTATCTTGAGTGTGGTTGGATGAGATGCCAATAAATACTTCTGCTTTGATCTTATCATGCTACATTAGAGAGTCACACCATTAACCCAATGGGTTTAGGGTTTATGTGGGAATTAGGGTTTAGGATTTAAGTTTTCAGTGATATTTTCTCAAGCTACTTCAAATTTGCTTTGGGTTTGCAAATAACCATCAATATGTCCTTCCATCTTGTAGCCTTTGTGGGAGAAAAATTTGGTGGATCATCAAAGAGTGGAGGTGAAGGAGTGAAATTTCATAATGTGTGATGAGTAAGTGAGCTTGAGAAGAAATAGAGGAGTGGTGCTAAGGACAACACCCATCCACTACAAGGAATTTCTTGGGGAACACATTGGGAACTTGAGTGTCATTTTGGGAACTGAGAGCAACCCCTTGGGAACAACCAAAATAAAAACAAAAATCTGCCTCTCCCCCCCCCCAATCACCCCTTCCCTTTTGAAAAAAGATGGGGTCTCTTAGACACATGTCAAATTGTGTCATTGGTTACATCACAATTCTATTCATGAAATTGTTTAACACCATTTTTTACCTAGGCTAATGGAAAGCAAGGGGAGTATGGGTGTATGCCATTGTTGGTAGGTTTTTGGATTTAGGTAAGTTTAGGTCCAAGTTATAAGTGAAGTTTAAAGGTCTCCAAACCAAAGGTTTTGAATCTTGCTAAAACCACTATTGAAACTTAATCGAGTAACTAATCCCTTTTCAAAAATAAATTAGAAATCAAATTGGAGGTGTTATCTTGTTTTAAACATGTTCAAGTTTTATAGGTAAATAAGTATAATTTTATTTTTTTTAATTATAAGCTTGGCCTTACGTTTTTGGCAAGTTATTGCATGTTACTATTTGAACATAATTAATATTATGTAAATTTAATCTTGAATTATGTGCATTAGTTGAATGAAAAAATATTATGCAAAAAAAAAATTTTAGTTATGTATAATGGAAATGAAAATGGCTACCATCCTCATCACAACCCCAAAATTCAAAGATTTTTTTCTTGAATCCATCCATTGGCTTCAATAGACGACTAAATTTTATTAGATTTTAAAAATGACATTTACACAACGCATAAAACTATTGTTGCAAGGATGACATGTTACACATTAGAACACGGTTATGAGCATCGACCTTGACACATCATGTCAATCATGTTTGTTTTGATGTTGATGCAACCATGTGTCATGTCAGTTTAAGGTCAACCTAAGGTCAATTTATGTTGAGTACAATAATTTTTGTTTCAAGGGTAAAATAGTTATCCTTACGAACATAACATGTGCGAATTATGTAAAAAAGTTACCATGTGGAACTAACACATGCACTTTTGGTTGAACATTTTAAAAGAACATTACATGATGAAACCTTTAAATGTCGTAGCAAGAAAACTTTGTTGGATTTGTTTTTAAATAGAAAGATCTTAGTTGTCCATTTAATCAACTACATTGATTTCAATAGTTTATTACATCATGTAAATAATTTTAGTCGTTTAGATTATGACTAAAATTCAATTGCAATATATTTAACCTTGTCCATGGATTGATTGAATTCGTCCACCTCCATTGAAGTAGTGATCACCCCTATCCAAGAATGTAATCGAATTTGTCCACCCTTGTCTTAGTAATGATTGCCCATGTTCATGAATGTGACCGAATTTGTCCACCCTTGTCCAAGAAACGATCACCCCTATCCAATAGTGTAATCAAATTTTGTTCACCTCGGAAAACAATTGCCCCTATCCAAAAATGCAATCAAATTTTGATCACCTTGGTGAGCGATCACCCCTATTTAAGAGTGTGATGGAATTTGTCCACCCCTATCCTAGTAGTAATGGGTCCTATCCAAGGAGTGCGACCAAATTTCAGTTGCCCTAATAAGCGATTGTGCGTGTCCAAGTCATTATCTAGAAAGGTGCCGACCAAATTTCAATCGTTTTTTTCAACAAGTTGCAATTAAAATTTGGTCATGTTAAAATGATGGGAAATGTTATTTTAATTAGTTTTAACTCTAGTCCCTTGACAAAATTGAACATAAGCATAAATTGGTCACTACCATCTTATTGTATCAACTTTTCGACCTTTCTTTCTTTGCCACAATGGGTTCGTAATCTTTGGTTGTTTTTTGCAATCAATGCAAGGAACTTTAATGTAACACTAGAGGTGGGAAAGAAATGTGAACATGTTACATACTATTATAGGGTTCCTTTTATTAATTACCTCAACCTTGCAAGTTTATGATTACTTCTAGCAATTATTGTTTGGTAAGTGGGGGTTGCAGGTGAAGGGAGTCAAGGTGTGTGGACAACATGTCTAATTCAATGTCCAAATATCTTATAAAAGATTTTTCTCAAGACTTTACATTCAAGTGTTTTTGAGAAGAATCTTCAAAAAAGAAAAAATCTATAACTTAATCTACTTCTAAAAGATCTCTTCATAAGAATCAAACGGTCCCAAGGGAAAACTGGTGGGCAATCCAAAAGCCACTTCGGTAGTGCATAAAGCTATGATGAACGTCTTTTTAGAAATGGATATATTTACCTTGATAATGTTGTATGTTAATATTCACTTGGAAGGGATTGATCGAGAAACAAGATGACCATGCAAAAAAAATTTGGGGAAGTTTTGGAAGCCCTTGAGTTTGAAGAAGATCGTAATTACAAGGATTATCAAGATGGGAAGATTTGAAGCTAAAGGATGCTACTTTCAACTTGGTTCAATGGGTGTCAATAATTTACCCATTGAAGGAAGATTCCTCCCTTGAAATTCATTTGTTACACGAGAAGGTGAAATGGTGGATGGGTTGGTCACAAATTTTTGCCAAAAGTAAAACACAATTACCTTCATGGGAGGAGAAGGTGTAAAAGGCAAATTTGAGTCAAACACAAGGACAAAAGGTCATTTGGGTGCCATCATCAATCAACATTGTGCTTGTTTTGAATGGTCCAAGTTGGCAAGGTGGACATGGCAAAATTTAAAAAGGTGTTTGGTGATAAGGCCTAAATTGCCACATTAAAAATCACATAACTATACACAAACGAAGAAATATTTCTTTGGATAGGGTTTGTAAGTGTTTGGTAAAAACAATGGTTAAAGGGGATTTCCAAATTTGTCCTCTTAATATGTGAAAGAAGTGTCTGGTGATGGCCTACAATTTGTCCCAATTATATGCACACAATAACACACAAATAAACTAAAATCCACCTAGTTGGGTGTCTTAACCCCTAACTATATTGCATTACAAAAGTAAAATTTGGCATGGAAGGTGCATTTATGCTCTTTGTAACAATCCATCTTCAAAATCAAAATGCACAACGTGGCCTCAAGATGGCATGCAACATTCAAAAAAAGCCTAAGGATGAGCAAAGAGGGTTTTATATCCCTCCATTTCCCTCCAAAATGTCAACATCATAATTTGAAATCCAAAATATATGAATGCATTTGTCTAGCAAATTTTAGGGTTTTAAGAGGGAGGGAGCATGTCCAAACTACCACAAGCTATGAACTTGAGTTTCAAATGTTTTAGAACTTTTAGTACCAAGTGTAACAACGATAAGATCAAAAGTAGGATAATAACCAAGTTTAAAAAATAAAAACAAGTTTGATGAATGCAAATTCTCACATTGACAAAGCGTACACAAGAAGTACAAGTTTGATGAATGCAAATTCTCTCGCATTGACAAAGTGTACACAAGAAGTACAAGTTCTTACAACATCAATGGGTGTGTGAGTCTATTATCCTTAATGTAGGAAAGAGTGCAAAGCAAGTGGGTTATTATAAAATTCAATGTGTTCCAATGCATTGTAGTATTAGATTCACACCTACGAACTACAACAACAACAATAGATGGGAACTTAAACTAGATAGATTTTTTCTAATTTCTTTGATTTAATAGATGAACTTGGGTTTACAAAATGGCATGCAATTCAAACATACCCATATTTAATTTATTTCTTATATTTGTGATTTGATTTTAGGAAGGATAACAACAACATACCTCTCGTGGGCCCTAGGTGCATACCTCTCACACCTTAGAGGTTAGGGTCAAGAAGAGCAATGTTATAATAATATTCAACATTCCTCACAAAAAAAAGAACTGTGTGTTGGACAAATTAACATTGCACAAGGAGAAAACCCCATCTCAACTTGCGTTATGATATGAAATTGTGATAACATTTCAAGATGAGACATTGAATCTCCAAGGAATTTATACACTTTTTAAAATTCATGTTTATTCAACAATGAATGATTAACGAAAGAAAATTTTGATATATTGGGGCAACTATAAACAATTTTTTATATCAAGTTGCAAAAACTGTCATTTAAAAATTTATTCATATGAAAAAGTTATTTTGAAACAAAACAAGATGTAGTCTTTGTCTAAAGTAACATCATAGCCTCATTGTATTTCCATTTGGACCTAGTTAAAAAAGGCCATGAATGTTGTGAAAAGAAGGACAACATACATGAAGAAAGCCAATAAGCACTAAAAACATTTCACTATCATCACTTTTAAACCATTGCAATGGAAAGATTAAGTCTAGAAAAGTTAGCCCAACAAGGATCCTAGCACACGAAGAAAATGCCTTTCTTTACAAGACAAAAATAAAAGAAATTCTCCAATTCTTTACCCCATGTAAGGCCTTGCGTGAAGCCCTAAACTATATCAACAAGTGACTTATCGTCTAATGGCTTAGCCTCCTTATGACAAGTTCAAAACAACAACACTTAAAATAAATAGGAAACGCATTATCAAATGGTGAAGCCTTATCCATTATGTTGGGTAAGGAACCAAGCAATTCACACCCAACATGACAAGTAGAGTGACTAGGCAATGAACTTGACCATGGCATGACATTAAGGTATTGGGTGGTAGTTTGATTCAAATATTCATATTCAAGAGACACATTTCGACCAATTTTTTATAAGCATATGATGATGATGATGATGATGAAGATTATATCATATAACGTGTTCAAGAATGTTACATAATCTACCAACCCAAACCCAAATGTATGTACTATGAAATCGTTCCATCTAGAATGTGATGAGCTCACTTGCCATTGTTTCATTGGGTGGTTATGGGTTCAACCAAAGGTCGGTTCTAACACATAACTAGGTCAAGTTCCTTCCATAGATTTACTTGGGCCGCCTATCCTTCCTTCATTCACTATTAATCCTTTATAATCTCAATTGGTTGTACTAAGGGTCACTTTTAGATGAGGGTCCAATCTCCAATGAAATAGAGCAATCCTATTGGTTGTTGAGAGCCCATAAATTGGACCCATGGCCTTTAGATGAGGGTCCAAGAACCCACCCCTCCCCCCCCCAAAAGCGGCAAATGAAGGCTAAACCTACATGCCACCATTTTGGACGGAAAATCAATTTATTCCCATCGGTAAAGAAAAAATATTAAAAAAAAAGAAGTTCAAAGAACCGAAGATGCAAGTTAAGGGCCCCACTTAAGGGTTCAAGTTGGCTTCAAATGAGTCCAAATTGGTTCCTTGGAATTTGGACCTTGGATCCCCATCTAAAGTGGGCCTTAAGTGCATGTAGAATATGGCATAGAACGGTGCAACTAGGTGTTTTGTTCAATGGTTAAATTCCTTCACCCAATGCACAAATAATGAGCGGGCCCAAATTTATTAAAATTTATTTATAAGAAATATATTTTTAAAAAAATTAAAATAAAAAATAAAAATCACTACATTGTTCCTTAGTCTCTATACCGATTTTTTTTAAAAGGAATTTTTATTTGTAGCTAAAGTGGCAATTATTCCATAGGAAGATGTAAAAAAAAGTCGCGAGGAAAATTTAGCCAAATCTAGTTATAATCTAGTTACAACCCCGGAAGAATTAAATTAGCCGAATCTAATTAAAAATCTAGTTATAGCCAAACTAGTTAGTACAAATCTTTAGTCACCCTTGTATATTTTTGGCTACACAATATAAAAAAAACCTTGTAAATGTATCTAGCAATTTTTATTTCTTTTTTGAATTTATTTTTATTTCTTTTTTCCCCCTCTCTTCTGGAGACTGAAAACCAATCCAAAATATCCCTTTTTAAAAATTTTAAAATTGGATTTTTGGATTTTTGGATTTTTTTTTCCTTTTTGGCGAAATTTCGCCAGTAAAAGAAAAAAAACACACTGCATAGTCTAGACCCCCCTTTCATACGGGGCGTAGGCAGAAAAATCCCATACGTATGTATACGTATGAATATACGATAAACGTAAATACTGCGTACTTTGGGACTTCCGTGCACGGAAACAAAGCATGTGTCGTGTAGTGCCAAGTGGCCATACACCCACTGGGACCAAGCCTTTTAGCCACTGGCCAAATTTCGCCAAATTAAAAGCGAAATTAAAAATTGAAAAAAAATACAAAAAATGAAGTGATTTTAGAGGATTTCAATCGCCAGAAGTGAGGGGGAAAATAATTAAATTCGCCAATTTTTTCTATATATATTTGCTTTTGACTCTGTAGCCAAAGATATAATAGAAGGATAAGTGAAGTTTTCAAACTTCATATCTTGTTTATAGCCAGATTTGGCTAAATTAATCTTCCCAAGGATGATTGCCACTTTTTCTACATCTTCCTATTGATGATGGTCAATTTGGCTTTTTATTTTTTTAATTATAAAAATTATAAAAATAAACTTCTACGACCAGGTTTTTTTTTTTTTTTTTTTTCATTTTTTTAAATTAGTTGAACTTTTTTTTTTTTTTTGCCCTTTTCTTTTCTTGAATTTTCTCATGTTGCTCCAAAAGTGGCAATCAGCCACAAGAGGATTTAGCCAAATCTGGCTACAAATCAGACAGTAAATTAATTATAATTATAATTTATTTATTTATTTATTTATTTATTTCCTGCCCAGTTCTGGCGGCAACCTATAGAAAGCTCATTGTCTAAGTATGGCAAAATGTGACTTTTTTTTCCCTGAAAATATGGCGACTGTTGCAGGTTTTTTTTTAATAATTTTTTTCCCCTCCCCTCAAAAAAATTCCTTTTACAAGTTGCACAAGTAGTGTTTGTTTTTTTGGCATATATAGTTTTTAGAGGTCCCCACAATTCGCCAAAAAACAAAAAAAAGGGCATTTCTTTTTGGCTCATCAGACCCATCACCCCAACAGCTTCCTCACCCCTGGCCCTGTGTATATAAGAAGCAGACTTGCAGTGGCAGAAAACCAACAAGTTCTGTTGTTTGTGAGGATTGCGAGCTTTCTAGTCTTGTAACTGCTCTAGTCGTCATCATCACCATCTCTCTCTCTCTCTCTCTCTCTCTGTGTCTCTCTATTTTCGAGTTTCTTTGCTTCATTCCTGCAACAAAGCGACAATGATGGAACACTGTGGAGGCCCTAACTGCAACTGCGGAGCTACCTGCTCCTGCACACCAGGCAACTGCAAGTAAGAATTTTAGGTGTTTGGTGTGGTCGCTGAACGAATTTAGGTGCTTGGTGTGGTCGCCGAACGAATTTAGGTGCTTGGTGTGGTCGTCGGTTACTGACGGATCAATTCAATTTTGTTGTTGTGTTTCGGAATTTTCCTTTTCCCCATTCTTTTTCTTCTGCGCACATGTTTTTTTGTTTTTCACTACCTATTTGCTGCAGATCAGCAGAGGCTTTGTTTCATTGATTATGGTTTCTTTATAGTTCTTTCAATTTTATTTTATTTTTTTGGTGGGGGAGGGGTTGTTGTTGTGCGTGATTAAATTTTCTTCCTGTAATCGGAGTGTTGGTTGTTATCACTTCTGAAATTTTGTATCGTTCTTTAATTTTAAAGCCATCATCATGGGTGGAGTTGTTGTTGAAGCGGTGGCCATAGTCATTTCATTCATGCAAGTTTTGTGGATTCAAACCCCACTGGGAGGAGGATGAGTCTCAGAAAATAATTATTGTGGGTAGAGCTTGGAGAGAGTGTTTTTTTACACGTGTATCTTTTTGCGGTTGAATTGGAAAATGGGTGGGATTGTGTCCACATCTGATCTATTTTTCTTCCCATCTGTGCTCTTATGACAGCTGCATGCAGATGTCGGCCTCCGTTTCAGGGAGTGACATGCGCAAGTAAGTCTTTCTAAAGCCCTAACTAAGCCTTCTTCTAAAAAAATAGTCCTTGATTTTGCCTTGAATGAGATGCTAGCTAGGCCCACGGCATTTTTGAGAATGCTCCCCCACTTTCCCACCCGGGGCTTTTTACCCTACACAAATTTCTCTCAGTGTTTTGTATGAGATTTTGGATTAACATATTTCTCTCATACTATTATTGTACAAGATTTTGGGTTGACAAATTTTTGTTCTCAATGTTTTTTTCTTTTGGGGTGGTTGTTTGATGGCAGCTACAACGTGGAGAATGACTGCAAGTGTGGAAGCATGTGCAACTGTGCCACTTGCTCATGCCACAAATGAGTTCTCTATCCTGTTGTTGCAATTTGCAGCATGCAACCACAACAGCAGCTGCTGCTGATCATTGCCAAAATCTCATAATAGCCCCAAAGTACTTGATGCAGATTTCGCTGTAAATTATATGGCTTGCAACTTCTGTTGGAACAGAATTTTGGCTTTCTTTGGCCAATTCTGAACCAGATAAAAATACTCTACGTTCTTGATATATTTGCTCTTTGTGAACTTCTTGGGGCCTGTGCAGAGCAGCAAGCAGCCTGGCAACTCAAAATCTAATAATAATAATAAAATTGCTGCAAATATTATAGTAACTAAGGATTTTCTCTCCAGAGTCTTGAATTGTCATCAATTGTCTTTTTTTTACTTACTATACTATTTTAGAAATACATCTGGTTTGGAAAATCCTCACTTATTACTACTGGCCTGCAATCGTTGCAACCTGGTTTCTCAAATTTTTCCTCAATATTATTTTTTTCGTTTCTATTTCTTCCTATCAAGAAGCTCAATTGCTGGCTGCCCTCTGCTCCCCATCTTCCAAAAATCCAACATCCATTTCATACATCATATTCCACCTAGAAGAGAGAGAAACAACCAAGCTCACGGCATATGGCTCTGCCCCATTAGGCAAATTCAACTCAGCATATGAAATGTTCCATGAAGTTCCCAGAAGAAATGAAATGAACCCAAACAATCCTCAATATGTGTGACTGAATGAAAACTACACATCATTCCTTAGTCTCCCCCTTGCAAGCAGAGCAAACAAAACAAAGATTAGCTGGGTATATGGTGAATGAGGTTCCAATCTCTATGGCATTTATACCACAATCAACAAAAGTCAAAACGATGGCAGTTTTCATCTCTTTGCATTTAGCCTTCAATCAACAATTCCTATTACACAATTGTCTTTGGTTCTTCTCTTTTGGAATCATAATCAATTCATTCAATCCATCAAGTAACATAATTCACCAACATTGCAAATTTAACACAAATTTCTTCTAGAAGAAAATTCTTGAACAAATCAACTTGATGCTTCTGATGTATACAATCAACCATCAAAACGGGAGGTAGCCATATTCTATTTTGGATTAAAACAAAGACAATTTCTTTGGTAGATTGGAATGCTTATGGTGTGGAGTTTTGGGGGTGTGAAGACAAGTCGTACAAAACCTGAATTTTATCAATAGTGCATTTCAGACCACATGGGCATTTATCAATCATCTTTGGCAAATAAAACCATTTGAGAGTTAAGTCTTCTCACTCAACATCTGGACTACTCCATTAACAGACAATATTCCCTAGTGTATAGAATACTGGGCATTGTACACTGAAGGTGAGCGTTGTAATTCCAGCAGAGATGTTTGCAAGGTGAGAATATATGAGCCAGTCTTATTCATTAGCTATTTGTGGGGAGGAGGATTTATATTATTTACAAGATAATCATACTAATTTCTTCAAAAAGTAGTTACAATTTCTTTGTTGGAATCGCAATAACCATAAACCATAAAATCCTATACCCTAAACCCTAATAATAAACACGACCTAAGTTTCACCAAGTCAAAGGACACAAAATCAGGAGGCTGGTAATCTTGGTTACAATTGCAAGCAGTTACTTGAAGATACATTTAGCTATATTCCGACATAGCAGAAATGCTCAACACTCATTTGGATTGTTGGAATGGTGTTACTCTCACATACTCTGATGGGTAATGATCTTACATCCTCTAACCTGCTGGATCTGTGCTTGACAGCATATGCAACAACTCTCAGACTTGTTATCTGACAACTCATCCTACCCTTTTGCATTGAACTTCTAGTCAATTCTATACAGCTATTCTTTGTACAAGAAAGACAAGCAGCTGGCACAAGCACTTATTCCTAAAACCCAATCACCAGTGGCAGCTACTTCAGCTGCAACTATGACTCAATTAGCACTGATGAGAAACGGATGTTGGCATACACCACATTCCACGGTCTCTGTTCCAAAGCTTGGCACTTGCACCTGAGGATGGATGTACACACCAACAAGCCCTTCAGTAGGTGGAGCCAAAAAATATGCCCAGAACAAGTACTGACAGACACCCCTATTAAAGCCAGCAACATTTCACTCATCCCTTCACAACAAAATCTTTGTCAAGGATGCAAGCTGTTGTCTTCTGTGTTCCACAAATGCTTCCATGAAACAACTCTAAATGCACAACCATGATACAAAACAATGTCAAGGGTGTAATTGTTCATCACAAAACAGAGATTCATCAGCAAATCCACAATACATATTGTATATTTCAATATACTCGTGTATGTGTGTATTCCATCTGTAAACAATACACATGAGTATATTTCATCCATATGTGGTAGCAGGCAGAAACTTTTTATGCACCCTCATGTTGCATACATGCCAACCTGGTGAAACCCGTTATAAAAAGGCTAATGGCAATAAGAAACACCTGGAGGTGGACTGTGCAAGTTGGACAAGCCACATCCCGCATCTGTATGCTGGATCCCTGTGGAGTGGATGAATTTGGCCAAGGCTGTGGAGGACCCTGGTTTGTTCCAGCCCCACATGATGGACAACAAGAGACACTTCCAGTAACCAATGAGATGCTTCCACATTTGCTACAGTTCAGAACAGAGGTGCCAGATGACTTTGCAGGTGTATTCCTCAGGCTGCTGCTATCTTGGCTGCTGCTCCTTTCAGCTTTCCTTCCTGCATTTCGCTCCAGCTCCTCCTGATTTTTTAAGTTCAAATTCACAAGACCACCCTCAAGCAGCATTTACTCCACTTATTCCTTTCACACAAACTGCAGAACCCATCTAGCTTCTTCTTAGATCAACTGCCTGGTTTGGTTCCCTCAGAATTCTTCAAACATCCCAATGCAAACCAGAAGTCCCTAGCCCTAAACCCTCCAAAGACATTTTCTTATCAGCCAAACAGGAAAGAATATACCAAGCCTTCCTCAGCTGCCAAAGTCCATTTCCTGTCTCGCTCAGCTGTAAGCCTTTTAGGGACTTGATGAATTGCTTCCAGCACATCAGACCAGTGGATGTAAATACAAACTAGTTGACAGCAAGAGAAATCTACATGGAGCACTCAGCAGCATTCAGACTCCAGAAGCATGCAAAAAATTTCCATGGAATATATCCAAGGCCAGCAAGAACATTTTTCACAAAATAGGTCTGAAGTGAGAAGGTGCAAGAAGTTGCCTGAAGAGTCTTGGCCAGATCTTCATGGGTTCGTAGAACAGGCACCCTGTTGCTCGTATCCTTTGTGTTAGTTAGCCTTTGTGTTACCTCAGCCTGCAGGCATCACTAGAAGTCAGATCAGTTGTCATATTAATGAACTTGGATTTTGCACCACGAGACCCTTCACAGAAGATTTCAGCTTTTAACACGTGTGCCACTAACATGCTTAGGCAATGCCCTAAACTCCTGACCGCATGTCATTCAAACCCAGATCAATATTATTTGTGCAGAGTTGATTCAGTAGGTAATGTATGTGACATGATGCTCACCACATGTTAAGGCAACACCCAACATGGAATCAATCTGGTGCAACAGAAGCAACTAAAATGCAAACCTTGAATCCTTCTCCGATACAAATCAGTTTCACCAACACCCATTGGCCTCCAGCTCAAGACCACAACAGAAAACAAATAGATTTCATGTTATAAACACCTACCAGGCAGTGATCACATACACGCACCACTTCAGCATCTGGCTCAGCAGTAAGTGCAGTTCTTCCTTGTGTACATCTGTCACAAAACAGGTCACCACAGTTCCTGCAATGGTGCTGCACACACATACTCCCATAAAGGAAACATTCAGAACAGAACTATCTTTTTGTCTCTCAGTCATTTTCTTGTTGCATGAAATATGCTCCTAACAAAATTGTGGGATCTGTACGAGCAATTCTCTTTAAAAAGTGTCACTCATTATATAGAAAACTTTGTCAGCTAGTTGAGATTGATAGGAGATTCAGCATTCCTGAACACATGCTCAGTGAATATCTCCCATCACCTACGGCAAAAACACAAGGCCGGAACCCTGAGGGACACAATACAAAGAAGGGAGGTTTAATTTCAGCAGCACCCTGGATATGATGATTCTGAAAAGGAGACAGGACTTGCGCACCCACCCGTCGATTGAATGCAGAAAATTGAACACTACAATTGCTGCACTTGGTCGCTGCTTCATCCGGTACCTATGCAATGCACATGCCATGGGTTGCAGGATCTAGGGTTTAGGATTTAGGATTTAGGGCATTCAGCAAGAGTCACACACTTTGACCAAATTTTCAGGCCAGGATAACAGCATTGTCACAGGCATGAAAATTGTAAAACCCACCAGGCAGAAACACAAACATGTCAACAAGGTCAATTCTGGGACCACAAAACTAGAAGCAGAACATCTAACCTTCAACTGGGTAGAAGATACATACCCAGTGCTGCTTCTCTTCTTGAGTAAGAGCTCGAGGTCGAATAGAGACCCAATCCACAATGGAGCTCTTTCGTTGTACAACTGGACTGGGCACTAAGCTTGTACTGCTTGAGGCTTTGTTGGGTCCATCTCTTGCAAGCATCTCAGATAGCTGCCTCAAACAAGAGTCACCACAAACCAAATTGCCCACTTCAGCAAACTTGTACAGCATAAAACAACTCCAGATCCATTACACACATTACTACAAAAAAGCCAGAAAAAGACAACTGTCCTGGTGCTTGTTCTGCAAGACCAGCATAAAATGAGTTTGCTATAGGGTAAAGAAAAGATGTGCATTTAAAAAAAGAACAGATGAACAGACCTGGACACAAGCTGCAGTGATTGTGTCAAGAATTGCACTAGTAGTGTGGCTGCTAGACTTAAGGCGGATGGTGCGCTGCTCAACGTCTACTGCACTCTTGGCCCAAAATGTGAACACTGAAGGCTCGGTTACCTGCATCTCCAACACAGAATGCAACAGGCCTAATTAGAAGAATCTGCTGCACAACCCAATATTCCATTCTTGGATCAAGGCAAAACACCTCACACTGAGTAGTACCTCAGTCCATCAGGGAAAGGGATTCCTCATCTAGATAAAAGAAGAAAGGTAGCAGACAAGAGGTTGAGGAGGAGATGCAGCAAAGCAGTGAGGAAAGATTTCTCACCTCCCACCGTTCAATGGTTTCTAAAGTATAAATGCGCAGCGTTACGCTCGTGCTTGGGTCCAACATCCTGACTCCATCCAGGCCTATCTGCACATCTCCACCACAGGAGAACAAGGTAAAAAAAAGAAAATTTTGCTGACTAATTCCTGTCTCCCACAACTTGCCCTTCTTTCCATGACAAGCATCACTATCATTTTTGACCAAAAGTTTGATACCCATTTGATCTTTTTTCCTCCTTCATTTCAGATCTCTAATAGTCCAGCAGTGGGATGAAGCAAAAGATATAATCAGGTTTCCAATTTCAGCATAATTTTTCTTCCAGACTTGGATGGCAAAATTCCACAGATATGCACAACCCTAAAATAAACCCTGAGATAAAGACCAAGAAATGGTTGGCGAATTCCTGAGTTTGTGAGCAGTCCTAATCTTACACACCATCTTTTATCTTCCAGACTTGGAAGCAGAACTCATAATAAAGCTCACAGCATCCAATTATACAAACCCTAGTAGGTTGGTCCATCAAGGACAACTTCTTTTATCAGAGTGCACAAGCTTTGCCGATGATTACAAAACCCTAAATTCCACCAGCCCTGATACATAGATGATGCTGATGCTAAAACAAGAAAGAAATTTGAGCAGCAATATGTATGACAACAACAGGGTCATACACAATACCTGGCAGATGACATCTTTTGAATCAGGCAACAGTTTGACCCGATACTTTTGAACACCTCCACCCAAGTCATATGTATCCACTTTGGGTGTTGCCCTTGACATTTTTGATCCACCCAAACCCTTATTATTATAAGTCACAAGGTTCCCTCCAGCTTCAAATCCACCTGATTTCCAAGATGACACGTGTGATCCATAAGCATCAAACCCTTGCAGTGCTTGTGGTTGCTGTCCTTGACCCCCATCATATACATATACCTCACCAATTCCCTGGCTCCCAGCACCAAATGCTTGTGCATCATATGCAGTTCCCCCACCTGAGGAGCTTCCTGACCTCCTAGGTACAGAAGCTGGTGTCCCACCACCTTGCATATCACCACCCAGGTACCCAGCTTGCTCAAAACCCAGAGAAGGGGCAGCAGGCACAGCACCATAGCCAGGACTTCCTTGCAGCAGCAGTCCATTGTCAAAATTGTAAGACGGCACCATAGGAGCATAATAAGAATTAGGGTTGAACAAAAACTCGGAATTCAGATCTGCTATAATGGGCTCTTGAGCAGGAGTGAATGAACTGTGTGGGAAATCATAAGGGGAGCTAGGAGGAACCACTGGAGGTGGTGTGTGTGTCATGGGTACTATGGGTGGTGGTGGAAGTGGCGGTGGTGGTGCATATGGAGGTGCACCAGGTGTATACAGATTAGAATAGTCAGGAGATGTCTGTTGATGATGCACTGCAGCTGGGGGTGCATAATTCGCTCCCCAACTTCCATAATTTCCCCCCCCATGCATGCTTTTTTTCCCTTTAATCCTAATCAAATGTCATGCAAGAAGATCAAAAAAAGGAAATTCAAGTGAGCTTTGGATTTAAACCCTCTCGCCAAAACAAAAAAAGTCTGAGAGCCACCCAACACTTGAGCTTCCAGAAACCAAGACAGACAAAACAGCAACCCACTTGACCTAAATAGAAACCAAACTGAAACAAAACAAAAACAAACACAAAAACAAATCCAGTCACAACTCTCACAAGAAACAGAAGAAGAAAAAGAAGAAGTGCAAGTGTAGATCAAAGCTAGCAATTTGGGTGGGGGGATGAAGAAACCAAACAAGTCTCCAAACTAACAATCCTTCCAAACAACCCACAACAAAATTCAAACAGATGATGCAAATGGGTCAGACTCAAATACACCAGACCAGGATAAGAAAACTCCAACCCAACAGACTATGAAATCTCTGAATGTAATCTGAGTCTGTCAAAGGAGGAAAAACTAAAAGTATCTAGAGGCTTTTAGATCATGTATAATTTGCATACAACAAGCTGCTGCAAAAAAATCTTTGACTACAAAAAAAACTACAAACCCAAATTTCTCGTCAGACTTGTTCAGGTGTTGAAGAATCTTATGGAAACAAGGGGTGTGTCACACTGTGGCCTTGCCATTTACATTAAAAAGTAAGTATCTTCAGGCAAAAGAAGAAATATGAAAACTCAAATATTCCACCATGCAAACAATCTAATCTTCGAAAAATCCTCTAAAAGAAACCAAAATCTTTCAAGATATTATAACTCTATTATAATTAATCTCAAGTTTCAAAACAAACCAAAATACCATCTTTCAAAAATCCTCATATAAAAATAGACCTATTACTATTACCTAGGGGCCAAAATCCCTTAAGCTACTATACTCTATAATGAATCTAAACACAACAATATCCTTTCCTTGGTAGGCAAGGCTAACAAATCCATTCCATTAAGATTTCTGCACAGGCCTTCCTTTGTTCTTGTCAATTAATCATTGCACTAATTTTGACCTAATTTTGAACATAAGTTAGCCCCTTTTTTGGGGGAATTGAAAGTTAAAGAGTCAAATTATAAAGGACAAAATAGCATGGTAGCCAACTACTTAGGTTTCTTTCACTAGTAAAAAAAAAGGCATGGATTTCTCACACACATATACATGTTGTTGTTTTGCCCCCCCCTATTTTTTTCCTTCTTAAGGTGCCATATTTCGACGAAAAGAACTTTGAAAATCACCACATTTAGACCATAGGTTCTTGTATGTATGTTGCCGGGGTTTCAAAAAAAAATCTACTTTTTTCTCTATAGCCAAATTTGGCTTAAGTCCTCTTGCGGATGATTGCTAGTCCACCAAGGTCACAAAATTGGGGAAAAAAGAATTGTCACTATGTCACTATATAATTATTTTAAAACATTTTCTATGCTTGAAAAAAATTTAGCTTCTTCACATGTATTCATTTTTCAAAGAGAAGAAGATATGTAACTTTTGATGAGCCTTTAACCTTTATGAGCCTAGGTCCTTTTCACAACCTTTTTACTTTTATTTGAAGCTTTAATTGGAAATTTGGTCCAATCTATTTATTTGCAAATGTGAGTACAAACCCCAATGATTGGATTCAAAGTTAACACAATCAAAAAGCTTTAATATAAAATTTACCCAAAATCAAGCAAGGGATGATGATATAATGAAGTTTGATTGAGTTCATATAGGACCAAGCAAATGTTGCCCCATGTTCAAACTAAAACTTCGATGATAATGATATATATATATAGAGAGAGAGAATTTTATTCTGGAAATGTTATTTCAACATTATTTTTAATTGAAAAAATTAGATCCTCAATATAATGAAATTCAACAATTATGAATGGAAGGTAACATTCATTCATTTTAGTATTTTAGTCACTATTTTTAAAAAATATTTAATCATTTTTATAAAAAAAACATTCATAGCCACGATTTCTTGAGTTATTATACAAGCTATTGCTTTGTTTTCTATTGTTTGATAGAAGCAAGATGATGGAGGTAGATATACATAAAATGACATGACAATTGTTGTAGAAATATTATGATTGTTTAAAGCAAGGATTTTGTGAAGTGCTTAATGAAAGATTGGAAACAATAATTTGTCGGATAATATTTTTATTTTTATTTTTATTGTTAAGAAAGTCATAAATGAGGAAATAGAGGTTGCATTACAACATGAGAAAGATTGCTTCAATTGATATGTTGTACTTGTCAAAATCATTTTGAAGCAAGTAGAAAGTGGTTAGCAAGTAGACCATAAAAATATGTTTAAAACTTTATTATCAAACCAAGAGATCAAACAAGAAGGACAACATGAATGCATTAAAAAACAACATAAGACAAGTGAAGATCATACACCAATTGGTTTTTACTAGATCTTTGGCCACCCATCATGGCTATTGCGAAGAAATATGATAATAATTCACAAGCCTTACACTTTCTCAATATATTTTATAAGAAGCATGGAGTCCCAAGTTTGTGTGAGAAATTAAGGGGGCCAAGCTTGTGGGATTGATTTACACCCCAATGTGATCTACATTCACATACAACAACTTGAGATTGCCAAATTAAAGAAGAATAAATAAAACATGGTACTATTAAAGAGTATTCAAAACTTTTAAATACCTTGGTTACTATGCTAAGAAAATGAAAGGTGGGTTAGTCACTTGTCATAATTGAAATACAACCCATAGTGTGAAGCATGATATAATCTTTATTTCCTAAAGTCATACATTACATGCACATGGAGGTTTCAAGGTCACAAGAAAGTTCTTAAAACAATAGATGGATTGGACTTTCAAACAGGGAAAAGCTTTTAACAACTAAACTTGCTATTGATTGAAATCAACAAGGGTAAAACATGGGTTACAAGGTTGTTTACCTTTAAAAGTATGACATTTTCATAACCCTAATAGTCAACATTGACCAAACCACATTACACCTTGTGCCAATAGCAAGGGAACAAACATGGGTGAATAAAAATACAAATCATATCAATGTATCAAAGATAGAAAACACACGATAAATGACACTTGTCATTTCATCATTTGTAGATGGATTCTTCTTCCTTCTTTCAAATCATTTTACATGCATCATAAAAAATTGCCTCCCAACATTAAAAGGAAAACCATGTGCATCAACAATGGATAGGATCTCATGTTTAATGATAATCTTTGGTCAACTTTGCAAACCACAAAAAGATTTGTTCACAAAGTTGTTGTCATATCTACACTCACAAGTTGAACAATTGAGTTTATCGAAACATCAAAAATGTTTTGGTTATTGGATTAATGTTCATTATATAATAATGAAAAGTTTATAAATTGGATGAAGGATGATTAGCCCAACATTTTAGTCATCTTCATATCAACAAATTGCATAAATGAACTACAACCTATAAATTCAATTTTGCAATGACCACTAAAACATGTTTTTAAAGTCCAATTCAATACATGGATTTCATTAGTCATAAAAGATCTTATTGATAACAAACAAAGAACCACATGTGTTGATTTCAAAATGAATAATTGTTAAATACATATCTGTATACAATAATTCACTAACATGTACACAATCAATTGCACTCAAAAGTCATTTGGAAAAAGGCATGACCCTCATATAAACCTTAAGATATAAAACATCATGTTCCTTCTCTTTGTACATAAGGTGCATTGTTTTATCAATAGAATTCAATTCCTTTCCTTTGTTTTACTTTTCCAATATGAAATTAAAATGAAAGAAAAAAAGGTTAAGAGTAAAAAAATCAATTTATTTTGATTTGTTTAAAGCATGATAAGTTCTGGATTCATATTATTTTTGTAGTTAAACAAAGTAAGTGAAAACTTATTTATTTTGTAGCTAGATTTGGTGTGACATTTTTCAAACATTGATCAATTAGATGTAAGAGAAATTAGTGAAATTGGGCTTGCCATTAATAACACAAACATTTTATGTCAATTCCTCTAACTACTATTCAAATTGCCACAATAGTTTTAGCTCCACTAACTACTAGTGCAAGTAGTGTAGCTAATTGGGATGACAAGAATGTTGCAACAATTCAAATCACTAATAATTGTTTAGATAACAATGTTGTTCAAATCTCCAATAAAAAATTACATCACATTCATGATGTTTAGCAAAAATAAAATAATATGTTTGAAAGTCAAGGTGTTGTCACCTAAATGGTTTTGAAAACCTTAAAAATGTGAGAAAATGAAAATGTTGTGAAACACATTCAATCTTTTCAATCATTATTGGAACAATTGTCAACCATAGGAGTTACATTGACCAATGATGATGTAGTTCTATCATTAATGAGATATACATGTTTATCATATAAAACATATATATTCTCTATGCAAAAACAACTAAATATTATAATATTTTATCATTATTTTTTCAAAAAGAAGTGCTAATGAAAAACTAAAATAATAATACTAACAACATGTTAGTCTTATATGTTGGCAAGAGGCCGTATAACCCTAATAGAAGGTTCCAAAGAGTTGAACAACCCTTCTTCCAATCATCTTTCAAAGGAAATGACAATGTTGGTCCCTTTACATTTAATGACCGAAATTTTGAAAAATAAATAAATAAAATAAGATGTTTTAGATGTAAGAAAGTGGGTCATAGAATTAAAGATTATAGAGTACAAATTGCTAAAGAAAAACCAAATATCATACAATCTAATTTAACTACTAAACAAAATTCGAGTGATGTAGGAACTAGTTTATATGGGGTTCTTTGCAAAAAGTTTCATATGTCACTTCTACATGACCATTCCAATCATATGGTTGTCCTTGGATCATTTCAAAGACAATTAAAAAATAACTACATCATTTTCAAGCCTAACTACATCATAACTACTTCCTTTATAACTATTTCATAATTACTTCATAACAGCTTTCTTTATAACTACTTCCTTTTCCTATTAACTTTCATAATAACTATCTCCCACCTTTCCTAATAACTACATCCATTTTATAATTACTTCACTCCTTTTTCCTATCCACCAACATGGATATAAAAAAACAAATTAACATGTGTCTTTTCATGTCCATGAAATGTATATTAATTTAAATTAAATTTGACATTGACATAAATATATGAAAACATAAGAAAAATAAAAATAATTGATTGTCACTAGTAGTGAATAACACCATGGAGCTCAAATAGACTATATGTGACAATTTTCGCAATTGCAAAATATAGCAATAATACATGATACCTTGATATTGGTGCAAAAAATCATATGACACATCGCATTGGCTCATTTGTAAATTTTATAATAAGTCAAAAAATTGCCAATTTGTGCGTTTGGGGGTAATTCAACAAATGAAATAATTGGACAAGGATATTTTTTAATTAAATTGAATATTTGTAATATAATAGAGGTGACAAATGAATTGTACATGTCAAAAATCCAAAAGAACTTAGATTCTCAACAAAACAATTTGATCATGCAAGCAATGAAATAATCATCAAACATTGTAAATTTTTAAACATGCACATTGTCAAAAAATTGTCCAATGTATTTAAAAAGTTAATTTACACAAGTTAGGTCCAAAAATAAACAAGAAAATAATAATAATAATAATAAACTAGTGGGTAACCCGTGGCTCCGCCACTCCAGCCACCCCGAACGTTCTGTTAAGCTCTACTGTCTACACAATCATGTTACAACACCTTTGTGTAAACAACATTGCGAGTGTACACACCGACCGGTGCATCTTCATGAGCATCCTCCCACCCATCTGTAACCAGCAGTTTCACCCCCTCGGGGCACCCAATGCGTGACATGGCCACATACAACTGGCCATGTGTAAATATAGGCTTAGGCAGAAAAATGCCGACCATCTTCAATGTCTGCCCTTGCGCCTTATTGATGGTCATGGCAAATGCAGGGCGCACAGGGAATTGGCGACGGCGCCGAGTGAAAGACATTCGTTCTATGTCTAAAGGTGTGATGCTTAGCCGTGGAATGAACACTCGTTGGCCCTTTGCAGGACCTGTTGCCACCTCTGCTTCAATGACATGCTGCATGAGTTGAATGACAATGAGCCTGGTACCATTAGCCAAGCCGCTGGTCATGTTGCGTAATAATATGATGGGACAACCTTCTTGCAAGTGCAGTTCATGGGGTGGTACAGCCGAAAAACTGAGTGTGTTCAAGAACTCAATGGGGTAAATGCCATGTTGCTCCCCATGCACCACAGAATCGGCGCTGTAATACACGCGGTGCTATGCGGGCGAGCCATCGTGCTT
>Ga0209611_10003064_pt1 | contig 29253 bp, 20 predicted proteins | sample S1TSphgellanicum_3_FD_187693 | JGI IMG/M metagenome (GOLD analysis project Ga0209611, IMG submission 187693) | Host-associated microbial communities from peat moss isolated from Minnesota, USA - S1T2_Fc - Sphagnum magellanicum MG (SPAdes) (version 2) | ecosystem: Host-associated > Plants > Peat...
AAAAAATTCTTATTCCATAGAGATTTTGATTACTATTACAAGTGTCTGATCATCACCAGAAGATTATGTCATAGAATGTGGTCAAGAAAATGACATAATCTGCCACCCCAAGTGCTTAATGTAAGGGGGGAGGCCATCATCAAGGGCATTACTTTGTCCAAGGGCAGTGGTCCAAGTTCCTTGTGACCCAAAACAAAAGAATGGCCTCTGGTGCTGCCCTTCCCCTCTGGGATACATTGACTTAAGTTGGAAGGGAGATCCTGGGAGAAACTTGTAGATCTCTAAGATACTTCCCATCCTGCTTGAAAGCTCTGCCCAAGAAAGATTTGCAAATACAAAGTAAATATTAGGTCAATGTTTTACATATGTTCTCTGTTGGTCTTGTGGGGGAGCCTGAGGGAGTTTGATTGGGGAGATGTTCTCATCCAAACTGTCTCGTGTTTGCACTTGGTGCACTCATTGGGGTTTAATGCTTCATTCTGTGATCTCTTCTTTATTGGTGGGAAAGCTAGTTTGGGTCCCAGTTATTTCACTTTGTAAAATTTTCATTCCCAGTTATGTGTGTGATGCCCTACTATGGCCTCTAATAGCACAACTTTGCGATAACTCTAGCATACAGGGGAGAAAAAAGGGAGATGAAACTGATTTTCTTCACTTGAATTGGTCATCACTAGAGTTTCAACCCCAGTTTAAGATTCTTCCATTAAATCAAGGACATGCCAAAAATGAACTCCTGCAAAGGTTGAGAACTGACACCTGGTTTCATTAAGTGACTATATCTATTAGGTAGGTAGAAAAAGATAACCATCATGGTTAGTTAGGGAACCATATCTGGTAGGTACGTAGTAAAAGATAACCATCATGGTGAAGATAGGGAACCATATCTAGTAGGTAGGTAGAAAAAGATAACCATCATAATTAGTTGGGGAACCATATCTAGTAGGCAGGTAGAAAAAGATAACCATCATGGTTAGTTAGGGAACTCTTGAACCCAGCAGAAAAAAACTGTTTCTCTGACCATTTCTCATTCATCATCTTCTACGGAGGAGCACAGGTGGGTGCCTGGTTCATTCGGGCCAATAAATAGTTGGAACTTGGTGCGAGAGATATTATTAAGTTTGGAATGCACCTCCCAACTTCAATCTACCATTGGGCCGCAGATCATGCCAATCGTGCTCTGAAAGCTTAAACCCACATTGCCATAATTGGTGAGTAAAAGGGTTGTTTCTAGGCTTTTAGAAGGATGAAGATCTTTGTAGCTTTTCACCAGTGCGGTCATTTGATGATGGTGTGTATAGGCTGAAACCAGTAAACGACAATCTCAAGCCCGATCCCAGAACCTGCATCATTCATGCTCTGTTCAAGCTATAAATTCCTGGATCCCCACCACCACCACCACCACCACCACCACGACAGGGGCTGTGACATTGTTCATGTCGGCTGTAAGTTAGTGATCACTTGTAGAACGAGTGTTTTTTTAAAAGAATTTTTGTTTATAGCCAAAATGGCTATCATCCATAGGAAGATGTAGAAAAAGTGACGATCATATATGGTAAGATTTATGCCAAATCTGGCTATAAACCAAATATGAAATACAAATCCTTTATCAGCTTTCTATATTTTGGCTACAAATTAAAAACAGAGTGCATAAATCTTGCTATTTTCACTAATTTTTTTCCTCACTTCTGGTGATTGGGAAAACTCCAAAATCACTTGAATTTCACTTTTTTGGCAAAAGTTCGCCAATTAAAAAGAAAAAGGCTGCTTGTAACTGCACCCAAGTCCCCTGGTCCTGCCCAACCCACTTTCGTGGGTAAGAACTGTCAGTTCCAGTTAGGTGAAAAACTAAACCATAACTGGGTTTTAATTTTCAAAACCAAACTAGAACTGGAACTGGAAGGTTACCCTTGGTTTTAGAACTGGGTCATGGAGGTGCATCATGTTTTGAAAACCAAACAGAATTATTATCACCCTAGTTAAATGATGGGTTTATGTAACAAGTGATCTTCCTTTTGCTCTAGCTTTGATTTCTCAACACCTGAGAATGCACTTCACTAGAGCAAAAAGCTTTTATTTACATGGGAAGATCACTCAGCATGTAAGGTAGTATGTATGTTTTTAAAACCTTAGTGGCCCTGGAGTGTGGTGGATCTTGTTGTTGTTATCAACACAACATGATGAGTCAAAGAGCCATTGATAATCTCTCTAACAATATTATCACTCATGGGTTGTAGTGCAAAAGTACTAAACTTGCATTCGGTATGATCAATGGGGAAAGTCACCTCACCCAAAGTATTAGTGCTTATATGATGTATTGGTGCTATTATTATGGTACACGGTATCTATCACCCATGATGGCTGGTAGGCCCGTAGAAATGAAATAAGTTTTTAAAAGTGCCCTAAATTTGCCTTTGTTGGATTTGCCATCTACCTATTGTGTGAACCTTTATTACATGGGCAACTTTCTCTTGACAAATTTTTGCTATTTTGTGAGATTTCTTTCATAAAAGCTTTTGGGAGTGTGAAAATTATTGCTATGAAAAATTTCCAGTGTAACTTTTGTTCAGCCAAAAAAATTTGCCATTTTTAAGGAAATTAAAAAAATTGGGGGAAAAAAAAAAAAAAAAACTTTTTGTTACATATTTGCAAGGCTTGTGGGTTGTTGTTAGAATGCTTTTCCCCACTTGAGCTTCACTTCCCAAAAAATTATAACTAGTTGTTAGTCCCAAGAAAGGACTTGTTAATGGGACCAATGAATGTTTTGAGTACATATATATAGGCTAGGTGGTACCACCTATTGGGCTCAAGTCCAGGTTGACCACTTGGTGTATTTTTCACACCACCACCCCCAACTAAACTTACAATCAAAAGTACTCTGCTTCATTTTTGGACAAAGACAAAAATGGCCTAACAATAGGAACAATGATATGTAACAGGGTTGTTGCAACCCCATTGATCTTCTCCCCTCCCCCCCCAAGGGCAAAATGAGAACCATTGGGAAAGTTACATCCCAAAGTTACATCCCATCCATGATGGATGAAGGTCCTCATCTAACCTTGTTCCCCAAAAGATTTTTTTTTGGTTCATTGCGTTCCCAATGGTCATTCCCCCACTACATACTAGGGCCCAGATGAGATGACAATCTTAACCTTATAATTCATTGATGCAATCTTACCATATTGTATATTTCATCACCAACATATTTGGCATTGCAAAAAAACATTCACCTAAAGAGTTCTAATGCATTGGGAACAAGGAACAAAGTAATCAATCATCCACCATTTTCTGTCCAAGTAACTTCTGAAAGTGGTGATCATTTTTTTTTTGGTGGGTTTAGCTTGTTTAGGGTTTTAGGGGTTTAGGTTTAGGGTTTGGCCTTGCCTCTTTCTTGGTTTGATTTCTTCCATTGGGAAGGCAGTTTTCCTTTCTTGTGGGAAGCTGCCTTCCCTTGGGGACTTACAAGTCACAGATTATTTTTGAGAGATTTTTGTCAAAATTTTCAAAAATTTGATTTCCAACCAGTGTTTTTATTATGTGTTGAATTTTTGGCGACATTTAACAATGGAAATTAGCAAAATTAGTTGAATTTACAATAGGAAAAAAAAATTCCAAAAAAATTTCAATTTCTTTGTCGGAAAAAGCTAAAATTTCGCCGGGGAAAAAAAAAAAAAACACACTGTAAATTCTAACCTATGCAAAGGATTTTCATTGACAAAAAATGACCACAAATTTGGCTAAATCACAACATTGAAAGAAAAGAGAAAAAAATCACTGGGACTTGCAAGAGTTGGCGATTGCGAAACCTCCGGAAATTGGTTTTTCTTCTGGGCTTTGGTGGGTGTGGAAAAAAGGCAAAGAGTTTGATCCTTTTTTTCCTATTGAATAAATCAATTTTGTGATATAAAAAATGGCGAAATTTTCCCGAGATTTTATGCAAATTAGTCAGATTTATACTGGAAAAAAAATTCCAAAATTCTCCCAATTTTTTGGTCAGAAAAATCACCAGATTTATGGGAAAACAATAACTTAACTTTGATTGCATAAAACCATAAAAACAACAAAAGAAGGGGGGGAAATAAATAATGGAGAAAAAGCAAAAAGAGCTTTAACAAGCTGAGATACAAATCAGATATATTTATTTATTTTTGTGGCAAATTCTCGTCAATTTGCCAAAAATATTCTTGAGAAAAAGATTATTCCGCCACAACTTGTCTGTTTTTGAAAAAATCTTCAAAAAAAAAGGAAAATAAATACATCGCCAGGAATCGCCACAACTGCCTACAATATAAAACGGGGGTCCATCTTAAGATTGTTCAATTTGTATATTTTGAGTATCGCCAAATTTGGCTAAAATATTCTTATGATGATCGCCACTCGAACAGCAAACATCACAAAATTGCCCAAAAAAAAAGAAAAAGAAAAGAAAAACACTGCCGCTGATTTTATTAAAAATCTTATAATAAATTTACTAATGGTAACAAAAAAAATCTTTTACTCCTCCGGTGAACGGAATCAACGGCAGTAATTTGAGACTGCAGTTTCCTGTCTCGTCTGTGGCCGCCTGCTCCTTCTCCCTCCCTCCCTCCCTGCCTCTTGCAAAAATGGCGAATTTTCTTAAAATTTGGTCGAATTATAGCTATTGAAAATCCCCAAACTCACATAATTTTAGCCCTTTAAAGTTCAAATATATCTTTTTGGCTATAGATATCTCCTTCTCCCTCTTGTCGTCCTCTCCCTCCCTTCCCTTCCCTCGCAAAACAAAGCCGCTCGTCGTTTGCTGCGCTTTCGCAACGCAACGTGCAAGCTCTCTCGCTCTCTCTGAAGCTCTCTCTCTTTTGACGATGCTCGCTGCGGTACTGCCTTCGATCGGTTGGCCCCTGTTTGTGTTTGTTTTGGTCTCTGTGATGTGAAATTTGGCTGCATTTTGCCGATTCTCTTCCAACTGAGTTCTCATCGTGGCGATGCAACGTAGAAAGCCAAGGGAGGAGCAGAGAGAAACATCCTGAAAGTTTCTGTGATTTCTCTTTTTTTGAAGACTTATATGTGCATTGAGAAATTTTTTTGGTGCGACTACGCTTGTTGTTCATGCCGCTGTATGTATCTGTCTGTCTGTCTGTCTGTGTGAGATGTTTTGTCTCTTGGACCGAAGAAGGAGCTCGAAGAAAGTGCAGGAAGAGAGACTTGTGAGAGTTTTTACGTGAGCTTTGTGTGAAATCTGTACCTCCGGGAAGTCTGAGGGAGCTTGCTGAAGCGGCCGCAGTAAATAACAACAGCTGTGAATGAAGTGGATATGTTGGAGGTGCTGCTGCTGGTTGTTTGTGGAAGAGCAGCAACACAGAGTAGGACGGATAATGATGAGCAAAAATCATACATGAAGATAAACATCAGGTCGCAAGAATAGGGAGAGCTAACGGGAACTACTGTTGCGGAGAGTCTTTTCTTCTTCGGCTTGTCTCTATTTTTGTGTTTTGCAGTCAGAAGGGACGGCGATGGCATTCGAAGTAGCGAGAGTGCATGGCATCATCCGCTCCAACATTCGGGAGGAGGACGGAATCTGCTCCAAGGCAGCCGCTTCATCATCGTCGTCAATGCCTGGAAGTTTTGTTCTTATTCAGGAACAAGGAGAAGCTCTGGTTCATGTACAGAAGACGCAGCAGCAGCAGACTGGGGTTGCAGATCGGTCTTGTCCTCCTTCCGGTATACGGCGGGACGCTAGCTCCAGTGCTGCGTCGTGGTCAGATGTGATGCCGTGTTCTTCATCGCTCGCGTCCTCTTCTCACGACTCCACAGAAGACACCGAAAACGACGAGGAGGACGATGGGCTCCTTTTGGCAGGACTCGCCCAACATGTTGCGCAAACTATGCTCAATGGTGCCGCCGCCGCAGACGACGACGACGATAGCGTCCTTCACAGTGCCAGTGGTGTTGATGGGAAAAAAACTCACAACAGTTTGTGCACTGAAGCGAACAAGGTAGGCAATCTCTTTCTCTTCACTCTTGTGTTCTTCGCGTGTCCTGAAGAAGCAAGTATGCTTCCCTTCGTTTCCTTTGAAACGATCTTTTTCAGGAAAAAAAAAACCTGTCGTTTGAGAATCGCTGTCAATCTGTGGCAGGCAGCGGAGTCTTCTCCTCCATCAAGCTGGTCTAGTGGAAGCTTGTTGCAATGGCCGCAATCGGCGACAAGCAGTAGTTCAGCGAGTTCCAAGGGCTCTTCCCGTATGTCATCGCAAGTCTCTTCTCCGCCAACAACTCCTGTGGAAGCAAAACGAAGTGATGCGTGGGATTTACTACATGCTGCAGCTGGAGAAGTCGTTAGATTGAAAATGCACCAGCAGAAGAAGTCCATCATGTCTTCTTCTTCTTCTCCTACAAACAGATATCATCCGAAGCAGGTTCATCATGTTCAATGCCAACAACAACAACCTCTGCAAGCACATTGCTTCCAGGTGCCTCCTGCAGCAGCAGCTCCTCAGATGCGAATGCTGCCTGGCTGCCGCATTGTAGCAACAAATGCCCCGCCTCCTACGACCGGTATCCTGCAAGCTGCAACGATCTTACCTCACCTTAGGAACACAAATGAGAGGCGGGCTCCAATACATGGATCATCAGCCTATCATCAGCAAGGCTGGAACTCTGCTGTTGCAAGAGGCGAGGGTCACCAACATTACAGCACCCATGTAAGTTTTTTCTTTGTAGCTTCTTTCAATATGATAGCATCCATGTAAGCTTTCCCTCGGAGCTTCTTTCAATGTTACAGCACCCATGTAAGCTTTCCTTTGTAGCTTCTTTCAATATTACAGCACCCATTTGAACTTCTGTTTAGTAGCTTCTTTCAATTTTGTTACATGACATGTTGGTGCAATCCATTCTGATTATGGAAGTCTTTTAGTAATTATTTGAATTCAGGTTTCTGCATCACAATTCAGGGTTTGGGTTGCTCTCAGACTAGAAGAAGAAGATGATCAGGATCTGCTGAGCATATGATCTCTCATCTGCAACAGCACTGCAGTTCACAAGCTCTCAAACTCTGATCCCTTCTGATTCAATCTTGGTTGTCTCAGTGGCAGCAGCAAATGGCAATGGAAACTGGTGGGCCTGGAGCAGTGCTCGGGTTTCAGGCCAGGTCCTATCCTGTATTTTATCACCAGCAGCAAAGCTGCAGGCCTGTTGTTTTGCAGAAGAGTTACCAAGGACAGTGCCGATCAGACAGGTTGGTTGATAACCACACTCCACAGTGGACCACTACTGCTGCACAGCGGGGAGGGTTAGGAATGAGAGCGGTCTTCTTGGGATCTGGAAACTCTCAGCGTAAGTCCAGTGGTACAGGGGTATTTCTGCCTCGCGGTGTGGGAAATGGTGCTGAACTCAAAAGAAAGCCTGGTGAGTGTTCTGATCTCCTTTGCTCAGTGTACTGGAACTGTAAATGTCTTGTCAAGTTGGGCTTTATCTTCCCTTGCTTCTGGAAATGTGAAAGTAAACCCAGGACACAGATTTTGTAGAATATTTTACTCAGATTTTGGGCTGATTATTATTATATATTCATTCCACTGCACAGTTGGCAGCTGATGAAGTCAGTGCAAAGTCATTGCAACTTGTCACTGCTATTAGTGATGGAGAAGCAATCAAATGGTCTGACGCTTGGTGAGCGACTCTTATAAGGCTATGACCACACTCGTTACAGAGATTTTCTCTGCAATTTGGTAGATATGTTGAACTCTGACAACATTCTCCTGATGTGGCTGGATCAACAGTTTGTTCAACTGTGCTGCTTCCATCACGGATAGTGCAGGTGTTAAACCTGAATGTGGAGAATATGTGTTCTCATCTGTCCTTGCCTTCATCTTTTGTTCATTCTACTTCATACTCAGGCAAGTCTTCTCTGTTTGAATCAGTTTCTGTGTGCCAAGGAATGAACAAATATGCTTCAAAATCCTATTTAGACAGTGCTGCTGATTTTGCATGATACCTGTTGACAGTTCCTTCCCAAGATCATTGGTCTAACAGAAATAACTATGATGAATTGTGCAGATCACTCAGCTGCAATGCCTGCTTCACCGAATTCTTCTTGTAATTTAGGTGTCTCTGCTATGGGACGCTCCAAACAATCATTTGAAGAGGGTTGGCTTGCCTCTTGTGGGAAGAGTCGCTCCCCATCAATACTACGACAGAATCCTCAACCAGAGCTCTGCCTTCCCTCAGAGTGGACATACTAGCTCTCAGAACTTGGAAAGCCTTAAGATGACATCTGTTTTTGGCCAGCGTGTTGTTTTGCACAGTTCAATAATTTTTGGAGATCTCAGCGAGGTGGAACTAGACACAGCAATTCATTGACTTCATGGAGCACAACAATGTGGAGTATTCTACTACAGCATAGAAGATTTGTGAGACAGAAGAGTCAGAGGTAGGTGCAAAGGAAATTATCATGACAACAGTGAGAAAGTTGAGAGGAGTAGAATTTTTTTTCTCTTGCTAGTGAAAAAGATGTATAGTAAGCTACCCTGATATTTTTTACTGAAGGAATGAGCCTCCTGCTCTGTACAGTAGTAGCAAGCAAATGGGCTCATGAGTATGGGTTACATTTTGGAGGCCTTTTTTTTTCTTTGGGATATATATAATATACATACATACGCCTCTAGGACAGGATAGAATAAGTTGCATCCCTTCTTGGGAACATACAGCTTTACATTAATAAGTGTGCCATTAGTATATGAGCGGAAGTGTCTGGTTGATGTGCTTTGGGTCTTTGCCTATCACCATAATTTCAGTATATATCTGGCTTAACTCCAGGATTATATTCATTCTCAACATGTTGTAATTTTTCATGTAGTGGGCTTCTATTGGCAGGTGTAGTGAGCAGTTTGTATGATATGTATTTTTCCATCTCTGAATGTTTTCTTCATTTGTGGCTCAGCTTTGCAACAACTAACAAAGTATGATGCTACAACTCTGTTTGGTTTTTGAGATTCCCTGAACCCTCAAGCTCTTTCTTACCTATGCCAAGCACAGAAGTGATTGGATCATCATCTCAGTCATCCTTCTGACTACTGTATTCCGTCTTTCCCTCCTTCCTTCTTTTCATCCCAATCTGTTCCAACTCTCAATCCCACCATATAAGTATATAGGATTTAGGATTTAGCTTGAATATAGGATTTTTTAATCTTAAGTTTTTAGGATTTTCGATTTTGTTTTTCTGTACTTCTGTGTTTAGGTCATAAACGTGTTTAGCATATTAGTATTGATGACCTACTTGGATGAATAAAAAGGTCATCTGGGTAGGTTTATTACATGTTGAAAATTCAGTACAAGTGGCTAAGATTATTAACTAGTTATAAAAATCAATACCCGGAAAGTAAGTTATGAATACACAGGTTACTAACTCTGTCAAAACTCAAGCAGTGTACACTGGGTTAAACCCTAAACCCCAGCGTGTGTGTGTGTGCGTGTCGTGGGTGTAGTGAGAGCTTTGTGCAACCTTTAGAATGCTCTCTTTCTAACTCACCATTCTCATGCAACCCTTAAAATCTATACTGGCCATTGGTCGGACCTGGCAGAATGGCAGGTGGCGTTCAGCCGGGTTTTACAATGGGCCATTATTTGACATAATCGTCATTGGGACATGGTAGGACCATTAGTAACAATTTGCTGCACGTTCTATGTGACAGATGAATTTGGAAGCGCAGCTGACAAGAGGAAGCTTTGGGGTGAGGAGGAGCAGAATTTCACACAAATTCATTAGGCCATTAAGGAATCAGCAACAGCAAAATCCCAAATCTACTAAATCTTAAATCTACTCAAAATGTACATCTCTTTGTCACTTTGTGTGTACCACGTTTAATCTACACTACTGTTCAATGCCCCGTCCACACTTCTCAATCCATTATGATAAGTCACTAAGTTGGTACAGTCTCTGGTTTTGGTAACTTGTACAGAGTCCATCCCTGTTAGGGGCAGTAAACTCACATGGCGAGTGTTGGCTGTTGGGTGGTTTTCTCTTTTTTTTAAATGAAAGAACAGGTAGGTAAAGGGTAACCTAAATGAGCCTTTTTAGGAAAGACAGAAATTTGAAATTCTTTTGGGGTTTATGTGTTTTGTTCCCCCTTGTGTTCCCAATAAGGTTCCAAAGGGTGTTCATAGCCAGGCAGGTGCGAGGTGAGGCAAAAAATAAATAAAAGGTTCCCAAAAATGAAAAAACTAAAAACAAAGTCCCAAAGGGGCTGAGGAAAGGAAAAGAAAAAAAGTCAACATGTGCTAACCACCTTGGTTAACACAGGGACAGGAAGGGACCAAAAAGGTACACTCATCAGTGCACCATCCATCCATCCAGAGTGGTGCACTGGTTGGTGCCGGTTCAGGCTGGCTGTTGAAGATTACATACAGAATAGCACTCCATTTCATGGCAAATTTGGTCACATTTTGGCCACTAAGAAATAAACTGGTTAACATCCTTCGTATCTCGATTATGCCCTGTGAGAAAGTTTCACCATCCAGGATTCTCCAAGCTACTCATCTCCCAGGGATCCAGGATTTTTTCCCCAATTTTGTGAGGTTGAAATATTGGTAAAAATTTTCCCCAAAAGACAGCAAATACAGTCAAATGGATATCCATTTGCACTAGATGCCGTGACCATGGGTTCAATAGGTCATGGCCAAATATTAAACCCATGGATGCAAATCCCACATGACCCAATGGATACTTGAACATTAGGGTTCCTAAACCTTGTGTGGAATTTGTATTTTACTCTGTCAAAACAATACATCTTGGTTTTACAGCCTACAAAGTCCTCAAAACCTGGTATGAAGATTTTTATAAAAGAAAAATTCAAGTTGCAGTCACAATTTGAACAAGTGACTTCATTGTCAAATCCCTTTTATTGCAACCAGTAGTGTATCTTGTCACAAGTCACAACGTAACAAATACAATTTACACTATTTTCTGTCAACTAGTGGAATGTATGCACGAGCATTTTTATCAAAATTTTATGGAAAAAAAATTAACCACAAAGTTTTTTCTAAAAAAACAAATTTCGGGTCTCATTTGGATTGAACAAACTTTCTAAAAGAACGAAAATCAACAACAAATTCCTTAACTTGGAAGCAATCTCACAAGACATGGCAATGGAAGCTGTACCTACATCACCACCTTACAACAAACTCCAATGCCTTCAATTCATGTTTTGACAATCAAAGTTGGGTGTTACAAATTCTTAGTAACCATGAACTATGGAATTCAAGTCAGATGTTAGCCAAATCATTTGTAACCATGAACTACAGAATGCTTTAATCTAACACTGTATCTAGTATCCTTATGCTTACAGTCTTATTATGTTGAAGACACTCCATTTCAATTGACCGCATGTAGCAAGCTTTTACCCCAGCACTGGTTTGATGGCAACCTTGGGAATCCAAAATATCTGTTGCCACTACTGTACCAAAAACCAAAAACGTGATGGAAATCCCATTAAGAAATCAGTCTGTAAACTCAAATGAATAACCAGCATATCATGTAGGAAACTTATCAAGTAATAACATAAATGAATGTTGCATCCAAGCTCAACAAATATAAATGGATCATGTGTATTTAGACTTCATCCTTTTTCATCACGGACAAATAACTACACTGCAAATCTGATCAAGTAAGCAAGAAAAAATATAATTTGGGCACGAAGCTAGATTTAGTGGGCATGAGTACAATCTAAAGTCTCTTGAAAGATCATTCAACAAGAGTCGTATCTTCTCTCTGGCCTTCCATCCTGCTGTTTTGTCACAAGGGAATATCAGGATTAGTTTCCTCATGACTCTAGATAGGACTGGGTAGCCCATCACCATGCATCTGCCCCTGCACAACTGATCATGTACTAGTACTAATATCTTCCAAGCTCTGATCCATGAACCACATTGAATCTCCTGCCAGATTGAACAAGAAAAGATCTAAGAGGGGCTGCCAGCACAGTACAGGTGCCTTGGGCAAGACTACTCTTTGCCAGGAAAGTCATGACCATTACTGTTTTCAGCAAAAATTAGATAATACTGGAGGGTTATTAAAAAACATGGGCCCAAACCCCCATAACTTTTGGCCACTGGCTATATCTGCTCCCACTCAACCAGCAAATCCTAGATTCACAATCAAGGTATAGCCTTTGCTATGTATGGGGTGGAGCTGTAGAGTTCTGCTGTAGCAAAATAGGTTTGCAAGTTGAAAAGCACTAGCTTGATTCACAATTGCAGATTGTATGTTCATCCATACTTGGGCCTTTGCAACTTGAGGACCATGCAGTGTGTTAACTTAACATTGACTGTTCTAACTCATTGGAACAACCTTCTTGAGCTGACCAGCAAGGGTCCAAACGTCTAAACAGTACCAGATCTTAGATCATCTTCAGGAGGTGAAAGAAAATATGACATTTGGTCCACCTCAATCTAAGTGATTGGAGTCCAACTAAATTCACACCACTCACAAGATGGTGGCCACAGCCTTCTGACCCTAAGATCTGTGCCCAGTTTGGAACAAGCGAGACCTACAGTTCAAAAAGAGCAGTAATGGAGATAGCTGGCATTTGAGGTAAGTGGGAGTGCATACCTGAGTCTACTGTACTGTAAGGGACCTGTCAGGGCTTCTTCAAGTCATGCCTGTCAGCTGCTGCCAGCAAAACGAAATTCTCTTAGATCATTCCAGCAGCTTATCCATGTACTTAAACCAGAAGCATTGTCTCTCCTTCACCAAATACCTATTTACAGTGTGATTTATTGTCGAACTCAGCATATACTATGAGTGCTTCATCCAGCAAGCTGTATTAGACTTTTGAAAGAGTGGACTGCAAACATTTCCTGCTCCTGAGAATGTTCAGTATGTCCATCACCCATTCCCTGAACTCTAGCTAAATAGATCACACATAGTGTCCAATCTCTTGACAATTGCTCTTGGCAAGGTAGCTTATCATCTTCTGCATGTCTATAATGGTCCTAAATCACATGTTGACATCCTTCCCTGTACCTGACTTGTCCCACAGCAATTCAGAGGTATTGTTATCATCTTCTGGGAGCATCACTGCAGCTCCATTTTCTGCAGCAAGTAGTGGATCAGACACACCACTCTCTTTTACCTGCTTCACCCCAATGATTCCCAAAATATCCCAGCACAGCAAATTCAAAATCCCTCACCAATGAGGACCCTGCTAGAGACAATTGCTATAGAGAGTTTGTGATAATTTCACATGGTAAAGACTTGAGACCCAATAGATTGCATTTTAGTGCATCCGTGCAAGGAAAACTGTAAGGATTCTGGTAAACCATGAACAAATTACCTGCAAAGATGTAGCTGTGTTGTCCTGAGCCTTTTGCTGACTTTCCAGAATACAGGCATGACTATAAAGTCCCATTCCAGACAATGCAATGAGAATCCCACATACATTGCGCCAACTGAAAGGATCGTTGAGTACAAGGTATCCAAGGGCCAAAATCAGGCATGTCTTCAGATGCCCCAGTACTTGATATGTAACTGCAGATGTCTTTCCAATTACCAAAAAAGTGCTAAAGTTGACTGAAACTGAAATCATACATGACAGTACAATGAACATCTGTCATCCACACAGACAACACCAGGCATTCAAGAAGTTGAGAATTGAGCCCACTTAGGTGACACAAAGTATTCCAGGAAACCTCAGATATTAAACCACAAAAAGGAATCCAGAACTCAAGCCACATATACCAAGAAGTTGTCTAAATGGACACAAGATGGGAAACTCACCAAGATATAAGAAGTGTAGTCAAAAGCAAACACATTCTTTTTGGTCAAAGCAGCATCGAGAAAAGGCCCTATGATAAACAAGGTCACTGCTTGGTATGGGCAAGACTGGTACAGCAGCTGTGTGGATGACAGCTTGAAATGCTTTTGAATTTTGTTGGTCATCTGGAAAAAGGAGCGGTTAAGAAATGAACCCTAAAAAGAAGTGATATAGGATAAGATGAATCCGGTAGCTCATATAATGAGTATAGAGGACTCAATAGCACCAAGCCAATAGGCCAAGGGTCACAGGCACCACTGAATTGAAGATGTTGCCCATGATAACAAATATAGCTAAGATGGAAGTCACCAAAATGGTCATACAATGTGTGGATCTTAGGGGCTATTGGATCCTTTGGAAAAAACCACGTGACCACATTGCCTCTGTTAAAATGTGTAACATCAGAAAAAAAAGAGGACACTAAGAGTGCTTGGTCAGGAAACCCTGGTATCCTTCATCGTCTAAGGCTACATAAGAAAGGATACAATTTGTGCCACACATGTAGTCATGACAGCTAATATAGCTACAATGGAGCCCAGCACATTAAGTTGCAAATCAGTGACAGTTGCAATACCCACACCCACCAATAGTGTCATAAGTGAGAGCTGAATTCTTTGGCTGCAACAAGACAGTTCATTAAGCGCTGTACTGCAAGGATATACAGCTGAAAGATCTATGGATCAGCAGGGTTGTCAATTTATTTCACCTTAATGTTTTGCTAATTTTAGTCCAAAGTGTGAGAGCCAAGTGATAGACCATACAGAAGACTTAGTGACAATGTCAGCTAGCAGTCCAGAGAAATAGCTAATAAAAAGCCAACAGTATCCTCCAAGCTGCAACAAGATTGTGAGGGTAAGCTTCATTTCATTATAGCTTGCCCCTGTACAAGCAAAAAATAAGCAAGCAATTTCAAAGGAGAGTGTATCTTTGCAGCCATCAAAATCCAAGGGGTTCAACAGATTGCAACATCATAACGTGGCTCAAGGAAGCCATCCCTTGAAATCTTAGACCCCACTTGAAAACTTTAAAATGGTTATGAAAAACATATGTCTGCTAATTACAGGTTTCAATGCTTACAACAAACAATCCCTAAAAGCATATCTGTGAGATTGTGGACAAAACTCCACAACAAAACTTGAAGCTAACATAATGATGAGTGCAGTCATAAACCTATGACTGTCACTCACAAAGTATTAGACCATCACCTTCATCATGAATAGCAGTGACAAGCTGCAAAAACTACCCCACTCACTTCGACAGCTCCTGATGGTGGGTGTGGATAGGTGTATAATGTTCTGCCCAAAATTTTGGGTAAACCATGTAATATAAACATTTGCATACTGAGTTTCTGTCATATTTCCACCGGCAACAGGAAGATTCAGTCAAACAGTGCAAAAAGAGGAGCAGGGAGTGAGAGTACCTGAACTGCTTGCCAAAGAAAAAAGTTTCAAGAAACACTGTGCAGGGAATAATTGCAAGTTTAGACATCTGCAAAATTGGTTGGCCACAGGGTTAAGGCTTACAATAAGCAACATGGATAATTCAGTCTCTCAAGTGTGGCCTCAGGATGGGAAGAAGATAACAATCCATATCAATCATATCAATGCCTAGAACTCCAAGAAACAAATGGCTTACTCAAATGAGAATGTGCACACTGTTACCTGATAGAAACCAACAGAGTTGAAACCCAGGCATAAGTTCAGAAGGCCAATGGAAATGCCATTGAGAACGCCAAAGCCCATGATCACTGTGCGGGAGTCAAATGGCTTGTTCTCAAACAGGTGAATCCATTGTGCAACATGAAGTGAGCAAAAAGTCACTATTAAGTGCCAGCTTGTCAATGTTGTTGCTGGATGACAAGAAACAATGGCAATGGTCAGAATCCCAGCTCTGACGATGTTCTTGCAGAGCATGGGATTCCAAAGTCTTTCTTTTTGTAAGTTAAGAAAGTGTTTCAGGACATGAAGACTAAAGGTATTAGGGTTTTCAAACAAGCTGCCGGGCATTGTAGCCAGTCTTCCAGAACAGAGAGCCAAATAGAACTAAAACTGAGATCAATCTGTATTGAATCTGACCATATGGACTTTGCAGTAGTAGCTGAGGAGTATTTGTGCCACAAGATCTAAACAACGAGGAACAGCACAATTTCCACGGAAAAAGGCAGGGAAAACGTTACCAAAAGTGAATCCGAGAGTGCTGATGAGAGCCTTGTTGCAAATGACAATTGCTACCGATGATATCACCGACAGACATAACGCTCCCACAGTTCCCAGCTGACAACGACCTGAAGCTTCTGCCATGTCTTTCAAACTCTTCAACGCCAAATCGTTCCAAAAATCGCAATGGTCGTCTTCCTCGTCCTCTTCTTGTTCTTGTTCGTCTTGACGCAACCGGAAAAGATGTGCGGTACCGTCACTCCTTCTTCTTTGCAATACTTCGCAAAAACTTCTTGCACTGTCTGCCTCCAAACACTATTTTCTCGCACTCGCTCCAAACAATAATTCCAGCACTTGCTCTAGGACAAATGCGATAAAACAAAAAAGGAAACCAAAAGAAGAAGAAGAAGAAGAAGAAGCAGCAGCAGCAGCAGCAGCCTGGAGCTCACATCTGCAGAAAGGGAAGCAAAGTGCAAGAAAACAAGAAGACAGCAAAGAAGACCAAAGAAAACAATTTCTTCGTAAAAAAAACGATGCAATGCTCCAGCGACAATAGACCCCGGGAGTAAAACACGCGCAGTAGTAGTGGAACGTGCTTCGCGCTCACCTCCGGTACAACCAAAAACAAAAACAAAAACCGGAAACCAAAGAATACATAATAACGTGCAAGCAGATTGCAAGCGGATCTAGAACGCAGCAGTAGACGTGGTAATTACTACTAGAACCGCAGCAGACGTCGTATAGCACGATGTGCAACAAACGTGGGAAGCAGCAGCGAGGCACCGGCCCATGCAAAAACACTCGTTGCGCAGCGACAGAAGACATTGCAGGGGGGGGGGCCTTTTACATATCCGCCGGTTCTAAATAGGACCGGATTGCTGTTTTCGCACACCGGCTTCTCCTGCTCCGGCGGGTATATATCCACCCCAAGGTTTGAGGCGGGGGAGACGCATGATTCAATAAGTAGGTGTCCTGCAGGGATTACAGATACCCGACGGGTATCATGATCCTTGGGCCTCCCTTCTTTTTTTTTTCCCCTGTGGGTGGTGGGGGCAAGTCAAAGAGTTCCCAAGTTACTGACATGTTCCCCAAAGAGTTCTCCATAGCACCTCACTTTTATCCCATATGCCGTGGCAAATGTTGTCCTCCATTCTAGCTAACATAGCTGGGCCAAAGGGAGAGGAACTTTATACTTCAAAGTAAAACCTTCCTTTCCAAAGAAGCCTCCATAGTTTCTTCTTTTTTTGAGTGATTGGCCAATGGGTCAATCTAATTGGCTCGTTTCAAAAAAAAAAAGTATTGAACTTGAGAAGCATATCATCCAATTAGGTCATGCAAAGCACAATAGGTATGGTACTTCAGGCATAGGTATCCAAGGTATACAATGGTTAGCAATTTAAACAAATATTTTGCAAGTATGTATGTGTTTTAATTTAATGTATTAGTGTGAACCTGGTGTATAATGCACCTGTTGAGTAATAATTGACACAGAAAACAAAACCCATCAAACAAAAAAAAACAAAGGTCCGAGCAATTTAACTGACACAGAAACAAAACCCATCAAAAAAAACAAAGGTTTGAGCAATGCCTGAAAACTGCCCGGATAGACAGACATTGTAAATTTAATATAAAAGATAGGAGAAGGGCCTGAGTACAGGCCCTTCCATGATTTGAGATCTGTGCCCGAGGCTGGTAAGCTGAGGAAACAGATTGAAAATCACAAAAGGGCCTGTACCCAGGTCCTTTTCCATTTCCTCCATAAAGCAGAGTTGGGATTTTTTTCACTTTTTAGAAATAGTGACAGGCTGGCTGGTACCTTCCGCTGGTGAGAAGATCCCTCTTGATGAAAGCAGGTTTCTCCGGGCAAGTAAGGGAGCTGAAAATACAAAGGAAAAGTCCAGGCAGTGCTTTAAGTAGTCATAATACCCAACCCTAAGTATAGTTTTTACTCGAACCTTGGCCCAGGTAAAGAAAGTGGGGGAAAAAATGCTTCAATAATGTGGGACCGATCAGCATAAGAGGCAACAATAAAATAATTGACGATTTTGTGAAGCGCAAAAATCAAACCCTAAGCTAATTATTAGTGAGTTCGGACTAAGCCCTGAAACCCTAAAAGCCACCCGCGCACCAGTGCTTCGTTTCGTCACCCGCCGTTGCGCAGCCGCATCTCGCCGCACAGCTGCATCTCGTCGCAGCTCCGACAGTAGTGCGCGTCTCCGCGACTCAAGCGTCCCCTTCTCGTGCTCCTCTGCAATAGCTCCTCCTTGGTCACAAAGGTCGAGTTCCGAGTCTTGATACTAATGGCGGATGGGTATGTATGTTGCTTCCTTCTTGCGTTCTGTGGCACTTAGAGGGCAGAAGTTTCGTCTGTGAATGAAACTAGGCTTTGTGTATATGCTATTAATCTTCAGATTAAGATTGTAAGATTGGAGTATCTGAATTTTGTTGGAATTCGGAGAACCTCATGTTTGTGTTCTATTGTGGCAAAAAATCTTTTTTGAGTGCTGTTGAAGAAGCTCATCTTTTTTTATGTGGCTAACATTTTTATTTTATTTGAAATGCTGCTGCAGAGAGGAACCTGTTGCAGATGTTTCAGCCGAGAAGCCAGTAGTTGCGGCTGAGCCTGTATTGGGAGAGCCCATGGATATCTTGACTGGTCTGCAACTTGTGTTGAAGAAGTCCTTGGCCCATGATGGGCTTGCAAGGGGCCTTCACGAGGCTGCAAAGGCTATTGAGAAGCATGCTGCTCAACTGTGTGTCTTGGCTGAGGATTGCAACCAGCCGGATTACTCTAAGCTGGTCCAAGCACTCTGCTCAGAGCACAATGTCAACCTCATCTCTGTGCCCAGTGCCAAGAAGCTAGGAGAGTGGGTTGGGGTAAGCGTCTTGATTTTTGCATGGCATTTTCGGGTTCTGGAAGCCTACATCCTGTTGAGAAATTTTGCAACTTACTTGTCTCGTCATTGAAGAAAAAGGGAACTCATAGTCCAGGATCATGGTTGTTTCTGGGAGTTGAAAAATGCCAGAGAAACAGGTTGCGTAGAAATAATTATTGTTGCTGAGTAGCATTGGAGTAGACTGTTTTTGAAATAGAGAAGGTAACAAGGGATTGGCGTTACAGCGGGAGTCCTGTGACAGAGTTGTCATCCCTTGGTTTGTATATGTAGAAAATGGAACCTCAATTGTGTTGTGGGTAATGTGCAGCTTTGCAAGATTGATTCAGAGGGCAAGGCTCGCAAGGTGGTGGGTTGTTCTTGCGTAGTTGTGAAGGTATGAATTTCTCTGACATGGTTTGACAGTCATCCATCTGTGTTGGTAACACTAGCTCACTTTGAAAGTGTGGAACTCTTTTTCCCCCTATTTTTTAAGAGCTTGTCATGCTTTTTGTGTTCATTGATTTCTGGTCTTAATATTGGATTCTGTTCAGGGAACAGTATCACAGGATAAGAAAAGTGATTTATCAGGTTATGAGGATACTTTTCGTAGCTGTCACTCATGATTCACATTATGAATTGGGCATACTTGCTGGTAAATTGACTTGTTGTCAGGACTATGGTGAGGAGACGGAAGGACTGAATGTTGTTCAGGAATATGTCAAGAGCCATTGAGACAGCATGTTCCTAGCATGGGAATTTTTTAAAGCCTAATTTGGTTTTGAAAGGTGTATTCATGAATCTCCAATGTTGACCTGTTCTTTCATTTCTACTCACATCCAGACTTTTGGATTTGGTGAGGTTGAACAGTGTGGCACATTTTTTTAGTAAGTTCAAGAGGTTTTTGAATCAAAGCTGAGGGCCAATACAGCAAGAGGGATTTATGTACACTATCTGTCCCATTGCTGAAATTCATTGACAAAGTGATCAACTAGTGGTTGATCTCAGCTTTATGCATGCATGTGAAGTTGAATTGGTCTTCATTTTGAGTTAGCAAATTCCTCTGTGGCTTCTGGTGTTTTGTTAGCTTATATTCACTCATCTGCCAAAACTCAGAGCTATCAATTTGCTGAAAAGAGATGTGAAATAGATGTGATGATGTAACTTGAGACAGCATTGCCTTCCAGAAGTTGAACAGAAACTCTAAATGTGGATTTTTGTGTGTTTGTTTGACCAAAGTTTCAAGCAGATTACTCTGTATGCACTTGAAGAAGCTGATGTTGCCAGTCGGGTTGTAATGTCGGCTAGTCACCACAATTCCTGGTGATGGTTTGCTAGTCTGTTCACAGTTCTATCCATAGTCAGTGCAATAAGCTATGACTCATTCGTCATGTTTATTTTAGTTTTGCTGGAGGTGAGTTTACTTCAAAGTGATACTGTGAGGTTTCCACAACATCTCACAGATATGTGACATGACAAAGAGTTATGCACTCGGAGTTTGGCAGTGAAAAAATTGTCATAACAATGTGAAACCAAAGTGTGACACTTGAACATAAGCATTGTATGAATGGTTGGACATGTGATATTAGTAGTAATAACATCATTTATTGAGCAAAACTTCTTAGTGCCTGGAAAGATCCCCATCTTGCCCAGATTCAAATCAAACTGGTTTTTTCACCATCTTCCAGTGTTTGGTTGTCTGGCATTAGTGTTTTCTTTTATCAATTTTATGATGCAGCCAAAGTTGCAAATGTACCAAAACAGATTGTGCATGGAGAAGCCCTAGACCATAAACCCTATTACATATTTTGCCTGATCAAGGTGACCTCAGAAAGATCAGACCTTACCCTACGATTCAACTGGGACCCATCATGCCATAACCATTTCTAGTTCAGTAATTGTAAAGCCCTATTCTATCTATAGCTTGATCAAGGCAATCTCTACAAGATCCACTTACTCTATACTTCCAAAAACCCCAGATGCCATAAACATTCCATGTACCATGGTAGTTCAGTTTTATATCAGAGAGAAACATCAACCTGTTGCCAACTGCAAACACATTAATGCCAGCAGGAACTTTGTGAGTAGGATGTTCACTGCCCTGCTGTGGTTCAGGAAAGAATTAAGGATCACCAGGAAGTGCATGAGCAATCTAATCTTGTTCTTGCAAGTCAATTGCACCAATCAACCTGAAATATAGCTAGCAAGCTCAGATATTCACAGTTGCACTTATTCTCACCATGGGACTGTATAGATACTTCGTGCGTAGGTCAAGTTTTGTCAATCACATCTTCCATCTCAGAAAATAGAACACATCAAATTCCAAGGTTCATTGATCAGCCATTGCATTCTACGATTGTTCTCATATCTATGAGAAGTGCAAAGAAACCCCACAATAACACTTTAAAGATAACCATTGGGTCAATTCCAGGAAACCAAAACCACCACAACATGGATGACTGAGGTCATAACCTTATGATTGTCACTCACAAAGTATCAAGTCATTACCTGGACAAAGAATAGCAGTGACTAGCTGCCATGACTCTCCACCTGACTTCATCAGCTTCTCACAGTGGATGTAGACAAGTATATAACATTGTCCTCACTAAAAGAAATTCCAAGATGGATTCTCTACCAACATGGTCAACTTTTCAAGGAGATACACATTTCCAACTTACTCTTGTTTTCTTTCTTTATCATTGGCACTGCTATTCATGTCAAAAGCAGGACCAGGACAAACATAATAGAACACTTGGAAATTTATTGATTTTACACATTGGCATAATCTCCTACTCGCAATCCAACAACCATCCAACAATCCTTGAAGGCCCCACTTTGAACCTGCAAGAATATCCAACAATGCAAAACTTTGTTCTCATTCTCCATTGTCAAGCTTCTAACCCTGCAGGTTGGGTCCAAATTTTCTGTACTTCCTAAATGATCATGCTGTTGTACGTTTTTGGATGGTCATGAGGTTCAAACATGATCTTGCACGCCCAGAGTGCACAAAAATGTTAGTAGATCATGGAGGATCACCAAAAGATATTGTTAATAGCACTTGCGAATGAGCAACTTCATGAGGAACTTTACCTTCTCAAGACAAAATGTGAAAACCCTGCTCTCTACATCCCCTTGCTCTGAATGAGATGCCACTCGCACAGCCTGCAACCCCCTTTTATCTTGTGGTCCATGGAATATGAGTGGAGATGCAATCTGATGAAAAGCCCATTAATCCAATATCAGGGAACAATGCATCCTCACTGTCATTATGTTTTCCATCAGCAATGTCAAACAACATGCTGTTCAGTGCAGGAAAAAACTGCAATACTTTGCTCATGGAGAGAAAAGAAGTACCTCCCACTGTGAACAATTGATCAGGGGTGAATACATGGGTTGCCTGAGAACATTGCCAAATTCCTCCAGGCTTAGATATCTCTCTGCTGCATCCCAAGCCCTTGCAGCATTTATGGTTCCTCTCACCTGCACTGAAACAGACTTCCTTTTAACCACAGCTGAAATTGCATTGCAAAGACTTAAACAGGGGGTTAAGTGTTTCTTGGAACCCAAGACTACTACTTAAAAACCTTTGAGATTAAAAAACCCTCATGAAAGCTTGAATCCTCAACCCAAATAGAGATGTGTTATATCTACCATGGTTAAGCAGTGACTAAGTGCCAGACAGATGGACTCTTGTTTGTCAAGAATGTGATTCCCATACCTGACCAGCAAGTATCTCATCAACACGGGCAGGCATGGCAAAGGCAAATGCAGTTTTGATACCACTGTTCTCCTCAGGCCAGTCATTCCGCATCAACGCATCCATCTAAAGAAAACCAAGAAAGGATATGGTTATCAAGATTCTCAGTCATATGATAAGCAACATTCTAAACAAACCTATCATTGGGATATCATACAGTAGGCAGAATGCTATGGAAAACTGATCTATATGCTCCCCAACTGCTGCAAAACTGAATTCCTCAAGGATTGAAGATTTTAAGCTTGGCCTGGTTGCAAACTGATGACATCACCTAATTTACTTCTTGAACCACGAAACATGTGCAATAGAATGACTACGTGCATTGTGCATCTTATTCTTGGTGAAACACCAAACCCTAAATTCGGAACATTGCCCTTTCTTCACCTGATATGAAATGCCAGGAGAACGAATCCTACAATCTGAAACCGTGATCCCAGAAAAGTCAGGCAGGAGAGAGAGAGTGTGTGTGTGGGTGTGTGGGTGTGTGTAGGGCCAACATCAAAACCTGAACCCTAACAACAGTGGTTGGGGGCATCAGTGCAGTCGGATTCCGTCCCTCCAATGGCCATAGCTGCTTTGTCGTATTCACGTACTGCATAAACTCCGCCAGCATTGAATCCCCCGTCCTCGCCCCTTCCTCACTACTACTTCCTTCTTCTTCTTCATCGTCACAACCCGCATTACCCCCTGGAAACCGTCAGCAACGAACTCACAGTGTGCACACACCTAGCGGCAAAAATAATTCAGAAAAAATTGAAAATTAAAAATAAAATCTTCCAAATGATGAAAAGGGGGAGAGAGGGAGAACCACAGCCAGCCAGTGCGAGCACGTGAGACCGAAGCCGTTGCCGTTGTATTGCTCTAACTTTGCGAAAACTGGAGGAAAAACAAAAAGAAAAAAGCGCAATCGGACTACTACAGCTGCTACAGCTTCTGGAAGAAGCAAATAAGGGAGATTCCGAGCTCAATTTCCATGCAAATAATTTCGAAGCGACAGAGCAAGAGCAGGCCATTGCCTGCGCCATAGCTGCGACCAAAACAAAGAAGCAACATTTGACGAAGCACAAGCTTCCATCAAACTCAGTTTCCTTCTTGGGATCGTGACGGTCCAGATCTCGCATCCAGATCTTTTCAACGCTCCAGATCGCCCACCCAAACCCTAATCTCAAGTAGGTAAATAAATATCTTATCCAGAGATGAAATTGTAATCGGACGGTCAAGAGCTTCCTATCGCAGAACTTTTCAACCCAATGGACGGTCATGACTTTCCCTCCAATCGCAAACGGCCAACGCTCTGGATTCTCCGATTCTCCGACTGCGTCTCCATGTAAGTAAATTTCCATTCACATTTTACGAATTCGGTGAATAATGAACGGCTCAGATTCAGGGTAAATCACAATTGGACGGTCAAAAAACACAGTTCAGAAAATTACCTGTTCTTTACGGGGAAATTTCTGCCTACGTTATTTTCTTAAGGTAAATCGACCGCTGTAAACCGACGGCCGAGATCGATGAGATTAGAAGATTGGATGGTCGGATATATTCTCCTGATTTGTGAATTTGTAATCGATATTTTTTAAATTTTCCATTTTTTATCAATGAATTTTTTTGGAAATTTTTGGCTCAATTTTTTTTCAATTTTTACACATTGCACCTTTTTTTCCTGAGTAATTAATTAGTCCCACTTTTTCTTTACTTCTTCCCCATGGGTTATTTACCTTTGAAGTAAACTATGGTAAATGTCTCACTATTAAAATAAATTTTGATTACTTTTTTTCATATGGATTAAGTTCCCTTTTAAGCATAGTATTGTAAAGTATCTTAATTTAAAATTTTAAATAATTTTGCTTCTATTTATTCCCATTGGATTATTACCCATGGACAAATATATATAATTGTTATAATATTAAACAATTGACGAATGTCATTGAACTAATTGCTTTCTTGTATGTTCCTTGGCACAAAACCAATTATTAAATTTGGGCTTCACGTTGCTTCACACTACCACAAACAATGATTAAATTATTTTTTGTGAACATAATAATTTTTTATAATCAATTTACCTTTTCAAAAGACAAATTTTTATAAATTTCACTATATGTCATTTTGTTTCATTAAAAATATATATATTCTTGATTTGGCAAGCAAAATGTCAATGAAAGTTTGATTCATTAAATAAGTTCACAACAAGATACAAATAGACAAAAGAAAAAGAACATTGAAAGGGTGCAAAGTAGACAACAAGAAATGATTCTAAAATGAAATTTGATCTATAACGAATTATAATCCAAAATGACTTTGGAATTGTTACATGATGATCACCAAAATACCCATCCTACATAAACCAATTCCAATGAAACATTGTTACTAAAATTTCCCAAGAAGATTACATTTTGATTTTCAAAAATATATAACAAATGTATTTGAATTGCCAACCAATTTCATCTTGTAAATGGTTTTAAAAGGTGCAATGAACATGGAATTATTTGTTACATTTATATGTCTCATAAAATGATTTTGTGATATTTGCACAGATCCAAGCACATTTCCAACATGCAATTTCAAAGTGTAATGTATATATGCATATCTCTCAAAAATGTAACATGTTTTCAACAAATGGATTTATGCTTTTCATAAATTATTAAAATAAATGGAAGTTAATCAATATTTACATCATGCATCTAACATTTAATATTGATGGCATATTTTCAAATTCTTTGGAATTTTAATGATCTAAAATTTCTAATTCATATCAATCAATAGGATGAAAGACATTGCAATCATAAACAAACAACTATTTGTGTAATGTCCTTGACCTAAAAATGAACCCCAAAAAAAATTAAATAAAAAATGAAAAACCACAATGAACTACATGTCATTGCATAGTTTCTCCCTTTAAAAGCAAAGCCAACAAACATATTGTATACTTTATGTTGGGATGGAAGAATATTTCTTAATTGAAGGTCATGTTGGTTATGATTTGTCTAGGAAACATATTTTTATCTTGATTATGGTGTGGAGAATTTGCATTAAATGTTTTTCTTTCTTTTACTTAAATGTAGCAAGGGATTATTCCTTAAAACAATTAGTGAAATGGGTTCACACTTGTTTAAGCACATGGTTAAATACATGTTGAATATTTTCCACAAAGGATCATATGTTATTTACCAGTGTGGCATGTGCCATGGGCCCAAGTGTGAACAAAATATGTAACTAATTTAAATGTCAATAGGAACTAAACAATAGAGGTCAATTGTGAAAATATTATTTTAAATTTGTAATTAGTTTATAATGATGAAAATTATTCAAAATCAATATCTCCCCCACTTCAGGTCTAAAAATTATGAAATCATCTCCAAGAAATTCCACTCATCAAGGGCTTTTTAACAATACCAAGAATTCACCCCAATTTCCTTAAAATATTTAATAAAATACTCAAATAAAAATATTTCAAATTCAATTGGATTTTTTGAAATTTTAATGCCCAAAATGTCAAATTGCTGAAATTTCAACTACATAATGCCAAAGCTTTTGGAAACTTAAGGGTTGAAAGCCTTGGTCACTATATGTTTTTCAAAAAAATTGTCATCACAATTGTATGTACTTTGTTTTGCAAATAATCTATGATTAAAATTTGGTGAAAAATGGGATATGGTATGTGCATTTTTTTTGTTAAATGTCAAAATCTAAAGATTTTAGAATTCATTGAAATTCTTGCTTAAATTCCTCACCCATTATCAACAACATAAATCTTCCACACATTTTTATGCAATAAAGGCGAATTGAAATGTTATAAACCTAAAAAAATACATAAAGGAAAATGCAAACAATAATGAAAATATGTCACATCAATGTATATATCAAAATGCATCAAAAAGATTAACATCCTTATTCATGGGGAAAAAATATGAAATATATGACAAGTTGAAAATCCTGAAAAATATTATATTACATGTCAAGATGCATTTTAATGAATAAATAAATTATTTAAACCTAAGGTGCAAAATTTGTTAACGTACTATAATAGTTTTTTGACCCTATTATAAAATGGGCTTTATTTTGGTGTTTTTCCACAAATTTATCCAATTGAATGTCTTTTATTAAAAAAACCATCCCAAGTTGTTTGAATTGTTTCCATTCAACATGTCCTTTGCCACCATTATTTATATCATTATTATGGTAAGCATGGAAATTACCTTTTTGTTGAATCCTTTTAAGGTCCATAAATCAAATTTGATTGGTTTCATTTTTTCATATTATTATGTTAACAACCAAAGCCCAATAACTTCAAGAAAAAAAATCAAAATACCATTAAAAATTCATATGTGCTTGTAATCTTGTTTCATATCATGACCATTTTCTGGGGCTAAATTTTCACTTAGCACTACATTAAAATGCATCTTAGTTCATTATGGGTTTCACTAGATTTTGAATGAATTTGAACATTTTTATTATGGTGAAACTAATCAACCCCCTAGTGAACATAGACCAATTGTTATGGATAGTGAATTGATTCACTAATATTTAATGAAACAAAGTTACTCTCGAATGAAATACAAATTTACCAAGCCATTCACTTGTTAGTTCATTAATTATGTAACATGCAAATCAATTAAATTTAAATTACTTAATATATAATATTATTCGTAATTTCATGATTTTCAACCTATTAATCATTAACACATGTCACTACTTAGGTTAAGTTTAAAATTTAACCTAGGTACATAGGCCATGTAATCAACATAGGCACCTATTATAAGGAACTAAATAAGGGAACATTTAGTCAACTTACCATGGTTAACCACACACACACCACTTGTTAGGTTTATGGAAGTAAACAATCCTATCACCAAACCACCCCATTTATTGTAATAATATGTTACATTATATTTTATTTATTAAATACTTCATTTCAAACATTATAAAAACATAAACTTTGAAAATTCATATTAAGATTTTGTCCAAATGAAATTATTCAAATTTACTTTTCAAAAAAATTCAATAATATACATAATTACATTTATTTCCTTTTGAAAATGTTAAATCATTTGAATAATTTTTTTGTTGAATATCACTATTCAATAACATTTCAATGACCATTTTTTTGGAAAAAAAAAAGTTTAATAAATGAAAAATATTTTTGTTAATATAATAATATTACCAATGTTAAACTACTTTCAATTATTATAGGGCTACTTTCATTAATTTAAATTATTTCACCTTACATTATTTACAACTATTTATGATTATTTTCAATTATTTTTGGTTATTACACTTTAGGTTATTTGCAGTTATTATTAGTTTTTTTTTGTTATTCTAAATTATTTAATTTTAAATTATTTTCGATTATGTGAAGTTATTATTGGTTATTGAAGGTTATTGAAGGTTATTTCACCTTATGCTATTATTAGTAATTATAGGTTATTGAAGGTTATTCCATTTCAAGTTATTTTAATCTATTGTAAATTATTTCACCCTAGATTATTTTTGACAATTCTAAGCAATTTTAATATATGGTTATTAGTGGCTATTAATGTTTATTGGTGGCTATTCTATTAATGGCTATTAATTTATTAGTGGTTATTGATGGTTATTATAGGCTAAATTATCATAAACTATTAATGGCTATTGGTCGTTATTCTATTAATGGTTATTAATAACTATTCTATTAGGGGTTATTAGTGATTATTTTAGGTTAAATTATCATAAGATATTAATGGCTATTACTGGTTATTCTACTAATGGTTATTAATAATTATTCTATTAATGGTTATTGGTGGTTATTAATGGCTATTATATTAGTGGAAATATCTAAAGCCTCATCCAATCCTAAACTACAAGTTCTAAAGCAAAATCCCAAATGAAAGACATGGAACTAATGGAAATGTGGCAATTGCTTGCAATTTTTTTTCAATAAATATAAAACAATTCAAAACAATTTCAAATAAACATGTAAAAACTATTGGGGATATCATGGTTGGAAAAAGAAAACAAAATACATGCAAAATGAAAAAAAAAATCTATTCAAAGTCCATTGTCCCCTTATGAAAAATGAATGTTTTAATATATAAAATAAAAGTTTGGTACAACACATTGAATGTGATTAATTGTTGTCCACAAACCTTAAAGTGGTGATGGTGGCTTTTACAAGTGATGATGTGTTGTGCAAGAGTTGTTAACACTTGTAAGCAATGTTGAACATTATCGAAAAAAATACAATGTTGGCACTTGTAATAATATTGATCGGTAATATAAACATTGATTTGAATTGTAGCAACGTTTAGACTTGCAAGAACATTAGCAAGTGACGGTAGTGTTGAAACTTACAATGATGTCAACATGTGATAACGACATTTGCAACAATGTTAGTAGGCAATGGCGAACATCAACATGTGTGGTATGGTTTCATGATGAAGCTTTGATAAAATGTTATGTCAAATGTGAAGCTCTATGCATAGAGTAAGTGGAACTTGGTAATGGTAAGTAGTGATGACAAAATTGCGAACATCCTAGTACAAAAATGAAAATTGAAAAGTAAGGTTGTGATGACTTTAACCTTGTAATGACATATCATACATATTCTATAATCTTAAACTATAGTGTTTAATTTATATTATGGACCCTACCCTAGCTCCTCAACTTGATTGTGGACCCCAAATAGTTTAAAATCGTAGCCACTAGTTTAT
>Ga0209611_10003066_pt1 | contig 29252 bp, 17 predicted proteins | sample S1TSphgellanicum_3_FD_187693 | JGI IMG/M metagenome (GOLD analysis project Ga0209611, IMG submission 187693) | Host-associated microbial communities from peat moss isolated from Minnesota, USA - S1T2_Fc - Sphagnum magellanicum MG (SPAdes) (version 2) | ecosystem: Host-associated > Plants > Peat...
ATTTGCAAAAAAAAAAAAAACATTCATAACATTTTTTTAAAAACTATTCTAAGATTACTTTTATAATTATGATAAAGTGAAAAAATATTCAATGTTTTATAATATAACACACTAGCAGAAATTAGTCAAAATGTAATCATTTCATTTACAACTACATGTGACTTGTAGTTGTTTGTGACTAGATTTGGGAATATTTGTAACTACAAGACCAACTTTGAACTATTTTGGTCATTTTCACAACTATGATGCAACTATTAGAAATTTCATCCTATTGATTGCATCAACTTTAAATTTATTTTCATCCATTAATAAGTTGATATGTTTCATTAGTTGCAATAATCACCAAATTAGTTGCATCCTAAAGGTAATTTACAATGACATAGGGGTGTATTTTAATGTATGCACTAAAATTTTATATATATATAATATGCATACATATGTATATTATTCATATAATCAATCTCAAAATTAATATTCGAATTTTGAATTTTTTTATTCAAATCTAAAAATTGTTATTGCAATTGTTTAAAACATTATTTGAATTTGAAAGGTTTGATTTGAATATAATATTTTCAATTTCAATTCAAAAAGACTTATTTGATCTAAAAATTGATTTTGAATTTTAAATTCATATTCTTGAATCCAAAAATCAGTATTACAATTCAAAAAATTATTAATTGATCATAAAAATGGATATTTTAATCTTGAATATCTTTATGTGAATATGAAAATTTATATTTCAGCCCTGAAAATTTTTCATTTAAATTTTAAATAATCATTTGATTCGAACCTGAAATTTAAATTTCAAATTATCATTTTGGATTCTCAAAATTAATACTTCAAGTCTGAAAATCAGTAATTGAGTCAAAAAATGGACATTTCAATTTTGAATATTGTTATTTGAATATGAAAACTAACAATTCAATTCTGAAAATTGTTATTTAAATTCAAAAAACTTATTTGATCTAAAAACTAATATTTGAATTCTAAATTATTATTTTCGAATCTAAAAATTATTATTTCAATTTTTAAAACTTTATTGAGTCTAAAAATCGGCAACTTGATTTTAAATATTTTTATTTGAACTTGAAATTTGATATTTGAATTCTGAAGTTAAATTTTTAATTTTAAGAATTATTTGACTTGAAAGTTGAAATTTGAATTCCAAATTATTATTTTGGATTTTCAAAATTAATGATTCAATTCAGAAAATTATTAATTGAGTCTTAAAATGCTAATTTTAATTTTGAATATTATTATTTGAATCTGAAAATCAACATTTCAATTCTGAAATTTGTTATTTAACTTCAAAAAAATTATTTGATCTAAAAATTGATATTTGAATTCTGAATTACTATTTTGGAATCTTAAATTTATATTTTAATTCAAAAAATTATTCATTGAGTTTCAAAGGTTTTTTCTACTAGTGTTATTCATAATAAATCACTTTTATAAATAATTATAAATGATTATGTTTGTTAAATCTAAGTGACATTAAATAATTATTATTATAACATAGATTTGTATATTATATAATTTATATTCTTATATTAGAAGAAATTAATTATTTAAATTACTGTGACATTACTTTAAAATCATTGTAATTACTTCAAATAAGAATTAATTAGTATGTGCATAATTATTTTACTAATTTTAATTTCACGAATTATTATATAATAATATTATTTTTAAGAGTCAAGGTCTTGGAAGTGAAGGCCCTAAAATCCCAATTTCATTTACTAATGTTAGGAACCTACAACATTTCAAGTGAAGTGAGCTTCACAACTTGTAGGCTTGATGAGGAGGTGTAGGTGTTTATTTTACTTGAACCTTTGCTTCTATGAGTTAGTTGGCTTCAACTTCAACTTAGCTTCATTTTTGGTTCAATGGGTGTTTAAACTAATAGCTATGGTCATAATTTATTGTTGTGTGACGCATTTTTTTGCTTTTTGATGCATATTTTTATTTGACATGGGAGTAGGAGCTTCATCATCAATTAAAGATACAAATCTTACCACTAAGAAATTGCAAACAAACTACCATGCATTTGAGGCAAATCATGACGTAGTGGGTGTCTTCTTTCAAACTCTCTAGACTCCTTTAGAAACTAGTTAGTTGAGTAATGTGACAAATATTTCTAATATGGGAAAAGGTTGAACATTGGTATTGTAGGGCAATTTTTGAAAGTTTAGCTTGTTTTGCTGCACAAGAGTTAAAAGACGCCGAAACATTAATTACCACAAAGTATGTAACTTGGATTGAAGACATGCAAGCACAACTTTTTGTTACAACAAAAGAGTTCAAGGAGTCTGCAATCACAATCTCGCATCAACAAAACATTATTGAGGATTTGAAGTAGCATATGGTTGTTGCTACTAATGCACGCCTTCATGCTAAAAAAACATTACAAAGGTCTTGAAATGGCCCAAACATTTGCAAGCTACAAATGTTGAGTGAAATGGAAGCTTCAAGTAGCTTCTACATGTCTTTATATTGTAGTTATCATGGTAGCATGATAATTAATATACCATCATGTTGTTATTGTGCTTGTAACCACCAAGGAATTCAAGAATTGGAGAATTGACTAAAAGATGCACACATTCAACATAGCAAAGACAAGGCAATAGAAGAGGCCAAATCCAAGGCAACCCTTGACCATTTGCATATTGAATCAACTAAAAAATTGAATCACATCCTCCAACTTGTTATTCGACACTAGGAACAACATGACACCATTTTAATTATTCAAGTTTACATTCTAGGCTATTATTTTGTGACGAATTCTCCTTTTTTTAACTATGATTTGCATTGTTGTCAACATGGAAATAAACATTATATCAATGATCTTCTTGGCTTAGCAAAGAGACTCGACCTCAATTTGTTTCTTGTGGGTGCAATGTCCATACAATATCTATTGTAAACATATGTTCAAGGTATATGTATAATAGTCATTACATAGGAATCAAAGATGGCATTGAGACTCAGAGCTAAAAATCTATGGGAGGTAAGTTGTAAAGCAATGTATGGAGAGCTTCCAATAGTTCTTCTAGTTATTGTTCTCTAACCTTTTGAAACTTATTTGTGTAGATGCTAAAAGTTTTTCCACACATCATAAAACATAATGGGGATTAATCCATTTGGGTGAAGAACATTTGCTCATCCACTATGTGTGGATTACACACACATGAAGGTGATAAATGTAATGAATATTTGCAATACAATGTGTGTACAATTTCTAAATTACTAATGTGTATTTGATTTTATGATAGGATATGGAGAGGGCGGTAGTTGTTGTTGCTAAAGAAAAAAGTACGTTGTGTGGAAGTTCAATCCCAGGAGGAGGTGTCCCATAATGTAAATTCTTAGAATGTAAGTAATTACAGTATTTATGATTACAGTGTTAGTAAGCAAACAATGCGCCATGAATTATTCTTTTACAAGATGAATTGAAAGTAACAATAATATTGTAATTATATCTCATTATCATATGTATGAAGAGTTGTGTATGTGTGTGTTGAACTAATTTTTAAATTGATTAGAATTTGTAATTCAAAAATTTGTTAAAATTGAGGAGCTACAACAAGCATGTCGAGAACATGGACATGAAAAGTTTCTAATAACTATGGTGACATTCCTAATTTTTTTGTGCCATGTAACTATATTGACGCACCCCTAAGCTCCTTGATGGACTCAACTATGAATCCAAAGGTGAAAACAACAGAAGGAAAAAAAGTTGGGGTGCGCTCCTTGGCTTGCAGCATTTCGGGGGTAAAAGGGCGTGCTAGAGCTCCGAGATGGGACTAGGAAGATTGACAAGCAATTCACTTATTCACACGGACCTACTTAAAACCAAACAACAAGTTGGTTAGTGCGTAGTTGGAGCACTTCGGTGCACGGACGAACCATGGGCAACCACGGACTCACAAGATTCACCACAACTCGGACTTGGGGGAAGCCACCACCTTCCCCCTTACAGTATATTTTGTGCCTGACCACGAGACCAGCACCCAAATGTCATTTTGTCCTGGGACTCTCAAGTGGGAATCTCGAAATTCTCAAAGTTGGGACTCCCACAAATTTGGGGCCCATAACTTTGTGTGTAGACCTTTCAACACCAAGGTATTTAACTAAAAGACCAAACCATAAATAACAAAACTAATATAAGTAAAGAAAGTAATTCAACCTTGTGAAAGTAACCTAATTACTTTCCAACTCCAGTAACTAATGAAACCTAATTAGTTGAGTTTGAATTCTCAACACTCCCCCTCAAGCTCAAATCCACTTCTAGTACACCAAGCATTTTTCTAAACTTTCTTAGCTTATCTATACCTAAAGCCTTTGTGAAAATGTTAGCAACTTGATCTTCGGTACTGACATGAATAAGGTCAATTTCTTTTGCTAGAACTTTTTCTTTAATAAAATGGTAGTGCACCTCAATGTGCTTTGTCCTAACATGATAAACCGAGTTGTTAGCAAGTAGTATGCTACTGATGTTATCACAATAAATGACAACAAGAGCATCCACTAACTGTCCCAAATTTGAAAATAGTTTTTATAACCAAACTACTTCACATGCAACAATTGTTGCACCTTTGTATTCTACCTCTGTGCTTGATAGTGCAACTGTTAGTTGTTTTTTACTGCTCCAACTAATAGCACCACTTCCAAAAGAAAACATGAAACCACTTATCGATCTTCTATCTGAAACATTGCTAACCCAATCAACATCCGTGTATCCATGTACTTGTAATTAGTTCTTGGCTTCATAAAAAATTCCACACTGTAATGTATGTTTTATGTACCTCAATATGCGCCTCACTGCATCCAAATGTGGTTTTCGTGGTGCTTGCATGAATTGATTTGCCACTCCAACTACATAACTCAAATCTAGCCTTGTGATGGTCATGTAAATCAAACTCCCCACTATGCATCTATACAATAATGGTATCCTCCACAAGGTCTCCTTCATCTACACTTAACTTCACATTTTGATCCAATGGAATTGAAATGGGTTTGCAACCCGTCATCCCATATTCAGATAATTTGTTCAAGGCATATTGCCTTTGTAGTAACCATATCTCGTTAGGGGACTAGATTACCTTAATGCCAAGGAAGTAACGCAACTCTTCCAAATCCTTCATCTCAACATTTGCTTCAAAAGCTTCTTCAAATCAAAGATGTCTGGATCACTATCTCCTATGATAATCAAGTCATCAACATAGATGACTATGATTACAATCCCATGATTTGTTTTTTTCACATATAGTGAAAAATCTGCATTGGATGTTTGAAATCCACTTGTGACAAGATATTGACCTATCTTGCCTAACCAAGCTCTAGGTGTTTGCTTCAAGCCGTACAAAGCTTTCTTCAACCTACAAACCAAATTAGGATGTGTTTTGTCAACATAACCTGGTGGTTGCTCCATTTACATTTCTTCATGTAAATCTCCATGAAGAAAAACATTATTTACATCCATTTGATGTAAAGACCATCCTTTTGCTACTACCATAGCAATGATTATTCTTACAGTTGTCATTTTGGCAACTAGACTATAGGTCTCCTCATAGTCTATGCCATAAATTTGGGCATAACCTTTGGCAACCAATCTTGCTTTGTATCTACTCACAGATCCATCTACGTTGTGTTTGATTTTGTACACCCATTTGCACCCAATTGCTTCCTTGTCTTATAGTAAAGCTACTAATTCCCAAGTAGCATTAACATCCAAAGTTGCCATTTCTTCATCCATGGCATTATCCCATTTAGGGTTTCCAACCGCTTCTTCAAAACAAGTGGGTTCAACCTCCTGTATAATTTTCACCATGTATGTGTAATGATGAGCTACAAAGCCATCATATGTGAATCTTTGTACAGGGTACTTGACTCGTGTGAATCTTCGTACTCCACTGTTATTGTCAGGTGTTTTTAAAACTTTCTTGGCCATCCGAGCTCCAAGATAGTTTTTGAAGAGATTCTTGATTCTTCACCCACACTCTTCTCAAAATCACTTGACCCATCATCTACATGAGGATTTTTAGATGATGTTTGAAAACTACCATGTACAATGTTTGAAGATCTTAATCTTCCTTTCCATGGAGTGCTATTAGACCCACTAATTGAAGACTCTTGTGGTTGACTGATTAATTGTGATTCTTGTTCCACATTTGATGAAACATCACCATTTCTAGTCTCTCCATCTTCTGCCACCTTCAATGGTGAGTACCAGTTAACCATTTCATCAAACACAACATCTCTACTCACTTGCAACTTCCGAGTGGAAGGATTGAAGCATCTATATCCTTTTTGTTTTGAGGAATATCCAATGAATATACACTTCTCAGCTTTTAGGTCTAATTTTGATTTCTTCTCGTCAGGAACATGCACGTATGCAATGCAACTAAACACTCTGAGGTGTGAAACATCAGGCTTCTTGCCTGTGAATTTTTCTTCAGGTGTCATGCCATGAACTGTCGATGTGAGTGTTCAATTCATGATGTAGACTACAGTTGCTACCGCTTTAGCCCAAAAGTAATTTGGCAAATTCTTTTCATTCAACATGGCATGTGCTATTTCTGCAATGTGACTGTTTTTCCTTTCAGCAACTCCATTCTACTGTGGGGAATAACGACATGAATACTTCCTTTGAATTCCATGCTCCTTCAAGTACTCATTGAATTCATTTGAAAAATACTCTCCCCTTCCATCGGACCTTAGGCTTTTGATGCTCACACCTTTTTCCTTTTCCACCATTGCTTTGAAATTCAAAAAATGTTGAAACACTTCACCTTTGTGTTTCATGAAGTAGACCCACACCTTCCTTGTGTGGTCATCAATGAAATTCATGTAGTACTTGCATCCTCCAATGGATTCTGTCTTTGTGGTCCACACATTTGAGTGGATGATTTCCAAAGGTTTGGAACTTACATGAGTTGTTTGTGCTGGGAATGGATGCCTAGCTTACTTCCCCAATTGGCATGCTTCACAAACTTTTGACATCACCTCTTTTGTTCCAAATTTGGGAAGGCCTCCAACAAGATTCTATTTCTCCATCAACTTAAAACGTTGGAGATTAACATGGCCAATCCACTTGTGCCAAATTCCAATGTCTCCAGCTCCTTTTCCATGTGTGAATAACATGGAATTCACCTCAAGCATGTTCACATCCAAGGTGAACATTCGTCCATTCCTTTCTCCTTTTACAATCAATTTGCCTTAGTTCTTCATGTCTTCCACAAAACATCCATTTTGGTTGAATGTCACCTGTAAACCTTATTCCACCATTTGGCCTACAAAGACCAAATTTTTTATTATGGTTGGAACATGAAGTACATCTTTCAAATACTTTGTTTGCCCATCTTGCATGGATAATGACACCTTGCCAATTTGTGTGATGGGATGTGTAATGTCATCACTAATTTCCACAAACCCCGGTGTTTTCAAATCCTTTGTGTCTCTAAACCATTCTCCATGACTAGTCATGTGGTTTGAAACTCCAGAATCCACATACCAGACATTGTTGTCTAATAATTGAATTTGCCATGTGTTGCATCACAAATAGTTGCTCATCACCTTGATTACTAGTTGATGCATAATTCGCTTGTTGCAGCTTTCCATTTCATGCATCATGTTCCTTTTGATAACAATTTTTCACCATGTGCCCAGGTTTCCCGTAGTACTAACAATTTGAATTGCTATTTAGTTGTTGACCTCGATGACTTCCACCACGACCTCCACAACCTGCACGATCTCCACAACTTCCTCGACTTCCTCTTCCTCCAAAGTTTCCTCGTCCACCTCCATGAGTTTGACCTTCATGTTGATGATGTCCACCATGCGAACTTCCGTGTCAACCTCGAAATGAAGTTTTACCACCTCTACCTCTACCTCTATTAATATTTGAATAGAAAACACTTTCTTGTGTTCCTCCATTGGATGAAGTACCAACAATTCTCATCTTTTCACTTATAAGTAGAGTTATTAAGTCTTGGAAATTGGGAAATGTTTCTCGAATTGCAATTGAAGTACGAAACTAGCTATAGTCTTTTCTAAGTCCATTTAAGGTGACGGCCACTAGATCTTCATCATCTACAGGGGCTTTGATGCGCTCCTAAGTCCTTAGATAATCCCTAATTGGGACTAACTTGCTCAAGTTACGGAATTGGGAAGGATTCGGGGCATGCTCCCAGCTTCCAACACTAAAGGGGGGTGAGAGGGGCGTGCTGAAAGCTTCGCGATTAGACTAAGAAGAAGGACAAGCTACTTAGTTATTCGGTCCTGCATCCAAATCTAACCAACAAGTTGGTTAGAACTCATTCTGCACACTTTTGGTGTTGGGACTAACCACGGGCAACCTTGGACTCACTTGATTCACCACGGCCCAAACTCGAGGGAAGCCACCACCTTCCCCCATATAGTATTCTCTGCGTCTCATTGCCGCACTTGCATCCGAATGACACTTTTTCCCGGGACTCCCAAAGTGGAGTCCCGAAACTATCTCGGTTTTGACTCCCGGGACATTGGGCATTCATAACTTCTCGCCCCGAGCTCGGATTGGGATGAGGTCTGAAACAAAGTTATAGCTCACCTCGAGAGCTTTCCAATAGTGTGTTGCACTTCACCTGCATGCACCGCAATCGGGTCGATTCCCAACTTTTAATGGTCGAAAGTCAAAGTGCCAAACCCTAAACCTGGCCCTTCTTTCGACCATAACTTGTGCTGAAGATGTCCAAATGGCTCATGCAAGGCCATTTTGGACATCTACACTTCAAGACCTTTCCAACGGTATAAAGAACACTACATTGCCAGGTGTTTTGGCCCTTGCAATTGTGCTCCGAGTTTTAGGGAGTCTTGGAAGACTCCCAAGTCCCATTTTTGGGAGTTTGAATGGCGACCTCGCACTTCCCTCAAAGTGGGGTTGTGACAAGCTCCTATAGATGCAAGAACATCTGCAAGGTTTTTCACCTTTGTAAAATAGTCACTGATATTCATCTTGTTTTTCTATAGATTATGCAAATCTTGCTTGAACTACATTTTGCGAGCTTGTGTATTGGTGCTATACATCTTCATTAATGTATCCCAAGCTTGTTAGGGTGATTTTGCATCTTGAATATGCACAATCATGGAATCGGACACACTCATAAAAAGCCAATACAAAACTTTCCTTGCATTTTCATGCCAAGTTTTATTGGCTTGAATTTGTTATTGTGTGGGGTTTTCTGGAAGAGGAGGTTCTTTCTCATCACTAGTTATGAATTCCCAGTAGCCTTTCCCCATCAAGAAATTCATAATCCTTAATTTTCACACTTGAAAATTGTTCTTGTTTAGTTTCTCAATTGTAATATGACAAAGACCGTCCACCATCTCTCAAGGCAACATTCAATGTTTTATTGGGGTTTCACAAATGATTTTAATTCCTTCCTTGGGTTTTTAGGATTGGGATTAGGGTTTTCCTTCCTTAGGTTTATAGGGTTAGGATTAGGGTTGAACAAAATGGACCTTGCATATGTATGTATGTTTTGAGTATTATACGAAATTTTATATTATACATAAGTTTTACATATATGTACGTATCTCATATAATATTTCGTATGGTATTAAATACATGATTACATATTACACTTTTGTATGAAGGTCTTGATAATGTATTTGTGCTTCCCAATCTTCAAACTCCTTCTTTCAAATTCTCCCAAGTTGTATTTGCTCCACTTCAAAATTTTGTTTTGATATCTTCTCAAAACAAACTTCTGTCACAACAACTTTGCAAAGCTACAGTGCTCACATATGACCTTGGATCAATCTGAAATTTTAATTAAACATGAACAACTATGTTTACTACTATCTCTCAAAATTGCAGCTCATTTAACTTCATAAAATGATATATCTTGCTACTTCCTTGAAATCACTTCAAATTGGGACCTGAACACAAACTGACTTACAACTCACTCTCAACAACTTTAAACTCCTTGAAATCTTGTGAGAGACATCAAATATACGTCTTCTATATTTGATCACAATTTTAACTTTATTCATGATGACCACAAAAAGTTATCATTTTCAAAAGAAACTAACTTCAAAACTGAGATTGAAACTTTAGATGCTTGGATCTTTCTCAATACAAATCCAGATGATATGAAATTTCTTTCACATATATATTCCTTTATGATCTATAAGATACCAAATTTGCAGATCCACAAATGCTCAAACAAAGGAGATATGACCAAAAAACCAAATCTGACACAAAATCTTCAAAAGCTCATAACTCTCACAAAACATATCCTTTTCTTTTGAAAATTTGAGAATAAAAGCGTCTTATAGTCTTCTATTTCTCTTTAAGTTTCACTCTAAGATCTTTTCACATCTAAATCTAGATTTATAAATCTGAGTTCCACAACCTTTGATATGTTGATCTCCTCTCACCTCTTTTCTTTTCTTTTCTTTCTCTTCGCATTCTTTCCTTTCCCCGTTTCTCTTTTGCACTTAACAAACTCCTATGATATTACTAGAGACTCTTAAGCTTTAATTCTAAAAACTTTCTAACTCTAGATCTCTTTCGACTTTTTCATTCAACAACCTAAGTTTTGATACCATGTCAACAAATAAGAGATCTGCTCAAGTGCAAACATAAATCTTTATTGAAAGCAAACTACAACATGATGCTCACAACACGAAACATAACATCAAGAACTCCTCAAGGTTCTTGTCACATGAAACACACAAACTTGTGCAATGAAGAAAAGAGAACCAAACCATCACTACTAGAAATTGTCTTTTGCAACTTGTTTTATGCAACTAAAAAATGTCGCATGCAACTGCACATGTTACATGCAACTCCAAAATAGTTGCATGTGAGATTTTTTAGTTACATAAGACAAGTTGCAAAAGACAAAATTTCTAGTAATGCATCAACACCAAGGTATTTAACTAAAAGACCAAACCACAAATAACCAAATTAATATAAGAAAAGAAAGTGATTCAACCTTGTGACAATAACCTCATTACTTTCCAACTCCAATAACTAATGAAACCTAACTAGTTGAGTTTGAATTTTCAACAGCAAATAGCTAAGGAGGTTTCAAAAGGGTAGGCTATAGTTTTGGAAATGGAGATGGAGGTAGTAATTAAAAACCTGGCACTTGAAAAACAACGATTACAACACACAAGAGAACACATCATGCTCTAGTATGTGGGCTAAAGTGTAGTGGGTTTTTGCTTACACATAATATTTGTAATATTTGTTTGTTTGCTAGTTGTTAATATTTATTCCAACTCTTTTTGAGAGGATGGTTGAAGAAAGAATATCATCTGACTACAATGGACTTTGTGTTCAATCCTTTGTTGTCCAACATTAAACAAACTTTATGTATAAAGTTCACATTAACCTTTTGTTACTAACCAAATTTGAGAGATGCAACAAGATTTAATGTAGAACAATTTGCATCTCTATTACAATGAAAAGTTGTTAGTAGTAAAGATGTATTAATCTACATTGGGAGGCAATTGGGTTTGCAGCTTGGGAACTCATATGCGAGCATTCCATTCAACAACTATAGAAGTTACAACCCTACAGAAAAAACAATAAGAGCAACTTGTTGTGATGTTGAGGGCACTGGAGGATGGTGTTGCCGAAAAGATGAAGGGTGAAGCTAATGTGCCTAACATGAATCCATACATAAAAACAATACAAGATTCACTAAAGATTGGTGAAGGTCTAACACATAGAAATGAAAATCAAATTCTTGACAATAAAGAACAAGACAATTGTGTTGAAAAAACCTAGGAGGTTGATGAGAATGACATAGTTAAATCTAATTTACCATGTGATGAAGGCAAGGGTGAAGATTGTCATAGACCCATGATATGGCAACAACTTGGGAATGAAATCTTCTTTCCATAAAAAATGAATGCAGGCAAATTGGAGGAGCTAATGAACCAACAATTCAAGCTGTGTGAAAACAGCATGAGAGTGAGTGTTGAACAAGATGGTTGCAACATAATGCAAAAGGGAGAGCAACTAGATCCTCATAAGCTTGGGATGCGAGATTTGCAATTGAATGATTCTCCAAACATTAAGACCAAATCACAAAGCCCAAAAAAGGTGGAAAGTTCTTCGTATATGATAATTACTATGGAGGGGAATCATATTCATATGATAAATCTAAAACTACTGAAGAGGGTGAAATTAATAACTCTATTGAAACCAATGTTCAGCAAGTGATTGGTGGGGCTACTATTGATCCAAATATTAAAAACATAGCTAATTAAATGCTCTAGTATATTCATGAATTTAGAAAGGCAATAATCTTTTCATATATGCATTTTTGTAGAACATATGGCTTGTTGTATGCTCCAGTGCTTAATGAGCTTACGAAATAAGTAATGTTTCTTAGCTAGTTTGTTTTACAAGCTTTGTGATGGAAGAAGTTTCAACATTAATGTGTTTGTGCTACTCTATTTATAAGAACTACTCAGATTTTTAGGGTGTTTAGGTATAATGTCAAAGTTCATGAGTAACACTTCTAAGCAATTTCTGAAGCTTCTCTACAAATTGCCACTTTATTCAATGGGTTTGATTACAAGGTTGTGGTTTCAAGGAGTAGATTTTATACATGTGTGAATTCACATCCTTTCACATATAGCATGATGGTTAGGGTCTAATCGACATGGAATCACAAAATGCTCATAAGATGAATGTCGTCCTTGGGTGGCAAAAGTACAAACTTTAACAATCATACGTAAAAACATGGTGAACATTGTTCCAAGTTTTGATAACTGGTTTAGAAGGGAGGAGCCTTAATAGGACAAGTCAAAAAGTAAATAAAAGGTGAAATAGGTAACTATGATGCGACAAATTTTTAACAAGTGCTTGTTTTATTAACACGCATACAATTATTAGATAAATAAAAGGGATGGCAATTGATTCCAACATAGAACTAATGTCCAAATGTTAGAATGACTTGAATTAATAATTTTGAGCACAATAGAAATGCTTGATTTCATAGCATTACAATGAGAGGAACATGCAATGTAAGACTTGCACAAATGGTTTTGTTTGTTCATGGAGTAGATGCACATGGTTGTAGGCATTAATGAAGCTCATGTATTCATTCTTTTCATTGCCAACACCAATATCAAGCTCAAAAGGAAGTACACAAGCTTCTCTTTGACACAAGAGCCTTGGTAGTTGCACCATTTTCAAGCAGGTTAGTGAGAAAATTTTTTATTAGCTCTGCCCACAAGGAAGCAACTAGGCATATGCATAACATTTGGGCAGAAAAATTTTGCTCACTCCCAAAGCAATGTGGAGTTGACAAGTGGCCTGGAAATGTTACTTTTAGATGGATGAATTTTTTCATGTGTGATTGGACGTAACCCTAGATTGTTATATTACAAAGATCAACACTTGCACTTTGAATTTTTGAATAATTTTCCTTGGCTCACATGTATACAAAATTTGAGAGCAATGAGGATGATGTAAGAATGTTCAACAATTTGCCATCTTAAGATATAAATAGGTCCTTGGAATGTCATGATAGCACAATATTTGAAATTTGGTGAAGGCAACTTGGAACTAGATCTATTCCAACAAATGCATCAAGAAGGTGTGCAATTAGACCCTATCACTTACATGAGTGTGTCAGATGTAAGTGTTAGCGTAGATGCACTTGAAGCAATGGATGATGTGTTATGAATAGTTCATCAAAACTAATGCACGTTAAGTGGTTTTTGTTTGCAGTAGCTTGGTGGATAAATTTCCACCTATTATCCATTAGAAAAATTGGACACACGTTATTTGGTTGTTGTGAAAAGGTTGGATTTGTTAGGTCCTGGAGGTTGCCAAGCTTTTCATGTATTGCGACAATTTGTGTTACTAATCAACTAGTTATTACCTTCTATTTCATCTCATTCTACAACCAACTCTATGTTGTCACAATAGAAACATAATCAAATGGAAGCTTCACATGTTTTCAATTGCACCCATAAGGTTATGACTGCACTCGTTCTCGTGTTATTTTCATAATGTTGTCAAGGACATTTAGCTGCAATTTCAACCATACATCATGAGGATGGATATGTTAAACTTGTCAATATTTTTTTCTAATTGTCATGGAAATTGGTCTTGCTGAAAATGATGTAGGATATGACAATGAATTGGCAGCTAGGGTTTTGCAAGTGAGAAAGTGGATCTCATTTCACCTAATCCCTTGACATTGTCTACCTATGTTGATATCAAATCTCGGAGATGACTCTAGTGAGTGATGTGCTACTTGATATGTCCTACATTTGAAATAAATGTTTTGAAGAAAGCTATTGGTGGGGTGTGTTGTTACCGACATCCAAGGGCATTACAAATCTTGGCCTCTTCACATCACCATAAAGCCAACCTCCAATGCATGCTTCCAATATGTCTATAATTGTAGATAGAAGCTTGGGAAATCTTGGCTCCATATGTAGTTTGACATGAATGGTTTTGTCCATTATGGTTGAAGGTTAAATTGTTTAAAACACATGTGGTAACTTGTTGGTGAGGAAAAGGAGGTGATGTGCACTTCATAGTGATGTAGTTTGAAAACATGGGTAGATGGGGATCCAAGGCCCCTAGATGTTGTAAATGTGGTAAGCCTTGCGACTCACAAAACTTCAAAGTCTACCTCTAGATTAATGTTACTACACTACATTATAATGTATATTTGTTATCACCCTAACAATTATGTGGACTACTTTGTGTTGTTGCCACATCTTGTAATATTTGGAATAATTGTGTCTTTTTTAACAATTGAGCTATTAAACTTTTACACATGTACCATGGAACTATAGTTGTTTAATGCATGTGAAGTGTCTAAGGGTTTGTGGTGCTGATCACACAAGTACTTTGTATATTGTGTGTTTTAATGTATCCTGAATGTGTTAGACAAGGTCAACCACCTTGGGTAGTAGGAACTAAATATAGTTGAAGCTAATGAACTCTTGTGGAAATGGTCATGTGTTTTTTAAGCAACATTGAGGCACCAATGGAAGAAAAATTGAATCAAAGTACACTTCCATAACATGTGAGTTATATTAGTAGCTTTTGCCAAAAGAAATGACCAAAAGTACTATTGTTGTTCCTAGTACACCTTAATAGTTCCTTTGTTCCAAAGCCAATTGTCGAGAGTGTCATGTGTAGGCAAGAGTAACATGACTCCTTTTTCATGGAACAATCAACTAAACCTATGCATATTCTTGCTTATCTCACTCATCCAAGATTGGCTACATGTTGTGGCCAACCAATTGTCATATATTTGTGAGGCCATGCGATTGAAATCAATTAGGTAAATAATTAGTGGCGTTCATGTACCTACATTTTGCTCTGGTGTGTGTAAAAGGAAGTTATCATGTAGTCAAGCATATTCTTTGAGCATTTAGGAAACTAAAGGAAGTCCTTCCTTCAAATAGTTGGAAATTTTTTATTATAAAGTTATATCTCTACTGCCAAAATTGAGAGTAAAAAATATGTATATGGGCTTCTCTAATGCTATAGACATGATAGAAAGTTAATTTTATGTATATTGGAGAATATTTAGAAACTTATACTTGCACATGGACAGTTGCTATGGGATAATGAGGTGGAAGCTACATATTGTAGCTACAAAAAAAGGGATGAAGTTTTGTAGCATTGTCAATCCAAAAGTTACCTTCTAATACATTATGCCTTTTGGCAAGGTGAATTTCTTTTCCAATATGTCATCATAATGAATGTTGTTATTGTTGATGGTTTAGGTCCTTTCCTATCTCAAAGTTCTTGTTTGGAAACTATAGAATGAGGATATATAGCCTTTACATGAGGCATCAACCCTTTGTGCGTTTATGTTTTTGGATGTTATCTCTGCCAATCATTGAAAAGTCTATTGGGAGAAGTGAAAATATGGCCATGTGTGTAAACTAGTTGCATTTTGAGGATTTGGATTGGTAATTCGAAGTTGTACTAAGGATAAGATTTGTTGGTAGATTGTTGATCTTTTTATGTTTACACATAGTTGAGTGGTGCCATTGTTATTACAAGTATGTAAAGTATGTTAGGGTAGCCAATTGTGAATTGTAATGGACATTGTGGATATGTTTGCAAGAAGGAACTACTGACCAACTTCTACCATATTTCTTGCAAGGTTGAAAAAATAATTTCTAAATGTGTCCACAACTCAATATCATGATTCATTAACAAGCATGATCAAGTCAACCAAGGCTAGTTTCACTTTTGGATTTACTCTAGTCTTGGGGCTTCATCAAAATGAATTTGATGTCTAAACTTGTTATTATTTCCCAAGGATTCAATTAGGAAGAAATATTCAAAGGATACTTCTTGTTATTATTCCAAGAGGTTGTGGCATATTATTGTTTGTGATGCATTTCTTGTTCAAATAATTGGATAGGTCATGAGATGTCAAGTACTCTTGCAATTATATGTTGGATTTTCTATGTTGGGTGTGCAGGTGGTAGGCATTGATATGTTGTCAAAGCCATTGTTGCCCACAATTGGTGACGCCAATGTTGGACAACACACGAACATGGGGGTATGTTTCATTTGTTGGTTTGTTGTGTTTTATTCAAAGCCAAGAGATGGTTGATATCCTTGTGACCATAGTGGCATAATAGTCCAAATTTCTTTCTTTCACATAAAATAATATCCCATGCTTTGGGACACCTTTTATCTTACATGTACATATTTATTTGAAGCTAGCCATAGGGATGTGGAACATCGCACAAGGAGGTGAATCCACGCACAACCTTACCTTCAGATGTACTTTGGTCACGCCACATCCAATTGTTGCCACTTATATTGTTTAGATTTATCAATTTATTTGGAATATGTCTAAAACAAAAGGGTGCAGTTGAAAGGAAGGACCACTATAAATTCTTAATTTCTATTCACATTAGAAGAAAAACATGTATTTTCAATTGATCTTTGCCACTAAATTTTAGTTGCAAGCGACATTTTGTAACGACAGTAGAACCTCTATAAAATGATCCCCCCAAATTTTATAACCTCTCAAATTTTATCACTCCGGCCCGGTCCATCAATGGGACCAGGCAAAAAATTTATATTCTTATAACTTATCACTTTTCCTCTTTCCCGACAATTTTATAATTTTATAATTCGTTCTGTGACTTTCCAAGGGGTCTCCGCGACCTTCTGCAGAGTGTAGTTCAGATTAGTACCGTGTATATCTAGGTTAAGGCAAAGTGTGAAATGCGCTAGAGGGACAATACTCTGGTTACAAGCAGGTTCGGAAAAAAAGTGTTGGACTTCAGATGTTTTTCACCCTTTTTCTCTGCCAAAGACGGGTTGCCTTGATGATAAAAAATGCAAAGAAAATGGGAAAAAAGGGCAGCATGCAGCTTTTGAACCCTGCGCCTCACAGTTCCAAACTCTCCCATAACTTATAACCTCTCAAACTTTATCACTGGCTGCCGGTCCCTAGGTGATAAAATTATAGAGGTTCTATTGTAAAATCCTTTTAGTCGCCTAAGACAAGTCGCATGTGATAAATTAGTCGCAAATGACAAAGGGTATTATATGAAACAAAAAGTCAACAAATACATTTCATCCTATGACTCCATTGTATACGTATTGTCACATGTGACTAAGATGCAACTATTTTGGTCATAATTGAAGGCAAATCAGTGTTGCCACATGTCTTAATATTTGATTATTTAAAATATTATTATTATTTTGAAATAATATAGGATGTTCAATTCAAATACTTGGATGATCTTATATAATGACACGTGGCCTAATGTAAATATGCCACGTGGCATTAAAAAAGGTTGGTAGGTACCTAGGTAGGTACATAAATAGGTGCTTACAATCTTAGGCTACCTACCTACCTACTTAGGTAAAAAAATAAATAGGTAGGTTCTACCCTCCTAGGTTAAATACCTACTCATATAAGTAGGTATTTAGGTAGGTAGGTACATAGGCCGACTTAGATGGGTAGGTCAAATTAGGTACCTACTTAGTTAGATAGATAAGTAGGTTGGGGAGGTAAGTATTTTAAAATTATGCATTATTTGTTTTTTGTTTTGGGTTGAGCTTTTTGATTAGTTCATCCCATGTGCACAAATTTCTTAATTTGAAATTGGATGGCCACACCTCCTTATTTATATAATGTTCAAAGTAGGAATGTAGAATAAACAATATGGAATAAGTTTTGAAGTTGCAATTTCCTTACAAACTATATTTAATTCTTAAAACTTTCTTCATGTCTTTTTTTTTAGTTTTTAAATTTTTAAACAATTCAAGTACTAGATAATTATATAATCATTTAATTAATAATGATTATATATATATAATAAACTATAAACTACAAATATTCATTATTCATTATTAATTATTTAAATAAACAATAACTACTTAATATTTAACAAACTAGTTATCTAGTTACTCACAAATTATTAATACATAACTCATAAATAATTAAATAATTTAAATATTTAAAAATATTTTATTATTTTTTAGAATCTGATTAAATTATATATAATATAATTAATGTAAAAAAATTTAATAACTATAATTTAGAAATTAAATATGTTAAATATCTATTTTAAAATTATAAGCAATGAATTAACAATTGTTATTAGAAAGTAAATTCTTACATTAATTTTTTAAAAATTATTATTCAACTAATTACATTACTTCCTATAAAATTATAAAAGATTTATCATAGATGATTAATCATAGAATTTTTTAAGATAATTTTATTATATAATAATTCATAAAATTAGAATCAGTAAAATAATTATTTGAACTACACTATAATTTTTCCAAATTTTTAATGCAGTTTTGAAGTTATAAATTAAAGAATGTGAATAATAATGTTCAATCAGAAAATAATTATGCACATACTAATTAATTCTTATATGAAGTAATTACAATGATTTTAAAGTAATGTCACATTAATTTAATTAATTAATTTATTCTAATATAAGAATATAAATTATATAATATACAAATCTATGTTATAAATAGTGTAACTTAGATTTAACAAACATAATCATTTATAATTATTTATAAAAGTGATTTATTATGGATAACCCTTGTAGAAAAAACCCTTGAAATTCAATCAATAAATTTTTGAATTAAAATATAAATTTAAGATTCCAAAATAGTAATTCAGAAATGAAATATCAATTTTAGATTCAAATAATAATATTTAAAATTACAATGTCCGTTTTAAGACTCAATTAATTTTCTGAATTGAAATATTAATTTTGAGAATCCAAAATAATAATTTGGAATTCTAATTTCAACTTTAAATTCAAATAATTTTTTAAAATTAAATTTTAAAACTTCAAAATTCAAATATTAAATTCAAGTTCAAATAAAAATATTTAAAATCAAGTTGACAATTTTTAGAGTCAGTAATTTTTTCAAAAATTGAAATAATAGTTTTTAGATTCGAAAATAATAATTTAAAATTAAAATGTCAATTTTTAAATCAAATAATTTTTTTGAATTTAAATAACAATTTTCAGAATTGAAATGTCAATTTTCAAATTGAAGTAAAAATATTCAACATTGAAATGTCCATTTTTAGACTCAAATTACTAATTTTCAGACTTGAAGTATTAATCTTGAGAATCCAAAATAATAATTTGGAATTTAAATTTCAGGTTCAAATGAAATGATTATTGAAAATTTAAATGTAAAATTTTCAGAGTTGAAATATAAATTTTTCATGTTCATATAAAAATATTCAAAATTAAAATGTCCATTTTTATAATCCATTAATAATTTTCTGAATTGAAATACTAATTTTTGGATTTAAAAATATTAATTTAGAATTCAAAATTGAGTTTTAGATCAAACAAATTTTTTTGAATTTAAATTGAAAATATCGTATTTAGATCAAAATTTTCAAATTCAAATAATGTTTTAAATTTTGATATAAATAACGATTTTCAGATTTGAATAAAAAAATTCAAAGTTCAAATATTAATTTTGAGATTCATTATATGAACAATATACATATGTATGCGTATTTTATATATATATAATTTAGTACATACATTAAAATACACCCTTATGTCATTGTAGAATACCTTTAATATGCAACTAATTTGGTGACTATTGCGACTAATGGGACATATCAACCTATTAATGGATGAAAGTAAATGTAAAATTGATGCAATCAATAGGATGAGATTTCTAATAATTGCATCATAGTTGTGAAAATGACCAAAATAGTTGAAAGTTGGTTTTATGGTTGAAAATATTCTCAAATCTAGTCGCAAATGACTACAAATCGCATGTAGTCATAAATGGAGTGGTTACATTTTGGCTGATTTTTATTAGTGTCATGTCATTTGTAGCTATTGTTCAAATGTATGGATGGAAATAAAACTTTAAACTTGCCTTTTAATGAAACTTGCAAATATATTTTTTCCTTATATCAAATCCATTTATGTAGAGTGAATTCAATTATCTTGGATTGCCCATGCTTGCCAAATAGGATGCAACTGCAACAAGAATGGGCAGATGCTACATTATCCTTTTTGGTTGGATGCATGTAAATGGTCCAACAGTTGATATTGTGATAGTGTAAACCACATAGAAAGAAAAACTTCTATTAGTGATAAAACATGGCAAGTGGTAAGAGGCAGTTAGATGATCCTCTTAAGCTTACAACTAAGGATGACAAGTTATGGGCTAAAGAGTTGTCATGGGCCCAACAACATGGCATGACTAAAATGTGGTGTCCATGTAATAAGTGTGTAAGAAAGGGGAGGCCAGTCCTGCTTGACACAATTCGAGGACACCTCATCATGAATGGTAGGCATTCCTTGTATAGAGTTTGGAAAGGCCCAGAGGAAATCAATGACTTTGATGAATAATGGGTTGTAGCAACTAAAGGGTCATTATAGACAACAAGGTAGTTGGTGGATGAAGGTGTCCACATGGAACAACTTTTAAATGATTTATTCCCAGCTCCAGATGTTGAAGTAAGCATGGAGAATGCTCACTTGAACTTGAACTCAAGGGAAGATGGAATTGGCATGGTCCAAAAGGTGTGTGATGTAATGGAAGAGTTAGTAGTTGTGTTGGAGAGCATGACAGGGCAAGATGAAGGCAATGCAGAAGGAAACATAGGAGACAACCATAAAGGATTTGTAGCAGACCCTGATGAGGACAACTTCAGTGAAGGTCAATGCTTGCAACAAGCATGCCAACCTTTATATAGTGGTGCCAAGTCATCAATGCCAACAACCGCACTCCTATTGAGGAATGTTTGCAAGGTGCATGGTGTTTCCAACAAGTTTGTTGATGAACTAATAACATTACTTCATAAGCATTTATTACCACTAGATAATTGTTTGCCACCAACAATGTACATAGCTAAAACCTTAACTAGCAAGGTAGGCCCAAAATACAATAACATAGATGCATGTGTTAACGGATGTGTGTTGTTTCGGAAGGAATATGAGACGTTGGAAACATGTCCAAAGTGTGGGTTAGCACGCTTTAAGGCATATGGTAGTTAAAATATGGCCATAAAAATAGTTCAACACTTTCCATTGGTTCCTAGGCTATTGCACATGTTTTCAGCTTGAAAAACTACTGAACTCATGACTTGGCATAGTCGAAATAAAAGCATAGATGGGAAGGTTCATCATGTGCTTGATAGTAAAGTTTGGGCACACATTGATAGGACTTGGTTAGAATTTGGGGGTGAGCCAAGAAATGTCAGTTTGGGGCTTGCCACAAATGGAATGAATCCAGTTGGGGAAAAGAGCAATGCATGGTCAACTTCACCCTTGTTGTTCTTGAACTATAACCTTCCACCTTGACTGGTGACTAAAAAGTTCTTCTTGTTGTTATCAATGATAATCCCTGGATCGAGCAATGTGAAGAGTAGCAATTTTGATGTTTACTTGGCCTCTATGTTTGAAAAGCTTGTAGAATTATGGAAGGGGGTGAGGGCTGTGGATGTATTGCAACCTGTCAAAAGGAGGCAATTTACCATGAGGGTAGTCTTAATGCGAAAAATCCATGATTTTCTTGCTTACATGATAGTTTTTGGTTGCCAACACCAAGGTTACAAAACATGCCCTTCGTGTGGCACTAATATAGTCAGTTGGTGGTCCAAAGAATTTGGGAAACCAATTTTTCAAGGAAGTTGGAGGTGGTTGTGAAGAAACCACCCATATAAAACACATCCAAACGCAAAACACTTTGATGGCAAAGAGGAGGTGTGAGGGAGGCCTAAAACAACAATTGTTGTTGAAACATGAAGGTGAGCATAAATAACAAAAGACTAGGTGGCAGCAGACAATGTTTTGGGGGCAAAGGGGTGCCCATCACACAAAATTGGGGTGAAGCGTTGGTTAGCCCTATTTCAACTTCCATACTGGGATGTGAGTCACACAATCGATAATGTATTTGACAAGTAGGCCGGTCATCACATAGGAGGTACATGAAAAGTTGCAATATGAAGCATATAACTACTGTTGGATGCAAATGATAATATGGTAGCTAGGTTTGTTGGTTTTAATCTTGTGATGAAATTGTTATGAATTCTTTTCTTTTGTTATTTTCATTAACCCATTTCTGGCCTTGATTCTAACATAGCTCTATGCATCTTCAAAGTGCTTGAAGAAATGCTTAGGTACAATTCAAGATTTCATAATCTAATTTTTTTGGCACTAAAAGTTTACAAAATTATTGCCATGAAGTACAAAAAATTTGTTCATTTTTTAATAAATCTATAACATATATTATGGTAGGAAGTTTATTTAATATGACTATTGTGTCAAATATCTATAACAATATTTTTTGGGATTAAAAAGAAATTTGAAGATGTGTTTTAAAGTTGTAAACATTACTAGAAATCTTGTCATTTGCAACCACTATGCAATTGGCATGCAACTAGTTGTCATTTGTAACTATCTTAGTCATGTTTGCAACTACAAATTTGGTATCGTATAATTTTTGGGCCATACGGTTATGTGTGTAACTAACATGCACCTAAATGTGTACAACATGGACATGTGTCATAAAAATAATGGCCTAAACTTATACATACTTAAATATTCTACTTAATATTTCTACATAGGCTATATATAATAGTATTATGTATGTCTAGTACTAAGGTTAACCCCATGCTAATTTAGGCTAGCATAAATTAACCTAGGTTAAAATAACCATGGCTAAATTAAGTTAGGTTAAACTAATTATTGCTAATTTAAATTAAACTAAATTAAATCAAGTTAAATTAACCATGGTTAAATTAAGCTAAACTAAACTAATTATGGTTAAATTAAATTAAATTAAATTAAGCCAAACTAACCATAGTTCAATTAAATTACACTAAAATAATTATGGTTAAATTAAATTAGGCTAAAATTATTATATTAAACCGATTATGGCTAAATTTAATTAATTTAAATTAACTATGGTTAAAATTAATTATGGTTAAATCAAGTTAAGTTAAATTAAATTAAAATATATTAATTATGGCTAAACTAAAATAAACTAAATTAAACTAGGCTAAAATAAATATGGCTAAATTAAGTTAGGCTATAATATTTATGGCTAAATTAAATTAGACTATGTTTATTGTGGCTAAACTAAATTATGCTAAATTAAGTTAAAACCATGGTTTAAATATGTTTGATTTTATTTTATTTTGGAATATTTTTTCAGAAAATGTACATTTGATTAAACAAAAAATTATTCAAAATCAATTAATATGATAATATTATAATAATATTATAAATAATCATAAATATTAATTAAATGTTTATTATAAGTATAGTGATAATCATATATATATAGGTATTATATATTTAAAATTTATTATTTATGTTAAAATATTAATGTAAATAGGTTATACTAATTAACCTACAAGTATACAAACGTCCTAAGCTAATTATTAATTTAAATTAGATAATAATATTAAAATCATATTTTCATTAAGTAATCATAATTACTAAATATCCTATAATCACTTTTGAAGTGCAAAAGAAAAAGAGCAATGAAAAACTAACAAGAAGAAAATTAAGAAAATTAAGCTTTCCAAGTTATAAAATGTTTTGTTTTTTGTTTTTTTTTAGGACCCTTCCTACTTTCAAAGCTCATAACTTTCTTATTTCTTATTCATTTAAAACAATTTAAAGTGTTATAGGAGCGCCATTTGAAATCCTACAAATCACATTAGAACTCTAATAGCAAAAAAATAACATAAAATGAACTTTCTGGGTGTTTAAGAATCGGCCTCAATAGTTTCTTTTTTGAGTTTTTTGACCCCCTTTACTTTGGGGACCCATAATATTCTCATTTCTAATCAATTTTCAACAATTCTTAGTGTGTTAGATGCGCCAAGAAGAGGGCTTCAAGTTTTGTTTAGACACCAAAAGTAACAAAGCCCTCCCTTGGCTATTTTACTTTAATACAATAGTTGCATCTAATGTGTAATTAGGTTAGTTCATGAGGTTTGCAATGGAATGTTTTAACCCATTTCCTTTGGCTTCCAATTCTATTTGGCTCAGTATATAGCTAGGAGCAATAGTTATGTTGAAACCAAATACCAAGTGCCATTGGGGATGAGTGAATGAAAAAAACTTGACCTTTATGAAATGGTCAAACCTAAAAATAAAATCGGATTATTCTAAACCTACTTATATAACCTAAGCCCAATTATTTTTCAACCTACTTACATACCTAAATAAACCTACTTACTTAATAGGGTTTAATTATTATCTACCTACCTAGGCACCATGTGTCAACATCTTATTAGCCATAAATTGGATGACTTATATTTCATTAATTAATATTTAAAATTTTAAAGATAGGTGGGCCTTGATTGCCACGTGTCACCATATAATTGGTGTTAAACTATTGAACACGTGTCAAATGGTCAATGAACATTCCATGGTGTGCCACATGTCATCATCTTAATGGCAAAAACTTTAATGATTGAGATTAATCCAATGAATTTTTAATTTTGAAAACACAAAAAAGTTAAATAATGACACGTGTCCACAAGTTAGTTACCTAATTTTTAAACATGTGTCATATTTTGATTAGTTGCATGTAGTTGCAAGGAAGGTTGCACATAAGGTGTAACTACATTGGAATAATATGTATGTATGAACATATATACTAACAATGTATATACATGTTGCATACGTAGTGTCGCATGCAACTGCATGTCATGTGTAACTTGTTTTAGGCAATTACACAAATTTGTAGTTGCATGTGTCATATGCAACTGAATTTTAGTTGCAAAAGATAGTTGCAAAACCCAAAATTTCTAATAATGAAAACATGTGCTTTTGCTAGAAAGAATCTAATTTTGATCATTGAACTGTTTTTAGAATTGTAGAACATTTGTTGACAGGGTGTGGAAATTAGAGTTGAATTATGTCAAAATTCAAGTTGGATATGTCATTGCTACTAAGGAGACAAATTATGATCATCAAATGTCAAAACTTTAAAAGTCTACTGTCACATAAGAGGAAATTTGGTAACTTGGTTTTCAGAGCTTAAAAATAGAGTATGCTAGCAAAAGAGAAGTTATGTCAAATCATCTTCATAACCAAATTCAAGAATAGATTTTATTACCATAAGGGAAAAAATCTTATCATTATTTTTTAGAATTATAATACAAATTCTACTATTATAAGATATTTAATTATTTGAACATTTTGTTTTGAGACCTCTACTACAAGTTTTATTGTAAGAAGAAAGACCATATCTTGTCATTTTTTTTAGAGCTTGGTTACAAGCATTGTTGCTAGATTAGAGGGAATTATCTAATAATTTTGTTTTCAAAGCTTGGGAATCTATTTTGCCCATAGATGGGGTATCCAATTTAACATTCTATTGGCAGAGCTTTACCTCAAATTGTCATGCCTAAAGAGGGGAAAATTTGAAATTGATTTTGTACCTTTTAGAGTTTGAAGAACATTAGTATTAATTTTATGGTGGAAGAAGTTCAGAATGTTTAGTGGCTAAAATATAGATTCTATACAGCCACAATGGTTTTTCAAAAGCTTTCATGGTTGGTCAAAATTGTTCACTTCTTGATGTGGCATTAATTAGAAAGAGGATGAGAACTAGGTTTGTTATGTTTCCTTCTTGTTGATTGTAAGTTATATATGGCTTACAACTAAACCATGTTTTTTCCATCTAACCATACTGGTGTCCCATATGTAGCAATTAATGATCCAGCACACACTAAATGTGATGCACATAAATTTTTTTTTTGTGAAAGCTTGATCAAGTTCATAATTGGAGCGAAAAACACCATCAAGGTGTGGCGTGACATGGAGGTTTGTGGCATTTGAAAGCACTAGTGGCTAAAATGAGATCCACGTAGATTGGGGAAGATTTTCAAACCCATTGCTTCGTATGTCTTATTGCCAGAAGAGTTGAAAACATTCTTATCCAGATTAAAGAGCTTGAAAGTGCCATCAAAATATTGTGGTTCAATAGGAAGACATATTATGGAAAAAAAACTAGGGTCAATGAAAAGCCATGATTGGCACATGTTGTGTAGCAATTAATGCCATTAGGGTTGAGGGGATTAATGCAACATCATGTTCGATTAGCTTTGATGTAGCTCAATAGAGTTTTCCATAACATATGTGTGAAATTTTGGGATCCAAAAGACTTTCAAGCATTAAGAGATGATGTGGCAACCACACTTAGTTTACTGGAATGGGAATTGCCTATTACGTTTTTTTACATTATGACACATCTAACCTTACATGTGGTAGAAGAGTTGGATATTTGTGGACCTGTACATGCCAAGTGGATGTACCTTCTTGAACGAACATTGAAGATGTTCAAAACCTATGTAAGGAATAGGGCCCGTTAAGAGGCAAATTGGTTGAAGGGTATCTTTATGATGAACCATTGGGTTTGTCACATAATACATGCAAGATTTTTCACATGTTTGACACTAGATATGGGATGCAAAAGAAGAAGAAGGGGTATGCAGTGAAGTGTTGGAAGGTGTAGGAATCAAATTTATTTTTGATAATGGGTGTTAGGATTTGGCACATTAGTATGTGTTCATGAATGCAAGTTGCATGGCACCGTGGGTCTAGTAGTTTTACCTAACCCTAATGCCATCCTCAAAATTAATAATAAGCATGACAATGTAGTATGCTAATGTAGCCACTAAGTAGAATCTAACATGAGAAGGAATGCAGGAAGCATGAGGAGGAGCAAGCCCGAGTGAATAACCTACGAGCAAAATTTGAATCATAGTGGCAAAAAGATGCTTTAACAATTGGCACAACCATACAATTTCCAGATGAACTTTCAGATATCACAAAGTTGGTCACCTAGGTACGAGCTACTGTCCGGAACCACATTGTAGATGTTGGCAGGATTGAAGACATGGATGTTATGCAACTTTCAATGAAGCCACAAATGATTGCTTCAAGGTATGCACAAGTTAGGGCGTACGACAATCATTATAGGGTTATTACAAACAATGAAACCACAACAATGGCCACATATGACTCTAGGGTTGCATCTATATTCCAGTAGCCACAGGCAACAAATGAAGGCATGACACTTGGTTCCATCTAATATGTGGGTGTATTAAAGGACATAATCTTGTTTAATTATGGACTAGTGTCTCAACCAGTGGTATTCTTCAAGTGTGATTGGGTTACACTTGGGTTTGATAGGTGGGGGAACCCAACCTATAGATGGGATGAAGATGGATTTTTGCTTGCAAAATTTTTGCAACTTAAAAGCAAAAGTTATTGAACCATTTGTGTTTCCATCACAAGTGCAACAAGTGTTCTATGCAAATGATCCAAACATTTCATGGTGGAAAGTTGTTTTCCACAAAGAGGCAAGGTCTAAATGCATAATAGTTGAAAATAGTGAGGACATTATTAGAAGAAAAACCTTTATTTACAACTGGTGTCTATGACTGTTTTGTAGTCGAAAGAGACATTTTACAACTAACTGTCTAATAGTCGCCTAAGACAAGTCGCAGACGACAAATAGTCGCAAAACATTACATCAGGATGACGTCATCAAATGGTAGATGAAGCTTACATTTAGTATATACTGTTTCATCCGATGGGGCCAGTATATACATAATGTATACAAGGCATCATTTTGCAACTATAAATTGCAACTATTTTGGTGGATCCAAACTCCAACCATGTGGAAACACGTGGCATTTTATTAGAAGGTTTGATTTTCCCAAATCATGAAATTAGATGATCTAGAATTTTTTTAATCTTATGGCCAAGAAATGGACACGTCTTTTGTGTTTGGTTAATCGAAATGTGCCACGTGTCTCAATATGAACATCGTGGCATTTAAATATTTATTAAAAACCCTAGATATATCCCATTCATCAGATGGCAAGAATGAGGATCTTGACACGTGTCGCATTATTATTTGAATGGACATTTCAAATTTGCCACATATTCTTAAGATCAAAGAATAGAAACATGCCACATGGCAATGTTAAATAATTTATAAAATACATCTTTATTGAAAAGGAATAATGGACCCTAGTTTAACATTATGAATTGAGGTTAGCATTTTAGGGTTTAATTAATGTTCTAGGGTTAGGGTTACAATGGCTCACTAATCACACACAAAATGGACATGGAAAATGCTTTCCATTGAACTCAAAAATCTACTGACACCAGTACAAGTGAGTGGTCTGCAAGTGCAAAATAGAGCCCAAAATTCATGCATCAACTCACAATGTGGACCAAGTAGGTGTATCCTGGTGTAGCCTTCACTTTGTAAGCGTTTGCATAAAATGGATTCAACCTCCACAATTTGTCAATTCAAAGCACATCAATTATACATGTGCCAACAAACATACATGTGGCTGCCTCTAACAAACTAATTCTCAGAAACCCTAACCCATCCACTGCCAACTTTGAAGGAGCATGATGGCTGCCCAAATTTCTAGCTGTTGGTAAGCCTTTGCTTGTAGAATTCAAAGCATAGGTTGTTGGAATATTTGATAACATAGCAAGACCATTTGAGCGATTAGTTGCACCTTCTAGTGAACTAGCTCCCTTGACTTTCCCCTTTGAACCCAGAACTCCTGTTAAATGCCCATTCACCTTAGACTTAGCAGGATTGTGAGAAACATGAATTGCAATTGTTGAAGCCAGGCCTGGTCCCTTCTGAGCCATAGAGCTCCCACTGGTCACTTTTGCTATGCCTCCAAGATGCAAGCAATCTAATTCCTCATACTGTCCTCCCTGCATAGCCCCTT
>Ga0209611_10003067_pt1 | contig 29250 bp, 26 predicted proteins | sample S1TSphgellanicum_3_FD_187693 | JGI IMG/M metagenome (GOLD analysis project Ga0209611, IMG submission 187693) | Host-associated microbial communities from peat moss isolated from Minnesota, USA - S1T2_Fc - Sphagnum magellanicum MG (SPAdes) (version 2) | ecosystem: Host-associated > Plants > Peat...
AAGATTTTTTTCATTTTTCTTTTGTTCCAACAAGTTCCCAATGTGTTCCCCATGGGTTTTCTTTTAAGTTTTGGGGGGGAGCGGGGGGGGAGGGAAAGAGGAAGATTTTTTTCATTTTTCCTTTGTTCCAACAGGTTCCCAATGTGTTCCCCATGGGTGTTCCCAATCGCACCTTGCTTTAATCCCATATGGTTTGCTCAAAGTCCTCCCCTTCTCACATATATCGGTGGGCCAAAAGGAAGGCACTCCATCTGTCCATAAAATCTTCAATTTTTGTGAGCTTTCGTAGTTTCAATTTTTTTTTGTCGAGGCCAATCAAATTCAATAAAAAAAAGTCGGACTTGTGAGGGGTAAAGGTCAGGCCAAAAACAGTGATAAAATTTTTTGGGAGGAGAAATTTCATGCAACCAATGAGAAGGCCCAAGCACACACCGAATGTGCCTTGCATTTTTTCCTTTTAAGTTTGGGGGGTGGGGGATTTAGAAGGGGATATTTTTCAGTTTTCCATGGTTGCCACTATGTTGACCATCTCACCATCCGCTCACTTTGGCTAGGGCCCTCAAAGGAAGGGGGGGTTGTGGGGGGGTGTTGGGGGGTGTAGGGGGGGCTCCAACCAATCATGAATTACCACATTAAGACACCGACACCCATTTCTTTATAGTAGTAGATAGTAGCTTAAGGGATTTTTATAGGCCCCTAGGTAATAATAATACTAGGTCTATTTTTATACATATGAGGATTTTTGAAAGATGATAATTTGGCTTCTGTTGAAACTGGAGATCAGGTTATAGAGTTATAACATATCTTGAAGGATTTTGGTTTCTTTTAGAGGATTTTTTTGAAGATTATATTTTTGCATGGTGAAAATATTTGAGTTTGCATAATTCTTCTTTTGCCCTAAGATACCTTTAAATGGAAATGGCAAGGCCAGAGTGTGACACACTCCTTGTCTACATTCCAATCTTTGCTAAGATGCCAACACACCTTGTGTCCTTCATTTCTTGTTCTTCTTCAATTGGACTCTTTTGTCTTTTTAGAGCTTTGAGACTCTCAAGCTTCCAAGACGGTTTATGGAGGATGGATGTTTGCTGCCACATAGAGAAATCGAGAAATCCCTAAACTTACTAATCTTAGCCACCTAATCACTAATTGAAAGCGGTGTTGACCTTTGAGAATTGAAATTGGGTTCTTTTGATTTTGGTTGTCAATTTTTTTAATTTCTTAAATGTTCATCTAGTTCTCAGGGCCTAGTTCCCATTGGTGTTGGGTGTGTGTATTGATTTGTACCAGGTATGTATATTGCTATCGATATGGGTATCAAATAATAGACCTGACTAATATATCTACACCGAAAAACAACATTTATATCTGTATATTGATCAATGGACAAATGCTAATGTTGTGATCAATAACAAACTTCCTTGGTCTTAATTTTTGGAAACATTATTCATAACAATATCTCACTTTCATCAATCAATCACACTACATGTATCAAATACCCCTAAATAAAAAGATGATTTTATTAATAATGATGTTGCTCCTTGGCACCTTTGCTTCAATGGCATGCAACTTTTGTTATAATGACGATGTGCTTGAATGGTTTGTGTATGTCACCATTAATGTTGCAATCGTGAGCTTCATGGAGTGAGTCGAATGGAATGAACTCCAAGATTGTGACATCATCATTACATTACGTAAAATTATGTTCAAGATTTTGGCATTGTTGTCAAGTTTCCTATTTTTTCATTCCAGTTTTTTTCACAAAGAACAATGAATTTTCTTCAAGCAAGTGTTACATTTCATCACAAAGTCCTAATGCTTGCAGTTGTGCCTTTATGCACCTACATTTGATTTCACTCCATGATAGTATTATGTGCAACTTTAGTGTTTTTTAACATTTTGTTACTTGTAGGTAGTGTTCATGGGCAAGATGATATTTTGTTACGTTAAGATTTTTTGTTTGATGGTGTTGGTAGTTCAAGTTTTCTCAACGAATTGCAAGGCACCACATAAACAATTGCAAAAATGATGTCGGCAAAAGTGGTAGTTGATGATGTTGCTTCAAAAGTTGAAGCAACTTGAAAAGTGAGATTTTTTGCTCTTGCGGTGAACTAGCACAAGTGGGCATCACACCATTGCAACTATATTGTATGAGATTTTTACAATTAAATGATGAAAAAGTTGGAGGTATCATTAATCCTAAAGTACCTAAAATAATAAGGTGCACGTGCTTTGCCATCATGTGGCATCAAATTCAAACTCCCACAACATAAGTTGCATAACACATTATAGAAAGGGCCTAGTGCAATGTACGTCAACCCATGGAATAACCTTGATGAAGAAGCACATTGAACATGCACATGAGGCTAACTTGAAGCAATACATGGAAATATCAAAAGTTGCAATAGTTGCTACAACTATTGATGCAACCATACAACAAAGGAAGAAATGAAAATTGGTGAACCCAACAAACATACTAGAATATTTTGGATCCTGCATTCCTTATAAGAAAAGTGATTCACAACCACAAATTTTTTTATAAACCTTGTGTTTTTCATAACAAAGGCATGTGTTCCACTTTCTATGTGCAATAGCTCGTGCTTTTGACACCTTGTGTTACAATGTGATTCAAAGGTGGACTTTCCATCTTGAAGTCATTGGTACAAGAACATATTCCATTGATGTTGTCAAAGATTATGGAAGAATATGTTTTGCCATCATTAACTACTTGTGTGACATTAAACATCACATTTGATCTATGGATGTCCAAAACTAGTTTTGATACCTTTGCAATGGTTATCAATTTTGTAGACAACAATTGGGTGCCACAACATATCATAATTAGTTTACTCAAAACGCCCAATACTTTTGGGGTAATTTTTTCTAAAATTGTGAAACCTTTTTTAGTTCAATTTCAATTAGTTGACAAGGTGTTAGTTTATGTTAAAGACGAAGGCAATAATTTGAACACCTTTGAAAATGTTTTTCGACTACCATAAGGTGTGAACTTTTAGAATTGGAAAAATCTTTTGCAAACACTTGTTCCAACCATGTGATGAACAAGATGTGCTAATATGCAATTACAAAAGAGGTGTGTGCATCAATGAAAGAAATTTCTATCAAAAGAGCCCAAGTAGTCTTGCAAAAAACCATAACTTGCACAAAGAAAAGTGAGAAAGGGCACTAAAAGTGGGGCAAAGCTTGTGTTGAAGCAAGTTTTTTTCATCACAAGCTGAAAACTCCAATGAAAACACATTTTGCACCATGTGTTTTTTTGTTTTAAGAGACATTTGAATATGCTTCTAGAATTAACATTTGTAATTACCAATTATTACCAATGTCAAAGTTTCCAATTGCAAGAAAAAAATTCCAATAATCTTACCTAAGCTATAGCAAGAATAGTCACAATGTTTTAAATCCAATAGTTTAGAAATGTGTTTTGAATCAAATGCGCAGATATTAGTTTTTATTAAATGCCCTAGTTGATGTAATGTTAATTTCAGTCAAGTTGCAAGCAAAAGAACAACGTTATGATGATATCAAATCCATCACTCCAATGCAGTGACTTTGATTCTCAACTTGTGATTTTCACATTTTTGTATGACATGCATTGTTGTTAAAATTCTTGTTCTATTCTTTTGAATTTTGTGAAACATTTTTTCCTATGAAGGTGTGCACAACATGTTTCTAGTTATGTTGGATCCATGTTACAAAGGCTTGCAATGTTTGCAAGAATGCATTGGTCAAGAGAGTGCTTAAATGGTGGTGCATGATTATGATAGGAAGTTCATTCTTCCATTTTTCATGATGAAGGTTTCACAATTTTTCACTTCACATTGTAATCATACACATGTTGAAATTGAACAAATATACAATGGTTATTTATTTGGTGGTTAAGCTTCAAATGAAAAGGCAACACATGCCTTGTTGGTGAAGGAGCTTTCATTGTTTAAAAGAATTGTTATTAACATTAATGAAGTTGCCAAACCTTTGGAGTGTTAAAAAAAAAATGTTGTTCAATTTTTGGCAATTGAATTTTTAACTCAACAATTCTTGGCAATACCTAGTTTTCAAATTGAAATTGAATGCATATTGAGCATCGTTGGTATTTTGACTTGATTATGACTATTAGGTTGGGCACATCTAATTTGAATTCCTTTGCCTTGATATACAAAAATTGGCATATTGATGTGCATACAATAAGTCGTTCATGGGTAGAAAATGATGTCTCATAATTTTTTGCAATCATTATTACAAATCATGGGGTTTTAAGAGGTTCAAATTGACTAATTTATCATTTTTGACTAATAGACATGTACATTTTGAGTAAAGGCCAAAAATTTGAATGACACATGTATTTTTTAACCGATCAACTTGACTATAATGGTTTATTTGATTAAATATGTATAGTCAAATTGTACAACTTTAGTTTAAATGGCTAATGGTGTTTAGTCAAATTAAATATTTAATCAAAATGACTAATGATTTTTAGTCAAATTAAACATTTCATCAAAATGGCCAATGATTTTTAATCAAGTGAAACATTTAGTCAAAATGGTCAATGATCTTTAGTCAAATGCAACATGGTTTATTACCTTATGTATCTACCTCCTACCTACTCACCCACCTATTTACTTAGTTAGCTATTTACTTATCTACCTATATCTTTTCACCTACTTACCTACATACCTACCTATAATTTTTCACCTTTATACAACCTACTTACTTGTACTTACCCACCTACCTATATATTATTTACTTACCTATCCACTCATTTACTTATTTAAATTTAGTCATTATGTTTAATCATTATGTAAACCACTAAATTAAACCACTGAGAACTAGAATAATAATTGATCTAATATTTGTGTCCACATTCAAAAAGGAAGGGGGGACTGTGAGAACCACCCAACATTATTATTTACCTAGTAGTTATCTATTTTTCAACTTCTTTACTTGCATATATAGGGATTCATTTCTTAAAAAATGGGTTACCAAAGTGAAATCAAACATTAATTCATTTAGATCCATTTGCAACTAAATCATAATGACTACAACCAAAAGACAATATACATTTTATACCAATCTAATTTATGTTTCAATGTAATATGAATTGGTGAAATATTGATATCAATATAAATATTACTAATATTATATCACACTAGTATATATTAAACATACTAATATTGAAAAGAATTAGAGGAAGTCTTTGAATTGTGTTATGTTTTAAAGTTTCATGTATGATATCCAAAAGAAAGAAGTGAGAAGCATCAATCCAAGCAATTAATGTAAAGTGCATTGAATGTATATATGAAAAAATTGTCGCATATGTAAGAAACTAAGAGGACAATTAAATGCTTGGCAAGCAATAACATTTATAAAATTAAAAAAATTGATGCTAATCGCCATTAAAGTTTAGAGTTCTTAAAAAATGGCCATAAGTAGGATTCATACTAGGGGAATTAGGAAGATGGCTCTAAAATCTAATACCAAATTGATATGGTCTATTTTTCATTTTTTTCAAAACTTGTATTGGGCCAATTTAGTATCAAATCAAGTATTGTGAAAGAAATGGGAACCAAATTGATTTGGTCTTCAATACCAATATTGAGACCATTGTGGATATTAGTTGAAAACCTATATTCCAAACCAATACTAGAACATACCAAAGCATGGTTTTGCTTGGAGGAATTTTGTGTTATGTTTGCAATTCCTTCAATGGAAAGGGGAGTGGCCATAAATCTTTTGAATCATTTTGATGGAAAGGAGGGTGGAGTTAAATGGAAGCCTATTAGGGTACATGAGCATTTGTCATCTATCATGGCAAGCATTAAAAAGTAGCAACAAAAATTATGAGTAGTTAGTTTTTGATGCAAAAATACACTTGAGCCATTGATGTCCAACATGAAATCATTTTTTCAAACATTCTTGAATTATGAAAACTACTTTAAATACAATTGGTATGTCTCAATACTCAATTAAAAGATTGTGACATAATGGTTGAATTTTTTTTGCAACTATCTTTTTCTTGAGTGACTTTCATTTGGGAAAGGAAAAAAATGGAACACTAGTTGTATTGTCTAGGGAAAGTTTTTTTATGGGCATCTTTTTCTCAAAAGGTACATTCCATGGGCAACATGGTCTGGGAACACAACCACCCTCCCTATGGACTTTGTGGTAACATTACCTTCCTTAAGCAACATCAATTGTTGACCTTCCTTAAAGAACACAACCAATGCTCCTAGGTTGGGCAATGTGTTGTGCATTGTTTTGTTTCATAACAATAAATAATTGTGTTTATGAGGCTAAAACTTCATTTCATGAAAATTGGATATGATTTTTGATTATTTATTTTGCAAGCAATACAATAAGGTTTCCTAATTGAACAATGTGTTGCTTTATTGATATGTTGCCCCAATCAAAGAATAATTGTATTGCCAATGTGAAGGTTTGATCTCTTCCTTTTGAAAATTTCATAACACTTTGATTGTTTTGTTATCTTCACAAAAAATAATGTGCAAATGTTTTAAAGGTTATACAATGAATGAAAAGTGAGGGAACTTGGTTTCAAAGGTTGTATAATGAATGAAAAATTGCATGATGGATGTCATGTTGACAAAATAATTACAAATGGATGAAAATTGCATGATGAATGAAGGATTCTACAAAAGAAATTACACATTTTATGAATAAATTTTTAAAAATAAAAACCAAGCAAAAAGTAAAAAAATGGATGAAAATTTGAGGAAAAATGTTGCATAATGGACAAAAAATTGGATTTGTATAATGACAAAAAAATCAACTAAAGATGCACATTCATCCATTTTTATTTTTAAAAAAAATTCAAATACATTGCAATTTCCCCAGATGATATCCCCAAGGAAGTGTATTTAAATTCCCAAGGAAAGTTGACCCCAATTTCCCTTCTTTTTAGGCAACTTGGCTTGAGTTACTTTTCTCCCCAAAACATCTTGGGTGGCAAAGTGGGGTCAAGTTGTGCAAGGAAAACATCCCAATGGCCATTTTCTTCCCTGAATGAGTTCATCAAACCTTCCAAAGAACACATCCGAGGAAGAAGATGATTGTAAGAAAAAAACTTGGATTCAAAGTCTTCAATTCAAAAGATTGAATCATAACCATTACATCATATTAATTTGTTTAAAGAATATGAAATATCATTTATATTTGAAACATTTGTCATAACTTAGGTACATTCAAAGGAATTTTTTGGGCTAAGACCTTGTCATGCACTACCATGTTGGTGCATACAACATACATATCAATGTTGACAATTATCAATCAAATGACATCAACCCTTATACAATACAACAACCTCTTAAGCATGATCTTAAAAAAAAAACACAACTTAAAAGAAAATCACAAACAAATTTGCATAACAAAAAAAACACACAAGAATGTTATGTAGTTTTATATCACAAAAACGGATTTGAGCCACACCACTCATGGGCTTATCCCCCCACACAAATTAAAATATCTACAACCATGTTCACAAAATTGGTTCCAAATTAACCCAAACAAATAGTTACTATTTTACTAACTTGGTTTAAATTATGTAACTATGATTTAACCATGCAAAAAAACTTAAACTCTTGTTAGTTGTTGTGGGCTACCATATTAGGGCATATACCTATCAATGTTCACAACAATAAAAAACAATGAACCATATAACCACCCCCATATTTGGGCTTAAGGTCCCCTTAAAGTATGTACTAACAATTATGTACAAGCTAGGGAGTCCATATCAAGAATTTTAACAAACATAAAAACTTTGGTTCTAAAGTGGTGAACTTGATAAGTTGGGTGCAAGTGTGAGTACTATCATTAGTTGCCTAATTATAATTCCCCAAACCCCCCCTTAGCCAAATGGGAATTTTATTGGAGAAGAATTAAACACAATCTTCCACTATTTGACCGCCTAGAAGTTATGATGATCAATTTAAATAACCCCTAAACCTTAATATATTTTCTAAGATATTGCATTTGTAGGTTCAATCTAACCCTTAATATTAGGCACCTACATACCCACTTCATAGTTTATTAGTCAACAACTTGGTCTCATTATGGATAAATGACAAATGTGATTTATTGATCATCAACCTGATCTTGTCACCATGAACAAACAATGAGATTTATTTAATCATCACTTTTAAATAAAATCCAAAATCATGCCCACATAAGGTTGCCTACTAAATATATAATCTTGTTGTTGAGATTTAAAGTCAACTTGATGCTTATCGTGTAAAATTTGAATTGGATAGTAGCCTTGTCCTATAATCAACCATTAATTAAACCAATTATAACCCTTGTAATTTACTACCTAAGCATGGGAAGGCATGTAACCTTTCACCCCAATTTTCTTACATTATAAAATGTGCAAGTATGGGGAATGATCAATTCAAAAGTTGTACACCTTGTTAAATTGTTGAACATATCACACACCTCCCCCCAGTCCTCACCCTCAAGCAAGCTTTCAAAACTATTCCAACAACAATTATGAAAAAAAATGCTTCCATATATATAACACAAGTGGGGATTCACAATTTCATGCAATGTTACTCCCCACTTTTGCAACCTTCAATGGTAGGCTTACAAACAAACACTTAAACATAAAATTCTAGAATTGTTGGTGTAGCACTTCGTAAAAATTGATGACATGACACTTTTCCACTTGTGAGCTTAGGTATTTGCTCTCATTGATAAAATTGGCAAATTGGTACAAGGTGATTCAAAGCATGTTAAAACTCCATGCCTTTCAAAACTCCAACCTTTCCACTCCTCCCAAGAATATGGTCTCCTCACAATTCTACTACTTCAACGGTTGCCAAGGCAAGACCCATGTTGGGGTGAACAACTCAGAGCCACATGACATATGACACACCCACAATATTGTGTGTATGAATTTTCATGACTTAAAATTCAACTCACCTACAAATCTCCAGGTGGCAATCCAAGAACAACAACATGACTTGAAAAACAAGGGGTGTGTCACAATGTGGCCTTGCCATTTACATTAAAATGTATCTTAAGGCAAAAGAAGAATTATGGAAAATCAATTATTTCACCATTCAAAAATATAATCTTCAAAAAATCTTCTAAAAACAACCATAATCCTTCAAGATATTATAACTCTATAACTAATCTCAAGTTTCGTGTAACGCAAGCCAAAATATCATCTTTCAAAAAATCCTCATATATAAATAGACCTATTATTACCTAGGGGCTAAAATCCCTTAAGCTACTATACTCTATAATGAATCTAAACACAATATCCTTGCCTTGGTAGGCAAGGCCAACAAATCACAAACACACTTGCATAACAAGAAGAATACACAAAGATGTCGTAATTTCAAATCACAAAAACTAATTTGAGCCACTACTCAAGAGCTTATTCCCACACAAACTAAAATATATGAAACCCCATTCACATGGAAAGTTCTAGATTAACCCTAACAACAGTAAATATTCTACTAACTTGGTTCATGTTAATTTAATTCTGATTGAATCACATAGCAAAGACTAAATTCCTAACAAATTTGAGAGCAAAGATTATTGTGATGCCCCACTTTTCCATTCTATCAATCCATATGTTTTGCCTTGTTGTGTGATTATGTTATTTGGATGGTTGTCATTTTTCATGCTTTAGTTTACCTTCACAAAGCTCTTGGTAACTAGTTTTCACTGAAGATGTATGAACAAGAAAATACCAAATTTTCATGACTAGTTAATGCAATGCCATTATGTCACCTTGATAGGACAACAAACATTAAAGATCATTCATATACTTTGTTCCATCAGTTTTTAATAATCCATCAAGGGTGTTGTCAATTTTCCACTTTTGATAAAAAAAATCATTAAAATTAATCCATCAAATACCCATTCACAGTTACTTACTGAAAAAATTAGATGGTTAGATAATTGGTTGAGAAAAAGTAGTCTCTCTTGTAATCATCCAAGCCAAAATCCAAGAATAAGCTCATACACATCAATGCATCCCTCTAGGTTTGCTTGCATACCTTGGTCGACCTTCCATTGCCATTCCCATACTATCTGCATATCACCATCTTGTCACATTTGCTTACCTTGCATGACCACCATATCATGGTTACAAGTTGATTGGTTCACCATCTTGTACTCTCTTTCGTATCACTGATCTTAAGCACTCTTTTGTGTTGTTGGCAATTGTGACAATTTTTGGCAATTGTTTTATAAAAACATTTCTTTTTTTGGGCAATATCTTTTTGAAAAAACAGAAGAAAACTCTTTTAAAAAAACGTTTTTCACAAAATGGCAAAAAATTGTAACAACAAAATCACTGGCACTACAGAGATGACTTTAATGTCCTCACATTGCATTTCCTATTGCCAACTTATTAGTATACAACTACCAAACTTGACTAAGTATTTACTCATCAACATGCTCTTGGGGGGGCACCCTAGCTACATGCTCTTGGAGAGCCAACAGATGCCTAGAAGCTAATGCAACCAGTGTCATTCATTACAAGTCCTGTAATTCATCACAATTCTCTCCTCATAGCTCTATAGCTTCAATGTCTAGACTCTTATGAAAATAATTTTTTGATTCATCAGCACAATCAAAATAATTTCATTTTCTTTTGAAATTCTGTATCACTGTTCTAATAGAAACAACATTCCACTACTCTGAAAACAGAAATTTACATGTCACAAAACCTGCATCACAAATGCAATGGAAGCCACTGGTAGAGATGGAGAGGGTTCTACCTCATATGCCATCAATGCTAACTCGAAGTGTAAGGCACTCCATAGAGTTTTGTAGTTTAGTTGCAGGTTGACAGAAGGCAGAACCTGCACTGCCAATGGTGGCCCCCTGTATGGCACTATTACTGTAGACAGTAATTGTAGCTTTAGATCCACACCTGCAGTATCTCAGACTTATTGCACATATTGTTGTAAATAAAACTCCCTACATCCCTCCACACATCCTTCAATGTTGTCAACACAAAAACCAAACAAGAACACTGAGAAAGATTATTCTGGAAATGGATTACAAATTGAAAAGCAGTCAGGCAGTCAAGCAGTCAAGATAACCACACAATTGAGAACTCCACCCAGAGTTTGAAGTCACATGCATGACTACTGTGACTACAGCTGCCTACACTACATCCAACAACAAACCAATTATGCACGAAAGGAGAGCCTAAATTTCAGTTTGTCTTTACAAAAGTCTCCTAATATGCTCCTATCTGTATTTGAAGCTACTGATTTGCACATGGTTAGTAAGATTAGTCATGTCAAGAGCTGTTGGCACTGTATTTCCCAAGGTCGAAAGTCAAGGTTCTTGAACAGCTGCAAAGCACAAGACGAACAATCAGAGAAAAATAGACAATGAAGTGGTGAACCTGTTGAGGACAACAGGGGAATAATCAATGTAAATATTTGTCACCTTAGTGTGTCTGCAGGCAGGACATTAGATTTCACACTACTGCAAAAAAGGATATAGCACTAGGATAAACACTACGCATGCTACAACAGAATTACCCCCCAACCTCCCTGCCCTCCACTACTTGCAGTAGTCAGTTATTGTTTGGAAAAACATCGACATCATAGGTTTCTCTATGCAATTTTACAATTGTTCACTGATTCTTGGTCCTCCATCATTGAGGTGTTTGAAAGTGCTGGATGGAAAAGAAAGTAAATGCAGCTTAAATCCACCTTTAGATGGTTGGCTAGATATCCTCTGGCCATCATGCTCTCTTTCCTCCTAGGAGAGGAATTTGACTATGGAGGGGATGTTTTTATCAAGGATAGTTAGTTCCTAACACCCTCTTCTCAGAACTGCAAAATGTTGTGGTGATCTGCTAGATCAGACTGTATTGTTAGAGAAGTTGAATCCCTCTTTTAAAAACAGGGAAACATCATGGTGGTCTGCTGGCCCAAACTGTACTGTTAGCAGAAGTTGAATCTCCCTCTTACCTATTGCAAGTTCATCATTGCAATGAGTAACATAAATAAGATCCAAAGAGGAAAGGAGTACCTCTGATCCCGGTAGACACCAACCAACGCATCAGCTTTGTCATAAAAAGTGTCTTTGAGAGAAATGACAACACTTTGGAAGCCTGTGCCCTGCCCACCACTGTCTGGGCCTTTGGCATCATCACGTGATTTTGAGCGAATGTAGGCTGCCACCTTGGCTACATTCAAGTTGTCCAAGGCTGCGTCAACTTCATCCAGCACAAAAAAGGGAGATGGCCGGAAGCTGCAGACATATGACAGAGACAAGATATAAGATACAGGTCACTATAAGTGATGTCTCTGGCCTTTACCTGAAAAAATAGACTTCACTCAAGTCTGTCTTTGTGAGCATAGAGTTGGTAGCATTTGAGAACTTCCAAGCTCCACATAATATTTCAGAAGAGCCATTTCAGTGAGACAAATGCACTTCTAGGTTATATACCTACCTGTGAACGGCAAACAACAGGGCCAGAGCTGCTACAGTCTTCTCTCCACCTGAGAGCTGCTCCATGTCCCGAAAGCGCTTGGTCGGAGGCATAGCGGTGTACTTGATGCCATTCAGGAAGGGTTCATCTTCACTTTCTAGGCTTAGATATGCTGTGCCACCTAGAGGATGAGTAGAGCTTTGAGTGAGCTGTTTGTATATTGCATTGATATTTGTAGAGATGTGGTTGAATGCATCCATAAATCTCTGATACCTGCATCCACACAACTCAGGTTACATATGGATCAGATAAAGACTCCAAGCCTTGTCATACACAACTGGGCATTCCATTAATACCTCTGCTGCTTAATTGCGTTGTATTTGTCAGTGATTTCTTTCCCTTCTTTCCTGGCTATGTCAAACTCTTCGATTGACTCCTTCTCCTTCTCACGAAGACTCTCGTACTGATCAAGTGCCTTGAGATTTGGAGCAGTGCGCTCTATCTCCTGGGACAGAGACTCCATCTTTGACTTGAAATCCAATTCCAACCTCTCTTTTGCTGCTGGTCTCAAGTCCTGAAGACAAAAAATAAAGCAACAAATTCATCCATAGATACAGTCCTTTGACCAGGAATGGAATAAACCTGTAGCATTCTTCAGAGCCCTCTGTTTATCTGTGACTACACTAATCAGGTGCTTCAGCTTGTTTCTCCTCTCATGGTTCAGGTTGAAACTTCTTCTTCCACCATGGAAAGGAAACATTTAATAATTCAGGTAGCAGATTGAACATGGGATACAGATAAACAATACAAGTATCTGATGTATGCAACTTATCAACACAATACAAGTCCAGGACCAACCTGTTGGTGACTCCTACTGAGTTTGGAGTAGTCAAAAGAGACCCTTTGTTGAGAAGAAGCAGCAGAGTCAGATTCCATGGAATCTGTGCTTGGAAGCTTAATCTGATCCAACTCACAGTTCTCAAGAATTTCTTGTCTTCGTGAGTTGAGTTGCTCAATGTGTGTTTCCTGGAGCATTATATTTCATCACATTGAGACAAGAAAAATAGATTCTGAGTTGAAAACATAATAAATCTCCATTTCTAACTATTCTTGGGAACTAATCTTCTGAAACCAAAAAGAACTACAAGGAGCATCCTCTGTCCTCATTGTTCAAGGGTTCTGTACCATTGTGAAACTCTTCAAAAAGTAGTAAAACATTAGTAGTGTTCACAATGCAATCAGAAACACTACCAAGGTGCATACCTTGGCAGTCATCTGCCGTTTGAGCTTCCCTAGCTCATTTGTGTCAGAGCTTCCTTGTTTCTTACGCTCCTGTATTGCATCCTCAATAGTCTCAGCTTTTGCCCGCAGCTCTTGAGCTTCTTGCTTTATTGCTTCAAGCTGATCAGCCATTGCCTCCATCTCACTCTTAGCCTGGGCCTCTCTATTCTCCACTTGCACTAGTTCATTGTTCAACATCTTCAGATGTTCAGAAAGCTGATTTATTGGCCCCTCAGTATCCCTTCTCTGTTCATACTCCAGCCTGCAACAACCACAATTTAGTGAAATGCTTCACTTGACACACAATGCTGCCATAATATGAACACAAACTCATGAATAAGGGTTGTCCTGCCATACTGGTTCTTTAACTTGGAGATTTGGTTGTTGAGTCTCAATCTTCGCTCTGCCATCTCTTGGGCACCACGCAACTGGTTTTCTTCATATTCCCTAATGCTTGCAACACCAACTGATGCACTGAACTTTTCAAAAGCACGATCTACAATCTTGTTGATCTGATTCTCTAGGTTTTCTGCCTCCATCTGTTTCTTGGTTATCACCTCTTGTAGCTGCACAGTTCATGCATAACAAGTTACTATGCAAAGAAAACTGGCAGATAAAAGGACCAATGCTGCTCATGAGAATTAATTGTATTAAATGGTGAGCATAGGCCATGCACCAGTATGGAAAGAGCACCAGCAAGAGAAGACTTGAAGGAAAGGACAAAGATAAAAGGAATCAACCACGCAAAAGCATTCAGATAATTTAAGAGAAGGCCTACATATCTTTGTATGTGCAAGAGTTCACTCAAGCAATCATCCCTAGTTTACAAACAGAGTTGTAGCTACCGACCAATCAAATAATTGAGCGATGGCATCTTTCCCAGTTAACAATAGAGAATCTACAGTGGTAACCATTTTTTTCCTGAGTGATATTCCCACAAGACAAACACAAAGTGACCATAACATTAATCTGAATTTTGACACATGGCCTGGTTTATGATGTGGAAAGAATCTCAAGGATCTGTGTACACATCCTCTGGCAGATTCTTTAGATCACTCCTTAAATGCCACCATTCAAGGACAAAGAATAGATAAATGAAGCAGGTAAATTGATATCGACTGGAAGCTCAGGAAGCCAATGAGATGAACTCTACTAAACCCTATATTCTGAGGCACTATTTAGCAGCTGCAAAAATAATGTGTCATGATGAATAACTATAAGAGCAAGATCTGAAACAAAGGAAGGACCCACACAGCATTGACAAGGAGGAAGGAAAACCTTGTCCATTTCAGGTTTGAGCCGGTTTATTTGCCCACTGATGGTCTGGTGCTCCTGTGCAAGCTTTGCAAGCTTGTCCTCAATGTCTTTCTGCAGTGAGAAAAAGAGAGTCATCATCAGTCTGGAACCTCTCAGCCATCACTTGTTTGAGATACAAATTGAAACAAGTCCCATACCTGTTCGATGACTGAGAACTGAATCTTTTTCTCCAATCCACTTATCTTTGCCATTGCCTCTGATTCCTTGGTTTGCATGTCACGTTGTGATCCAAGCTCAGCCATCTCAGCCTCAAAAAGCTCTTTGCTCTTCTTGAGTGCTGTAAAACACATTCACCACAGGATTTGCTTCTCAATCTACTCACTCTCAGCACTCATGACTGCAGACCAAGATCTTCCAGCCTCATGTACAAGTGGTCTCAACTCACTCTAAATTGAAAGCCTCTAGTTGCTTGCACTTTGCACTGAATACATTAAGCTACTTGGTTGAAAAGTAAGAGTAGTTAGAATTGCTGACCTTCCACTGCCCGGTCATCCCATTTCTGTGACCTTGTTTCCATGCCCCCACTAACACCTCCAGTCATTGTTCCTGATTTTGATAACAGAACTCCATCCTGTGTCACAACTGTTACAGTCCATACAACTCAGGGTATCACTGTTTGTGAAACTTTGATAGAACTGATGCCATGGTACCAGATGAGCTCAAGGTATCATTGTTTGCAAAACTGTGATAGAACTCACACCATAGTACAATGGTGCCAATTTGGCAGAAAGATAGATGTCTCTTACCTTTATGGCGATCACTGCCCCAGGCAAGCGCCTTAGCCTCATCCAGACGTTCACATACCAGCGTATTTCCAACAGCAAACAGTAAAGCCCTCTCAAATGATGGCTCAATTGTGTGCCAGTTAAGGAGAAAACCAGCTCTTTGATACTAATGTAGACCACATAGGTAAGATCACTGAATTGGATATGAGCACACAAAACAGAGGGCAGCAAACCAAACTAAGACATTCCACCTCAGGACAGCCTTGAATCATTATGGAAAATGTAACAAGCAGATCCCATGAATGAATAATACACTTGCCAAGCAAAGCATCATGCGCAAAATAATACATATCCAGATCTGAGTTAAACACTTAAAAACATGCAGTCAACCCCACAGAAAATAAATCCTACTGGGATGTAGTGTTAGGATATCGAATCACATCAAAGACAAGCTTTGCTGTGCCCAGTGTTCTCAACCTCTCCTGAATTGGCTTCACGCGAATTGTTTGGAGAGGTATAAATGTCTGAGGAGGCAACCGCTGCTCCTTCAAATACTGAGGACCCATAATCACAGCATTCAGACATTAGATCATTGGTGATGCAACCATCATGTGAGCAAGAATAAATATCCAAAGAACAAGTGACCCAAGAACCTCCACCTTCAAAGTAGATCATAACTCTTCTATTTAAAATTAGCTCATGAAGTGCAATCATGTACCTGTCAGAAAGTTACATGTTCTGTCCAGTTTCTCATCAGTGACTACAATTTAACTTCTATTTAAAATTAGCTCATGAAGTGCAATCATGTACCTGTCAGAAAGTTACATGTTCTGTCCAGTTTCTCATCAGTAACTACAATTTAAAATCTTGTTCATGTGGTAATTACTTTGATCAGCCCAATAAAAATACACATGGAAAGAACAAAATGTTGATAAAAAAACCTTGATACATTCTTTTCCAGTAGCATCATCATCCACAATTACTGCATCCATTGAGCGGCCCATGGCAACAGTGACAGCCAAGTTGTACTTCTTCTGTGTGGGTCTGCAGAGATCTATCATTCTGCCATGGACACCAGGAAACAAACGCTTCAAACTTGCCACAGCTTCTGATAGTTTTGAGTCCCGCTCACTTTCACGCTTATTTGCCTTTACCTCCCGTAATTGGCCCTCTAGCTCTTCAACCTTTGCCTTTAAGCTGTCATGACGAGTCCTATCACAGATTGAAGCACCCAAGCCAAATCAGTTCATACTATGTCTTCAAACACAGCTTTGATCACCACTGACATTTCCTCCCCTGTATCCATGTAAAACTCAGATACTCTCTTTTAAGGTGCTCTCACCTTGTCCCATGTACATGCTTAGTCACTGGAAACATATGCCAGACACACATGAAAGCAATGTGCACCTGGACTTGCGATGGGTATCTTCCATCTGGGAGAGCTCTGCCACAACTTTTGCCAGCTCCTCCTTGTTCCTGGACTTGGTTGCTAATAGTCTGCTCATACGTGAATGCGTTTCTTCTTGCTGAGATCAAAATCACCCTGTGATGTCAAAATCTAGAAGCCCTAGGTCCCTCTGCTCTTATGGAACCCAGACCATGCATCCCCAGTGGAGAGCAGTATTTTTACAGTTGTCTGATTGACATAGCCTAAAAATTGCAACAAGTATGTGGTTCTGTTATTTGCTTCTGTCAATTGATAGAACACATTTGTTGATTTCCTCCTGAGGGCTGTTTTTAAAGATGCTTGTTAGGCAATTGTGCAGATCCAACAGATTAAGCAAGCCTACAACAAGAGATAGTTGACTGTCATGTGATAGATTACTGCCCATGTTTATCGCAGAAAATCACACAACAATATGACTAGAGTTAAGGCAAATGTAGCAAAAATGAGATTACACAACAAACGTGATTCATGATGGGTGTAAGATGGCATTGCTGCATCCTCATGCTTCAGGAAATAATTATTTTGGCATGAGAGACACCAGAAATTTGCTTGATATTGGTGACATGTAATTTGACCATGCAACAGTGGCAGTCACTACAAATGCTGCAGGCAGGATACAAGTGCATGAAAATGGCACCTGTCCATTTTTCTGTGAAAGGAGTGCAGCAGAAAGTACCTGAGTTGCAAGCTGCTGGGCCCGCTCTGTCAATTGTTTAAAGTTTTCTTCCTGGTTCTTCAGATTTTCAAGATCCCGCTGTAAGTGCCGATCCACAACCTCCTTATTTTGCCTAAGTTGTGCAGTCTTTGTCCCTGCTTCCTCTTTGCTGCAAACACAAGCATCTCTCAGATATCAGTTTATGCCCAAATGGCTAAGGTAAGCAATGTCTCATGAATAAAGCTGAACCAAGTGCCTAAACAATAGCACTGCAGTCATTTTCAAGGTAAAGAGAGTGTAGCAGCATGCCCAGGGCTTGTGAAGCTTCCATATGCTTTTGCCAACTCTCAGGCATGCTCTTACAGCTATTTCTGACAAATGCAAGGGGAAAGCTATATTTATGCTTGGTAGTACTGACATCCGATGGTACTCCTTCATTTGACTCTCTGCAAGATGCAACCGACCTCCCCCCTCTCGATCTTGTTGCTCATTCAGTTCAGTGAGGGTGAGATTCACATCATCCAAATCTCGCTGCAACTTAGCAATCTCACCACCCTGCTTTTTCTGCTCTTCCTTCTTCTTCTCCAAATCCTTCTCAGTTTTCTTAATTTTCTGACAGATTCGTGCAATCTCCTCTTTCATCTTCAACAATTCTGGATGCTACACAACAAAGTGACAATAAAATCACTCATCAGCTAATCCCCAGGGCAAACCTGCAGAGCCACCTAGGCCACACATTTAGAACAAAATGACACAAAACTTTTGCAGAGAATCACCCAGTAAGAGCAAACTCTAAAGGTAACAACTGATGCAAAACCCAAACAGTGCCACCAGAATAGAACATAGCACCAACCTTCTTATCTAATTCACTTTTCCTTTTGGTCATCCTTTTCTCACAGAGAAGAGCTTCCTTCATATGTGTGGCTTGCTCCTTCTTCATTTCTCTGATCTCCAACTCAAGCTTATCTTGCTCTTGCACAAACTCTTCCAAATTTGCCTTGTCCACAGCAAGTTCTGACTGTGTGCTCTCAATATCTTTCTCAATTGTAAAGAGTTGCCAGAGATAATACTCCATCTTCAACTCCTTCTGCACAACAACCAGCAACAAGCCTCAAAATAGGTAGAATGGTAAATGTAACAGATAATCCCCTCTCACACAAAGACACATCCCCCCCCCCCCCAAAACCCCTCAAAGACATGCTTTACTGGGTACTAATGGACTCTAAACCACATATAAATCAATCATAACCGGAATGCATGTCCTACCAGCTGTCCTTGCAACCGAAGATGCTTCTCTGCCTCTTCTTTCTGTTCTTTCTTCTGCTTCCTTTCAGCTGCTATTGTCCTCTTCTTTTGGTAATTGAACACAGTTTTCTCTTCAGCTCGTGCCTTCTGGACCTCCAGCTCCTCATAGTCCTTTTTCAAGTCCTCTGAGCCTGATATTTGCTCAAACAGCCCTGTGAGCTCTTTAGGGCTCTTTGACGCAATGGACTCCACATCCCCCTGGTTCATTGGTACCACCAGTGAATGATCAAATTCCATTTGTCTAACTGCCCCCACCCTCATTCATTCCCAAGCATCATCATCATAAGATGTGCTCAAAATCTTTCTTCCATGAACCAAATTCCTGACTGCACTCTACTCACTGGTCGACTGACATATTATTATTCCCCTGCTACTAGGCATTCAATTTGTCCACAGCAAGACATGCTGGAAATTCTCCCCTTACCCAAGCAGTAAGAAAAAAAATTAGGGCAAGGCAATTTTCTTCAAGAACAAACAACCCCACAGACAGACAGACAGACAGACAGACAAACGCACCTGGAAAACAAGGAAGTTGCGCGCCTTGACGAGGATACCAAGGCTCTTCATCTTGTTATTATAAGCATCCCATCCGACGGATTGGTTGTCGATACGGTACTCACTGCTGCCATTGCTGCTAATAGTGCGGGTGAAGTGCAGCTCCTCACCGCTGCCCAGCACATAGACGAGCTTCACGAACGCCTTCCGACCGCGCTGCTCACGCTCGCGGTCGTCGAAGGCGTAGATGAGGTCCTTCAGCTGCGCACCACGCAATTGCATGGAACGAACTCCTAGCACGAAGCTAATGGCGTCCATGAGATTGGACTTACCTGCACCATTGGGCCCAATGATAGCCGTGAAACCCTTAAACGGTCCGATCACTTGATGTCCCTTATACGACTTGAAATTCTCCACCTCCAGCCGCTCAATCCTCCCCGGCGCTAGCACCGACGGCATCTTTCCTCCTCAATTTCTCTCTTCACCGCCACCACCACCACCACCACAACACTCTCAGACGAGACCTCCAAAAGCAAAGCACTCTCCAAACAAAACCCTCTCTCCCGCGCGCCCGGCCCCAGTTTCAATCATCATCGCCTCAATTTGAAATTTGCAAAACACCGTCACGCCATTATTCCTCCATCTACAACTGACAATTGACAACCAGAAGACGAAAACCACGACGACGAGGACGACGACGCGCGAGATGCATACAATTCTAGGGCTCCATTCACGAAGCGTTCAAGCCCGACAGAGAGGCACACACACTCGAAGAGAGTTCTTGCTCGGGAGGGACCGACGGACGGACGGACGACGGACGGACGGAACCTTGTTGGCGGGGCTACGATTTCCCGCGCGCAATGGTATATTAATTCGTATATATACTAAACATACAGTATAATACATGCTAAATATACACTATACTTCATACTAAATACCGTACCCCCCTCTGTTTCAATTGTGTGATGATGTAGAAGATGAGGTGGCGATCATCCAAAAGCTGATTAAGTCAAATTTGGCTATTAAAAATATGAATGGAAACAAATTTAAACATCCTGACGTATTTCTGGCTACCTACTTGAACCATGTATAGAAACTTGAGGGTTTTTACAGATTTTTAAAATTAAATTAAGTTAAATTAAATTAAATTAAAATTTGTGGAAATTTGATGATTTTATCATTGAATTTGCAACAAAAAGATTTTTTCAAAAAAAATTGTAACTGCAAAAATTTCCCACCAAAAGAAAAAGTTGTTTTGTGCTGGCAACCAAAGTTGGGGTTGTTGCTCTTGAAGCTTTCTACAATAATAAGCCAAAAATTTCCATGTTAAAAATGGAAAAAATATCACACCATATCCACACATAGTGTTTGTCAATAACATGAAATCCCAAGTGAAATTTGATGTGGTGAACAAAGTTAAAAGGAATGTTAGCTCCAACATTACATTAAAATTAAATTATAAATTAACATTCCACATTTCATCATTTAAGCATAAACATGAATATTAAAATGACAATTTACCCAAAAACAAAAAAACATTTATAAAGTTTTGTTCCATCAAAGTTCCCATTTTTGTGTATAAACAATTGTGCTTCCCCCACCCTTTTCCTATGCTTCCTTGTGTTTCCCTATGCTTCTTTGTGCTTCCCCATGTTTCCTTAGGCTTCCCCCATGCTCCTTCATCTATTAACAAATTCTCCCATCATTTCTTATATTGACATTGTTTTGTACATCAATCTCTTGTAGCTATAAATTTATTTTTCATGCTTGTTTAGCAAAAATATTTTCATTCAAAAACAACATCGATGAATTACAAATGGGTGGTGGACAAGGGGATGATGAGCAACAAATTACAAATGTTATGAAACGAAAAAATAAAAATACATGCAAGTTAATTTTAGGTAAATTGCAAAAGTGGAATAAAAGTTATAAAATCAAAAGAAAAAAAAAGACATGGAAATGAGTTGTTGAAAAGGTCAATTAAGCATTATAGACATGTGAAAGCACAAACACAAGTGTAAAAATTAACAATTAAGTTGCAAACTTGTTAGAGGAAAAAGAAAGACACATTTGGAAGGGCTCAAAATATGATAGAGCAAAGAAAAAAAAAGGCAAGAATGAACAAAATATGAAAATATGAGGAAAATAAAAAAAGGAGGAAATGATATGAAAAGAATGAAAAAAATAGTTGATGATGAGTAAAAGAAAAAATGTAAAACATACTTACCATGATTTTTGTGCCAACAACGAAGATGAAATTTATTTTTAATAGCGTGTCAAATGTATCATAACAATGGGTGTGGACTTGTTGCCAACATTTCATGTGTTAATATCAAATTAAACATCAAATATTGATTAGGGATACAAAATAACATATCATAAATTATAGTACTTTTATCATTTCATAAGTAATTTGAGTTTCGTACTATTATGCGCTATTAGTGCTGATCAACTATTTTTTTTCTTATTTATATGTTTTCATTTATAATTTGTCACTAGTTATGTCAATGTCAAATTTAATTTAAATTAATATGTACATTTTATGGATATGAAAAGACACATGTTAAGTTGTTTTTTCATATCCATGTTAGTGGATAGGGGAAAAAATGAGGTAATTATAAAATGGAGATAGTTGTTAGGAAAGGTGGGAAATAGTTATTAAGAAAGAAATGAAATAGTTAGGCATGAAAATGAACTAGTTATTTTTGACATTGTCTTTGGAATAGTCCATTGGCAACCATACAATGGATTCCAAAAAATCCCCCAGTTTTGATTATTGGTCATTGGAATTAAAAAATTTAATAATTTGTTTTTCAAAATTAGTTGCCCACAATGTTAGAAGTTTTAGAAATTTTTAAAAGATTATTATTTTAATTCTTTTGGAGGATTGATGATAGTTATGATTAATTGTGGTGATAATAATTAGTTTCAAGAAGTTTAGTGAATAAATGTTTCAACTAGAATAAAACATTTAACTATGTTTCATAATTTGTGTTAAGTAGTTGTATTGAAAATTATCATTATATAACCATGTGAACATTTTTTCCCATCATTATTATAACTATAATTTAATTAAAAAGATTTTAAAAATATCATTGGAGTGAAAAGAAATCAACAAAAATATGCTAGAATGGCAAATGTATTATGGTAATATAATTACAAAAATTAGCTAAGAATTTAAGTGTTGTATACCTTTCCTATAGAAGCTTTGGTTGCATGATTTGTTAATAGGAACATCAATAGTGTAAAAGATGGTTCAAGAAGAAGATGCAAAACAACACAATAAATGAATTATTAATTTTCAATAATTGATGTTGTTACTTTTAATATACTACACATACTTTGTTTTTCAATATTTGAATTGGTGAAACATTTTTCAAGTGTTAATACTAATATTAGTGCATTAATTTAATGCTTGCATCACAAACTTAACACCCCACAATTTAATAATGAACATTGCGTGAAAGATGTTAATTTGTAAGTTCTTACATTTGCGCACAAATTATCGTGTGTTGAAACATGTTTAACAAATGGATAAATGTGTTGATGAATGAAATATGAACTTATGAATGAACAAATTTCATATGATTTCCGTTATTAAATTGTTGAATGTTAAGTTTGTGATTTGTTGCTATATGCATCCTTATGATTTTTTTTGTTTGGCTTTTCATTTAGATCATTATATAAATGTATAAAATTAATTTTGTCAATGTTGATTTTGATGGTTGTATCAAAAACAAACTCAAATAAAGAAAATGCTTATTTATTCTTGTTAAACCATGATCGATTTGTATGGAAAAGGTCTTTGGTGTGCATATTGGAACCTTGGTTGATAATTAGAAATTATAAATTTCACAAATGCACACATAACCCAATGGCCATCAAGTGGATTAGAACCCATTTGAAAAATGAAAAAATGAAAAAATGAAAAAAAATTTAAATGTAAAACATTGAAATGAAATTGCAAATCAAAATAAATAAAATTCAAATACACATTTTGTCAAGTGTTTATGTCATTTGAATTGAAAATTAGAAAAATTGAATTTGCAAATTGCAAATTCTAAGAATCAAATTGTTAACATACTTTTAAAGCATCCATCATTGTCCAACAATTAAATATGCAACTATATTAATGTTGTTTCAAAACAAGAATTCAATTGGACAACATCTTTTTCTCCCTTTAGCATAACAATGTAAATCATGAGACCTATGTTGCAAAATATAAACAATTGACAAGCAAATTAATATGTGAATGATCAAATATGAGAAATAAGTGCACATTTTTTTGCTCAAAATCTAAATTCAAGTTTGAATTTTGAACAAGAATTTTGGCTATGATTTGATGTCTAACTTCCTCGTGAATCCATGAACTCATGGGTGACAATCAAATGTTCAAATATGAGATCAAAACATGCATACCTACTAAAAATTAAGGTTTTAAATAAAGTTACAATAAACATTATACAATAAAATTTGACTTTTGAACTTGTCCAATTTGATTAGCTTGTTCATTTGATTTTTTAAATGGTCTTTTTGATTAAAGTCAAGGATTTTGAAATGACATGATTTTTTTGAAATATAATAAATTTTCTGACCTTGGTCAAATGTGACATTGATCAAAAAACACAAAAAATAGACACACGTAACTAAAATAAGTAAAAGATGTACACCTTTAGTGAATTGGGATAATAGAGGTCACCTTGAACATAATTAATCCTTTTTGACATATTTGTAAAACTCATAAACTAAGATAATGTTGAGATTTTGTGTTGTACATTTGTATGCCTATGTTTTTAGTATATTAATTTAACATCAATATAACTTTGAAAGTAATCCAATAAAAATAAAATATTGTTTGACATGTTTTAAAGCTTGTAATCATTGTGTTTTGTGCTTCAAAAACATAACAAAATACTAAGAAAAATTGTTTAAATGATATCAAAACATTGTTTAAGCACAATGAAACAATGTCACAACATGATTGAGGAAGCATTGGTGGCTCCTACTATCTTGTTTTTATTTTCCAATAAAATGGGACAATTAAAACATTATATGTTTGTTTTGATGGTCATGAAAATACATGAAATGGACACATTAGATACATAGGTTGAATAGCTAGGCTAGATAGATAATTAAGCAATGTAATTTAGGTAAGTTACATAGCTATGCTAAGTAAGTGGGCTATGTAATTAGGTTAAGTAGGTAGGTATTAGGGTAGGTAAGTAGGTTATATAAGTTTTATAGTTAAGTAGATAAGCTAAGGAGGTCATATAACAAGCCAATTATTTATAGGTAGGTTAAATAGGTAGGTAGCTTAAGTAAATATATAAAGTTAGGTAATTAGGCAAATAATTAAATGAATAGGCTAGGTAGGCTAATATAAAGCTAGATAGTTAGATAAGTAAGCTAAATAATGAAGTAGGTAGGGTAAGTAAATTATGCTATTTAAATAAGTTAAAAAATGTTCATAAAAATACAATTACATAATATATTACAAATTAAAAAAATGTGGTGCAATGGTTATGGACATAGTCTTTCAATGCAAAAGTGAAAGGTTTTAAACTTAACCTAGGTTGTTAAGGGTGCTTAGGTTGAGTTAGTTTAGCTTAAGCACCTTGGGGCTTATAGGCTTAAAGACAAATGATTGGAATGTCATAAAAACCAATGGCTGGAACCATCACACGAAAGACAAAAGGGAAAGCCGAAGAAAGGCCAACAAATGCGCATGAATATGGTACTACCCAAGAGAATATTGGCTCACCCTAATGGGTCCATTCCATAGAGTGTAAAGTTTCAACAAAAGTTTTTATGTTGACAAAAATCCAACCAAAGTTTTTTTTATTTACAAAAACTCGCTAGACAACAAAATTCAAAAATTGAAGTGATGTTTGAACTTTTCGATCACGAGATGTGAGGGGAAAAAAAGAAAAAAAAGGCCCTCAATTTTTGTCTCAAATAATGACTTAAATTTGAAGATTCCATGTCAAAAATAAAACATTTGAAAAAAATTCCAAAAAATTATATTTTTCTTCACAAAATTTTGTTCTTCAAAAGAAAACTATATATTTTTTTCAAAATTTCAACATTTTTTTACAAGTAATTTAATTTAATTAGTGTCCAAGCTGCCAAGGTACTACGGTAGTTCCTGGCGAAAGAAGATTTGCAGAAAAATGTGGGACTTTTTTTGGGTACCCTCTCGCTGGAAGTCTCCCTTAAACCCTAAACCCTAAATGGGCAGTGTGCATGCCAACCAATACCTTTTAGGGTTTGGGGTGCATCAAGAACCCTGGGATCAGAGCAGGGTTTATAGTAAGTATGACGTCGTGGGGGTCATCAAGCATCGCATGAGATTTCCCGAAGAAGACAAAAAAACTGCGCCTCTCTTGAAGTTAATAAGAGATTGATCGTCTGCTGCATTTGATGGAGCTGAAGTGTATCTATGATGATGTAGAGTGCTTTCAAAATTGGGATTTGCAAACTGGGTTGCTCTTGTTTTCTCTGAGTCTTGTTGTGACTCAAAGACCCTAAACCCTAAACCTTGATCCTTTTGTTGGGAGTAGTATTGCCGAGGAGTGCAAGGCAGGTAGGTCCATTTGGAAAGAAGCTTCTTCTTCTTCTTCTTCTTCATAGAGAGGAGCAGAATGCAAAAGAGTTGATAAATCTCAGCTTTTACAACTTTGCTCCGCTGCTAGATTGTTTGTTCCTTTAGAAAGGTTTGGCAAGTAATGGGGACTAGAGAGGGGGAGGAAGCTTTCTTCAAGCCTGACGAAGAAGGGCTCAAGCAAGATGGAGGCGTGGAATCAGACAAGGATCTCCAGCCGAATGATGATTTGGCATCAGAGAGAGTATCATCACCACCACCTGAGGAAGTGCAACTAGAAGAAGTGGTGGTGGTGGTGGTGGCAGAGGCTACTGTGCAGCCAGACATTTTGTTGCCCACAGTTGATGATGCCGCCAGTGTGAATCGAGGAGATGAAGACGCTCTGCAAGAAACAAAGGTATCATTTCATTTCGTTTGAAACTCTTTTCTATGTACCCAATTTCGGAAGATATTATCCAGATCTTTGAAAGGGCAGAGAAATAGCTCTAATCCTTGAATTTTGGTTTTAAGCAAATCGGAGAACTGGAAAAAGGGTTGTTGTCGCATTTTGTGAAATGTCCATTGTCCTGTTGCAATCTCTTGCTGATAAGAGAAGTCAGATGGATTTCAGAAACTAGGGTTTTCAATACTATTGAAGGGTGATATTGATAACTTACTACTGTGAGATGGTTGGTTTTTGTGTGGAAACTCTTGGCAGCCAGAAAAAGATGAGGAGGAAGAAGAGGAATGTGGGTTTTGTTTGTTCATGAAGGCTGGTCCATGTGGAAATCAGTTTTCAGCGTGGGAGAAATGTGTTGAAGGAGCAGAAGCATCAGGCATTAACATTGTGGAAAAATGTGTGTCAGTGACACATCTTTTGAAGGATTGCATGGAAATGCATCCCGAATATTATGGGCCTGTACTGCAGGCGGAGAAAGCCATGGAAGAGCAAGCAGCTAGGGATGAGAAAGCTATGGAAGAGCAAGCAGCTGCAGAGGGTGTCAACAAAGAAGAAGTGGGGTTAAGGGGCACCTCTGAAGCTCAGGAAACATCACTTCCAGTGTAGGCAACAATCAGTGAGTGAATTTTGCATCTCATCATGTCTAGAGCAAGGAATTGCAAGGAAAACAATTGATGGATTCTCTCAACAACAAACGAATATGTTATTGCTAACCTCCAAAATGCACACAATTGAAATTAAAAAAAAAACTCTGTTTATTAGGGTTTGGCTTTCAGAAAAACCAAACATAGCTCAAATAAAAACTGTGATTGTACACAGAAAGAGAGAGAGACACCATAATTTCACCAAGAGGTCATCCAGACAGATAGAAAGAGGATAATATTTCAGAAGGCAAATGGAGAAGTGCTGCTGGTCAGACATATCACACCCCAGAGCTCACAGATTTGTGCCTGCTCCCTTCCCCAAAAACAGGGGCGAGTTTTTGACAGGTAAATAGTAATTGCCCACATAGTGCATGGCTATAAGGGAGCCCAATAAAACTTAATAGAGTAGTAAAATTTTAGATGATTGTGGCTACCATTCGCACTCCTCTTGGGTTTTCCTTTTTGAGTAATTAATTTCCTTGCAACTTAGGATTTTGCAATGGCTGTCAAGACATTGAGTGTTATCATCGCTATATTTTTGAGTCTTTTCTGTGTGTTTTAAGGATTCATTGGGTCTTTTTCCTTTCTTTGTTTGTGAACTTGTCCACTGCTATGTTTTGTTGGATCTGAAATCTCCATAATCTATTTTTATGAGGCCGTCTCCCAATTCTATTCAGGTTGACTTCAGTTTTGTGCATTGCAAGGGGTCATGTCAAAATAGAAGTTCAGTCTGAGAACAATATTCTCAAGAGCGCTAGCTAATATCATGACTGAGTCTTCCCATTGCTTCTGGAAATTGAACAAATACTTGGGATACCAAATGTTTGCCCAATAACTTGGGTGAATTATTATCTACTTCTAAATATATCCAGTGTTTTTTTGAATGGGAACTTTTGTTATGTCATGAAATTTTATTTTGAGGAACAGCCTGGAAAAACATGCTGCTTTTCCAGTGTGATCTGTGTGTTTTTAGCAATAATTCACCACTTTTGCAAAATCAAGAAATTTGGAAAAAACCACACTGACAAGCATCCTTTGTCGCTAGCTAATGAAATCAGCTGATTGGGGTTGGTTACATGGTGCCAGTCATGTTCTTGCCATTCCCAATAGCATAGTGAAAAACTGTTTTGTTATTAATTTATCCTTCATTCATAAATAGAAAATACTCTTTGATGTTGTTTGATGAATTTTATGGAGGTAATACATGATTGTTCATAGGTTACACAATTTGCCCAGCCCTTAAAACTGAAGTTTGGCAATAACCAAAAAATTGGACAACCCATGAAATTCATAACCTATTTCTCAAACAAGGAAAGCATAAAGAATAGTTTATAATGAACAAAAAGGGAAAAACAAAAGTAGCAGTAGTTACTCATCATGGCTTTCTACCTCATCTGGCTTTCAAATCAAATACCAAATGTCAGTATAACACTTCGGGGTGGGTAATTCACAGGTAGACAAAAACCAATGCCAACCGAATTCAGGATAAATAACTTGTATATATATATATATAATGGGCATCATCCATTCGAACAAACTGATGGTAATCTTAGTGAATGCTGCCATGATAAGAGCCGCAGTGGAGTGTGTATAGTAACAATGATCAAACTTCAATCATTCCCAACAAAATTGTTTATTAATCCTATTTCCGACATTCTTTTTGTCAGCAAAAGCACACATTTTGTTTCTTTTTCTCCTTTTGTCCTTATTTCTTTGTCTGTCTACTATTGAAAGATTTAAGGTGGACATCACCACAAGAACACACAGTGGGTTATAATCTCTATGCGGAATAAACCATAAAATTGCTCTTGGAGGTGGCACAAGGTGACCTGATGTTTAGGATTTCTTCACTCCAAAACAAAAAGCCTAGAGAGTTAATGGACACCTTGACATTGGACGTGGGTA
>Ga0209611_10003068_pt1 | contig 29249 bp, 19 predicted proteins | sample S1TSphgellanicum_3_FD_187693 | JGI IMG/M metagenome (GOLD analysis project Ga0209611, IMG submission 187693) | Host-associated microbial communities from peat moss isolated from Minnesota, USA - S1T2_Fc - Sphagnum magellanicum MG (SPAdes) (version 2) | ecosystem: Host-associated > Plants > Peat...
ATACAGAACGGTATCTACCTCAATCACATCTGTCTTAATTGCTGATTCCTCAGGCACAAAATCCATACGCCTCTCACGCTCTTCCTCCTGCAATTTCAGAGAAATCCCACGTACTGGACCTCTCTGTATACGCTTCATCAAATGCTGAAAACCCCCCACAACTCCCAGATATGAGAAAGTGTGCCAATGAGATCCGCTACTACAAGATGGTTACAAAAACCAGGGGAAAAGCCTGCAGCAACTGAAGGTCCACACACAGGGCTGAATGGCCTCCATTAACATAGACACACTGTGGGCCTTCTTTGACTTGAAGCACAGTTCATTTCTACTGTGAACTACCAGATCTTCACTACACGAAAAACATGCAATGAGCATAAACCCTCTTAAAATTATATCACTGAAAATTTGCTCACAAGGCTGTTTCCCCAATGATACAGGTGATCAAGCTTCATAAATATACAAAACTTACAGTGGCAAATCCTGCAATTTTGTTGCGCAGGCGCTTTGATGGAATGATTGCCACTTCTTCAGCAATTTTCTTGTTCGTCTGAAAGTCAAGAGTCATCCGAGAGTAGTATCTCTCAATGATAACTCTTGAAGCCTTTTTCACCGTCTTGGTTCTCACACGCCCCTATATACAACATCATATTAACATCACATCGACATTGCAGACCCTTAAAACATGCATTCACATCATCTGTAACCTTAAAAGCAAAACCCGCAAGCACTTTTGCGGAAACTTCCTAATGTCAGGAGTCTGATGCTTGATACCCTAGCGCCAGTACAAAATCTATGGCTGCCAGTTCTTCTCCAGCAGTATAATGCACACATTCCTCATAGGGAGCAAACAAAGAGACCCCCCTGGACTCAAACCAAGACGATTGGAAGCAGCAATAATATCAAATCCTTTACGGGAAGAGTTCATGAAAGAAAATCGACACAAATTTAAGGGCCACAGGATACATACCATTGGTACAGAGAAAGGTGAAGAGCGGAGGAAGTCGAGGACGCAGAGAGAGGAAGCCGCGCACGCAGGAAACAGCGATGGCCGACGACGCCAACGACGAGGGCGCGAGCGAATGGATTCACAAGAGAGGCAGAATTGCGGCCCAAACTTTTGACCTAAGTGCAGCTTACTAATTCTTTTACTAGTACATTTACTGATGCAGACCAAAACCCATTTCACACGATCTGGTCTTATATCTAATATATTATCGCTGACGTGGCGACCTATGTTTCCAACAGCGTTCACAGAGTTCACATGGGCGCTGTAGGTAGCTGACCTGGCACAATGTAGCCACTCAACTGAGCCCTGTAAAACTCTGCTATGTATTTCCTGTTCACACAGCATCCATCCTGTCCCATCCTTGATCAAATGTAGGGTCAGGGTCGTGATTCGAGATCCCGAGAATAAAAGGACCTGATTTGAAGGGTTGAGAATTTTGGGACGTGGTTTTGGGACCTAGATTCTTCCATTCTTTCTTTCTTAGGGTGCTGCTGCTTAGCCGGAGACGATGCTTTCCCAGTTTTCTGTGAGCAGCAGCAGCAGCATCGCCGTCTTCACCAGCGTCTCGCGCTATCGCTTGAGCGTCTCTCGTTTGATAGCTTACTTACTTTCAAGGTAAGCATCACACACGTCTCTAATCCCTCTTCCCGGAGAAACAAGTTTGACTTCTTCCTGTGAAGATTCGGATGTTTTCTGCGGATTTTCAGGTTCTAGTATGCACTACGGCAATAATTTTTGTTTTGTGCGGATTCAAGCCGCTGGTCGGAGTTATCCTATATTCTTTAAGCCGTTTCCGCCATGATCATACTATTTTTCTTTCTTCTGGCGAGAGTTTTCAAGGGCTCTTTGTAATAGGATATTTACGAAGATCTAGTTCTGGTTTGTTGTGAATCATGTCTTCCTGCAAAAGCAAAGGGTTTGTTTTTCCACAAGGCTCTAGTGAGGAGTATTTATAGATTATATGATCTATTTTTCGAGTCTAGTAAACATGGCGGATTTCCTGAAAGATGGCTATGGAGTTTTGTTCTAATAGGTACTGATTTCGGGGTTGTGCTAAGGGAGCAGATCAGATCATGGGGAAGGTGCCAGTCAGGCTGAGAGTGGTGACATATTCCTTGTCACCGAATCACCAGTACATAATGAGGGGTCTGTTTAAGGACTGGGGTTACAAGCTGAGCAAGAAATTCCATGAGAACTGGGTATCTGCCCTTACTCTCGTCACGCCAGTTGCTGGCACCTACTGGTTTGTTACCTCACTGCCCTGTATCTTCTATGCTACTACTTCCTTGCTGTGATCTTCAGCTCGTCTTAAAACTCAAAGGCTCTTTTTCTTTTACAGAGAAACCCCAGAGGTGAGGTAGGCAACAGCCCCATCACAATTAGTCCAAGTCAAGCAAGTACAAAGGCAGAAGAAAACACCATTTCATGTTTCTTTTGCTTTCTTCAAAGCTCTTCAGATGACTGCAACCTTGATATCTATATGCTCCTGTATAAACTCCTAGTCTAACTGCCTTGCCTTGCCTCCTTGTGCCATTTTGTAGTGCTTTCTTCGTCTTCATCCATTGATTGTTTCCCAGTCTTGGATAGGTGAATCTGTTTACCATAAAAAATCCTAGACAATTTCTTGGCACACCAGGGCTGGATAAAATTGAACAGAACTAGATTCACCTGTGATCTTACTTTCAAGGATGTCATCTGAAAGATTTCAGCAAGAGTTTTTTCTCAAAATCTAATTCTTGAGGTTCTGCAATGTTTGTGCAGGTTTGCAGAGAATTATAGAGAGAAGGAAAAGCTTCACCATCGCTACTGAATGGAACAGATTACACGACAGGCATTCCCCTCATGTTATGTCTGCTTGATATTATGTCAGAATGTGTAAGAGGTAGCATAGCATAGAGAAAATGAATCCTGTGCCACTTTGTTTCGATCAGGTTTGGAATGTTCTTAAATTGATCCTGGTTGCACATTATCACCTATTTTCTTGAATCTACAGGTCCTACGACCCCTCCAATTGTAGCTCTCTTGTTTGTGCTCCTTGAGTTTCAGTTCAAGATATTCATCTGTACTTTTCACCCAATAATTTGCCAGAATTGACAGAAGGGTACCTTGATGATTATTTAAAGTACTCACCCATGCATGGTGTGTATATTCAGGGTGCAGGACCACTACCCTTTATGTAGCACTCTCTATGCCTTTGCCTTAGATGCTTGCTTCAACAGGGATGAGCCCAAATAAAATAAAGCTAACCCTCAAAAACTTGCCGTAGCTTGAATGAGGGCATTATTGACTATTTTGTTAGCTATGTCTCTTGACTAGTAGCCAACCACATGGTTGAACATTCCTGTTGTTTCCAGAAAATGGAACTGAAAGTCAGGATGCAGGTGCTTGCATAATGGTCTGCCCAAAATTTTGGATGCAATTTATTATTTACTTATCTACACCCACAGTTGGGAACTGATGAAGTAAGTGGTGAGTCATGGCAACTGATCACTGCTATTCACAGTGAAGGTGACACTCTGACACTTTGTGTGCAGCACTTACAAGGTTATGACCACACTCTTTTTTCATTTTAGGTAAGGTTTTGCTAGAGCTGAAAGAATGGTTTCTTCAAAGTTTGTTGTAGAATTTCTCTGCAATGTCATAGATGTATGTTCATTCAACATTATCTGGGTGCTTTCCAAGCTCTCTATGTACTTGTGATCCCACCGGTAACTAGAGATTTTTGCAGGATTTCATTCCTGTCTGTTGCTTGAGTGTTGTTTTACAGTTGTTTGTAGGACCTGTTCTTTGTGTTTCTTTCCATGCTGGTGCTTTCAAGCTTCTCACAGCCTAGTTTGGCTTCTCAATGCTAAGGATTCTTCCATTAGTCTTGTAATGTGCTTAACGCCCTGTTTGGGATTCTCAACTCTGTGTTGGATTCATAGACAAGTGGAATTGGTGAGGTGAGTGGAATCTATCAGTTTTCTGCATGTTCCAAGAGGGCAAGGGGAATCAAAAGGTACTGTTCCAATTGTTCATAATGATGTGCCCAGCAGATGGTCCAAAAATTTCCTGTTATGTTACTCCATGTGTTCCATATGTTATAAACCCTCATTCTCTGACGAGGGGGTCTACATTTTTTTAAACATGATGTCTTTTAAGTTTTCTATGTTGCATAGATAGTTCAAATGGGATGAGCATTCACCCAATCCTAAAGCCTGAAAATTGCTCAGACTTCCCTCAATGCATCTATTGATCTAAGGCACCTTGGAACATGCCATTTGCACAGCAGTTCAAACCAATGTATTTGGGCAGGTTTCTAGGTCCTTGTACATGGGCAGAATCAGTAGTGATCATTGATTCTTAATTATGACACTTCGGTATCTAAATCTTTCCTACCTAGCCATTGGCTACTTTACTGCTATTTCCACTCACCTATAGACCTCGGGACTGCACCTTCAAGAGCACATTCTGCCTCCCGATTGTCCAAAGGGCTTGGCTGATGGACCTTGCACTAGTGACTCAAAAGGAGGCAGAATGTACCTGAAGGGTGTTGCCAATTTGTCCAAAGGGCTTGGTCAATGGACCTTGCCCTAGTGACCCAAAACAAGCAGAATGCACCTAAGGGGTGTATTCCCTAGTGCATAATGGACAGGGTGCTTGCTGGCCAATTTGTAAATCTGTGGATCCAAATGAGCCAATGTGTAGGTAGTGGTGTTTTTCAAGTCTCCACTTTCTTCACATGATCACTATGACTCAACTACACTACACTAGTTTGGAATTTTATGCCCAGCTTTTGTAACTTCTCATTTTTCAACACATGTGGCTGACCTGACTTCGAGAACCTGCCAAAAAAAACAAAGCATAATTCATAAAACTAATTTTGTGACATTGTGATTTCAAAGAAACATAAAGGGTTCAAAGAAAAATGAAACTGAAAAATCGAATGCCACAGCAGCTCATGACAAAAATATAACCTAAGTTGTGGTAGTCACCACATGCACACCAAGAATGTGACAAGGCTTAATACAATCTACACATGGGACAATCATGCATTCAAACAAAAACTAACACTAGTTTGCCTCTGGGGTTCAGGGTTTGGTATTTACCTGGAGGGCACGGATTGATGAGGGTAGAGCTTCTGGATGAGTTCCACAAGCTCAAACTCACTCACTACTCTTTCATAGCAAATATAACGACCTGATGCTTTGGGTATCTCAAGGGCAGAAATGTGAGCTTGTGCCAAATTGTCAACATGCATGATTGCAAACAAACCACTTTGTGGCAACTCTTTCACCCCTGTTTTGAAACATACAGCAGAAACTGGGAGTAATGAGTTGAATTCTCAAGATCATCCTTTCTCAAGATTGTATGCAAAGGATGATGCCTCATTTGGATCTGGATTCACAGCTAATTTCTTTCTGCCTTTCTCCTTTCGAGGCTAAAACAACAATACTCTGGAATGTGCTTGTAAACCCCAAAAAAATTCAGAAAAAAGATGTAACAATGAAGCCTGCAATATTTATCACACCAAATTCAATTGATATTGAGGAAGTTCTAATGAGTGCTCCAAATGCAGAGAAATCATTAGCTTATGAATTCAGCAACTACATACTAATGCTCCAAAAGAGGAGCACTGGATCTTGTGAAATTAAGCAATTACATGGTATTCTATTCCAAAAGAGGAGCATTTCATCTTGTGAAACTCAGCAATTACATAGAATTCCAAAAGGAGGAGCATTGAATCTCTACACTTCCTGCCAACTCCAATGGTGCTGAAATGTCAGAAGAAAGAGAAATCACACTCCCCAGCCTCACAAGAAAAAAAAAAGGAAAACCCAAGCAATTCGGATCTCTAGAAGTATAAGGATAGACAGCACTACAGGAGTGCATGTCCTGAGGTAGGTAACAAAGGGGTACCTTTCAGGTATGTCATGATAGATGCTGTGGAGGAGCTGGTCATGAGTTTGGGACCCAGTACAATGGCAGGGTTGATGACCACCATGTCCAGCTCTTTGTCTCTTGCTAAGGCCCAAGCCGCTTTCTCAGTCATGGTCTTCGCCACAGGACCCCATAGCTGCAGTGAAGACAGTACAACCACACACGATTTGCAGCACAATCAAGTTTGAAAGAATTCACAATCTCTCCCCTCACAAAGCTCTTCTTCCTGACACCGAACTTCCAAAGATTCAATAGGCAGGACTAGTTCGAGCACTGGCAGTTCTAATTGAACCGGAAGTGCAGGAGATGGTGGAGAAGAGAGAGAGAGACACACACACACACACACTTGGGAAGATGGAAGCTGCTGCAGTGGAGAGCAAGCGCACCTTTTTTGCGCGACAGAAGTCCAAATTGCTCCAACACTTCTCGTCTATACAACTATTATAAGCCCCTTCAATGCCGGCATTCCTTTGCTGATCCCACACCATGGCTGACAGTGATGAGGTGAGTACCAAGCGCTTGACTGCAGCGTTGGAACAAGCTTCCACCACGTTCAGCGCTCCTCTCACTTCCAGGTCTATCATCTCGGGCTGCAATTACAAATTCACACACGCGAGCGACAAATTACACATGAGCAGCTGTCAGACCCTGCAGCACTCGATCTGCAGTAGAAATTCAATTCTGAAAACAACTCAAGGCTCCAAACCTTCGAGATGTTTTGCATAAGGAGAGGTCGTGAAAGAGATCAGGTGTTTTACAGGGTAGTTGGAAACAAGGTCGCTAGGTGAGGTAGTATGGAAGACGCCGAAGCAGCCCATGAAAGCTTCAACCAAGCTTCCGTAGTCCATCGGATCAGCCCTTGTCAACTCCAATCGTTCTTCGGCTCCTGGCAGTGCCATTAGTTCTGCAGCTTCATCTGCAGGCATTCACCTCCCACCCATGAATATCCCTTTGGTTCATGGCGTCCTGCTTTCGCAGAGATCAGGAAACCAAGAGCTAGGAAGGCTGCTAGCGATAGCTAGCTGCAAGGACCTGCAATGGTGGTACTGATCAGGATTGCCACCTGCGTTTATGGGGACGGTAGACCGCACATTGTAGCCTTTGTCAAGGAGGGAGCGCACAAGCCATGAGCTCAAAAGATCCCAACTCCCCGTCACACACACATATTGTTGCTTCCCATCCCCAGCTGCTAGTACACTCTTCTCATCCTCCCACACGATTCCCATTGCTGCAAGTCGCCACACGACCAAGAAATTCTCGACTTCGGGTAATTATGTAAGAGCGAAATCCAGAATCAGATGCAGCACCGGCTCGACAGACTGGATCTAGCTGATCAATCCTCTGTCATGAAGAAACCTCTTCTAACACGAGCTGTGAAAGAACACTGCAGATCGACTCAGGAGCAGGTGCTTATAGCTGCAGGATTATATATAATAACAATCATCTCCAAATTCTTTAGGCTCGAAGTACAAGCGGACGTCCAACTGCTGCAGCTCTAGCACTTATAAGTATCATCAAGTAAACTTAAGTCGGGCTAAGTCTATTCTAAGATCTATATATACTTCTGAAACCGATGGTGCATGATAATGTAGCTGAATCTTAGAACGAGGACTAGTCGCCAAATCCTTCAAACTTGGACTTATGAGGTGCAGGTGTCGAAGCAGAAGAAGAAGAAGAAGAAGCAGAAGCAGAAGCAGATCATCATCACAGACCCATCACTTGGTCAGCAAACACCACAACATTAACAAAAGGCTGAGCTCTTGAACGGCTAGAGTCCAACAGAAGCTCAGTGGAGGTCGGGGAATATACGGACTCCTGCGAAGACCTTGACGACGAGGACGAAGACGACGAGGTCAAGTGGAGAGAGAGAGAGAGAGAGAGAGAGAGAAGCGCGCAAGAAATTTCTTGGGAGGGTTGGGATAGCCTTTTATAAACTGTCTAAATGTAGCCAAAAAGAGAAATTAAATTTTAAATTTTTTTTTAAAATGAAGTGATTTTGGAGGGGTTCCTCCATCGCCAGAAGTGAAAAAAAGAAAGAAAAAAGAGTGAAAATCGGCAGATTTCTTTTCCTTTTCTTTTTGGCAGTGTGTGTACTAGCCATGAATATAGAAGGTTGATTAAAGAATTGTACTACTAATCTGGTTTATAGCCAGATTTGGCTAAATCTTCCTAAGGACGATTGCCATTTTTTAATATAATAAATCTTCCTATTGACGATCCCCACTTAGGAGGCTACATAAAAAAGAAATTCCTTTCAAAAAGAAACCCTGGTTGGGTTATGGTCTGTAACTGACTTACAGGTTCAATCAAGGCGGCTTTGATTAGAACGCGTTGTGGTGTTGCAAGTCAACTAGGGTTCAGCTGTGAAAAGAACGAAGGTAGGTAGGAAGGTAGGTACTTGGATTGATTGGTAGTCAGTCAGCTTAGGTTTGAAAAGGTAGTAGGTAGGTAGGTAGGTAGGTCAGTCTGTTAATAGGCAGGTATGTAAACTGATTTTGAATGGTGTGGTGTGAAGGAAGAAGCAGGGTTTCTTTTAAGGATTTTGCAATGTAGCCAAAGTGGCAATCATTCATAAGCTATAATTTTAGCCAAATTTGGCTACATACAGAATTTTCCCATATTCTTGGTTACCTACTAGTAGGGAACTTATCATAAAAATCTTCAAAATCTGGCGAATTTGGGTCATGTTTTTTTCCATGAGATTTGGCGAAAATTGTGCGCCAGTCAAAGAAACACTGGGAGGGAAGAAGGGAAGGGAAGTGGGTGGTGTTTATTGGAGGCAATATTTTTGGGTTTTTGGGTGGTTGTCATCTCTGCACTTTGGTCAAGCCAGTTGGGTTTTGGAATGGGACAAAATGCAAAATACGCAAGTTTTTAGAATATGAATGTGGTTGGTTGGTTGGTGGTGTAACTTGGTGCAGGATAAGAAGATGGTGCACTGAAGCTAATGGCAGCATCACCACTCACACCCTCTATTTGGTACATACAAATGTAGGCACTTGGTAGGCACCTGCCATCAAAACCTGACATTCATTTCATGCTTTGACCCAGGGGTTTTCTTTTTTTTTTTTTTAAAGAATTTTGTGGTGTAGCCAATGTGACGATCATCCAGAAAATAGTTTAGCCAAATTTTTGAAAAAGAATTTTGTGGTGTAGCCAATGTGACGATCATCCAAAAAATAATTTAGCCAAATTTTTAAAAAGAATTTTGTGGTGTAGCCAACGTGATGATCATCCAGAAAATAATCTAGCCAAATTTTTAAAAAGAATTTTGTGGTATAGCCAATGTGACCATCATCCAGAAAATAATTTAGCCAAATTTTTAAAAGAATTTTGTGGAGTAGCCAATGTGACGATTATCCAGAGAATAATTTAGCCAAATTTTTAAAAAGAATTTTGTGGTGCAGCCAATGTGACGATCATCCAGAAAATAATTTAGCCAAATTTTTAAAAAGAATTTTTTGGTGTAGCCAATTTGACAATCATCCAGAAAATAATTTAGCCAAATTTTTAAAAAGAATTTTGTGGTGTAGCCAATTTGACAATCATCCAGAAAATAATTTAGCCAAATTTGGTTGCATATTAGATACGAAATTTAGAAAAAAAAAAGAACAGAATCCTTCTATATTCTTGGCTACCTTCTGGAACTTATCATTCAAATCTGATGATTTGGAATTGTTTTTCCTTTGAAATCTGGCGAATTTGGGTCATTTATTCCATGAAAAATCATAAATGTATGGATCAAAATCATTTTTTTCAGGTTGAAAAATTTGCCCAAAATTCACCAGTAAAAAAGAATCACTGCTGTGAGCTATTTGAAGGGGTCTATGAGTACTATTTATCACATCCAACATACAATGGTAGTTGAACTTTGTGGATCCTTGATCTAGGAGACTACCATAGTACCTTGGCGGCTTTGACACAAATTAAATATATATTTTAAAATGCTGAAATTATTTGTAATTTTTTTTCCAAAGACTTAAGTTTTTTTTTGAAGAAAAAGGAAGAATATTCTTTTGAAATATTTTGGAATGTTTTTTTTTCAAAATGAAATCTTCAAAATAAATTAATTATTGTGCAAACTTGTTTTGAAACCACCCTTGTATTATGGTACTTTGTGTGCTTTGGAAGCAACTATATCAATCTAATGGACTATTAGGATTAGCTGACAAGGGCTCTTAACATAGGAAAAATAAACCATTGGTCTCAGTAATTTTACATCACAAAAAGACATTTGGATGACATTCATTAATACAAAAGTGGGTGTAGTTTACTAACCTAAATGATTATGGAAGCTTATAAATGAAATAGTTTTACATTATCTCAATGATTTCACCTTGATTAAAATTATTTTATTACAAGGACATTATGTAATCATCATGTTCCACCACTAATTAAGTAGTTAACATAATTCATTATTATAATTTAGTATGGTAAATAGGTTTATTTTTATGTTGTTGTTTTAAATATCCTAGATTATTTTAGAATATATTTTATGTTATTTTATGTTATTTTACATTAAATTAATATATGTTATTTCAAGTTATACCTTCAAAGATTATTCAAGGTCATTCTATTCTATATTATTATAGATTATTTTATCCTAAATTATAATAATTTAATATAATATTTAAATATATATAATATAATATAATTGTTAAGGGTGAAAAATCATTATATATTCGTTAAACACTATGAATGTTAGAAGATAGTAGTACCATCACTAAATGGTAATTATTGTCAAATGGCAAAACAATCACTTGAAAATTATAGAATGAAAATAGATTATAAAAATATTACTATTAATAATGAATTACCTTCATGGGGCAAAATAATCAAAAGTTAATTTTGGGAGGAATTCAAATAAAATAATAATAGTTATTATAAATAATATTTTATCTTATTTCAATTAGAAGGGCATTCTATTAATTACTTAATTACTAATGGTAAATATTTTATTTACCATCTTTTATTTATTAGGGGGTGAACCCATCTAAGTTAATTAATTCAAGTGGATAAGGGATGCATGGATTTCCCTTAACTAGGATATGTGAAAAGGATTAGAATAAGAAGATTTAAGAAGATAATGAAATCTAGGAGGATAAGGACTCAACTTTTGTGTGATGAACATCTTTCTTAGGTTCTTTATTTATTTCTTGGAAGGAATGAAAGATTTAATTAGATGATTAGTTTCATGAATCATTACATTACAAGAAAAGTTGCCTTTTATGACTTGATTTATGAATAGATTGTTGATCATGGAAGACATCTATGATTACATGACTATGTCGTCAAATAAGACACGTTGTTTAGGACAATGAGTCGTTAATGTGACTTAATCGCAAAACAACGTATAACTATGACTTTTGCGATTAAAGTCATGGAGGTCATCAATGCTTGATGAAAACCATCAATTATGGTTATTGGATATAATTCATTGAACATGAAATAAATATGTTTTCCACCCATGCCATGTAGACACATGGTACAAAAGCTAAAAACCCAGCTTATATGTTAGGTATGTAGGCCTTAGCTTACCTAGGAATGTAAGCTAACTTAGTTAGCAAGCTAAACTAATTAGGATAATTCATTAAGTTGCAGGTGTGAGGAATTGAACCCCTCACCTCCACATCAAGGGAATAAGTTCTTAACCCCACTTAACCATTGCACCACATGATTTTTACATGACAAATTTTCACTATATTGTTATAAACTTTTTTTTTAACCTACTTTATAAGTTAGGTACCTAGGTATTTACCTAACAACTTAGATACTACCTAGTAACTTAGTAGGTACCTAGTTTGGTAGGTAATAGGTAAGTAGTCCCTAGAGGTAGTAATAAGTAGGTAGTAGGTAGGTACACACACACGTACATACATATTATTTGGTAGGTAGGTAAGTACATATATACTACATAATAAGTGGGTAGATAATAGGTAATACTAGCCTATAAGCATTAGCTACTTGATAGGTTGTTAGTAAATAGTTAGAAGGTAGTGAACATCTAGTTAAACTATCAACATAGCTACTAGGTAGGTTATTAATGTATGTAAACTAATCATGTAATCGCAATGTAATCACAGAATAATCCTAATCTAATCATGTAGTCATAATGCAATTACAATGTAGTCACAAATTTGAGTAAAAATATATCACTAAGGACATATGACTACATGATTAAATTAGGACATTAATCATAAATGTCCAAGTTATGAAAGACACGTTTTGGCATTGTGTTAACATTTGAAAAATGTTTGTGTGTGACACTCTTCTATGAGGGAAAAAAAAAAAACATGGGAGAAAATTATATTTGTCCTTATGTAATGGAAAATGGTTGAAGGTTATATGGATTCTATTGTTTTTTCTTGGTGTGTGTTCTACTTAAAGTGTGATAAAAAAAAAGGATAATAGTTCATATTAAGTTTATATAAAACTTTGTTTCTTATTTGTATTAGTGAACTTTTCTTTTATAAAGTAAAAAATATTACCTACTATTTATTTTAGTTTCTAGAATAAGAAACCTTATGAGAAATCATGTTTGTTGAAACTTGTTTATTTAATTATAATCTAATTGTATAAGATGTTTTTTAGTTATAATCTAGGTGTATAGGGCATTTTTTAATTGCATCGGACAAGTTGCAACGGGCATAGTTTTTTCATAGTGAAATACCTTTTGCCACATGATAATAACTACCATTAAAAGGTAACAACAAAAAGGTAGACATGACATTTCAGGTCTACAAGGAAAATAACATTGTTATAAATGGTAGGTAGTAACCACAAAGGGTCTATAAATGTGTAAATAATAGGCAACACCCACAAAGGGTTTAAAGGCGCTATAGACGATAGGCATCAATCACAAAAGGTTTGAAGGCGCTATAGATGGTAGGGAGCAACCACAAAGGGTTTGAATGTGCTATAGATGGTAGGGAGTAACCACAAAGGGTTTGAATGTGCTACAAACAATAAACAGTAACCACAAAAGGTTTACATGCTCTTTAAATGGTAGGCAACAATTGTAGAAGATTTACAAGTGGTTGTGAGTTTTTCCAACTCTACAAAAGATGGTAATAACTACAAACAATAGTTATAACAACATTGTAAGCAGACATAAAATAATCCCTACCTTCAAGTCTTTCCATTTTTTGTGTTATTTATTTTTTATCCAATAACCTTTTCCTTGTTGGTAAAATTAGGTTATTGGATCTCGTGGGTTTACAAGAATAACTGAAGGTAAATAATATATTAAAAAGTTCTTATGATGGAATAACTAAAAATAAAAACCAAAAATGACAAAAAATAATTTTATAATAAATTAACCAATAATTACCTATAATAGAATAATTAATAATAATCTATAATAGAATAACCAATAATAGATTACAATAGAATAACTTAAAAACACCAAGATTAACCTATGATAAATAGTTCAAAATTACCAACAATAGCCTATGATAGAATAACCAAGAGTAGCCTATGATAAAATAACTTTAACTAACCAATAATAACCTATAATAATCAAGAATAACATATGGTAAAATAGCCTTGAATAGTCAATAATAACCTATGATAGCATAGCCAAAAATAGCTTATGGTAAAATAATTTAAAATAACCTATAATAATTAACAATAACTTGGTGAAAGCACGTTAAAGAAGGCCAAAAAAGTAGTCCGCCTAAAATCCTAATTTAAAATATGATAGTTTTCTACAAAAACACAAGAAAGTAAATTGGAATTTTTTTATTTTTCATTTTGAAAACATCTATGCCTACATAAGGTTTATAGTAAATTGAGTATAAAATTTGAAATTTTTTAATATAATAAAAGTAGGTAACAAGTACTTTTGAAATTGATTGGTAAATATTTTTTTCAAACCTACTTTTACCCTACAAGCTAGATATATTTTTATTCTAATGTGGAAAACATGAAAAGCCACAAGTACATTTTTTTAAAATGTAATATTTCATCTACTTATAATCTACATAAAGGCTATAAAATAGATTGTGACATTTACTTGAATTCCCATGAATCTACTTAAATCTACTTTATACATGTTATTTTATTTAAATTTTTAACAAAGTTGAAAAAAATGTTCAATAATCAATAATATTTTAAAGTTCAATATATCAAAGCATATTTCCTAACTACATTTATGTTGCAAAGAACATTTGCGGTCTACTTTACCATGCTTTCACCCACCTACAATGAAATAACCAATAATAAGCAATAATGAAATAGTCCAAAATAATTACTGATAAAATAATTTAAAATAGCCTATGGTAAAATAATTTAAAATAATATATGGTAGAATAGCCAAGAATAGCCTAGACTAATCTAGGGTAAAAAAGAATGTGCATAATAATATATGATGATAAAAAAGATCATTCATTTAAATAGTGGTTCAATGGTTAAAAACTTGTTTTTTAAGCAAGGAAGTGAAAAGAAGTGAAAGGTTCAAACCTTCACACTTGCACCTTATGTTGGTGGGCTAGGTGTTTAAATGGGTTAGGTTTTCAACTTAGGTTAAGTAGCCTAATGAAGGTTCCTAATTAACTATTAACGAATTTATTATTGGTGAATTTATTATTAATGATTTAATTATTAATGAATTCACTTGTCCATAACAATTGGTGCATGTCTAATAAACGGTTGGCCATTTTCACCATGATAAATTGTCCAATTTCATTCAAAATATAATGAAATACATAATGAACTTCACACATATTGGTGTAGTGATTTAATAGAACCAAAAAAAGGATTAATTAAATTAGTACCTAGTTAATATGAAATATTTTAAATTAATCGTAATTAGTTTGTTAAACAAATCATCATTATTACAATTCATAGTTTTTTCGATTGGGTTTTCTAATAAAAAAATACCCAAAAAACGATAAGTATAAAAAAAACCACCCTATCAATTTAGACAAGTCGATTTGGACCTATTAATGTGATTAGGCAATCAATTTTGACCCTATCATTTTGACTAGCAAAGTGATTTATAAAATGACTAACTATTTGACTAATAGATAGTGGACCATTTGATTGGGTCAATTTTATACCTAAATTAAAATCATTTTCTACATTATTATTTATAAAATTAATGGGTAGGTAGGTAGGTAGGTAGAAAATAGGTTTAGGTAGGTCGAAAAAGGCACATAGGTAGGTAGGTGCTAGTCTAAATTAACCTACCTAACCTAACCTAAACTCATTGAATTATTTTAGTCTAACTTACTTACCCTAGCCTTTTACTTATGCACATAGGTTGTAAATATAAGGAATTGAACCCCAAACCATCACAATGATAAGTCGAGTCCTTACCAATGGACTACACAATCATAAGAATTCAACTTTTATCAAGTTTTTTATTTCACATGTTTATTCACATCATTAAACATAATGGTTAAACCTAGGTGATAACTAATTGTTAAACTTTATGATTTAAAATAATGGTTAAACATAATGGTTAAACCTAATAATTTAAAATAATGATTAAATATAATGGTTAAATTTAGTGACTCAAAGTAATGGCTAAACATAATGACTAAACCTAATTGTTAAATTTAATGATTTAATGTAATGGTTAAACCTAGTGGCTAAACTTAATGATTTAAAATAATGGCTAAACATAATGGTTAAACCTAGTGGTTAAACTTAATGATTTAAAGTAATGGCTAAACATAATGGTTAAACCTAGTGCTTAAACTTAATGATTTAAAGTAATGGCTAAACATAATGGTTAAACCTAGTGACTAAACTTAATGATTTAAAGTAATGGTTAAACATAATGGCTAAACCTAGTGGCTAAACTTAATGATTTAAAATAATGGCTAAACATAATGGCTAACCTAATGGTTAAACTTAATGATTTAAAGTAATGGCTAAACATAATGGCTAAACCTAGTGGCTAAACTTAATGATTTAAAATAATGGATAAACATAATGGCTAAACCTAGTGTTTAAACTTAATGATTTAAAGTAATGGCTAAACATAATGGCTAAACCTAGTGGCTAAACCTAATGTTAAATTTAATGACTTAAAATAATGGCTAAACATAATGGCTAAACCTAGTGGTTAAACTTAATGAATAATTATGACAACTAAACATAGTGGTTAAACATAATTGATAAATTTAATGGTTAGATTTGATGGATAAACATAGTGGCTAAATTTATTTGGTAAACCCAATGGCTAAACCTATTGGTTAAACATATTTCACAGCTAAACTTTGGTTAAACCTAATGGTTAAATCTAGTGGATAAACCTACTAAATGCCTAAATCTAATGGTTAAACATAATGGTTAAACATAGTGGTTAAACTTAAACTATAACTATTAATTAAATTTAATGGTTCACCTTAGGTTAAACCTAGTGCCAAATCTAGTGGCTAAGGATAATGGCTAAATCTAATGGTTAAACATAATGGCTAAATCTTGTGGCTCCACTTAATGACTAAAATTAGGTAGGTAAATGGGACTTGGGTGGATAGGTAAGATAAAAAAGGATGAAACACTACTTATTTTTATGGGGTAAATGAAAGATTGATTAAAATATAAAGTTAAAGGCTCAAAGTTGAAGGAAAGAAGAATCAAATTTATTGAATGTTTTAAGCATTAGCAAAGTGAAGGTAAGAAACTTGAATTTGAAAAGATTTTGTAGTGAAGGATGAAAATGGAAAGGGTAATGAAACCATTGATCCCTTGTTTCCCCTTGTTACCATAGGTGATAGTTTTTCAACACATTTGCCCTTGGATAATTGATGTAGATATTATTACCTTGAGTTAGGGTTATTGAGGTTGGTGTTTTGACAATGGCAAGATGAGGTGTTGTTGTTTGATGTATGGGAACTTAATTCAAAGGGACAAAAGGAATTTCATCAAGCTTATGAAAATTGGTTAGATGACCCTTCAAAGGAAATGGTGCATAACTTAATTGTATGTCTCCTACCTAGGTGTTTTTGTGTATGCAAGTCTAGTTTCTATTGATATGGATAGTGAAATCCCATGGCTTTTTTGCATTTAAAGAACTTGCTTTTCCTTAGCACCTTTGTGAACACATAGATAGTTTGTTTATTTGATGGAATGTACAGAATTTTGATTCATCTTTGGCTCCACACCAAAGAAAGTCTCTAATTGATTGTTTGTTTTTTAAATCACCACCCCAATCAATAAAATTGTGAATTTAGTGATTAAAAATTCAACTTTTTTTTATGTTGAAATCTTAAGTCCATTGTGCTTTTGACATAGTAAGTTTCATAATGTGTTTTGTTGCTTTTACATGTGTTTATGAGGTTTGTGGATAAACTAATTTATGAAGTGTATTGCATAGGTTATGTTAGGCTTCGAATGTATGAGGAAAATTAGTTTGCTTACCAAGCATCTATAGTAGGTGGGATTGACATTGAATGTTTATGTTTCTTCAAGTAGTTGTGAAATGAGGCAAGTTGTTGCATGAACTTAAAACTTGAGCCTAAAGCCTAAAGTTGGAACTTGGGATGATAAAATCTTTTTTTCCCTATACACATGCAAATAAAACCCAAGAATTTAATCACAAAATGAACATTATATAGATAAACCTAGAAGCAAACATGGGGATGAATGTAAGCATTCATCTTCATTATGGATGAATGATTTTTTTCATTCATCTAATATATGGATGAAAACATGAATTTACATGTTTTTAATATATAAAATTTTAATCAAAATTATGGATGAATGTTTTATTTTATCATTAAGTTCTTATCAATGAATTTTTTTTCCCTTAGTTTTAATTAACTAAAGCTTTATGAAACACAATTTAATTTTATATGATATAACATTTGTTGAGTAATAGAATGTAAATTCCCTTATAAATGAATTTGATGATTATGGTTTAAAATGCCATTATTTTCAATACATCGTAACTATATTATTATTATCATGTGAACATCCACCCCATGGTTGTTGTTTTTTTTAAATTTTTTTCCTGGCAAACTAACCTAGTGTCGTTGACGACAATGGTTTTTTTCCTCTCCAAAGTTACCGCAACTTCTTTTAAACCTATTTATAAATGTCATGGACAATAATGGGGATTTTTTTTCATTCTTCTTCAAAGGTGCCACAACTTTTGTGAAATCTAACTAATCTTGTTAACAACAATGGGTTTTGAATGCTTTAAATATTTTAAAACTATCTATTGTTATTGATGACTTCAAGGATTTTTGAAATAAATTAAAATTTAGTTTCAAGCATCTCAATTAGCTTCCTTCAAACAACCTATTATCATAGATGACAATGGGGTTGTTTTTTATAATTATTTATTTTCAAGGCGCCCTAATTTTTCAAAAAATACATATATAATGTTGTTGTCAATAATGAGGGGGGGCGATGTTTAACACTCATCTCATGACAATTTTTTTTTAATTGCTTAGCATTATTGATGAAATTGATTTTTTTAACAAATTTTTAAAAATTATTTTGGTTCCATTATCATATTTTCCCCTATAGTCACATTATCCACCATTATTAAATGACATTCAAATTTAAAATATTAATACTTGGACAACAAATGAAGATGGACGTAAATAATTTTTTAAAAATTTATATTCCAATCATGGATTAATTTCATTCAATGATTTATTTATTTAATCCAACTCATTAATGAAATTCATCCATGCAAAAATGACATTCATCCATGTAGGTGGATTAAAATCACATTAAGCTTTAAGTTACAAGCTCAAAGCTTCAAGGTCAAGCTCTAGGTTCATGCACAAGCCATCTTCATTGTGAACTGAATCATTTCAACAATGACATGGATGTTAAGTTGCAATCATTCACTCTAAAATCTTTCAACAACTCCTATGTATAAGCCTTTTGATGGATGATTAGACTTATACACATTGAGAACCTTGCTCAAACTCTAATCCTAGATATTTCGATGTCATTCCCAAATTAGACATTTTGAATTGGTTAAACATGACTACAACATATCTTGAGTTTTGTGACTTAAATTAAACAACTTGGGTTTAACAACTAACCAAATTTAACAACTTAGTTGGTTACTAAACCTAAGTTGTAAATAACAACCCAAGTCATAAAACCCAAGTTGTGCTATATTAATAATTGGGTTTTGATCCAATTGACATTTTGTGCATGCTTGTTAGTGATGAACAAATCATCCACATAGATTATTAAGATGAACATATGACCTTGTTCCTTGAAATAATATAGGTTTCCATCTTTGAAAATTTGGTTAGACTTAAATTAGTGAAAGAAATGTTGATGTGTTCAAACCACACCTTCAAGCTTGTTTGAACTCATACAAGGTCTTGTTCAATTTGTACACAAGATTTTCATGACCTACTGTGACAAACCTTCCAAAGGATATTTGAAGTAAATATCTTTTGTAATTTCACCATTTATTAATGTTGTTTTGATGTCTAAATGATGCAATTTCCAACCTTTTGACATAAAAATTGTGGTGATGATTTTGATTGTAATCCACTTGGCTACATGTGAAAAGGAATTTATATAATGTTTGAACCCCTTGTGACCAATCTTGCTTTATGTTTGACTTGTGGATGTGTTTTGGTTTTATTTTATAAATCCATTTAATTGAAATCCCTTTGTGACTTATAGAAAAAAAAATAAAGACTTAGTTTGGTTTCAAGATATTGACTCCATTTCTAATTTCATGATTTTTTTCCAATGAGGTTCTTTGATTGCTTTTAAAAACTTGAGGTTTTGGTTTAAAAAACCTCAGAGGTTTATATGTAATGTTTTAGTTTTAGGGTTTTGTTTTTAATCCTACAAAATCTTTTAAGATTTTGAACCTTTTTTTTTTTATAAAATTTATAATGAATGTTTAATTAGTGTTTCTATAAATCACTTTAAATGGGGATGAGGAACATGGTGTAGGTTTTAGAACTAACACAAAGTTTTTGCCATCTATTGAGGTGTTTATTGTTTTTTCCATTCGTCAACCCTCCACCTAAGGTTCTAAACCTTCTTGTTAAGGGGTAGAAATCCTTAGACTAGTTAGTACCATAAGCCTTTTAGTAATTAATAATTACTAGTGGTAGATTTACCATTTTAGGTGGTTGTAAGGTAAGGTGGTTCATTTTTTGCGTCATAATCTAGTTTTTTGCAAAGTGGTGTGCATTTACATATTATTAACATGGCATAAAAATAATAATCTTCCAAATTTGTGGTTAAATTTAGATTTTCAACTTGAAGAAAAGGACATCAATTAAAAAATATTACAACATATATACACCAAGTATATAGTAATGGATTTTTGAAATTGAAAAATATGGATTGGTTTACTATTTGTGCCTCTATATTATACATGCATTTTTTTGTATGAATTTTATTTGGGATATATTATAGGGACTCAATATATAATATTTTAAAACAAAAAGAACATATGTGCAAAAAAAATGCTAGAAAAAAATTAACCAAAAAAAAGTTATGGACTTTTGAATGGCCTAAAATGAGCCATATTTTTATAAGTCCATATCATAATCATTTTTGGGTGGATTTCAATTTTATTTTTTTTAACATGTACATTAAAAATTTGTTTTAAATGGCTTATTTTCATATGGGCTTTATATTTCATTAACCACCATTTAATTCCCCACTAAATTAATGATTTCAAAATATATTGCCATTTTAACACTATCATATGGACTTTTAGGGAGTGGAGCATCTGCCAATGAGCCACTTTACAATGCATACACCCTCCTTTATCAAAGGGGTGAAGTTAGTGGGGATTAAATAATTCATGTTAGTGAGTGGATTGGGGTAATCTACCTAATTATCTAAAAGATTTCTAAGAGGTGATTAAGGTAAGGGCCTTATTTTCATGGGGTCAATGTGGGCATTGTGTGGTTTTGTGGAGAAGGAGGATTAAAAAAGGTGTTGGTGCACTTTTAAAGCATTTGATATTATTGTAGTTAGTTGTTGGGATGGAAGAATCTCTTGGAAAAGAGTGTGGTATAACACTAGGGAGGAGAGAATAATGAGGAAATGTATTTGTATTTGTGTATGATTTTAATGAAAAATGGTTGAGGAATTTTTACTTGTTGTGTGTAGTTTATCCTATTAAGAGGTGTATAAAATAATGTAATTTAAGATTATACAAGGGTGTTGTTGCGGCTTTTATGGTAGTTTTTCATTTTTTTTAGAACAAAGAATAAGAAGGCATACCATGTGGTAGCCTTTGGAGTAATTAGCTATTGGCTACCACAAGAAAGTAGTAGCCAGTATGTAGCAATAGAAAAAGGGGGAAACACTTGAAAGTAGTAATCTGTAGATTAGCAGGGATTGCTGTAAGTAGTAAACAATGACCATGAGTGGGAGTAGTTTTTTACAAAGGGTAAGCAGGGTTGAGGAGGTGTTTTAGGGTGCTATAGATGGTAAACAAGGTTATGAAAGGGTCTCCATGCATTGTGTAGGTGGGACAATAGCTTTGGGAGGCATGTAGACCCACTGAAGTAATGTCCAAAGGCTTTGAAAGTACTTGAGAGCCTTGAAGAGTAGCTGGGTGAAAGCACATTAAAGTGGAGTACTTTCCAGCATATGTGGAGTCCATATTAATGTTAAAATAAAAATCCATTTAACATTGTAGCAAAATAAATTATATTGCACAAGCCATATGGCAAGGTTAAATAACATTTTTTTTACTTTTAGACTTTATCAATTGTAGAGAATTGTACAAAATATTTACATTTAAAAAAACGTGAGTTGAATTATTAATTCAAATGAATAAAAAAATTTATTAAAAAATTCATATTTCCTTGTTTAATATTTCAATTTATGGTTTTCAAAATCTTTCAAAATCGTCTTCTTTTGTATCAATGGCATCACACTATTTTTTATGTTTTAAAAAATCACTCAATTAAACATTTTAGAAAATATAATGAATTTATAATCATATGATATGGACTTTGACATTGGGTTTTTGGCACTTCAAAAGTTTAATATGTTATGGTAACTCAAAATCTATTCATGAAATTCATGTGACAATGTGATCATAATATCACATATACTATAAAAATTTTGAGTCCTTTTCACATATTCTTCATTTATATTTTGTTCCATGGCCTATGATTGAAAATCCAACAAGCTTTGATAGGATTATGTACTCCACCTTAATGTGTTACTACTCTCCATTTATGTTCATTTCCCATTTTGCCTTTTTATAGTTTCTTCCTTTGACACCTCTAGAGTAACCTACAAATAGGGTGGTAGGTTTGTTTTTAAACATCAAACCTTACTTCTTACTTATTACTTGAGTAATTGTAATAAAGTAAGCTAATGAGGGTAATTTCTTTCTTTTGAGTAATAAGGTGTTGACATTGTTCCTTTGGTCTCACCTCCTAGAAGACGGTAATGATCGGGGGCTACAATTTCACCCCTTTACACTTCTTTAAGAAACTTGATAATGGTGACCTATAAACTTATTAGTTGTTCTCCAATCCTTTAACCCTTATGTTCTTGTTCATGTTTATTCTTTGAAGGTAAAACCGTCATTTTCATCAACCATTAGGTCCTTGGAAGTTACCATTTTCTTTTTTGTGTAGGTATGTAAGATTGGTAGGATTATTTATTTTCATTAATTTTGATATTTAAAGTCTCGATGTTCAATCTATTCCCCAACATTTTTGGTTGTGTTTTAATGGACATAAACTTTGGTTCCAAAAATATTGAAATTTATGAAAGGTTAAGTTTCTTATTTTAAAATGATTCCTTAGGAATCTTCTATTCCAAAGACTTGGACAATCATTTATTCTACAAAAATTGTGAAAAATTGATTAGCTTAGCCCAAAGATTCATTAGTATACCTCTTTCAACAATAATGCATTTTGGTTATTTATATTTGTTTTTCCTCTCATCAACTTCATTCTGATAAAGTCAATATGTATAATTCATTTCCTTTTTTATTCCAACATTTTTATAAAATTTTGAGGTGTATATTTTCTTTCATTTTCAAATTTTAATGTGTTGATTTTTCTTATGGTCTCATTTTTAATCACTACTTTGAAAACTTTGAAAGCTTCAAGTGATTGGTCCTTTCATTTTAATAACTTCACCTAAATTTTTCTACTTCTATTATTGAAGGTAATGAAATAGTGTACACCTCTTAAGGATTTCACTTTCAAGGTCCAAATATATGTTGTTATGTATGAAATCCAATATATATTAAATATTAATTTAGGAATTTTGCTTTTGGTTAATTTCCCTCTAATGTAAATTTTGCACTTGGGTTTTATATACAAAAGTTTTGAATGCCCAAGGTTCTTTCTCTATTGATGAATTGATGTAGAGATTTAAAGGGCCACATTTTGCTTAAATGTAACAAAAAGTTGTCCTTCGCAAGTTTTTGGGCAATTTTGGGAACAAAATATATACCATATAAAACAATGTCAAATTTGTGATAATGAAAATGTAAAATTACAGTCTTGTAGCATTGAACAATCACATCACAAAAATGTGAAAATATTTCCATCCATGTGAATATAAATGGTATTTTGGTAGTATTGTATAAACAACAAATACTTGTATTTTAAAGCAAAAAATGTTTACACATAAAATTGTTATAATATAACAATTTATATAAGAAAATAAATTTTAGTTTGGTAAACACACACACACACACACACACACATATGAAGATATATATTGGATGAAGCCTTAGAAAGTTAGGATTGTTGAAAATTAACATTTTTTGTTCACATAACAAATTACTTTGTTTTTTGTGTGGATGGAGGACAATCACTTCCTAATGTATTAAATTTAATATATTCTAATGTTTAATCTATCTTTATATTTCAAATTGGTTCTCTTAAAGTTGTAGTCATATGGTTTATAAATGGGTCTTGAAATTTTTAAATAACTAAAAGGTATGACTTATTTTCATCAAATACAAAACATTTCTATATATTTGAACCCAAAGTGGGTACAAGAATGCCACATGTCATACATGGTTTGAATGTTTGAAGATCTTAACACATAGAAATTGTATAATTTGTATGTTTAAGTGGGAAGGTTGGTGGAAATGTTTAAGAATGTTATTGCTTTTAAAAATATTGGAACCCATTACAATACTTAAACTATCATTTTTGAAACATTCAAGTAAACCATGACCCCAAAATTGAAATGTCTTAATGTTTGGTGCCAAAAAATTTCTTTAATGTGTGCTTCAAAGGATTTGGAAATTTCGTTAGGGAGTATATTAAGTTTTATGGTTTTGTTGTTTATTGGTAAAGACCTTTTATTCTGATCTTTTTAGAATAATCTATTTGGTTTTTCAATTTTTGATTAGGCGAACCTTAAAGTAGATTTCAATAACATTAAAATTTGCATTTGTGATTGTTCCTACAAAAAAATTATGATTTTTAAAAATGTTTGAAAAATATAGAACTTTCGAAATGTTATTATTTCTTTGGACTTGGATTTGGAAATCAAGTTGGTCCCCTCTCTTACAACATTAAGACCTTTTCCACTTATAGGGGCTATGGATTTTTTTTGTTTAATTCTTCTATGAAAATTAGTAAGTAATTAATTCCTAGAATGTGTTTAGTAGCGATAGAGTCAAAATACCAAGAAAAGTTTGAAAAAAAAATTGTTGAATAACTTTCAAGGGTTTTTTTGTTTTTTTGTTATATACCAAATTTCTCTTTATTTTCATCTTTTGGCAAGGTGTTAAATGTAATGCAATGCATCTATTGTTTGTTGGACAACATATGGAGTTAATTAGTTGTTTAACTTCCTTATCTTGGATACTAACTTTTGAACAACTCCTTTTTTTAATGACCCTTGGTTCCACAAAATCAACAATTCCCTAGTCTACTTTGGCTTCCTTTCAATTTCTCAAGATTTTTTTTGGGTTATGAATTTTTAATATGATCTTTGCCTCTTAAACCTCCTCCTTTGGGTGACCACACCAAGTTGGTTTCTTCAAGCTTATTTTTTGAGAAAGTTGCGATTTTGGAAATAGGATATACTTATGATTCTTTTGTGTTTTCCTTGTATTATCATGACATTTCTCATTATTTCTTTTTCAATATCAATTTGGATATGTAGCTTTTCACCTCGTAGCTTTGATTCTAGACCTTCCAAGTATACAATGTTTCCTTGCAAGTCATAGTTTTTATAAACACTATGTACTAATTTGGGGGAGAATTGAAAATCGACATAATTGTTAGTTCTTATGGTATTGAAAATTCTACTCCCTTTAATTGATCCAAAGAATCCCTAATATTTTTAAAGAATTCTTTCGTGCTTTCATTTTTTTCCTTCTTGAAGGAAACCATTTTTTTTAGTAACATTAGTTTCCTAGACTTAAATTTAGCTTCATATTTGTCTTTGAAATATCAAGGGTTTAAATATTTTTCTTTGAAATATTAAGGGTTTATTCAAAAAAAAAAAATTCCTTCTTCAATGAATCATGCATGGATGACTATTATTTCACGCTAGCCCTTAAAAATCAATTTTGTCTAGTTATTTGAATTTCCCAAAAACCACTGATTCCAATTTTTAAACCATCAATTTTATCTCTTGGAAAAAAAAAAGTACCATCAATTTTATTTATTTAAAAAAACCTTAAAATATTTTTTTGAAGAAAATAATAAAAAACCTATTGTTTCACAAATTTTAATTTGGTTTTTCAAAATTGAGAATTGTGGTTAAATATATTATAACCAATTATTTGATTTTTTTCCAAAACCATGATTATGAACCTTAAGAATCACCTTGATAACCATAGGTATATTCTTGTTTCTAATAATTGTCCAACATTAGTAAAAGCCAATGTTGTTTGGTTTTAAATTTTAAGTTGATATAGAGTTGGATCCATGAACTAATTTCAAAGAATTTAATTTGAGGTTCAACATTTTGGTGGAACTATCATTGGGATTGCACCATATGAGCAATGTGTGGAGAAGATCCACTCTTGAATTGGACTAGAACTTTTGAACATTGTTAAAAACCATTGGAAAATAACTTTAGAGATTCCAATGAAAAGGTTCAAGGTTCAAATTTTTGTGAGTAAATATGTGGTTTTTCCATTTCATTAGAAACTTAAGGTTTTTGTGAGTTTGTGGTTGCTTATTGCTCCATTGTACTATTCAAAAAAGATGCTAGGAGATTTGTAGGTTAACTTTTTGTAAGTAGTTAGTTATTATATGTGTGGTTTAAAGTTACGACATGAATGTGATGGTAGAATTAGTGCTTTGAAATAGTTGTTTCAAAAAAGCTAAATTGCTTTTGGAAATTTAGGAACAAAAGGAAGGTTTGGGTTTCTTCAAAAGTGATGTAGGAATTTCACATTTAAAATTTATTTTAGTTATTTAAAAAAAATATTGGTTGTGAATTCACAATAGACTATTGTGATGTTTTTAGTGGGTAATGTTTTTATTCAATTATAGTGTTTTTACAACCTTTGTTAGTACATGCAACATGACACTGTATTTAAATTGTTCAATTTTTAACCCATTTTCTTTTAGTTATGACTATCATCTTTCCATGAAGTTAACCTTAATAAAATTGTCATAGAAGGGGAGGAACAACGAAGGCTTAAACTCCCAAAAATCATCCAAGGTTTCTAACTCTAAGAGGCAAAACAATTAGACTATATCTATTAATATGTTAAGATGTTTTTTTTGGTATTTGTTTTCTTGTATAGTTTGTTTATATATTTTTTTGGTGTCTTGATTTTGTTTAGGGTTGATCATGGATCAATTTTAAACATATTTTTCGTATGGGGGTTATAAGAAAAATATTTTTCTAAGTGGAAAATATAATATAGTTCCAACTTCCAAAATTTCATACAATATACTTACATTTTGAAGCCAAGAATCTCAATTAAATAATTTATTTGCTTTCGAATTATCCCAAAAATTCCACCCCATTTATTTTCAACAATGTATTAGGAAGTGATGCTTATATTTTTGGAGTTGCAAATTGAAAGATTTATAGTTCAATGTTTCTTTTGATGTTGCATCATGAAAGTTAGTCATACAAAATGAGGAGAGGTTTGAAAGGAGGGAACACAATTTGGATTTTATTTTTAATTTTTTTATAAGTATGATACAAAATGAAAATGCATGTTTTTTTCTTTTGGGAGGGAGAAAGGGGAGAAATTTGTGTCATGGGAAATAAAAAACTAAGTATGTGATGTTCCGTACACTCCCAATACTTCAAATCATGTAAACTTTCAATGATAGTTCTTGTCAAACTTTTGATCTTTTTCAATTTTTTTCAAAAAGCAAACTAGTTGAACTTGAGAGCTAAATATGGTATTGATTTTGAAACTTACTAAGACTATTTTAATATCATGAGACTTGTGGGAAGCACACCATAAAATAGTGACTTCCTCATGAAAAGGAATGAAGTTTTGTTTGTCACCAAACATTGGAATAATTGATTGGTTGCTAGTCATACTAAAGGTGTGGGCAATTTGTACGGTTTTTATGCCTACTTTTTGAGTTGAAGAGCAATGGGAGAGAATTTTAATTGAGAGAAATGAGCACAAGACATTCTAACTTCAACCAAGATTGAATTCCCACATAAAACAAAATAGGTTGGTAGTGGGAATAACCATACCTTGTAACATAACGTAACATGTAACATTATATTTTAAACTATTATGTTAACATTGTGTCATATCATGCACATAATTTTCTTGCCCATGCAATTACATTTTTAAATTTCAATTACATCTTATTCCAATCACATACTAACATCACATTCATGCGCATCCCCTTGACTCTCTCAAGCATATACACATGCACACAAGACCACACACATAATACACACATAGTGTGATATAATCACCCAACCTTTTCATTCCCCCCATCACACACACACACACACACACATAAAACCAAATCTTCACCACATTTTACATTACAACTTAATTATAAAGTGTTAACACTACATGTGTACCAATATATTACTAAAAATTATTGTATGTAACTTGTGTGTATGAAACATAGAGATTATTTTTCATAGTGTTGTACGTAACATTCTATATGAAATAATGAAAAATGCAAGAATTATTATGTATGCAAAATATTTCATATTTCTGAATATTGTACAAAATGTGAAGGCAAAACCATTTTCACTTCATGCATGATATGATAGTTCAAGGTACCATTCAATTTGAACAATATCATTTTGTTACAATTTTTTTCTCTACACCTATATAGGCTTAAGCCTTATGAAAGCATGTTACAACATTCAAAGGTGCCAGCTCCCCATTCCAACAATCTCATTGGTGACAAAGGTTTTGTTCACACCTAGTAAGCATACCTATTCCAGTGGCAAGTACACAGGTATGTAAAGACTAAAGAGATGCTTGGAACGAGAATTATACAAAGCAAAATAACTGGGACCCAAACTAGTTTTTTCCATCAATTTTGGTGGTAAACTGAGTTTCATCCTGTCTTTTGCTTTTGGCTGGGCCTCCACTGCTGCTACATATATTTTCACTGCTCCTACCTGTACAACTACTATAATTACTCTTGAACATTAAATTCTGAGTTTCATACTGAGATTTAATAAAATTTCATTACTTTGCATATACCACTGAAAGAGGGGATAGGGGGTGAAAGCAGGCCCAAAGACAGGGTGAGGACAAGGTGACTTTACAGATAACTCTATTATGACCCTTTGTCGGTATGAAGACATGGCCATAATTGAACCCATTCGTACTGAAATGTCCTGAAACCCAAAACCCTAATCCTGCTCTCTGTGGGAACTCAAATGTCCTGATGTCCAAAACCCTAGTCCTGCTCTCTATGTGAAGAACTCAAATGTCCTGATGTCCAAAACCCTAATCCTGCTGCGTGTTTCCGTGTGTGGAGCGCAAGAGCTAGTTGGCGATGGCGCTGCGACAGGCACTAGGAGCATCCAGCGGGGAATTGATGCGCGAAGATGCCATTCCTTGCGGGCGCATGACGCGTATCTTTTCCACTGTTGCTGGTGTAGGTGGAGTGTTCCTCTCGTGGCCCTTGTGCTCGATCCACTACGGTTGGTCTCGAACTTTGCATCGTGATTGCATTTTGCAGAATTGCTTCCGGCGGTATTGAAGTTAGCTATACCAGCCTTGCTTGCGCTGGTGATTACAATTCCAGCAGATTTGAATACTGTGAATTGTCTATGATTCCAAAGAATGTTTTGGAAACCTTCATCAGCTTCTGCTGCAGTTTGACTCTAGTCCTTAGAGAATGTGGATTATAGTACAATTGTTGTATGTGACTTCTTGTGGATTTCTTCGTGCACTGGTTGTTCAGAGTTTCTGATTTGGCTGTGCATGTGTTCAGGGCCTCGAATCACATGGCCA
>Ga0209611_10003070_pt1 | contig 29238 bp, 15 predicted proteins | sample S1TSphgellanicum_3_FD_187693 | JGI IMG/M metagenome (GOLD analysis project Ga0209611, IMG submission 187693) | Host-associated microbial communities from peat moss isolated from Minnesota, USA - S1T2_Fc - Sphagnum magellanicum MG (SPAdes) (version 2) | ecosystem: Host-associated > Plants > Peat...
GCGTCCTTCCGACTACGGTAGCGATTCCCTGAGGTCGTAATTATTACTACATGCACCTGCTTCTTGTTTTTGGTCGCACTTGGAAATAAGCCCAGCCTCCCTCCCTCCCTCACGTGCGGGCGCGATTATGGAGGAGTTTCCTGTGAAGCAGATCGATGACGAGGACGAGGAGCAGGTGTGGGATTCTGTAGCCCTGTTTATCTCAAGATGTCTTTTTCATCTTTTTTGTCTATGTAGTTCCTCTGCCTGTGCGGCCTCTTTGTGTGAAACCGTGATAGGGGGAACTGCCGCTGCTTGCAAAGGGAATTTGGTGTTCATATGCCTTCTTGAGCAGCTTGGCCATTCAAGCTCCAGCATAGTTTTTTGTGAGTTTTTGGTATACTAGAAGGCTTGTAGCATTTGAGCACATTCCAGGTTTTATGGACCTTTGGATGAGGGCGGGAAATTTGAGGGTTCACTTGGGGATGAAAAACCAACAATGCTGGTCAAGAGAATGGTAGATGTGACGGAAGATTTCTTTCATTCATGGAAGTTGTTTTGTGCGATATTATGCTTGACAATAGCTCTTAAAATATAAATGAAACTTGGTCTTTATGTTATTTTGATTATCTTGACTTATTTCTATGGTTTTATGTGCCTCTTCCTTTGTTGTGACTTTTATATAGAAATTATTTTTTGAACTTCACGAAAAAGTTTTGAACCTTGTTTTTACTGATGTAAAGACTTGATTGATATAATTTTTTTTGTATTTTAAGGATCATTGTCAACCATAATGTTGCATAACACAACTACCATGATGAAAGAAATCTTCCATGACATAAGCTGTCCTCTTGATGAGACAAGTTGACATACTAACAAGATATGCAAGTCTTTACACAATAGAATAATGGTAGCATTTTCATACGATCATGATGTTTTAGCCCAAAGTGGCTTTAGGCTCCCCACCTTTGTCCACAAGACCTTAAAACCAAGAATGCCCTCAAATGTTACCCTCATGCTATAGTTAATCATGAACTTGCAGATTTCTTAACTCTTGTGAATGGTGTTTTTTCCCCTGCACAAGGAGGTCGAGAGTGTTATTGGTTTAGCTGACTTACATTAATATGTGATATGTTGCTAAAACTTGTTTGGCCCTTATGAAACAATTAGATGCATCTTGACATTCCACACCTTACATTTCTCCCTTGCACAGTCTATTATGCTCATGGGTGGAGATGATTCCAATATCTATGACCTAGCAAGTAGAGATTTTCCCTTTCATTAGTGTAGTAGTAAGTGGCTTTAGTGGTTAGCAATACTAAAAAATATATGTGAGTTCATTCTAGCTCCTATATCTCTTGGTTTTTATCACTTTGGGTTTCCTCAAGCATCAACTCACCGCTTTTGTAGTGGTTTGTGTCTTGGAAACAAAACTTGCAGGCTATTGGAAGAAAGTCTGAAACATCATCTTTGCCCCCTCTCCCTCTCCCTAGCAATGTTTGCAAAGATTGAAAGGTCTTAACTACAAGTTTTTATTTTGTAGGGAGAGTTGGAGAAAGTTTTGGATATTGCACACGAGCATATGTTCTCATGTACAACTCCAGGGGTAGAAAAGGCTGTAACAAGGGAGCAAGCAGTTGTGGTTGAACACATGACTATTACAACAGTTGATTGCAATCATACTGGTATGTACATGTCCAAGCATACAAAAGTAACATTTGTTCAATTAAGTCCTGATGGTATCTGCTAATCTCACAGATCTTGAGTTGGCATTTGTGGATAATTTGCCTCGTAGTAGAGTTTTTGTGCAGTTTCATGCCCCAGATCTGAACAATCTGGCCTTGTTGTGGAGGATGCAGGAAATTATGGAAATGGTGACATTGCACAAGAGGCAAACCAGGTTGGTTTTTGGATTAATTGACAATGTCAAAATGGTTTCCTTTGGGCTGTAATCCAAGTGATGTTACTCAGTTTTATGCAAGGTCTTGTCTATGAATGAGTAAGTGACCATAGCATCATGGTTTTTCGAAATCTGCAGGGTGGCATGACAGAAGTGAGCTATGGAGATGGTGAGGCTTTGATAGGTCGGTCAGTTATTAAAAGGTTCTCAAGAAAGAAGTACATGGGTCACATAGTGGCCTATGATCCTAATACAAGGTGGTACAAGGTATCATTTGCCCTTACACCTTACCTATGTATTACATCCCTGCTGAAGATTCAAGTGAACCTAAAAATCTTGTTTCAAACACCACATGCTAAGAAATGACTCCTGCAGCACATATTGGTCACAGGAGTCCTTAAAGAGACAGAAATGCCAACTTATTATGTTATCATCTGCTATAAAGCATTTTATGAAGTGGCACCTGGTGTCTTTTGCAAGACTTTTGAGGCCCCCTTCATTATGCCAAAAAGTTCCTGCCATGAAGATCATCTTCTCCATGGTGGAATCTTGGAGGATGTTTTACATGCCTGCACAAGTTCATGCCATGAAACAGTGTGACATTGTTTTGCAGGGTTCTCAACTTTAGAATTGTTGACAGCTACAGGATGTTTTGGCTTGGCTGTGATTCTGGAAATCTGTCAAAGCTCATTGCAGAGTGTGTTGTTGGTTTTTGTTGATCATCCAGGTTGTGTATGAGGATGCTGATGAAGAAGAGTTGGAGTGGAAAGAGCTCAAGCCAATTCTTGTACCAGTGACTGGCTCTCTTCCAGCTGCTTCTAAAAAGAGACTTCCTTCTGCAAGCATAACTGCTGGTGAGGAGAAAAGGTGAGTGTTGGGGTTTAGCTGTATCCTGAGGCCACTGATATTGGGGACTCTGTTTTCTGGTCAAGTCCATGGAGAGTTGATTCTACCTTCTGCTGCAATCTTGGAATATCGTCTGGCAACTTCACATTCCTGCTACACTAAATACAATGTAAGGGGGTAGTCTGCTGCTGTAACATAATTATAGGCATACTGTTTGTATTTTTGGCTGAAATGCCTATTTTGTTCTGTCATGGTACAAGTGATTTGCAAGATGTATTCCACTTGAGGTACATCTTTAACAGGCCATCTATGATGAGGTCTGTCATCTCACTGTCTGATCTCTCACATTTGTTAAGAATCAGTCTTTTGCCATGGTGGAAATTTATCAATGGGCCATTTATTATCAAAGAGAACTGTGAGGCTTTGGTTTGTGTTATAATCTCCAGAATCTTCCAACTTGCATTGAAGGTTCTTTGGTACCTAATAAAACTAGTATTCATATTCCAATCAAGGGTTTGTATTGTTCCATATGCAGATATCTTGTGGGATAATGTTGCCTTTACACCATGCCTGTATTATTTTGTTCTCTTTTCTATGGTTCCAAGATTCTAACACGTAAAATCTTGTGGTTGCTTGCTCAGTCCAGCTAAAAGGCCACGAGGAAGACCACCAAAAGTGGGTATAGCTAAGTCATCACCGAAGGTGAAGCCACTAAAGAAAACAACAAGGATTCCAAAGGCAATGAAGGTGAAACACAAAGAAGACAGAGCCCAGAAACCCAGAAAGACAAGGACTCTCCCATTGAAGAAGGTGCAAACCTCTGTCAAGAATAAGCAGGGTATGGGAGAGAAAACAGATGAAGTCTCAACTGCCAGGAAGGCAGGTTCATTGGGCACTCCACAGAGTCAGAACGTAGGGCCCAGAAGGGTTGGTAGACCCAAGAAAGCAGAGGCTATTAAGCCACAATTGAAGAAAAACGTGGGAAGGAAGAGGAAGCCTGAGATAAAAGATGGTGGAGACAGTTCTTCTGAAAGCAAGCCTTCAACCCGGAGAAGCAGTTTAACAACAGACCAAGATGTATCCTATTCGGGGCAAATTTCAGGTGCTAAAGCAGGGGCTAAAGCAGGCGCTAAAGCCGGGGCTAAGGCAGGAGCTAAAGCAGGGGCCAAAGCGGGAGCCACAGCAGGAGCTACAGCAGGGGCTAAAGCAGGGGCAGCATTGATTGGAAGGCAGACAAAGAAGAAGTTTGGAACTCAATACTTTGGTGGAGAAGTGATTGGATTTGATCCGAAGGCAAATTTTTACAAGGTGAGAGTTATTCATTCTGCTTTCTTCTTTGGACGGTGCTACAGCAGTGGCTGGGTTCAAATTTGAGGTGATTCTTTCAAAAATCTGTTATGTTTGACCAATTTTGCATGTGATCTTTCTGTGATTGCAAATGTGTGAACTGAGTATGTTGTGGGAAGGAAATGGGAGTAAGAAAGAGAGAATCTAGGCTTTTGGAATGATGTGTCATGGGTGCATGGTCTCCATGCTGAATGATGTTCACAGATCATGACTAAACCATTAAAAGAAGTTAGTTATTCTCAAGTACACATGTAGATACATATACAAGAGAAGCTCCTTCCTCAAATGCACATGCTTGGGGAGGAAGAAATGACAAACAAACAGCAAAGTTAATGGGGCAAGCTAAAATGAGTGACTAAATACATCTTAAAGTTGATTGTCCGATTTATTTGTAAACTATCGGTAGCTGTAAGTCTAATGCATCCTCCAATTTGGGACTTTTCAATGACAAATGTGAAGTCAATTGATAGTAAAGGTACTTGTGCCAGTAGATTAGCACTCATATTAAACCCAATAGTAAGCATTGCCCAACTTATGCTAGGTCTTATATGCAGTCCAGGAGCCATTCAGGAGCAGTGTAGTCAGGGTTATGTCTTTGATGCTCAACCAAATAGCAGTGAAGCCTCAGGGTGTGATTGTAGCATTACAAAAAGCCACATATGATTGTCATCATAAGTAGTTCATTTGTCGTTGAACTCCCCAAAATCGTCTCAGAATTTTCTTCTCCTGAGTCATATTTTTGAATGTACATGAGATGGCACCTCTATTCTTTACATAAAAGTGGGATCTACATGTGATAGGTCCGATATGATGATGGTGATGAGGAAGAACTTGAGTGGGCAGAAGTCGAAATGACATTGGTTGTAGAAGGGCAGCTAGCACCAGCAAAGACAAGGCAACAAGCATCTAAATTGAATAGCCTGGAATCTCCACTTAAGAAGCAAAAGGTTGTCTCTTCAAAGAAAGATGCAGGAAAGACGAAGAGTCCAACTCAGCCCCCAAGGTATCTGATCTCTTAACACAATTGTGGACATGAATATGGTGATACAACGAAATGACATCAAAGAGTTTTTCTCATATATGCATCCCTTGCACTGGTGTGTGCATATGATTGTGACTCCAGAGTATTAAAACTGAGACAAATGACTTGACTAGGATTTTTCTTGATTTCATGAGGACTGCAGTAAGCCTGTCTAGTGGAAAGTGTGATGTGTTGAAGAAATTGTCTTGCTTATGTTGTTGATTATATTGTCTGTGTTTCGTAACCTTGTCTGCCTGTGCATCCCTTACCATCAGAATTGACTCAAAACTGTATTGCAGAAAAGGAGCCAAGGCAAGGAGGCGTGGCCGCCCACCATCAAGGTACTAAGCTATATATTGGAAGAATCATTAACATTCTGAAGACAAATTCTTGTACAGAAGAATACAGTTGCTCTTCCTTCACAAAATGGCTTTTCATGGCCACAGTTTTCAATGTGTGAACTCACACAGAATGTGCATGCTGTAGTTTTATTTTAATCATCATACTTCTGTATAGGCACTACAGGGAGTGGTGGATGTGTTCATAACATGTTTTCGATAGCCAGACATGATGTCAGCTTGAAATGTGCCATATTGTGTGACCTTGGGTTCTTAGCATCTTATATATCCAGAGGAACAAGGAGCAAATGACCTTTTACATTAACCTTTTTCAAGTAGTGGAGATTGAGTGGTTGATTAAATATTGTGAATAGCAAGGAAGAGAATCGGCATGTCTGTCAACCTGCGCTCTGTTCTCTGAAATCGGTGTATGACCTTGAGGTTAGGGACGTGGAATAAAATGGAAAAGACTGGGAGTCGTAGTAGTCATAGTTCGCATACTTATTAATGTTGCAAATTTAGTTACATGAAATGGGTTAGTTATAGTACATGTGTTTTCTATAGATTTATTTGGTTCTGATGGGGCTGGAGTGACCCAGCACTCACAAATGCACTAGTCCAACAGAACCCCTTGTGGGTTTCATCGGTTGGATGAAGCTCTGTTTTTTTCACTCACTGCCCTCTTTTTTCTTCTTGCCTTACACAAACTTATTTCCTTTCTTGGTTTTTTCTCTTTCTCATTGTTTCTTCTTTCCCTTTGCTCTTCTTCTCTTTCTTCTTCTTCTTGGGTGTTCTTCTCTTTCTCCTTACTCCTCTTCCTTTATTTTTTCATTGTTATTTTTTTCTTCTTTTTCTCCTTGCCCTTCTCTCTGTTTCTCCTTGCTAATTTTTCTTTCCTTTTTTTCCTTGCTGTTTTTTCTTATGTTTTTTTGTTATTTTTTTGTTGTGTTTTTCCTTGCTTTTCTTCATGTGTGTTGGGACTTTCAATTTGGAGCAAAAAAGGGGTTTGAAGAGTGTATGTGATTGGAACTTTAGTTTGGAACAAGAAAATGAATTGAAAGAAAGATCGTAGCTTGTTGTAAGGGGTTGGGAAGTTTGGTTTGAAGCAAAATCACAATGCATTGTGTAGTCAGGTTTGGAATAACAAAACTTGTTACAAAAATGCAACAAAGCTTAAGAGCTTTTTAAAAGAGTTTTTTTTTTCCTTAATTTTTTTTTATGTTCTTTTTATTTTTTTCTTTTTTTCTCTTTTTTTTCCAATTTTTTTCATCGTCTTTTTGTTTTTGATTTTGAGTTTTTTAATTTTTCTATTTTTTTATGTGTGTTTTTTATGTTTAAAAAAATTACGTTTGTACATTTTGTTGTAATTTTGTATTTTTATCATGTCTTTTATTTTGGTTTTTTTCAGTTTAAAAACAATCAAGTTCTTTCAATTTGTGTTCTTTTTTGCCTATATTTAATGTTTGTGTGTTTTTTATTATTTGTTTACTAATAGAAACTTTGAGACCTTTATTTGTTATCTTTGTACGGAATCACCAAGGATGAATTTGTGGTCAACATAATTCATTTTCACATCTAGCACCATCAATTGTCCACATATCACCATATTACAAAGGTGACCAAAATAATTACAACTTATCGTCAAGTTCATAACATTATAGATGAAGAGGCTAATGATAAAAAAGAATCTTTTATGGAGAAGGAATAACATGTCATTATTTTTTTAATATTAATATGGATTTGTGGATTTGTAATTTTTTTAAATATAATTTTTATGGTTTGGTGCATTTTGCATGTAGTTTATGTGTACATAAAAACTAAAGGTTAATCTATGCATTTGGTATTCTAGCAACCAATGACAAGTGAATGATTTTCAAAATATCTTAATGAATTTTTTAATTTCAAGTTTACTTCAAATTTTGCATTAATTCATGTAAATATTCTCTTTTTACAAATTCAAACTCTATTGTGTTAATCAAGCAAAAAATATGAAACATTAACAATAAATGTAATGTTAGTTTAAACATCTAATAGTTGCATATTAGTAATTCATATTGCATTGTATGATGTTTTTACTTCATAATACCCACATCAACCTCCCAAATTCTTCATTGGTCTTTTATGCAAAGCATGCAATAGTTTTGCAATATTGCCACCCCACAATACCCACATCACATTCCCAAATTTTTCATTCATTTTTCGACTAACTATGCAATATTTATATATGGAACTTGAAATGTCCATTGTTGTTTTAATCAATTATGTAATATACACATACCTACTTGTTTTCCCAATTCGAAATTCGTTTATATGCAAATATTACATGTGTCATGTTTGGCATGTGATTTTGGCATAATATTGATGCAAATATTACATATTGGTAAATTAGTACAACTTGCAATACCTACTTGGTTTTCCAATTCATAATTGTTTTAAATGCACGTATTACATATTCAATAATTAATAATGAAGGTCATTTAAGGTGGGTTAATGAAATTTATCCATTTAAACAAGGGTTGGCCAAATTGTTTTAAAAGTTTATTAAAGTTCCATTCAACCCTAAATGCATTGATGCAATACCCTCATTGACAATAATCATTACCTTTCATGATACATTTTAGATTCTTTTATGTGTGAGCAATACCAAAAAAGTAGTGATTTAACCAAAAATTAGAAAAGGTTTTGTCATTGGAAAGTAAAAGTTTAACCCAAAAAAATATTGATTTGCCAAAAGGTGGAGGTTTAGCTAAGAAGTAAAAATGTTTTGTTGAAAGATGAAAATTTAACCCAAAAAAAAAATTAGTTTTCTTAAAAAATAAAGGTTTTTTCAAAAATATATATTGGTTTTGATAAGAAATGGAGGTTTAACTAAAAAGTAAAGGGGTATTGCTGAGAGGTTGAAATTTAACCCCAAAAAATTTAGTTTTGCCAAGAGATAAGGATTTTAACTAAAAAAATGTAAAGGTTTTATTTAGAAGTAGTGGTTTAGCCAATAAGTAAATAAATTTTGTCAAAAGGTAGAAGTTTAATGAAAAAAAATATTGGTGTACCCAAAAAACAAAAATATTTTTATAAGAGGTTGGAGTTTAACCAAAGAAATATATTAATTTTGTTGAAAGATAAGGGTTTAGCCAAAAAAAGGCAAAGGTTTTGACAAGAGATAGTGGTTTAGCCAATAAGTAAAGAGGTTTTGTTGAAAGGTAAAATTTCAGCCAATAAAGTTATTCGTTTTGGCAAGAGGTAAAAATTAATCAACAATTAAAAAGATTTTATCAAAATATAAAGGTTTAGCTAAAAAATATAAAAAATTTGTTGAAAGTTTATTTTTAGCTTAGAACTAAAAAGATTTTGTTGAAAAATAAAAGTTTAGCCAAGAAAAGATAAAAATTTTGCCAACAAATAACGGTTTAGCCCTAAAAATATAAATGTTTTGCCAAGAAGCAAAGGTTTAACCAAGAAGAGATGAAGGTTTTTGCTTAGAAAGTAAAAATTTAACCAATGAAAAAATAAAGGGCATGTAGGTAGATAGTTAAGTAGGAAGGGGGGTTGGTTGTTAGTTGGTAGGTAGGGCCAAAATGTAAGTTAGTAGGGTTGATAAATCAATAAGATAGTTAGGTCTATATGGTGACTAGGGGAGAAGGTAGTATGGAGGTCAAGGTTGAGGAAAAAAACAAACCAAAAAAATAATTCATAGGCCAAAAACCAAAAAGAATAAACTGATTTAGGTTAGATTAAAAAATGCAACTCATCTCATGGACAAAATGGCCAACTAGTGCATTGGTAGGTGTTGGTTCACTCTAGCCATTTTGATGGACAACATTAAAAATTTGGAATCGTAACACATCCCCTCTCCACTTTCAATTCTTAGTTGTTTTAGATGTCACTTTAAATTTATCAGAGAATTGAGTTAGTGGAAATACTAGGATCTAGTTGATAACATGTTGATGTTTTGGTGTGTCTCATGAAAACCATGTCCACCAAAAATAATGTAAACATGTGTCAGTGTATCGTTTAGTTTTCCTTGGAAATATTGTGTAAAAAAGATAATTAAAATGGTAATCATAGTTCAAGTAAAATTTAAAAATATTAAAAAATATTTTTTTTGGCAAACATTGTTCTATAATTGCATTAAGACTAGTGTCACATTTAATTTCTTATTATTGGTTAATGTTTACCTTGGAAAAGCCTTATGAATTGCATTGAGACTAAATGTTGTATTTAATTTGTTGTTCATGTTTAGTGTTTACTTTTGAAAAACCTTATGAATTGTGTTTAGACCAATGTCGTATTTAATTTGTTATTCATGTTTAATGTTTACCTTGAAGAAGCCTTATGAATTGTATTGAAACTAGTATCACATTTAATTTGTTCATGTTTAATGTTTACTTTGGAGAAACCTTATGAAGAAAAGTTTTGAACATCTTAATTGGAATCTCTTGTTCCATGTTGGAATGAAAAATTTAACTTAAGTAACATGCCCTACAAATAAACTACACAAATCCTTGAGGTTATATTTTGGGAGGGTTCATCACATGAATATATTTTGGGTTTAGGGCCAATCAATGAGGCCCATTACCAACAAACAAGCAAATAAACACTTTGAACACCACCCCCCCCCCCCCAATTTCACAACCAAAAAATAAAACAATTCATTTAAATTTATTATTTGGAAAAGGAAATAATGTCACACATAGTGCTTGTGTGTTATTTGAACAAAATCTAAACATGTTCATGGGTGATGAGCTACCAAATTCCAATGCTCTATAATTTCATTCCATTTCTAAATTGTAATGTGACGTTACAAAGCATTAAACACCATCATAAAACATTCGAAGCACTCATGGGTGAAATTTTGTTTTGTGAAAGGCTCACCATTTTGTACAAGTCGTGCCATGCAAGAGAGGACCCATCCAGCGCAATGTTTTTGTTTCAATTTCTAAATGGAGCTAGGGTGGCAAGCACCCTAGGTAATTTCAACTAGCAACAATATTTCAATGACCTTTTAAAGTTGTAGCAAATATACATAAATGTAACAACACCCTCCCAAAAAAAATTGTGTATCACTTTTGGGTCAAAAAAAATCCCAAAAAAATTTAAATTTGTAACAAAAATATTATGTTTTCAAAAAATTATATCCCCTTGCTAAGCTAAAACACACACACACACACACACCCAATCTATATAATTTCATTATTTCCTAAACGTAATAGGGTTTTTCCTCTCCAACCTCATTAATATTTGCAACAAGTTTGTTTTGTGGGTAATTTATCAAAATTACTATGTGTTGTAAATTGAAGTTTTTATCTTTAGTATCAACTTTAACTAAGAAATTTATGAATATCTTATCTGGACAAATCATTCTTAATTTTAAAGTTCTTCCTTCGTCACCTCTCCCCCCTTTACATACCCTAATTAGACAATAACATTTGCATCAAGGTTTAACTAAAATTAAACAAGGATAGTAAACACTAATAATTTTACAACTCATGATCATCAATAAGCAAGCAAGCAACCTATTCTTACATTGCACCACACTCCCACGACCTCCTTATCCTTATCCTTATTTTCCAAAATCCAAATTGGACAAGTTTTCCCAAGTTTAACAGTTCTCTTTTTTTCATATTTTTTCAAGACTTGCAATAAAATAGCTATTGTGCTCTCCTAAAGAACCCAACTCTTTTTGTCCATCTTTTCCTTACCCTTAATTCCTTGTTTTAAATCTCTCTTATCTCCCCCCTTACAAAATCTTCTTTCACTTCTTATATCCTTTTGTTCCTCCTTTCACCTCTCATGTTTTTTTCCTTTATGTGTATTTCTTGTACTTTTTCCATAGCCACCAAATTGCTTCCATTTTTACTTTCCATACAACAATACGTGGCCTCCTAAGTTTTAATTCCCTCACTCTTTCATGATTTCTACAATTTTTTCATCATGTCTTCTTCAATTTATAGAAACACAAAAAAAGAAAACCAAAAAAATCCACTTCTAGAACCAATTACTAGAAAGGGTTAAAGTTTAACAACTTCAAAGAACTAATGTTATTATTTGAATGCACCACCTATCAAAAATCTAACAAGCAATATTCTTACCCATGCACACCGCAAAATTACATAACAATAAAAACTTGTTATTTCAAAATTGGCCCCTAATTTATTGTCCAAATTTACAAAAGAAAACCTTCAAGGTTAAAGTCCAAAATTGTAGGGTTAATCATTACCACAAAATCTAAATACTTTGTAGCCCTTATCCTACTAAAGTGTACATATCCTAGGTTATATCTATCATGTGATAGTCATGCATAACACCCCTTTTGACATTTTTTGGCAAAAAAAAAAACTAATCCAAAAGGGTTGGTCATGCTTATGCGAGGTAAATGCACTTATCCCAATGTTGAACCTTAAATAAAACAAATCTAAGATTTGGGTTTGGGGTTAGAAATTTTTGACATAATGAACCTATGTAATTGTTTACCCCTTATGGCAAGTTCAAGCTTCAATCCAACAACAATTAAAATAGGAAATGTTATTCCCATTCAAGTACATTTTGGATAATGTGTTTTTGATTTAAAATATCATTTTTGGGCCAAGCACACATGTCAACCTTTGGTTCTCCTTAAGCTTGATTTTGCCAAACCATATGATAAAATAAATTGGGAGTTTTTATTCTTGACTTTGGAGGCAATGGGAATGGCAAATGAATTCATTGCTTTGGTTAATTACTATTCAAAGATGCAAATCCATAGTCTACATCAATGCCAACATCACGAAGACATCTAAAGTTGAAAAAAGGGTCAAGCATGAATGTCCACTAGCTCCCTACATGTTCATTCATGTTGGGGAGGTATTTAACATGGTAGGTTTGAATTTTCTAAATTTATGGCAAATATTAAGGTCATTACATTGAACATGGAGGGGAAACTAACGATATTTGTTACAATATGTTGACAATAAAAATTTAGTAAGAGGTGAATAGAACATTTGGAATGTGCTTAATGTGTTGTAAGTATTCCTCGCCATTAGTGCATTGGAAATCAATTGTGAATAATTTATTACTTATTATAGTCACTTGAAAAGTCTAAGGAGACCAACCCAAACTAATTCCAAATCAACTAGAAATGAGCAAAAGATGGTGAATAGTTCAAACTATTAGGTGTGCCTTTTGGTCTAAACATTGAAATGAAGTAGATGGACAAGTTTTTGGTAGAAAAGATTCAAAGGAAGTTAAGGTTCTAGAGCTTGATGCACCTACCACTAGTTAGAGAGAGTGATGGTGGCCAACGAAATGTTAACATTTTTTTAATGATTTTTCTTGAACATTTAAAAGGTGGTTTTGAAAAAGGTGGTAAGAAAATGTAAAACTTTAATGAGGAGTTTTCATGAGTAGGAAATGAACATCACTTAAGAACCAAAGTAAAATAGATAAATTGTCGTTTACAAAAAGGGGTGGGGGCCTAGCACAAACCTAGAAGACATGCTTTCAACTCTTCTATGTAAATGGGTGATGGTGGTTCCTAAACCAAGTACTTTGAACCTCAAGCTTCTACTACGACATTATAAGTTGGCAAGATCAAAGCCTTCTAAGCATACAAAGTGGGTCCTAAATTGAATTGGGCTTTGGTAAAAAACCACATCCCTTTACCTAGTTCTAAAGTTTGGGGGAAGGCAATGAAAACCTAGAAACACATAGGTGTCATATTGCAATTCAACCCACCAAACTAAGCAAATTAATTTATCAAACAAGTAACCTTTGGTGGGGTACCTCATTCAAAAGGGTGGAGGTAAGGATTTCCATTAAAAAAACATAGGAACTTCATACAACAAAGCAATAAAAAATAAGTGGCATATGGGACTTAGAGCTCAAATGTCTTTGATGTTAGGAAATTATAAGAAAAAAAACTTCAAATGGAGGAGGTTAAACATTGCATCTAATATCTAGGCTTGTCAAAAGTCTCCAAAAATGTTGCTTGAAAAAACTTAAAGAACCCATTAGGGTAACAATTTATTTTTTAATGGTTGGGTATTTATAACAACAATTTAATCATTAGGAGAAAAACTTCGCATTTGCCACTTTGTATTCAACTATCATTTGTAGCTAGAAATGACAAACCCAATCATAAAATGTTTTTTACAAATAAAATATATTATTTGCAACTAAAAACCACTAGAGTCGACAAGTACAAACAAAAAATGACATTTCAATTACAAACATTAACCATGTGTCAACACCATGGCAATATTTACTTTAAGCCACTTTAGTTTCAAATGACACTTACCATTATAATCAAAGGTAGTTTTCAATTATAACTCTAAGTAGATGAACTTCATTTGTCAACATTGCATGATGTCATTCATTTTCTAGTTTTAAGTTCAATTATGTTGTAATTAAGCCAAACAATATGTTCAACCAATAGTTTAATGACACATGGCATGTCCACACCCATACGCTAGATCACATGGCACCTAGGTTAAATCGCTTTAACATAACATTAAATTATGCCACATGACACTAAAACATATAAACTACCTAAGCATAGGGTGATGCTAGGCCACATGGCACCTAGACATAGGCCTCCTAGGTTAAGCTAGGCGTTGTGGCACCTAAATTAGGCTTAAACATAAGCCACCTAGGTTAGGTTACATGGCACCTAGGTTAAGTTAAGCCCCAATAACCTATGTGGCCCTTAGGATAGGCATAGACCTAAACCATGTGACCTTTTGACAATAGATCAATTGGGAAGATTGTTGATGTCAAGAATATTTTGGAAGTGCCCCCCCCCACCCTCCCCCAAATCAAGGGTTGTTTTCAATTGTCCACCAAATTAGTAGACACATTGATTTATTTGGTAATCACTATTAATTTATTTAAATGTTAAAATTCGTTGTAGTTGTAATAAAGTTAAATGACATGTAATTGAAACATATACATATATTTTTAAAATCCTAGTGAATTGATCCAATCATTATTTTTTGCACCTCTTGCAAGGAATTTCAACTCATTCTAAACTTTAGTACTAGTGAGGGTCCAATGATTCCTAATGAACTTTAGGTCTACACTATGGCACCTCAATTTAAGTCATTTTAACAAGTGTGGACTAGGCAAAGTTACATAAGCTCCTAAAACATCCAAAAATTTAAACTTGTACCTTGTCCCCTAATGGATGAATGATGGATTAAGGTGAAAACATGGTTGGGGGAGGCAAAGTACTATTCCAAATGACAATTTTCCATATGTCTTTAACAAAGTAAACACAAAGATGATGTAAAAATCCAAAGGAATTTGAATGAGAGAATCACGATATACATGAAACTAACCTTCAATTTCTAAAAGGGTTTTTAAATTAGATATGATCATGTTGTACTTTGATTGTAATAACAAATGTCCCAATCATTAATCGAACGCAACACATGATATTAGTATGATCAAACTTTGATGTTTTCAAGAAATGAAAAAATTTCACCATATGAAACAACCATATGTATTCTAGTGCCTAAAAATTTTGTTTGCACAATCTCATATTCATTTGGGATAATTTGTTGAAAATCAAAAATTTTAATTTTTCTCCATGGAAAGGAGTATATCAAAATTTTATAATTTCAATTAAATTTTTGAAGATGGATTGTTCCTACAATTGTCCTTGAAAACATCATGTTGTTGGATTTTTGAAACCTTCAAACATTACTTGAAATTAATATTTTCAATTTGGAAGCATAATGGGCTAATATTTTCAAATAAATTGTGTCTTAACACTTGCACCAAATTAGCCAAAATTTTGGCATGCATTAGATCATGATCTTCAAAACTCATAACAAATCTCTAGCTATGGATTCATTCAAAAATACACATAAATATTATGGATAATTTAGCAACTTGAAAAACTTTAGAATGAAATTTGTGCGAAGTTCCAAATTGAGTACTCTAGGTAAATCAATGCACATTTCATTTAAACTCCACATCAATATGGTAATAATGACCTTAAACCTTACCACATGTCTTTAACATTCTAGTCATTCAATTTGAATGCAAAGTCACATTTGTATTGGGCCCCTATTAATATTGCATGTCAAAATCTGAAACACCCATGAATATGTATGGATGAGTGATTTTATACATTCATCTTGTTTAATGATGAAATTTTTAATGTTTTGTAAATCTTATCAATACATGGGCATTGTTCAAACTATAAACAAGAAAAATCTTGATTTAATAGTCATTAAAAAATGCAACTATGGTCATCTATTCTACCAAATATCATGTGGTTAAGGGCTCACATACTTGATAAACATTACAATCTATGGTGTTTATGAAAACCAAATTCAATTCAATATTATCTTTAATGGATAACATATATTTCTATTCCAAATGGCAATTTGACATCAAATGCCTAGTTAATTTTATCACATGAGATGGACAGTGGTACAAAAGATGGTAAAACTAAACATTTGGGTGACTAGCTACTATCAACAATGTTATCCCAATGTAATTTTTTGTTGTAATAGTTTTTTGACTTTGTTGACACTCATTATAGGTTGGTTCATGATGAAATCATTTGTCTTGGGATTGTAGAACAATCCTAATTCTATAAATGAAATTTAGATGTTTACAAGGGATAAATTTTCATATGTTTTTCAAACTTATTAACATAAACACAAAGTCCAGGCATGACCCCAATTATCACTTCATATGCCATGATCATCACTCCACCATGAGATTCAATTGAATACACTTGCCCATATTCAAGATTAGCTTGAAACATTCCTCATTCGCAAAATAATAGTGGTTAGTTTTTTCTTAGATAACCACCTATTATCATGATTCTTTCCAAGGGTTGCACATGCACAATCTTGTTGTCTTGTTTTGAAATTGGAATGTCATATGCTTTTGGGTTGTCACCCCCAACCTTTGCATGTGCTTGTCTAAAAACATTAAATCGAATGTCCTCCAATGATGCCACCTTGATGCATGTGAATCTTGTGCTTATGAAAATTGGCCACACATTAGGAACTTGAAGTTCACTTTGAGTTGAATCTCAAACATCTCCCAATACACATTGATTCTTGTCATTAGAGTAAAACTAGATTGCCTTATACCTAGCCTCTTTATTTGCTACAAGTTTGAAACACCCATAGTACATAAGGGTTGGGGTGTGATATGAACATTTTGCAATTTTGCTTTCACACTTGTGCCTTTTGGATTGGATGGTTGAACAATGTACTTGTGAATTTGCAACTATCCTTGAAATGTGGAAGATTTTTTGATTGCATGTGCTATCAAGAATATCCAAGGCCTCGCAACCATGGGTGCCTAACCTAGATTGAATTCCACACTATATGTGGGATTCTAACGATTTTCATGCAAAATTATCTTACACCCTCGTAAAATCCAATTGTCATGGCATTGAAAAATTCATTTTGTCAAGGCGATGAGAGTCTTGAGGGGAGTCAATCATGGTGTTGAATTTTCTCTTGTAGGGACCAAATTTCCCTTCACCTTCCAAGCTAAGTGATTTACTATGCATAAGATTGCTAGACACAAAACTTGCAATAGCTTGTGCTATCTTTTTGGGGTCACTTGATCTATTCATAGAACGTCATCATAACTTAGTCTAATCTAATCTTTTTTTTTTATCTACCCATCAAATGCATTCTACCTTGAGTTTGTTATTCCAAAGCCCTACTAAGGTCATCAAGTGTGGCATCAGATAAGTCCTTACCTTTTTTACTATATTGTTACAACCATGCATTTTGAATTGTCTTAGAGAAATTGCTTCTAGGCATGTTGGCCTCTTCCTTAATTGTCAAGCCTTTCACATGAACAATTTCAGATTTTAAGCACAATATTGCAAGGGTATATAAGATTCCCAACATCAAACATGTGTGATTCAACATGGTTTGGGAATAGATTAAAAAACAAGAGGATGAAGTCAAAGTACCTTTCTAGCAAAATTTGCCCATTGTTGAGCTCAAAAATGCCAAAAGGACAACCAATGGACGAGCTCTTCAAGGTCATTCCCTAATGTTGATCCAAATGAATGGCATTAAGACCTCATGATTTCAAAGTTTGCATTTGTTTCAAGTGTTTTGGAATTTTCATAGTTGTTGAAAATTTCCATGTGTTTTGCCCATAAAGCACTAGTAGAAAATTGGCATTTTTCAACTATCATTTGTAACCAGTTTTAAATGACACATGCAACGAAAAATGTTGTGATTGCTTAAAACAAGTCACACACAATTTTTAGTTACATGCAACATTTTTACTTGACATGTATATACGGTATTGTGATATATTTTCATCCATTGTATTCATGGAGGGCTAGTTGCATGTAATGGGATGCAACTATGTGCAATTTAAATTAACCCTTTTTGTATTGTGACACATGTCTATGGGTTTTGACCAATTATTTCATGACACATGGAAAATTGCAATTTTAAGTTCATTTTGATATTTAGTTAATTTGATCTAGATCATAACATAAGATGTTGACACATGGCATTTAGGTAAAATGCCGACATGTGCTGCCACTTAGATATAATGTTGACATGGCACTTAAATAAGATGTTGACATGTGGCATTTAAGTACATTTATATAAGATGCTGACATCTACCACTTAAATACAATGTTGACACATGGCACTTAGGTAGGATGTTGATATGTGGCATTTATATTAGATGTCAACACATGGCATTTAAATAAGTAGATAAACCTAGGTAGGTAGGTTTAAACTAAGTGGGTAGGTATGCTTAAGTAGGTAGGTAGGAATGTTTAGGTTAAGTAGGTAGGTAGGTAATTATGTTTAAGTAGAGATGTAGGTAGGCCTAGGTAGTTAATTAGTAGGTAGATAATTTGGGATGATTTTATTTTGGATTTAGCCTTTAAGGCCAAACTTATTTGATTGGTTCATCCCAAATGCTACTTGTTTTTTGATACTTTAGTGCATCTAATTATATATTTTAGAAACTTGAAAGGTAAGGCAAACAATATGGGATAAAAATTCAAGTAACATCTTAGTTGTTATTTAATTACAACTATTACCTAATAATTAAATGTTATACTAACACAATATACCTACTAGTTATATTAAATATTATAGGTAACAATAATGAATAAGTAATAATATTACATAAATAATATTAATGTGTATTAATGTAATTATAATTAATTTAGTTATAATTCGTTGTAGGGTCATGTAATTAACTATATTACTATTATTGTTCATAGTTCATAATTACCCTAAGCTAGTTTGTAAATATATATAAAGGTATCCTAACCTAGGAAAATCACAATAATCATAATCATAATAATATTAAATTATTGTAATTATTGTAATTGTAGCTAGTTGCAAGAAAAGGTAATTAAATATATTATCATCATCATCATCATCATCATCATCATTATTACAGTTAATAGTTAATAATACCATAGGTTAGTCTAAGCTAGGGTTACTAGCTAGCTAGTGTAGACTACTAAAATTAAGTGCATTAGCCTAAATAAGATATTAATTATATATTTTAACTTACATATATTAAAGATATTAACTTTAGACTAATTCTATACATATATAATACTATAACACTATATTAAGCTATATATATAGTAGCATTATACTTGTAGTACATTTTTATACTAACTTAAGTTAGGTATATTAACATAGGCTTATTTATAGGTAACCTAGATAATATACTACCTAAATAAATGTATTGGGTATATTAACTCATGTATGTACTAGTGTAGACCAATTTTTTATAACATAGTCCATTTTATACACCATTAGTTGTAAGTTAATTGCACACACAATCATATAGCAAAAAAATTATATGATTCCAATTTTGTAGTTGCAAGCATGACCAATCTAGTTGTGAACAACTAGTTGCACATAAATTGCAAAATGACTAGTTGCATATGATAATATTTCTATAATGAAAGCACTTGAATAAACCTATTGGTGTGGATCTCCATAAATTGAACCGAATGAGAAAAACAAGTTCTATCTTTGTTATGCAATAGTTGTGAAGGGTCCCATGATGGGCCAAACACAATTTGAACATCATTCCAATTCATATGAACATTATTAGCCATAGGGTGAAAAGACACTACAAGGGGCGCGCCACCTTGGGCACATTCATGACATATGCTTGAAGTATACACCTTCAAAATCTATTGCATTTAATTTGGGTTTCACTTTTGGTGTTTGGGCTTCATATTTTAATTTTCACAAAGTTAATGTTATTTAATATTATTTGAAAAAAATTAAAGATTAAATTCAAAGAATAATGGATATGCTTATCAAATATGGAATATAAAAAAACATTTTTTTTGTTTTAGATTGCACTAGTTTTTGGTTTGAATTAGTCAACCAAAAAATCTTTGAAATGAAAAATTAAAAAATGGTCCACCTTCACATTTATTTTCATCTCCCATTTGAAAATGATTGTTCATCAAATTTTAATTTATCTATTTATGGTCATCACCTCTAATAAAGCTCATTTGCAATATGATAATTATCAAACTTTTCACTTGGTTCACAAATCTATTCCAATCATATAAAATCACAATGTTTAGTAGATATTACAAATTTCATAAAGATTAAAAATCATCCCAATCAATTTATATATATGCATTTTTTAGTACATTGTGATGTAGATTTTTTTACACAATATTCTAACATCACATCAAATGAAATAAAAAAGTGTAATCTTATTAGCATTTGATTTTTTATTGAATTTTCACATAAATTTTAAAATAAACTTGCTTGATATTAACATTCTAAAAAACATTTTTAATGTTCCAAAAGATATAGAGGAGCAGGTGTGAGGACAAGAGTGCAAACAAGATCAGTGATTATAGTCCATAAAGGAAAACTAGACAATTTGAAAAACCCTAAAACCAAAATTGGACTTCAAGAAAATCTCGCCACATTTTAAATATTTTATACCACCATTTAAAAATTAATCCTTAAAATCAAATTCTCTCGTGATTTTTGAGTGTAGGAATTTTCAACTAATGATGAGGCAAGGGATTGTAAAGCCAAAGATTTTGCTTTAGGAAAACAACCAATGAACCTTTGGTAAGTGTGTATGAAATCAAGGTTTGATTCCTGGAAAGGTAGAATCAAAGCTTGGAGATTTTGTCTCTGCAATCAAAGGCCCTTTTTGCCTTTCCTTGAAAAGAACTTCATTTGTACCTACCATTGTTTCATTTGAAGAAACATTCTCATTGTGTTCACTTGCTTGTCATGTTTCTCCTTTTCCTCCTCTTTGCTACTATCGGCCAAATTCACCATGGTCGACCTCTTTTGAGATCATCAGCTGCCATCCAAGCTTCCAATTAAAGCTTTGGCGGTACAATAGCACCCAAGGAGCCAAGGTAATTGAACTCAATTACCATTGAAACAAAAATTTGAATGTCAGTCTCCACAAACTAGGCATGGATATGTAGTGTAGAAAACTGTAGACTATTGTCATCTTGCATATTCAACCACCCCTAAATGTGAGCTTCTCAAAAATCAACAATAATATCACATGGAGCTTTTCTTACCTACTAACACCAAAAAACCTTCTCTACAACCTCATTCCAAAACGGACAAGAGCCAACCTCCAATGAACAAATTCCATTTCCTTTGCAGCTTCATCACAAGAACAACACTAGACAAAACAAACAAACAAAACAAGCCCAATCTATTGGTAATAAAACCGTTGTAGAAAACCCCATGCGATGCTCCTCCTCCCCATTCTTTTGTTGCTGAGGACAATAATGCTTCTTCAACAAGATCTGTAACTCTCCTCCTCCAACAAGCACATCAAAGGTTACAAAACATCTCCTACAAACCCTCACCTAACAATCTTCCCTCACCAAAAGACCAACAACAACACAAGAAAGCAAACCAGATTAAATTTCACCTATGACCTACCAACTCTCACTTTTTAAACCCAAATAAAGCAAGCCAAACCGGGGTCCTAAAAACCAATAAAAACACTGGTTGGGATTAAATTTTCAACAATTTCAGCAAATATCAATAAAAAATTTCTCTTGTTTTTTTGCTCCACCTTTTGAAAATAACTTTGTGCTGAACATCAGTCGTTGGTGCAGTAAAGACCATGCAGATTTACACAATAGTCATTCAGGTTTACATAATAGTCGTGTGGCCCAAGTAAGGTCAGGTACACCCCCTTGAGGACCCTCCCTCCATTGTGCCACATGAAAGCCATTGCCTCTACATCAGTTGCTGACACTGGGTCAAAAGAATACCTATATAGTATATAGGAACAGTGCCCTCCAAACAACTGTATATAGGGGTGAATGCACTGGGCCAATTCCACCTACGAATGGTGGGTAGGGCCCTACCACAAGTTGGAACTCATCATGCTTGCAAACAATGGATGTTGCCACTAAAAGCTGACTATGAAATGCAACGTACTTTAGGTTCCAGAGAGAGAAGTGTGTAATTAGAAGAGGTTTAGGGTAAAAGTGACACCAGTGATGAAGTCTTTGAACAACTTTAAGTGCAATCAAGAGAGATTTAAACATAGAAGAATGTGTTCAGCTATTTTGGAAAATACAGCCTGATGATTCATCTCTCTTAATGAAATTCACAATCATGATGAAATATCCCACTTGGAGTACATTTCTGATTTCTTCTTTCCTGTTTAATAGCAAAACTGCTGGTGAAGTTACTCAACAATGGCGAGCAAGTCACCAATGCGGCAAAAACACAGCTTTTCAGCTGTTCCCAAGTTTACCTACATGGATAAAACCAAGAATGGTTAGTAAAATCTGCAGGAATTAGCAGTTCCTAAGGTGTCAACACAGTCCACAATACACAAGCTGCAGCTTTGCTGCTATGGATAAGTAACTCGACTAGAGAAGAGAAGTTATGTACTGCTGCCATACCTCATAAGCATTGATATCAGAGAAGAGGACCTGCATAATAGTTGAAGCAACACAAACAGAATGTTACTAAGATGCATATTTGTAGAAAGCCAAATCAATTAGAATAGATCAAAGGAGTCCAAAACACCCATATGTAGATAGTGCTCAAGAGCTGCACTGCTGCTTTTGCATCAAAGACCTCCTAGAGCACTAACAAAACTAAAATCCTCTGGTGCCAAAATTCCACATGTAGCAGTGCCCAAGTTTTACCTTCTGCCCCTTTTCTATGGGTGCAGCCTCCTTCCCAACTGATATGACCTGCATTGATATTGAAAGTCCCAGACATTTAGGTCACAGAACAGATACTCAGGCATATACCTCATCTGGATGTTGGTTTTACAAACTAAAGATGGCCTTGATTTCAATCACCCTGCTTATACACGAAGCCAACCTGGGTGGGCAGGCAGAGATGTCCTAATTAAGAGTCATCAAAGTAAAACACTTAATTACAACATCCTCTTGCCTGGAGGAGAATGGGAAGATGTACAACATCCAAGTCACTTCTCTTGAAGAGATTTCCTATTTGGGTTCAGGGTCTCTAGCAAACAAGCCACACAGAGCTGTAAATTCACAACATCTTGTGATAAAAGTGGATGACAATGCTATGCATCAAGTATAAGGTTCTCATACCTCTCCTACAAGATAATTCTCAAATTTTGCAACTGATTTTGGTAGCAACACTCCACCAGCACTTTTCTGCAAATAGATTTCCAGGATGATAAGAGACCCTCAATTTTTCTTACAACTGTTTTCTTGTGATCATGAACATTGATCAACACAGGCTGAAACCAAAGAAGTAATTGTATGAAGACTATGCAGCATGACTAAGAAGAGCTTATGTGAGACAATTGACACAAACACCCCCAATTCTACTTACATCAGGCAATTCTCCAAGGCGTACCAAAACTCTGTCTGCCTGGGGAACAACCTGCTGACAGCCCATCAAATATCTTGAAAAGTTAGAAACAATAAATCATAGGGGAACAAGTTCATATTCAATCTCAAGACTGTTGCAACATTAAGATAGAAAATTCTGCAACAGAACAGCATCTGCCTTGGGCCTGTTTTGCCAAAAGTGAATCCAACCATAGTAAATCTCCCTATCCATCTAGGACAAATACATGAAAGTACAAACAAAGAATACAAACTAATCAAACTGTGCAATCACATAACAACAAAGACATTGAAGGGAAGGTTTTGCCTTAGTCAAGTCCACTGCTTGCACAAGTGCCCGGATTGGCGCATTGCGTGGCTGGCCAAACCTTCTTGCACTACTATGTCCTGACCTTAACCCTGCATTACTAAAAAAGGCTGTTGACAAGCCGTAAGTCCCTCACATATCAAAACCTTGCTTAAAAACCCCAGACTCCAGGCAAGGGAAAGCTTATCTTCGGATAAAGTCCGCTCAAAATTCTCCAAGAGAGGAAAATAAAAAATGAAATGCACAACACACATACTAGCATGCCTCTATTATTATGGCCAAAGCAATTTCCAAAACTTCGCCAAATTCCGGATGCAGCTTCAACATCGGTAGTTAGCAGGAAGAGGGGGAACAAAAAAAAAAAAACAAAAAAAAGGAAAAACAAAACAACGAGCAACCTATTTCTACCAACGGTTTACCTTAAAAGCTTTGAAGAGAAAAATGGAAGCAATAATAATAATAGGGCAAAGAAAGGAAGTAAAGTACCCGAAGGGACAGCGGCAGTTAACGATGGGATGAAGGAGCAGGAGGAGGAGGAGGAGGAGGCAGAGGCAGGAGACAAAGCTCCTGCTGGAGCCCGTACTGGCAGCGGCATGTAGAGAAGCGCTCCCGACGTAGCTGTCGCCATTGCAAACCTGTGCAGAAAGAAGGAAAGCGAAGCAAAACACTGCGACACGAGAAGGGGATGCGGATTGCTGCGCGCTTGGTTAGGTCTTCTCTCTATCCTGTATTTGCTGATTCTCTGTTTCCTTTGCACAAAACCGACCATCTTTCTAGACCATTCCATAGGCCGTGCCTTTCTCTCTCTCTCTCTTCCATCTTCTTCTTTTTCTTTCTCTGCCCCCCGGGGGTTCTCACCACCGTTGTGCCGGTGGGTATCTATCACAGTGACCACAAGTTATCGGCCATGTTCTCTTCACTGCTGTGTTATAACACAGTTTTTTCAAAGGTTTTTTTTTTTTTTTTCCTAACACCATATTTACAAGTAGTTTTTTAATACCTTTTTTCAACAATTTGCATTTCATTTCTTTTTACTTGAATTTGAATCTGAATTCAATTGTCGAATTGAATTCAGTTGAATTGGAATTCAAATTTTAGTATTCAATGTATTTGATTTTAATAGAATTCAAGAATTCGAATTCAATTCAAGTTGCATTGCAATGTATTAAGTGGTATGCAATTTAAGTGGTTGGTTCATAGTGTTGCATTCAAGGTATGACATTTCAATTTTCCATAACATCTTGCCTTTTTTCAAAAGTACCTTCATGGAAGTGAAAGAACATGAGGAGGCGGAATCAAATGTCACCCTACAAATACACTAGAAGTTTTCTACCAATGCATGATTTTTTCCTTAGAATTCCTCATCTCTTCTGTACATTGCTGCCAGTGCATCTCCATCCTCAATTGATTTGTGAGAGATGAAGCCTTTTTAGTTTACAATCTTCTATTTTATTAGTGTAATAGTGTAAACTGGCTCATCATCAAATGCTAGCCTATATCATCAAACACTCACTTTGGCAGATCTCTTTCAATTCTTCTCCATTTTGAGTGATTTAAAATGTTATAGAAGCACCTTTTCAAGCTTTACAAATCATTTTTGAAAATGCAAAGCCAAAGGAGAAGCCAAATAAGAGCAGTAAGGAAAATTCGTTTTTTTGAATTGTAAAATGTGTTTTTTTTTTTTTTTCATTTTGACCCCTGTTACTTCATCATTACATAACTTTCTCATTTTTTTTTGTTCACATTAAGTGATTTAAACTGCTCTGAAATCGCCATTTTAAGCTCTACAAATCATCTTGTAACTCTAAAGGCAACAAAATAATATTAAGACTTTTTTTGAAAGGTTCAAAAATAGGTTATGAGCTGTCGATCGAGAATTTTCTGTAATAATGAGGCCCCCTAATTTGGGGGGTCATAACTTTCTCGCCTCTAGTTCAAATTTGCTGATTTTTAGTGTGATAGATGCACAAAGAGGAAGTCATTTACTCTTTAACACCACAAACAATGGGACCCTGCAAAAATGGTGAGAAACCCTACCTTAAGTGTACTATGATCAGCCTTTCTATCCTAGTGGTGTCCCCATTGTTATGTTCTTTCATGCCATGTGTTCCCTTGCTTTTATTTGTCTTGTCCTTTTTGTGCATGCGTCCCCATCCTTGCCTTTTGTATACATGATTTTTTTTTTGGGAACCTCATATGATGAATATCCATCTTAGAAGAGAAGAGGGATATAACCAATGTTGTCTAGTTATCCAATTTCCAAAAAAAACTTTGAATATAAATAAAAAATATTCTCACTTCTCAAAAAGATATATATATAATCTCACATTTTTTCATATATAGATGGTTATGTATTAAAAAATAAATTCCCTTTGTCGGTTATGAATAAATGACTATTGAATACTAAAAAATCATGGATATGCATAGAGGATATGCATTGCCAATTTGTCATTTCTCACTCAAAATGCCGACTAAGGTTTAAGGTTTTGAATTTGAATGCATATCCTCCAAATCTTTAAAAATCATGAACCCTAAAACTTCATCTTGAATATGTATAAATTTTTTGGTTATGTATAGTTATGATAATGTTTTTTCTTTTCAAAATTTCACAACCTAGTGAAAAAAAAAAGGGTTGACAAATGCAACAAATATATTTTTTAAAATACACAAAATTCAGTATATCTTGAGAAAAAAAATCTAGAAGTTCCCAAATTTAAACAATGTGTTCTTGCAGGTCATTAGAACTAAGTGGGATTCCCAAAACATTTAATGTCTTTTTAGGACCATTGTCATTTATTGTTAATTAATGTTGGGGATCCTAGCCCCTGCACTTGCTTAAAGAATTTGATAAAAAAACATTATACATAACTAGACATATGCCTAGATAATCTCTAGATGCAAATATGCATCCGATTAATAGAAGTGTCTTCCATCCATGGATATGAATAATTCAAAATCAATGATTAATCTATATTCAAAGGATATGTGTAATTTTTTTTTTTGAAATTAATGCAATTTTTTGGATATGCATTTTTGCATAACCAAGAATTTTGCATATACATAATCAACTAACCTTGTATAACCGATCAACACTAGATATAAAACCTACACCTTAAGAATGAGACGGGTCTCACATTTGCTCATAGACATAAGATCCATCGCATTTTTAAGTATAGGTGCAAGAACCTTACTAAACATAAAGCATTAAAAGAAAATTTTTAGCATATTTGGAGGGCACCTAATTCAACAAAATCCTCCTCAACAAATGAAAGGGCATTTCAAAAAATGAAACATTGAAAACATATTTCACCATTTTTTCCCCATAAATAAATGTTATTTAGCTTTACCACAAGTGGGCATTTATTTCAAGAACACCCTCCTCCTAGGACAATGTGTTCCCCAAAAAAAATGTCGTTTAGCTCTACTTCAAGTGAGCACTTATTTCAAAAACATTGTGCCCTTAGGGATTATCATATAACATTGGCATACAATTTTTAGTGTATTGGGAGGGTACCTTATTCAGCAAAATCCTTCACAACAAATGAAAGGTCATTTCAAAAAATGAAATATTTCACAAATGTTTCACCTTTTTTTTCCTCAATTTATGTTGATGCTTTACATTCCCTGATGTTATTTTAATGACAAGTCTTAAATGCATCGTTTGCTTCAAGGTGGCCCAATGTGGGTTTCCATGCACAAGCAGTGTAGGCCCTAAAGCAAATTAACATATAAACATGTCATGTTTCAGTGATGATTAGACATTTGTTTCCACTAGTGAAAAACCACATGGCACGAAACATGAGCCTCAAAACTTGAACCTTGAAACTTACCACCCATTGAAACATGTCACGTTTCGGTAGGCGGCCTAACACACATTTCAATGCCTAAGCAACCTAAGCCCTCAAAACATATCTTCGCCAAAAGATGTAACGTTTCAAGAGCTATGTTTTGGCCCCATGCACCCATCTTCCATGTTCCCCCATGCGATCCCCATCCATGCCCCATGACCCATCCATGAAACTTTAGACCTTTTTCAACTTTGCATTATAATCGTGTATTTTTTTGCCAAACTCTAACATTTTCATCGTCATTCCCCTGCTAGATATTTACTTAAAGTTTTGACAACTAAAATAGTTCATGGCAACGTTTGGGGAGCTCTATCTTTTCACCCACACTAAATAGTTCATCATGCTCTTATTTATAACCCATTTCACTTTCAATTTTCCTTTTGAAACACAATAATGTTGTGTATGAACAATCTTAGGAACCAGTAGCATGTCTTGTTTCACCCTATTGAGGCCTCTTGATGTTTGTAGGTGGATATTGGTTTTTATACTATTTTTGGCGATTAACACATGTTGTGTCAAAGGTTGAAAAGTTACACACCAAATATTTGCTTGCAAAGGGGATGGGTTTATTGCTTCTATCATGTTCATTTCCCACGTTGTTTGTTTGGGCTTCCGTTGTTCTATTCTTTGTCGTTGTCTTCTTGTTCTCTACTTATTCATTTCCCGCTTGTTGTTTGGGTTTCCAATTTTTTTTTTGTAAACATTTCTTTACAACAATTCATTTGTATCATGTTCATTTCCCACGTCATTGGGTTTGCATTGCCTTGTTGTTTGTTGTTGTTTTATTATTCTCTACTTGTTCATTTCCCTTGTTGTTATTTAGGTTTTCAATCTTTTGTGTCTTTAAACATTTTTTTTGCAATAATCCACTTGTTTCCTGAGTATGGATACTAGGTTATAATCTTGTAGTTCTTCTCCCACAACTTTTGGGTGTTCCTAGATAATGTTTCAATGTTTTTTGTATGTTACCTTCGAACATCCAAGGGCATTGGGAGCAATCTCGTAAAAACATAAATGACAACATTCTTAAGCAAGGGAAGTATGGGTTTGAGGAGTGAAGGAAGTTAAGTGAGGTGATTCAACAAAATGTAACATTCGAAACATGACCAATTACATTATAAACAAGTTCTAGGTACATGTTTCAACATCTTTGAAAGTTCTAAATTTTTGGACACATGTTTCAACTATTTAGTGAATGGTAATTTTTAAATACCATTTGGTTGAGGGTTTAACCCATGTTTCAACATCTTTAAAGGTTTCTTATTTCTATACACTAGTCTCAACTATCCAGTTGAATGGTAATTTTCAAATACCATTTCCTTCAGGTCTTAACCAATGTTTTTAATTAGTTTTTTGTCCATAGATCTATTGTGTGATGTATTGCAACTTGGTTACATCAACGATTTTGTTGTATTGATTCGAAAAAAATATAGAACATGCCCCTAGAATATGAAAAAAAATTTCAAATAAACATGTTTTGAAACCTCTAAAACATGCCAACAACATGGTAAACTTTTAATCAAAACCACATAAACCATGTCACACAAAACTCAACAAGTAACAAAAGTTTAAAAGCAATAGAAGTAATAGATTGGAAACATAAAACTAAAAATTATAGAACCTTGCTATACAAAGCTAAAAATAGACCCTGTAAAAAACATGATAGAAACCAGTAACAAACATATTTTTCAAAATTGCAGGAAAATTAAAACTTATCAACTTGATAAACATGACACAAAACATGAAAGAAATAGAAACCTTGCTTTCCAAAACTATGTTAAGATCATGTTTCTATACAATGTTCTTCAAAATAGTTTTAAACCACAACCCTTTG
>Ga0209611_10003071_pt1 | contig 29233 bp, 22 predicted proteins | sample S1TSphgellanicum_3_FD_187693 | JGI IMG/M metagenome (GOLD analysis project Ga0209611, IMG submission 187693) | Host-associated microbial communities from peat moss isolated from Minnesota, USA - S1T2_Fc - Sphagnum magellanicum MG (SPAdes) (version 2) | ecosystem: Host-associated > Plants > Peat...
AAGCTTATAAAATATTCATAAAATGATTACATCATCATTACATTCTAATAATTTTTAATTACATTTTTTCACTCTTTACTATATGTTTACATTTTGGTATCATCACTATCCACTTCATTGATTATACCTTTAATATAATATTGTAATCCTATTACCTTGAAAAAATATTTGTATCCTCCCACCCAATATTAGTAATTCATGTACTTAATTACCTTACCCAATATTAAAATTTTAATGGAATTTCTTCCAAAAATGACAAATATATCACTGATTATTGGCAAGCTACCACTAATAATTCAATGCATGATTGAAAACGCATTGTTGCATTCAATTTTGGACACAATTTATGAGCAAATAAAACAACCATGGTGAGTTCCTAAAGACGACCATAAATTCGACCCTTTAAGTGGATTGTTAAAAATCAAGAAATGGGGCAACCTACAAAAAAAAAAGTGGATAACACAAATGAGTGTGCTACCTGGCAATGGGCAAATGAAAGACAAAAGAACAAGGTCCATTTATTGCCACAAACAAGCCAAAGTGAAACACTTGATCAATAACACATGACATTAAAAGACTATTAGTGGGCAATGTTTAGATATGCGATGGAATTTTTGAAATAGTGCGCAAATCTTAAAAGGCCACTTCCGAAACATTACTTTACTAGCCTTCTCAAAGATTTATTAAACAAAAACTTGGTCGCCTGCTGTGAATTATTAGTAACAAAAATTACAAAACCAAAAAAAAAACTATATGCAACTCCAAGGAGCAAGGAGGTGGGCCTAGGTCCTTCAACATGACAAAAACAAAATTCTCCAAGTGCTTGTGAATCAATGGATTATTGGACCACCACCAAAACCAAGAGAAGTGTGGGATAGTCGAAAAATACGACGCCCAAACCCTTGACGATAAAATAGTGTTTATTCAATTGCACTATGCAGTATAATCCATATTTGCAATGTTTATATATAGAAATCAAATGTAATGTAAGGAAATTTAATTGAAATCAAATGGATTCAATTGCAATTATGGATAAAATTTGATTTTGTTTGTAACAATTCTACAAAAACTAAAGGGACATTTGTGATAATTGAAACAAGATAAAATAATACCTTAAATGTGAATTACAATTGAAAAGCAAAACGCAGGCAATAATGAATGAAAAGTTTTGCGTATGCATATGCAATCGGTACTTTTCACATAAAAGAGAAAATCAATCTATTTTGTGATAAAGATCTAACAAGATCTAGAAAGCTCATGTTATGAATTTAAAAATGGCGAGATGAACAATGGCATTAAGTGGCACAATCTGAGACATCATGCATTAAATTAACTATTAACAAGGAAATATCTTCTATGATTGTTGAAATAAACAGTCATTATTCAAATAATATAACATTAGTAACTAACTATCATAAATGTTATCATCCCGCACTCTAAGAGGGATGTTAGAAATTATAATTACACGATAGACAAACATTCTAAACAATTGTATATAATGAGAAAAAGGCATGGTGGAACTAGCTATTTTCCATTGCAAATGTAGGTTTGGAAATGTGAGAATGCCTACTAGAACTCCTCTAGATTTGGATATGTATTTAGAAATAAATCAAAGACAAATGAAAACAATAAATGCAAAATACAACGTTATAATGAAACATTGGGCATCAAAAAATAACGTGCAGGAATACAAAGTGTATGCCACCATAATATGGATGTGTGACCTGGATTTTGTGAATAACTTGAGACAAGCTCCAAGGGATAATTCGTGGCTAGTTGAACTGACAAACCGAAACTACAAGACTTGTTTACTACACCAAGCAAAATATTTGTTGGGGATGAATGGAACATACCAATATTTATTGGTAGAAGCCGCATGCAAGAATTGGCCAGAGAATGGAAGTGATCTAGATGACAACATGAGTTGTTAATTTTGAAATACAATGCAAACCAAGAAGCACTAGTCGAACAAAGAAAAGGAACCCCAATGGAGGAGGATGAGGGAACCGTAGTGGAGGAGGAAGGAGGAACCATAGTGGAGGAAGAAGAGGAGCCAAGGACACCATCCCAATTGACATTAGACGAAGGAGAAAACAAAGATAGCATGGATTAAAAATGTTGTGGGTCGAACAACCATGTCACTGTCAAATCATGGCATCAAAAAGAATGCGGGTCACCATCATATGTCCATTACCAAAGGCACACATCCAAGTGAAGATTGTTAGAAAAAACTATAAGTACCCCATATTTCGTAAGAATTTTTTATTTTCCCACAAACAACACATGCCATAGATAAAAAGAAGAAGATAAAATCCAAAGATCATGTTTTGTAACTTTGACTCACTATGTGCAATGGATATAATCAACAAGGAACATAATGAAAAAACAAAGTCAAGACATATGTAAGGAAAAACCAACATAGAAAAGTTATTTACACTACGAGAAAGCCCTCAAAAAAGTGATGTGAATAGGCACATTAGAAATAGTGAAGGTAGCAAAACAACTTTGTCAAGATGCAAGCATTTGAACAGAATGGAAAAACTAATGGAACAATTTATAGATAGTTTTAGCCTTCCGACATCCAAAAATATAAGAGTTGAAAATACAAAACACCACGCAAGGAAAAGATCTTGAAAATGGTGTAATCTTAATTATTTTGAATGATGATGAAACAGAAGATGCAACATCTTTAAGTGAAGAAAACAAGGACGAGATGCTAGTCATGATAGAAAGGGACATCCAAGAGTCAAAGAAAAATGAAAGATTTGCTGAATGTGTGCATATTCAACTTTATTAGAATAAGGAAGAATTGGAAGCAAAATACTCAACTTGTTTTATTTGCCATATAAATGAAATTTGTCATCTTTTTCGTATAGAACAGATTTGGAATCACCAACAATGCAATGCATATGAAATTTGTGATCTATGTCCACCATAACAATATTGAATTCATCTGCAATTTGAAAATTGTAATTTGCCCACAAAAGAATGATTATGAACTCATCTACAAGGTCAAATCTATGTTTAAATTAGAGATGTGTTATAAAATAGTTTAAAATCTTAAATCATTATAAATAAATCAAGAATTGAATATGAAAATTAAGATCAGCTTTAAGGCATTAGTGATAAAACATAAATTCAATATGGAATTTGTCATCTACCGTTAGCATAGCAATTTGGAACTGCAAAGACATGTAGATTATGTTTTATTTATTTCCAACATAACAATTTTATAGTCATGTGTAATGCCTCATATAAGATATTTATGATGTAATTTCAACATGACAATTTTTAATTTTGCTCTAGTCTCAAATATATATAAAAGTTTTGAACTCCATTTTGGAAAATTTTGTAATAAATATATATAAAAAATGCATACATCCCAAGCACCAACACTTGCAAATATACTGATGAAAAATGAAACATGGTTATATAACACAACAAGTTTCATACGCTACACATCATGGATCTATGATAAAAGTGTAAAGGGATTTTATGCACAAGCTAAAGCCAAATGTCTTGAAGAATCAAAAGTAGTTTTCAATTTTAATAAATATTCTTACATTGCTATCCACAAAAATGACACTTGCAACAAACTAAGAAAATATTAGTTGTAATCCATCATTATTTGTTTACTCTATTCACTTTTGAAGATCACAATTTGAAAAATAACAATCTTGATACCCCCAATGTATGCTAATACTTTAATATTCAAAAAAATAATTATCCTTTATAACTTTTCAAAATAGACAAATAAGGATAAAGAGCATAAAAAAAAGAAAAATAAATTGAATCCTTTCATATTATTGGATACCAATTTGAACTTATCATCTAGTTTTGACAAATTGGAAACTTGTTTCCATTGAAATATAGACATTTTGGGCAATTGTTTCCATAAAAAAACCAGTAACACAAGTATAGCAACATAGTAACACAAGTATTAACCTAGCAACATTATTTTAAACATAATAAAACAAAGGCCAGTCCCCAAACACCTAAAAAAATTCTTTGTATGTTGCTCTATTGCTATTAGAGTTCCAAGACGATTTGTAGAATTTCAGATGATGCTCATATATCACTTTAAATTGTTTAAAATGAATAAGAAATAAGAAAGTTATGAGGTTTGAAAGTAGGAGGGGTCCAAAGAGAAGAAAACACATTTTGTAAGTTGGAAAGCTTATTTTTTTTCTTGTTATGTTTTCATTATTCCTTTTCCTTTGCAGTTCAAAGATGAATTCTAGAACCTGAGGTGGTGCTCCCATAACATTTTAAATCACTTAAAATGAAGCACATATGATGAAGATATAAATAAGTGTTCGGTCATAGGCAGGAGATCAGTGAGGGGGTGGCCTACCCCTGCCCAAATGAAGCACATATGATGAAGATATGAATAAGTATTCGGTCATAGGCAGGAGATCGGTGAGGGGCCGGTCTACCCTAATGGGCAGGGGAACAAACTGTGGGACATAGTTCAGTCAAAGGGTTATTCCCAATGTTGAAGTTCCAAGAGGGTCCGAAGAGGGCAATTTCCAGGCAATATGAGTACTTAATCTTTTGCTGATTACTTGATTAGCGAGCACCAGTTAGGATTAAATTAAAATCGGAGGAAGCATCAGCAGCACAGCGATAAAACCATTTCACAATATCTGAGAGCCAAATGCAACAACACTCGCGTTTATCGCACTTTGCTAAGTAACAACACGGCGGCAGCAACAGAAGAAGAGAGTCGCGAAGAACGGAAGGTAGTAGTCTAGATATGTGTGTCTCGTGCACGGCCATATGCTGAACAGTTTGTAGTTACGGCGTGCACAAGAAGGGGCATTGTACTGTGCGCAAGTTTGTTTTATTGCTGAGCAAAGGAAGAAGAAGAAGCAGCAGCAGGAGGAGGAGAACGAGAAGAGAGTGGAAAACAAAGAGAGAGAAAGGAAGGGAGGGGAGACAGGAGGAGGAGGAGAGGGGAGGGTAATAGGAGATTCGAGATTTTCAATTCCAACAACATGGGGCGGGGGCGAGGGCCCAACACGGCGGATTCGTTCATCGGCAGCCTCATTAGTCTCACTTCCAAGAGCGAGATTCGCTATGAGGGCATCCTGTATACCGTTGACACCGATAATTCCAATATCGCACTGCAAAACGGTGTGGTGCTTGAACACTTTGGCTGTTGGAAACCCGTCTCACCTCCTGTGTATTTTACGTGTCGAATTGGACGTGGGGCTTGCCTAGGTGGTGGGTGGGGTTAGTGGCCAAATGCTTGCTTGGGGTTAATGTCTCTTTCTTTCTGCTTTGGATGGGTTGTTGAGCTGGGGTTTGAAGAAAGTTAGGGTTTCCGTCTCTTCTTTCTGTGTTGAAGTAATGGGTTGTGTACCACCATGCTATGTGGCTGAGATTGTTAGGGTTCTGGAAAGCATATGAGTAAGTGTGTAAGTGGCTTTGAAATGGCTCCTCCTATAAGAGGCCTAGCTTTTGTACAAATTAGGGCTGGAAGTGGTCATTTTGGGAGTCAGCAACCCAGTTTGGTTTTGGTTTCATGCAAGATTGGTTCTGGTCTTGGAGCATACTTGCATATGATATCATAGATGTTATAAGATACCAAATTTGCTTTGAGTTGTGTGTCCCATTTGTGCACCATGCTTCAAACATCAGAGGATGGATGCTGAATCAATCCAGCAGGCAATGGTATGCAATGAGCTGCCTTAGAAAGGACAATGTGTCTTTCTGAAATATATGTCCCTTGAATTATTGCTGTATTTGTTTGATTTGGACCATTGTGTTAGAGGAGCTTAGACTTTGATTGTTAAACAACTGTTCTGAAGGTTGTGATTCTTGGCATCTGTCTTAGAATTAGGTTGATTAGCTGTGAAGGAGGACTGTTCACACCATAAGTTCAGACTCAGTCACCTTATTGTGAGACAAATATCCTTTTATAGGTACTTCTTTTTGTGCTTCCCTTCTTCCCAGTTCTCCAGCCATTGTCTGGAAGTCTTTCTTTGGCTTCAAGGAAAAGCGTTTTTTCACCTTCTCCTGGCTTTTTTCAATATGAGTATGGAGATTTATTGATAGTCATGAGAGTTATGGGTGTACCTGGCAAGTCTGTCACAGAGACCATTGTCACTTTGTCTGGACTCAGTGTTTGGGGGAGTATATGTTTCTGATTACAAAGGAAAGTAGCAGAATGCAGTAGCAGTACTGCAGTCAACTATCAAATGATGCTATCCATTCATCCCGTTGTTGGTTCATGCAGTCAGTTTTCAGTTTGTGTTGGGCTTGAATTTACTCAGTGGGGAGTAATGACAACTAGTGACTGCCATTGATGATGATGGTGATGGTCTGGTACTCACATGGTTATGACAGCACTCATTCTTGTTGTGTTTGATTTGGTTTGACCAGAACATACACAACTTATGTCTGCTTTCCTTACAGATCATCCTGGAGTGTCTTCTTTGCAATTACATTGTTATTTAGCTTCCATGCAGAATCTCTGGAGTAAATGTTGATAAAACTACTATGGTGTTGTAACTCTTAAGATGGCCTTGGAGGGATCTCCTGCCACTTGCAATGCATGTATGCCTCATGAGACATTAAAATTTGGCTAAAGGCAACATTATGCAGTCTGTTGGGAAGTAGGTGTTTGAGATGGACTTCCATGAATTTGCATCTCAATCTATTGATGTACTGACTCTTCATAGTGGCTTGCAGTGCGGTCATTTGGGACAGAGGGTCGTAAGAAGGATGGCCCCCAGATCCCAGCTAGTGATAAAATCTACGACTACATCATTTTCAGAGGTTCAGACATCAAGGTGGTTATTTGACTTCAATTTCTTAAGTCACTGTGTTGCAGTTGAAGAGAATTTTTGGTGATTCAAAGGAATGAAGGTGTCACTGCTTTTCTCTCTCAGGGCTAAACCTTCATAAGCAGGTATTTACCAGGTTAAATTTTCCAATAGGTGGTGACAGGCTTAGTTGTCAATATGGTCTGAGCAGGACTTACAAGTGAAGTCATCTCCACAGCTGCAACCACCAACCCTGCCGCAGCCACCTACTGATCCTGCAATTATTTCACTTCAGGTTAGTTGCCACATGCTTGTCTGCTCTCATCCTCTTTTTAAGGCTTGATCTTCCATCCTTTATCTTGTTAGGTCTCTTGAGTGGTATCCAACATCATGTCTGAGTTTTCCAGTTGGTTTTGGAAATGCAACAGAAACTCAATACAGATTTTTGTGTAATTTTTTACTTCAAGTTTTGAGCAGAATGTGTGATACTAATCTGTACCCACTGTCTGGAGCTGATGGAGTAATCGCAGCTAGTCACTGCCATTGGTGATGAAGGTGATGGTCTGATACCTTGTGAGTAGGCTCACAAGTTTATGACCTAACTCATTCTTTTTGTGTTTGTTTCAGTTTGGCAGGTACTGACACAATGATTACCTTCAAAGTGTTATGATGGAGTATTCTCTGCAATATGATAGATATTTCTGTTTAATTATGCTCCCAAGACAAGGTATCACCAACTCCATCAGATACAGCATTAATATGTGCATTGTTGACTGTTTGTTCAAGCAGTCCCAGTCACAATACCTCCCACCATCCTCTCTTGGGTCATATGTTGGTGGGATACGCTCAGCAGGGTCATCTTCTGAGGCAAATGTGCCACCATATTCAGGATTGCCACCAGTGTACAGGGGTGGGATGCCATCTCTATACCCATCCCCTGGTTCATGGGGGGCCCCTCCACCTCCAAATGGGACAGGCTTGGCAATGCCACAGTACTGGCAAAGCTATTACCGTTCACCAAGTGCACACTTGCAGCAGCAGCCCATGCCACCACAACCACCACCATCACTGGCACCCCCATCTCTAAGCCAGCCACAGCCTATGCATATGCCCCAACAATTGCAACCAGTAGCACGGCCTCCTGGACTGGTTAGTGTGTCCCCAGCAGTGCCAGCTACTTCCACTGTCCAGCCACAGGCTCCTGATAATGTCTCTGGTATCAGTGTGTCAGTTCCGGCAACTCTAACTGCTCCAATAACTCCAACAGCTCCAATGGCTCTGAGAGTGCCAGTAGTTCCAGCAGCTCCAGCAGCAGCATCAGCACCAATAGTACCAGTGGCACCAGTAGCATCAGCAGTACTGGCAACACCAGCAGCACTGGCAGCACCAGCACCAACAGCAGCCCTTGTGTCAGTAGCAGCATCACCGACTGTGTCTTCATCACTGGCACCAGTTTTGTCAGCCACCACCACATTAAATATTGCCACCACAGCAACACCTTCATGTTCAGCACCTGTGTTATCAGTTCCCTTGTCACCTGCAACAAGTCTCCCATCATCATTGCAGGGAGGGGTGAGTGCTGTGATCACACCTGCTGCCAAAAACCCTCGCCGCATGCTGGGACTTGCTTACCAGTCAGCTCAGCCTTCAGCACAACAAACTGTGGAGAACTCTTCTCCACAGTCCCCTCTAATGACAGGTGTGCCATCTGCAGTAGCTTCAGTACAATCTCACACAGCTACAACACAGCTAACAGGAGTGCTTGCTGCACCGAGCCAGGCTCATCCATCTAGCTCTCAGCAGGCACCTGTGAAGCTGGAGCAGAAAAGTGATGAACCAGCAAAGTTAGCCGGCCAATCCATCACATCAACAGCAGAACCACCTCAACAGCAGCAAGTGACCCAGCCTCTACTGCCACTGCCCCAATCTCAACAAAAGCAACCATTGCTTCAGGTCTTCAAAAACCTCCTCCTTTGTTTCATTGCTCATGCACTCTATTCTTAAGCATCCAGAGGATGCTTTTTTGACACAGGTTTAAATTTTCCTTCAGGTCCTCAAGACGCAACAGAAACTAACCTTTTTAGAGGACAAGAGTCAGGCAGTGGGTACACACTATTAACCATGGAGTGGACCCTCCAAGAAGTCTCAATTCCTACCCCTCTCCATGCTTCTACACCTCTTCCTCCTCGCCATGGCTACATTATATTGTAGGGTCCACTCTGTGGTTCCCACTCTGTTTTACTCTTGCCTTTTGGATTGAACGTTTGTTGCGAGCATTGTGTTGCCACAGTCTCAAGTGAGGATGTCACAAAGAGTATCTGAATTATGGGTGTATACCCTCCAGATGAAGTGTCACCTCATTGTAGAAAGTATGCTCAGATCTTTTTGTATGCAATCAGAGGCGTGGAGGTCATGGTGTACCTGTGGGCCAAAGGAATCGGTGGCAGGTAAATTGCATGTAGTTATCTTGTGTGAGGTTTCATTGAAGGTTTTGGTCTCTTGACATGTCATGCCTGATGGTTCACAGTGAATGGCAGACAACCAAAAGTACCTTCTGGTTTCTTAGAAAGGCACCCTGAAGGGACTTCCAGGTCCAGATCAGGCTGCTTTGAGATGTTGGAGATGCTGCAAATACTTGTCTCAACTGAATTGTAAACAAATCCCAGTGTTTCAATAATCTTTGTAGTCTGTCAGGATTTTGTAGTGTCCAATGTCTGAGACAATGGAGGGATCTTCCTTGTCCTTAACAGGTCAAAATGTACAGACTTTCAGTGGTTGTAGTCCATGCAGGGCAATGGAGCTACTGGAAACAACAATCATACACGGAGAGGGAGGGGGAGAGGTAGTGGAAGTGGCAGGGGCATTGGAGTAAGTAACTATGACATTTACTCTGACATTGAAGTGTTTGCTCATGTGTCTCAAAGTTGCTGTTGAGGACCTATCTTGTCTTGTCAGGTTATCAACAAGGAAGCATCACATCTTGTGATCTTGGAAACACACTGCCTGGAATCATAGTGCAAGTTACAGATCATAGTCTAAGATTGTGTTGTCTATGTTCAACATCTCTCCTAGTTTTCTGTTGATCATTTGTACGCCTTTTGAATCGGTTGTGCTGTAAGTGTTGTGATGACTGTCTAACACTTTTTTCCTATCAGTTGACATTCCAGTAGGAGGTATAATAAAAAAATGTATATGTTGCATACTTGCTGGCTGCTGGATGAGCATTTTCAGCTGGCCAATTGCTTGAAGGGCCATTGTCTACCTTTTCGAAATGTTTTATGAGAAGTTTTGTGGTGGGCACCTGTGGGCACAGCTTGCACACCGCACTCAACAATTTACTGAAGACTTTGATTTCACAGCAATGAATGAGAAATTCAACAAGGATGAAGTCTGGGGTGAGCTTGGAGGCAAAAGTGAGAAAGGTGGAGATGAGGAAGATGATACTGATGGAAGCCTTGATATTGACACCTCTGGTGTAGCTTTTTTGAACAAACCGTTGTCAGAAGCTCCAAAGGTGTTCATCTCATTAGAACAAACTTCCCCACTTGCAAGCAGCACTTTGGGGCCTGTCTTGCCTCACCCACAATAATTGTGGTTGTTGTAGTCCTCATCTCTCTCGATTCACACTTCTCTATGTAACAATTGTCATGGCAGAGTTATTTGATAATGGTGATCTAGATTTATGTTATATGGTTGGCATTTGCTTTCAGGTGATGTACATAAAGGATGACTTCTTTGATTCACTATCTTGTGATGCTCTTGATTGGGAAGATGGCCATTCTGAACGAACAAAGTTTTCTGAGCAGCGCAAGATTGACACAGAGGTAGTTCAACAGCATTGTGTGCTTTGTTCTGCTTTGTTATGTATAGCATTTCTAGGGTGCATTGTCAGGTGCAGCCTCATCTGCCAATGCCTTCATGTGTCTTGCTTAGGGATTCCTGACAGATGGGAGCTTCAATGTTCATGTTGATGTCCAGTTTACATGAGTCAAACTATGGACAACTAGCTATTGCAGCTCTTGTGATAGCATTATTTTGAGGGCAGTTTTTGATATTGGCCTTGGTTGATGTTGTATCTGGTTTTTGTTTATGGTGAGAAGGTGGTAAGTCCTGATGTTCATTGTGTTTGTGATGGACAGACTTTTGGTAATTTTCCTTTGTGGTCACGTGGTGGTCGTGGGGGCCGAGGAGGCAGTCACAGGGGTGGATATCGTAACTCATATGGTGGGGCTTATGGAGGAGGCAGGGGAGCTGGCTATGGTAGGGCACATGGCACAGCACAGCCCACAACTGCCATCAAATGACTAGTAGCCTATCCAATATCTTGATAGAACCTGACATTGGTACAAAGAGTGGATTCAAGAGAGTAAGAAATAACCTTGACCTGTGAAGTCTGTAGTGTGTGGATAGTGTTTGCAATAGAATGTGAAGGCCAGGACATGTGAAAATGTTTCTAGGTTTTGTTGGGGTTAGTGTTCTCTTGTTGGTCATAGGAGTTGCAGCCAACAACAAAGAAAAGACTATCAGAAAAAGTTCAAGGATGTTGGTCAAGGTTGCTGACAGTTGTAAGTGCAGTGCAAAGTAAGGAGGGTGTGACACCTATGGCTGTGAAAGGAGCTTATAAAACAAGGAAGATAGGTGAGGTGGTGGAAAGGTGGTACGATTCCACAGGTCTTAGCTCCCAGGATGCTGAGCTGCCTCAGTGGCAGATCTCTCTGCTGATAATGCAGCTGGCATTTTGTTTCTCCAGTATGATTTCTTGGTTGCTGTTAGCTCTTCCACTGCCAGCTTATTATCTTGGGGGTTGGAAGGGGTTGGTGGAGCAGAATGGAGAGGGAGGGCAATGGAAGATAGTCGTGTGCCCACCAGTCTCAGGTCTGCTGGGGGGAATAAATGTGGGACATGGCCGATGCCAGGCATCTGGTCTTCTCTACTCTGTGTATACCCAGTTTGAGTTCTTTGTGGTGAATGGAGAGGCAGGGCAATGGAGGATATCTGTTGCCCAACAGTCTCAGGTCTGGAAGGGGGGAAAATAAATGTGGGACAGAGCTGATGCCAAGCATCTGATCTTGTCCACTCTGTGTATAAATGGTTTGAGTTCTTTGTGATTGACAATTGGGCCCAGATGCCAAGGAATAAAAGTACAGTCATTGCGGTCTCCAATTCATGCCATTAGAAGCCCACTGAAATGGGAATTCTACTCTGCTTTTCAGATGGTTTTGGTTTGGTTTCTGGTTCCAACTAATCCATGTGTGTTGATGAGCCTCCTCCTTGGGAGGTGCAATATAAAAGTTTTCCAAATGCACAAGTGCTAATTGTGAGTCAACAGTGACATCAAGGGTAATCTCCTTTCAACTTAAGGTGGAAAGCATGCTGACATCCCTTGGCCCATAAATCTGGTTTTCCTGTTATCCCAAGTTGAAACTCCTACCTATTTACCTGCATAGCATTTATTTACTTATGTCCTCCTATCTACTTACTTAGCAAATATTTACTTATGTCCTACCTATTTATCTACTTACCTACCTAACATCTATTGATCTATGTTCTACCTATTTATCAACCTACTATCTACCTACCTACCTAAGCACCTAGATATCTATTTATTCGGTTATCTTTTTATTTACCTACTTATTTATCTACTTACCTATTATGTACCTAATTGCTTGATTACGTATCTACTTATATATTTATTTATATTATACATATCTAGAAATATAGGTAAGTAAGCATGTGTGCTTACCTATTTACTTAGTTAAGTGTTTATTTATGAAAAAAATTGAAATTGAAATGTTGTTATACACATTAACAAAAAAAATTATTCAAGTTAAAAGAAATATGTTAAATGTATTTAGTAGCATATTGCTTTGTAAAATAATGTGGTGATTTGATGGCCAAAACATTGGTGTGAAGTTAAGGAAATCAAGAATTCAATATCTCACATATATTGAAATCAAACATTCAAAATTTGAAAGTGAAATGATTTTGAAAGTTTTTAATTGTCATCATAAGCTTGGGGGAAAAAATAAATTCAAATCTTCATATTCGAATATTTGGTTTTTAGGGTGTAACAAAAATATATAAAAGGATGATTAAATATTTATATTTTGTTTTTAGTTTATAGCAAGATTTGGTTACATCTTCCTAAGAGGGATGATTGCCATTTTTTTTACATTTTCCTATAGATGATCGTCATTTTGGCTAGAAACAAAAAAAACTTAAAAAAACATTAATCTAGACTGGTAATTATTAGTCTGATACCCACCATAGTTTTTCAAAAGAAAGTGGTTTATTTTCTTCTAAGCATTATACATAAATATCCCCTCCTAAGTTTAAATCAAGGTCTCCAAGTCCAAATTTAAAAATTTCCTAAGTTGTTTCCAACCACATAAAAGACTAAAGACTTGGGATTTTTTTTCTTTTGTTATTTGCCATCCATTGTCAATAGAATATTTTTGAGATATTTTTCACAGTGGAAAAATGAATCCCTTTTTCAATTCATTAAATGGGTTGTTTCTCAAGTTTCAATTTTTTTTTTTAAATGATGAGCCAATTTTTAAAATGAGATTTTGGAAGTTACGCAAAATAACAATTTCTATGTGAAGATGGATTGCCTCGCCTTTAGCTCACCTATATATATGAGTCAAATGGGGAGAACTTTGGGCAAAGGATATGGGATAAACTGAGCTGCTATTGGGAACACCCTTGGGAAATACAATGGGAACTAGAGGAACATGATAGGAACACAAGAATTTTTTAAATCCATCCTAACACCCACCCCCTTCCCCAAAGGAAAAAAAATGAATCCTCTTGGGTGTATGTTCAATCCTCTTAAACCACATGCATATTCTATTCCTACACATGGTTGCCATCCATTTATATTTTACCTCAGCTAATACCTCTACAAAGCACACCATACCTATTCAACTTGGAATTGTGTAAAGAAAAAGGAAAAAAAAAATGGTGGAAGAAGGAAAAAGATTCCTAAAACTTTATGGAGTAGGGCCAATTTTGAAGGCATTCCATGTTTTGAGAGAGTTCCATGCCTCAAAACATTGAATGGCCTCAAGATTGACCCTTTTCCTATATACACAAAACATTGCTGTCATTTTCACAGTGTACTGAAAGGACATCTTATAACAATGAAAGTTCCTTTGTTGAAAAAAAAAGAACTTTTTCGATATAGAATGTACACTGATTGTGTTTTATGCACAATAATGTTGTAAGGGGGGAGGTGTTCCCAAAATAATAGGCCACCTAGGCTCTGCCTCGCACGAGGCCCTTATTCTGAAAATGCCCTCCCCCCTATGGCTTCACCTAAACACTAAAGAAACAGATAAATAAAATATCTTCCTGATGATGATGAAAACCTGCCAAATGTCAATAAAACAAATGACCCAAAAAAGGGGGGGGGAAAAGGTACAAGACGGAAGGACCCAAGTCCAAGCAAAAAGAAGAACCCACCAACAAGGCTAGACCACAAGGGGAACAAATGGCCACCTTCCTTGGTTGGTGGACGAGACCAATTAGTGGTGTAAAGTGGCTGATAGTAGTTTGGTGTAATGGCAACTTTTAGTTGGCTACCTCTTCACAGCCACTTGGTGATTGGTGGATGACTTATGATGCTTATTTTGAGTCATTGGTAATTGAGGTTATGAATAGTGTCAGGTGGTTCATAAATCAAGGATTGATACCCACATGTTATCAACTAAGGTATATAACCACTTATGCATCAATTCTCAAAACATTTACAAAATCGGTTCTGGCATATTAACCATGGTTCTCAAACAATGTCAAAAAGTCCAAAGAACCGGTCAAAGAACTGTTGGTCTTTTCATGAAAACCATAGGTTTGTTAAGATTTTTGAAATAACCAGAAAGATGATATTTAAAAGAGGCACAAAACCTTGCAAACTCTAACATTACAACAATAGACGAAAATACAATCCAATATAGGACAAAGGTTTATGCTTGTGTCTGTTGGATTGCCTCTTTCATAAACTCAAATTGTTTTTTCTTTCCCTTCTACAACAAACAAAACGACAATTTTGCAAATTTTGATGGGGAATAATATTGTTAGACCCCATCTCCCACAATACCACCTAACTCCCGATGAAGCAAAGGCCGAAAATGCCCTTGTCCAAGGATTGAAAGTTGAACTTCAAGAAATTAAAGGTGTGCAATTTCCACGGAAAAACTAGCGTATCAAGGTACACTGTTGATTGTTGTTATTAGTAAAAAGGTAGTTGGGGTTAGTGCATTAGCTCAAGTCCTAAATACACACCCTTCCAACATTAGCTATGTTTGTATCATGTGTGTGGGAGGAAGGAGATATGGGTTAGTCCAAACAAATTTAATGTCACAAATAAACTCATCACCCCAAAGGTTTACGAGGAACATGTTACACACTTGTTACTGGAAACCCAAATAAAGATGATTTTCTCTTACAATTCCTAGAGTCACTCTTGTTGATGTTTTTACAAGTTTTCAAAACAAGCATGTGGTGTTTTTTGCATTTTAAATTTGGTCTTGTGAGCCGAGGAACAAATGGTCAAATAAATTTTATCTTTTAGATTTCAATAAATTGTGGAAGGGTTTGCAAAGGTTTTGTGATGAGATTATGTCTAATGTCATGGTTTGTTGAAGACTTGTAGCATGTCAAAAACAATTGTTTAGTTTTTTTTAATTGGAAAACCACGGTGGTGAGAATCTTTGGAATACTATTACATGAAAATGGCTATCACTACAAGAGATCATTAGTTCATTTGCAGAATTTTATGACAGAATGAAAATTCATCACAAATTTACCAGGCTTCATAAGTTTGTACAAATTTCATGCAAAATTCAATTTCATAGGTTCGTACAAAAATCGCATAATTTTATTCAAAATTACATCAAGATAATTGCATGGATTTAATTAAAATGTAAATCGTATGTATTTCACATCAAAACATCACAAGTAGAAAAAACATATCATTCATATATAAGTAATATGTATATTTTTCATGCCATTTTTACATATTGAAGCCCATGGATGTTGCACATACATATTTTTTATGATTTTGAACAAATTTTAATGAAATTGTGTGATATTGTAAGTTTGTGATGAAAATATATAAAATTTGTATATTTCCAAAAATTTGATGTAAAAGTGGGCCTTTCCATACTATATGTACAAATAATTTATTATTTCAAACTTTGTAGCATGGACATGTTGTAATAAAGTTTCAAAAAGTTAAATGTTTATTTCATCATATCACAAATTTAGCATGTGACGAATTAATAATGAAAATTGTGCAAAGTTCGTTCATTCATGAGTTCGTACATTTTACACACGAATATCATGCATCGAAAACATGTTTGACACACAAATAAATGTGTTGACAAATGAAATACAAACCTATGAATGAATGGATATCACATGAATTTCACATCTTCCAATAAATCCATGTGTCAAATGTGTTTTCAATGCATGATATCACAGTGTGCAACATACAAATTATGCATGAACTAATGTTACATGATTCCATTTCTAAGTCTTGAGATGCTAAGTTTGTGATGATGATGTTGTGATGTGCATATACTACAATTCTAGTGTTCCCACATTGTAATATGATTGAAATAAGGTTATGAATGGGCTTCCCATAATATGAGTGTGGATTTGATTTATGAATGACGTCACATTTATAGGTCATTACTTCTATACTATGTTTAGTTTAATTAGAGTTGATGTGTCATTTGAATTGGGATAATTACAATGATCTAAAACATAATATTTTAAGAAAATCAAGTTTTTATTAAGTTTTTATTTGTATTTAAAAAGGTGTTGTGGAACCTAATTTTAATAATCATGGATATGTTAAAATGGATGGCCAATGTAGGTGTATTTTTCATTACATCTGGTATTTCAATTTGTAGGAAGACAATTATTAAATGGATTTTGTAATGTTTGGTGTACAACTTGGAGTTGATAAGAGTTAAGTCAAAGAATATAAGGTTGTTTAAGATATTAGGTCTGAAAAAATTTAATTTTGCAATTGTATGATATGTCTGAAGAAAATAATCATATATGACAATATTGCAACAAGACATGGATACAAGTATTTCATTATCGTTGTGTTCAATTGAAATACACGTTAGGTTGATTCAATCTTTTGATATTAATTCTTGAAGTCACATCTAAATTTGAAGTCCAACAATATGGTTGAATTTGAAATTTTAGGGTTACATAATTCTTTGGCCTTTGGTAATAAGTTTAGAATAAAAAATTGTCCTAGTTTCCCTTCCATTTTTATAGCTTGCAAGTTTCATAAAACCTCAATCTAAAACACATGGCCATACTTTACAAATGCTAACAATTTTACTTTATGTCTCAAAGTTCATATAGGGCGGTTTAGTAAAACAATTTGCATTAAATTTTTCTTGAATTGCTCAAATAGTTTGGGCACTAATTTGGAACTTTTTTTGTGTTCCTTTCTTTATGTATCTCTAGTAATTAAATTTAATGATGATCCTTAGAAATTCTAGATTTACATAGATCTTTTTCATGAATTTCAAAAGCTCATGGAAATGAGGATTTTGCACAAATTCATTCTATTGGTTAGCTAATCACCTTATTTGGTCTTCCTATGAAGTCTTCAAGGTTGGGTAGAAAAAATTTCCAAAACATCCACCCATATATAGTATCTCCCAAAAACCTTTGAATCTAAATTGGGTGTCACTATAAATAACAAGCAATTATAATCTCAAATAGATCAAGATTTGAACGTCATAAACATATAGACAATGTTGTGCAAAGTAAGGGGCACAAGTTTGAAACTCTCAATGTAATATGAAATTAGCCCTTCAAAGAAATCCACAAATGTGACCTCATAAGGTCTTCCATCAAAACCAAAAAATATAACTTTTTTATAATGATCCTTTGCTTTTGTAGACATGTCCATCATTGATCATTCTATCAATGTATTATGACATCATGCCATACAATATGGGCAAGTGTGATTGAAATCTAGATGGGTTTGATTATCAACCCAATATAACACCTCGTAAGATCAATAGTTTTTTTTAAGTTTATGAAGAATTAACCATTGGATCAAAACTCTTCAAATTGTTTTCATCTTTTGACATGTGTATTTGTCCTTTGCTATTGTATTTTTTGCAAATGGATTGTACTCCTAAAGTTGTTTCCACCTTTTGACAGGTTTGTTTGTCCTTTGTTAGTGTATTTTTACATCACTTTACTTCGTATTTTGATACCCTTGCATAGTATTCTTCTAGACATGCAAATGGATTGTACTCCTAAAGTTGTTTCCACCTTTTGACACGTTTGTTTGTCCTTTGTTAGTGTATTTTTGCATCATTTGACTTTGGGTTTTGATATTCTTGCATATACTCTCCTAAACATGCAAACAAATTGTTTCTACCTTTTTTCCTTTGCTAGTGTATTTTTAACCAATGGATTTTACTTTTCAAGTTGTTTCTACTGTTTGGCATACTCATTTCCTTTGCTAGTCTATTTTTGACAAATGGATTGTACTCTTAAAGTTGTTTCCACTTTTTGACACGTGTATTTGTTCTTTGTTAGTGTATTTTTGCATCATTTTACTGTGGGTTTTGATACTCTTGCATATACCCTTGTATAGATGGCTACCATCTAGTTTTAAAGTCCAAATTACAACAAAACTGACCATTTTCCCCCCTTGAGAATAATGTAGAAACTAGTGTAGATTATAGGGTAATCCATAGTGGAAAATATATGCATTATCTTAATTTTTTTTCTAATTCATGCTAAATGACCCCAAATTTGTATAATAATTAACAACATATGGATAATAATTTAAAATTAAGGTATGTTCCACCTATACTTCAGCCAATGTTGATGGAAATATCCATGAATCAATTTTAATTTTTTTATCTCATTGAAATCCATGCTTTGGATCCAACCACACCATTGATTGGAAACTTCAAGGGCCAAAATGTAATGATGAATGCATGTATATTCTACTATTGAATTTTCCCCTTTAAAATGTTTTATCTTAATAACTTATGTACCCTTCATTTACTAATATAAATTTTATTTTATTATTGTTACTTGTTGATTGATGGGCTATTTGACCCTAGGTTTAGGTATTTTATTTTCATTAACCTTTGGTTGTAAAATACCATATGGAACAAATTTTATTTCAAGAGTAGAAAATGATCAAGGAAATCATAACCTAACCTTTCATTGAACAAGGAATGTAAGCAATTAACCTCCACAACATTTGTGGCTTACCCATGGATGAATGAGTTGATAGACTTTGACCGATGAATGAGAAAGTTTTCCAATAAAAAAAAATTTATGTGACATGTTTGATGCAATTCATGTGTGAACACAAATATTTCAAATTATTTCCATGTTCAAAATATCATTATAGTGCAAATTGCAAACTTCAATGCTTGTTAATACCATATACTAATGACTTTGAATAAAATATTGTATTTGCAAATGAAAGAAATTGTGTTTAGCAAAAGAAAATTTTTAAAAATTTTGCAGACCTAGGCAAAGTAGCCACAAACAATCATCTAAGAGGCTCATGGTGCTATATAACATCTTCTTGGCCATTTTAGCAATAAGGACATGCATCCACAATCCTTTACAATCTCATAGTCTAATTGTTAGGTTGAAAATATGACTTTTCTTACATCATTTTGCCCTTCACTGAATTTCTCTATCTAGAGTATTTTCATCTTGACAATACTAACATATTGGAAATTGAATATTTATGGTTTCTTTTTATTAAAGTTGGTTGACCTTGGACAAGAGTATGATGATAAACTTATAATTAAAATATTTGCAATACAATTCAATTGTTGTAATAATGAAATGCTCAAGATAACAAGACTAACAACAAACTAAGCAAAATACCCACTAATCATAGTTTGAAAAACCTATAGATGTTTCAAATTCGATCCATAAATTGAACAAAGTAATTATAGTTCATTATTTAAAATTATGTTAATGGGTAAGCATAAAAATAGTTGGAAGTTCTTAACAACTAACTAATAATAGTTTTTAGCCATTTTACAAACTAAGTGTTGTATTGTCGAATTTTCACACAATTAAAAAATAGGCATTAATTAATTTTTTATAAAAATGATCCATAGAAAAATGGGATAATTGTATTATAATTAGATTGAAAGGGTTAGAAGTCATCGCTATGTTGAATCCATTTAGACAATGTGGAACCAAGCAAACAAGTTCATATGTATGACATTTCATATATTTATAAGTGGAATACAAGTTTAAAATAACTTATGCTTGTGAATTGAGAACTAAGTGTATAAAATTGTACTCAAGCTTCCATTAAAAAAACCCAAAACATTATGGTTCATACTACATTTTTTTCAATTTTGGGCCATGCATGATTTTATGTTGGTATTAGATGCATGGCATGTGGTGTACAAATTAAAATTACCCACAAATCATCTATGTTCACAATAATGATTGATCAATTGGCACTATGAAAATAAAAACACCTTAATTATAACTATTCAAGTAATATCCTCATTTGATTTTTATTCTTTGTAGGAATAAACGAAATAATAGATTTTAATGGATTTAACAAAGACAACTACTTCAAGTTGTAATATCAAACGTGAATAAGGACATTGCCCAAATGGGCAAGTTATAAGCACAACTCACCCAAGTCAACCCCATCAATACATCAAAACATCATGCAATCTCACATATATGTACATAAGATTTGGTTTCCTTTACATGTAAATAATGCATGCATTGATTGAACTATTCATCTATCTTTCATACACAATATTGGTCCATTAGTATTTGAAGTTTTTAATAAAGTACATGTTAACACAATACTTATAAAATGAGGGGGACCATTGCTTTATGAATGGTGTAAAAAGGGAAGAAGTAACAAATGGTGAATGAAATACTCTAACATGATTGATCATGACATTTTTCCAATTATATATTCCATGATTCTAATATTTTAGAGTTGTATATTCAATTGACCAAATATGATAATCATGTCATACAATGTTAACTTGACATGAAAATTATTTTGATCGCATGATTATCATCAATCATGGTTTGACAAGTTAGTTTTAAATGATTTGCCTTCAAAGGCTTGTCACAAGGATTTGAAGTAAGATTTTCAATACAATGCAATTGTGAGAAACTTGAAAGCCTCGGGCATGGTCTCCAGGATAAAGTCATAATCGATTCATTATAATATTTTTTATAACTCCCTACAAAGGTTACATTGAAATTGTCATTTTGCAAATTGAAGGTTCATAACATTCACATTTCATTTTCAAATTGGAAAATGTCAAAGGAAAAGTTGCAACTTTTGAAAATATTGTTCAAATACATATCAAGCTCTTCAATCCAAATTGATTTGGCCCCTTTTCATGATAATTAAATGGCTATGAGTAATTTTTGTAATTTAACTCACTACCTTTCAAACAACCATAATTTGTGTTTTTTTTTTTTTTGGGGGGGGGGCAATAAAAATTCACTATATATTATTTGTCAAGACCTTTCCAATGGTGTAAAAAGGGACCAATTTGAATAAGTCTCAATTTGAATTTGGTCCAATGATTCAAAACATCTCATGTGACTTTCAACTCCCAAATTGTTCCCAAAGTGTTCCTAGAAGTGGGAGTTGAACTTGAGAATCATGAGAATACCTATTTTTTATTCCCACATACTTCCATATCATGTGGCCCGTGGGAGTGTGTCTACATTTACTTGTAAATTCATTTTGTGTTTCAATCCCTTGTTCAACCCAAGATTCCACTTGGAATCATCCATCTTCTTTTCATCATGAAAAAGACACTTTGTGTGCCCATCCCAAGAGTTGATTGCTCACCCAAGTTAGCATTGTAGCAAGAAGTATGCACACATATATGTGCATGTGTTTCATTAAAATAAACATATCAATTAAAATACATGTAATTTAATATAAATTGTAAGTAAGTTTTAAATGTTGTGCATGACCATAATCCTTTGGACACAACCCCACCACCATGAAGAACAAGCTTATGTTCATTTACCTACATAAAGAATTCTACTATTACCTACCTACCCAAAAATCTATTTTTTCCTCACTAAATAATCTACACCTCCCCACTCACATGCCTACCTTCCTCCTATCCAAGTCAATAATGCAAGTGCTAACCAACAAGGGTAGAATGACAACATCAAGTATTATCTTGAACCCTTGACCTACCTACCTACTACTCATTAACATAGGCCTATATAAATTGCCTCACTTACGTACTTGATGACTAGTCTTATAGTCTTTATGACCAATCGGCCTACCTTTATATTGTTAGTAGTGTTTTTCTTTTCCTAAGGAAATTTCATCATTTTCTATTTTTTTTTAATGGGATTTTTTGTAAATTCAATTAATTTTGCAAAACTTTTGTTACATTTGGTTCAAATATTTACATAATGTATTTAAAAAAAACATTAGACATTTTTAGGAAACATAAATGAAGAATTGCAATACAAAACTTGTCATCACTCACTACAACTTCCATCTAGTCCCTTATGAAAATATACAATGAATGTTAAATGTGAGTATTGCAATGGGTGCACATATACACACCTATGATATTGGGGCAAAATGTAAGTATTGTTCAAAATTGTTGGTTTTTCAGCCATTAAAATACATACCCCGCCTTCACATTCATGCATTAACTTCATGAAGTAAAAATATACATATTTAATTTTCTTAGCCAAACAAGCAATGAGGATAGAGGTCATAATGATCACAAGAGATGGATTTAAATAGTGATAATGCTAGGAAATGGGGGGTTAGCCAGATTTAGCAGAGAGACTACCGAACTATTGGATAACCAAAAACAAAAGATAACCCAAGTTATTATTACCAAATAAAAGATTACTTAAGCTTGTTTTTATCAAACATGAAGTTAACCAAATTTCTTATGTTGAATATTGGAGATAGTCAATTATGGTAGTTATAATAAAAAACTAATAGATAAAAGCAATTATAATCGATCATTAAATAATATATAAGCGTGGAATTGTAACATTGATGAGGTTGGTTTTGTTATAATTGTTTTGGTTAGCATTATAGTCTTTAGTATGGAACAATGTATGTCTAAGAATGTTTTTCTTGTGAATCAATTAGTATAATGTGTTACAAGTGATATTTATAGAACATTGAAATGTTCATGGAAATGGTTAATGACAATAGTGGTGTTATGGTTATGAGAGAAGGAATTGGAATTTGAAATGAAATCTTAATAGTGTATAAAACTAGTTGTAGTACATTGCAAATGTATAGTGACATCTCTTGTATTGAAGACTACTTAGTTATTTTAACACTTGGTGTTTGGTGCAATGTGATGGGCAAGAACCTAGTAAACTCCACAAATATTTATCTTTAATATTTGGCAACCATTATGGGAACATTGTTTTCAAATAATGAACTTTGTGGTAGGAATTGAAATTAATGTGTCATAGTTGGGTTTTAATTATGCAATAACTTATAATGTATGGGATGTAAAAACAAAACAACACAATTATCTTGGAGTCATTTGAGTTGAAAAACTAGGAAATGATATAATGAAAGATTTAAAACACATAGGTGCAAAATTAATGTGTGTTTTCTTTCAATGATTCCCTCATTGAAAACAATTTGTTGCAAAATGGGTTTAAAAAATATAGTATCAAAAGTATTAGAATGGCCAAAAGTAGGGAATTATTGAAGTCATGTCGTACCACCCACTAGGAATTTATGACCATTTCACTTAAAAACCCAAATGAACTACTAAGGAAGATGTTACCTAATGGTAATATTGTCATAGAATTACCTTTAAAGCAACCAGGGATTTGTGGAGGAGATTAGGATAAAAACATATTTTGTAGAAAGGGATGAGGTGCCTTTGTGGCTTATGAGTGATGGGGAACTTGTGTGGTTGTGGTTTAATCTCCTTCACCATCAATATTCCTCATTCTTTCATTATTGTTTGTTACTTCTTAGAGATTAGGATGAGGATTAATGGTGAAGGAGATTGCATTTGATGTTGGGAGATAAATATATTGTGTTCTATGGAAGTATGGAAGATTTATTATTTTTGTGTTGCCTTGATTTCTTGGTACAAGAAGAGTATTAAGTTTTGTTTCATATAAAAGATTGTAGCTTTTAACCTAGTACAATATGGAAATGGCTAGATGATAGCTCTAATGAAAAGATAGTAGTAATTATAGTAAGAAGGGAATAGTATGAGTGCAACAATTTTTGGAAGGTGAAGGCAATAGGTTTCCCATGAATTACTAGGTTATCAAGGTATTATTAGATGTTTGGAAGGTAGGTATGTTCCCATCCCCACCTTGAAGTTTTAGAAATTGTTTGGAAATGTTGGTTTCTAGGTTGAAATGAGTTCAAATGAACCAAAATTTATGTCAACACATCAATTTTCACATATGTTTATGTGGTGCCACTTTAATGACATGTTAATCATGGCAAATTGTGCTTGATCACTAATATGGATTTTATGATCTAAATTGAATTGTTACACGTTCCAATTTTGAATTTTGGTTTGAACAAATTATAATAATAAATCTTTAATTTTTGAAATACATACATTAATAAGGGAATACTACACATGTTTTAAAAAACACTCAAAACTTCAAAAAAATTCAATTTTTAGTTTTTTCAAAATTCAATGTTTATTTAAAGTTCATGGGTCCTTACAACATGCAAATGTGGTGCAAGGTATATGGTGTTTTAAAAAAAGTTACAAATTATAATAAAAGAAATTAAAATTTCAAATTCCAATCAAATTCAGTGTGATTTGAAATTGCAATCATGTTTTAAAATGAAATGAAAAATATGGAAAAACCTAGATTTTTCTCAGCCCTTTCTATGTATTTTTAAATTTTCATATTTATTAAAAAAGGACTAACACAAAACATGTGACATATTAGGGCAATTCTAAATATGATAAATAACAAGTTGCAAACGATTTCATTCAAAAATTCTTTTTTATGAAAAGGTGTTTTTTGGCAAAAGAATCTCAAAAGGACAATAGTCATTAATCCCAAGTTAGCACATTGTCTTGTTAAATCTTGTTTGGACTCTTTTGGTATTTGTTGATTTATTGTTTAAAAAGTAAGATTACTTTCCACTAGACAATCATTTGATTAAGTGATTTTTCATTTGTTCATTCAGTTTTACCCAACAACCTTCATCATGTGTGAACTTAAGTTGTTGAATCCATGGTTAATAAAGACATTATGTGGTATGGTTGGGTATTTGAAGAATTTTTTATGACACTAAAAAAAATGAAAACATGACAAATATAATCGTTTGGTTGATCAATAATCATAGAAGTCACATGACAAATGGCATAAATTATTACAATCAAACATATTATTAATGGCAAAAGCCACAAATCTAATTATACTAGTCATGTAATCATTAATGCCATATATTACTACAAAGATAGTCATATGTGAAGTAATATATATCACATTTTGGTGGGTTGCAAACTCCAAGTTGATATTCCAATCACATCAACCTCAAAGTTGTGTTTGTTGAATTTTCTAGCTGCAAATTTGCAAATTTATATATTTATAGAATATTCGTCACTTATACCACTCCCATCAACATTGCTAACTTCTCTCAAAGTGGAATATGCATCTTCCCACTAGACCATTGACTTACATGTATTTTCAAGCTCTAGAAATAAACCAATTATGTTGGCTTCCTACCTTCAAGAAATTATCCATCAACATGGACTCAAAAGTGGAAATAGGAGCTCAACTAACATAGATTCAAACCATTTAACAAAACAACATGTTTTTTAATTCAATTTACCCAAAAGCTTTATAAATTTCAATTTATACAAAATTACAAAATGCAAAACACCTTCAAACCCTAATCAAGAGGAAAAAGCTCTTCATTTGCATCCAACTTTACATTCTCAAACGATTTGTATGCATCATGCCATTCCAAAAACTCTTTTAAAAAAACTATTTCAATTGAAATCATTCATGATAAAAACATCTTTTGAGTCCATGCATTGCTATAGCCTTACAGTAAGAGTGATTTTTGACTTTGACAAGTTCACCAACACCACTTTACAAAGCAATATGCTACTAATGATTTTTTTCATTTTTTGTGTCATTTTTGTGTTATTTTTTAAGTGGAAGTTATGGATGGATGTTGATCCATGAAAATTGGATGACTTTTAATGCAAAGCACAACTAATGAATGAACTACACTTCATGGATGAAATAAAATAATGAAATTCATTGGATGAAATTTATTTCATCCTAAATTTTCATGGATGGACGTCCATTCCATTAGGATGATTCATAATGGATGCCAAGAAAACATGAAATTTGAACTTGAAAACTTTCAATTTGCTCTCCATATGTTTAAAAATATAATTTAGAGGGTAGATTGAATTTTTGAAAGGGCACCTCTAAAGCTTCAAAGAGCCATCAAATCAATGTAATTAAAATAGCCAAATAACATTGTGGAGTTGGGAACTTGGGAAGCAGATGTGATAATGTGGACTTTGCAATTTGGCAAAGTCCAGTTGGCAAATCGGTAAAGACCCCTTGACAAAATACCCAAAGGTTAGTAAGGTGGACTTCACAATTTGGCAAAGTTGATTTGAGAAACAGGACAAGTGAACTTGACAAAATAGCCGCACAAACTTTATTCCATTGAAATCCTTACATTTCAAAAGCACGCTGTCACTATTACGCATTTTACTCTGATTATTTTAACATGCAGCATCTGCATTTTTAATAATCGGGTTGCCCCATGAGTGGCTTATTTAACATGCAGAATCTGCATGCTTAATAAGCAGTTTATCCAATGAGTGGCCGATTAGGCAAACCCAGGGGCACACTAGTGCCTTGGCATTGGACCTCAGGGATGGCCCAAGGCGGATTGCATAACAAACTTGGTGGAAATTTGCTTTGTTCCTTGATGTACCTAACCCAATTAGAATTCCTATCTCCAAGTTGGCACAGGTATGGAATACCAAAAGGTCAACTTATGTTGAAGGTCTAAAGGCTAATGTGAAAAAGCTTAGGTAAGCCATGATAAAGGCGAAGTGAGGAAGGTGCAAAGTGTAGGGAACTTATGAAACTTGCCAACTTGCCTAACCTAAACTAGAATGCTTAGATAGCCTAGGAATGTTAAAATAAAAAGCTTGGGTAGCCTATGATAAAGTCCAAAGGTACAAAGTCTAGGTAGCCTAGTGGCTTGAGGGTTTGTAAGAACATAAGGTAGCCTAGGGTTTTGACTTCCAAAGTTTGGTGCTCTTTGCAATTAAAGTTGCCCTTGCAATAATTTTTCTTAATCAAGAACTAATGTAGAATTTCTTAAGATGTACTCCACAAATTCCAAGAGGTAAAGAATACATAGAAGATTGTATGGTTTGATTATGAGAGCAAGGTTTTGCGATCCACCTTGTAAGGGAATCATAAGTATTTGGGAACTAATCTTCAAAGTTTTAGTAGAGTCGTGTTGTTTTGCAATTTGGAATTCTGCGCTAGAAAGCTAGCAAAGTGTCTCAAGCTTCTTGCAAGAGGCTGGTCCACAAGAGGCCACTGGCCGTCAGGAAACCCATGAAGGCTCAAGTGACAAAGGTGAACAAGAGACCAGTCACAAAATACCCTGGAAGCAGCTCAAAAAATGACGAAGGAGAGTCTACGAAGCTCCAAATTTGATTTCACAGATCACAATTTTGATAGCACCTGCATGTATGTGTTGGATTCTTTGAGGTGGTGAAAGTGATGCAAGAGGTCCAATTTAAATGTCAAAAAGTCATATTAGTGACATGTTGGGGGATTCCAAGAACAACAGCTCAAAAATTCATAGTAATGACCTGCTGGAGAAATTGGAGAACAACAGCCATCATGATCAAGGAAGTTTTGCTACTTCATGTCAGCTGGGGGATTCGAAGAACAACAGCTCAAAAGATCATAGTAGTGACCTGTTGGGGAATTCCGGGAACAACAGCCACCATGATCAAGGAAGCTTTGCTAATTCATGTCAGAAGTGTCTTTCAAAGATGGTCATAGAAAACTGCAGGGCAAACTTGGACCTGACTCCTTCACAACTGTTTTCCTTGCTTGATACTCAGATAAAGAAACATAATTTGTGACATTAAGAATTTATTGCAAGGGCAGCAAATTTTGGTAGCCGGAACCCTAGGCTACCTAATAGGGAAATACGCAAATTCATCGTCTTTGGGCGTCCCTTCACCCCCCTAACCCCTCTTTTACTGGTATCCGTAAAGTTAGGAAATTTTATTAAATCTCAGTATAAAATGCTGAATTTTAGCATTTAATGCACAAGATTTGAGAGAAATTTTAGTAATTGTACGGGTTGGAGCAGTGAAAAGATATGTAGCAGCAGTAGAAGCGCTCAGGAAAAAAGAAAGACAGGGTGAACTCAGAAACCCATCAAAATTTGGTTTTCTGAGTTTCACTCCCCCTTGAATGCTAATGTACTTTTTTGCAGGTTCTTTTTCAATCTCACCCTGTTTATGACCAAACTCTGGTGCTGTCTTTTCCTGACTTTGCGGATATTTCTAATGTTTTCACAAAACCTCAAGCGAGTAGGCTACCTACACTTTCTATCTTGGGACCACCTAGTCTTTACATTAGGCTATCTAAGCTTTTACTTTAAGATTTTAAGGTTATCTAAGCTTTTCTTTGCATTAGCATAGAGCTTGGACATAACTTGACCTTTTTGATATTTTGGTACACGACAAAATCCCAGAAGGTGAAAGTATCAGACTGGACACAGATCTTTTGCATGATATGCCTCTGCCGGCGAGCCCTGATCTCAGCCTGACAACACAGGGACGCGTGGGTGTCCTATTCACGCAAATTTTCAGGCTTTTCATTAGGTGGGACAGGCAGCCATCTCTTGCTCGGTCCACTTCTAGTGTGATAAGTAAGAGCATCTCGATTCTCCACCCCAAAACTGTAAGCAACTCTTTTATGTTAAAAGAGGAAAAGTGTTTAATGATCGCTGTCCCCACCCACAAACGTCATAAAAGTCCTTTCAAACAGTCAAAAGACCATTTACATCTTTAGACCTGGACGAGTAATAGTCACTGTCCAAATCCATAGCAGAAAAAAGACTTTAAATGGGTTAAAATGACCACTGCAAAACGGACATCAATGCTATCCTGCCGCAAGATTTAATGAAAAGGGGCATTTCCAGGTGTGGGGTGGAGATGTCCTAAGTTTTGCTTGTGGACAGGAGGAACCCTAAGTGGGGAGTGTTTTAGGTCTGGAGGGGCTGCTCGAGATGTGAATCAATGGTGTGAAACCCTCTCTACAACAGACCCAGATACATAGGCAAGACGCTAAATACCCCACATCAAGCACTGTCCAGTGCCCTTTCTGGGTGTCTGAGAATTGTGTGGCTCCATTGTGGGCTTTGACTTTAT
>Ga0209611_10003073_pt1 | contig 29226 bp, 22 predicted proteins | sample S1TSphgellanicum_3_FD_187693 | JGI IMG/M metagenome (GOLD analysis project Ga0209611, IMG submission 187693) | Host-associated microbial communities from peat moss isolated from Minnesota, USA - S1T2_Fc - Sphagnum magellanicum MG (SPAdes) (version 2) | ecosystem: Host-associated > Plants > Peat...
TCAAAGCCATTGTCTCCCATGTTGGGTCAATAACCACCACATCGGCAACAAACATTTAGTCTTCTCGAGTCATGTAAAAATTGGCTTGTAATGAAACTCTTGACATAAGGACGTACCACCATTTTCTCCATACATTGTGCCCACTTTCCCAAGCAAGGGCATACATGACGTCTCGAATGGCGTCATGTGTGGCTATTCACTGACCTCCAAATGAGCAACAAGTTAAGTGCGTGCCAAATGTGTCCAACCCATGTCCACATTCACACATGAAAAGACTAGATGCCGAAGGCTGAATCAAACCAAGATGAAAATGCAATGTTAATGTGAAAGTAGAGTGTGCAATGCAAAATGAACAAATAGATGATTTAGCAACCAACCATAACCATGCCCCCTTGCTTAAACAAAAACAAATGCAAGTCTAGATGCTAAGGAAATGGAGTCATCCTCCAAGATAGACCTAAGGGATGTGTCATGGTGGATGTCCATCAAAGATGCCTATAGAACTAAGGTGCCATTAACTACTAGACTTTGAAAAGAAAGGTGCATCTCCTTAGCTGGAAGAAGAAGGCCACTTCTCACTACATGTACACATGATTGAAACAAGTGTGGGCCCCCTTCAACCTAAAAAACATACTCATCCAGAACGGGTCTATCGAAAATACAAAACCTAGAACACAAATACAAAGCCACCAGAGCCCAACTCTTTAGAAAAGCAGATGAAACACAATCCTCCATAAAGAGAAGGCCTATACCACCAAAGAATATCAGTAGTCGAGCTTGACGTTTTGTTAAGGGCCCCTGAAAAGATTCCCACAATTCTGGACCCATAATGTCCCCACATACCTACATAATTTTCTTGTTGAAACCCGCCAAAACCCACCATTGTTGGACCTTACCAGTGCATTGTTGTGACATTTTTTTCAATTCCACCAAACTTCGATTATGCAACATGTCAATAAATGACAAGGTGTTGAAACGAACCACTATCCCCCATCCTCCATCATCCCCTTGTTGTCCCATGTCATTCCTTGATGTTCCCCACCATGCCTTACATATCTCCTATTGTCCTTTAATGTATCCTTACCATGCCCTACCATCCCCATCATCTCTTGCACCCCTCGTCATTTGTGTAACCCAATCTAGACAAAATGTTTTTCAAATTAACAAATTTTTACTTAATAAGCTTAAATTGCCATGAACACAATATTTAGAATGTCTTAAGGACATCCTAGAAAAAAAATGTTGACAACCCTAATTGCAACAATATGAAAATAACCAAATTAATGATTTTCAAATGATTTGGTATGAATCTAAGTGATGAGGAGGCCAATACCATCAAATATTGAACATGATTACTAAAATTATGTGAAAACTCCCTTTAAGTAAACTTTAAGATGTTTTCCATTAGATCTTTCAAGTCAATTACAACATGTTATTCAATTCAAAATTAAAAATATGACACATTTTTATAAAAAAATAATTATTAGTAGCATTTTCAAGTAGCACTAGTCAAGGTTTGAAACACATTCTTCTATGTCTTCTAGTTCAATAATATGTTAAGAATCAAGTTTTATTTTAGGGATATATAATCATAGATACCTATGAAAATTTTATTAATGTTGTGAAGGTGTTTGGTTTGGAGGATCAAAACCAAGGGTTCATGTTTAGATTATTGTGACACGGACTCAACTTGACATCTTTTGGTTGAACTAGCACAAGAACTAGATTATAGAATTACTCTTTCACTAAATCTAGAAACAAAAGTCAAAAATATTTTTTAAAAAAAGGTTAAAATCTTTAGGTAGGAAAAGTTGATTGCACAATTTAACTATTTTTTAACAAATTTCACTTATACTTTAATTTTAATTTTAGTTTTTTGTTGAATTTCATATCTATGTAAATCCATGTTTTAATTTGTTGTAAACCTTTTTACACACGTAATTTTTGGCATTGGGGAATTTGTAACGTGTAGATGGAATTGACATAACCCATGTTTTAATTTGTTGTAAACCTTTTTACACATATAATCTTTGGCATTGGGGAATTTGTAATGTGTAGATGGAATTGACATAACCCATGTTTTAATTTGTTGTAAACTTCACATACAATCTTTGGCATTGAGGAGTTTGTAACATGTAGATACAATTGATATATTGGTTTTCTAAACCAAACTTTAAGGATTTTGAATTTGAAAAAAATGTGTTAAAACCAAAATTTAAAGGTTTAGAATTTGGAAGAATTGGGCTCAAATCTCCACCCAAAAAACCTCCAAATAAATCTTACAATATCAAAACTATGATCAAAGGTTGTCTTTAAAAAAGAAGAATTGCACAACACTAGAATAAATTACCAATAGACTCCAAATGCTTTAATGTATAGCCTCATTTCTTACTCATACTATACAATTTTATTTTGTTTTTCATTGTTTTTTCATTGATGATGTGGCTATCCAAGTGGCAAATACCCCTTATTTAAGGTTACAACTCCCCTTGCCACATATGTATGCTGGGAATGTAAGTGCAAGTGGCAACATGGTTGGATGTAGGTTATATTTTCATTCAAAGAAACCCAAATATCAAATGTATACTAGCCTAATCCAAAAGCTTTCAAGCTTAGAGTTGAACCCCAATTCTACCCTTTATAATGAAAGGTGGACCCACACAAGACAATTGTCAATTAATAATTTGAAAGCATAAAAAAACAATAGTACCAAATTCATGTTTATTGGTGTTGTGCATGTTGAACACCACTAGGAACACATTTGACTCATTTGAAGTAATAATGAACAAAGGGTATCACTTGAGCCATTCAATTAAAAGTTCATAGAAAACAAAATTTGAGGCATACACAAAGTTTAAAATAAAATTGAATGACAAAGGCCATCCATTTGCTTGCAATTATCCATAAATCCCATAGAAGATTTTATTGTAATTTCAATTTATGATTGCACTACATTATGAGAAAAATAAAGAGTTTTGCAATAAGGCTTGCAATTGAGTTTTTGAATTGCAACAACCATTTGTAACTAAGCATATTTTTACAACATGAGTGCTATTAGACGAGTTGCAAGAATTACAATTGACACAACTCATCATATATGAAATCGTATAAATATGCAATTTATGCAACTAGATCATTGTAATTATTATATCATTATGTTGTAATTATTGTGTAAGTGCATAAGCAAAAATGTGTTGACGTGCCAATGGTGTGTTGACAAATCATCAACAAACACACCACAATTCTAATTTTACTTTGATATTTGATATTTCTATTAATTTAATTTATATAATCCAACTTAAGGTTGATAAGATGTTGACATGTGGTACTTAGGTCAATAGATAGGTTTAAGCCTAAAGTAAGTAGGTATTACTACCTACCTTTCTTAGGTTAATTAGATAGGTAGGCTTGGGGTACATAAGTAAGTCATTTGGGATTATTTTATTTTATTTTGGGTTTAATTTTTAGGGCCAAACCTTTTTTTATTGGCTTATTCCAAATGTCATTTCTTTTATTCCTTTTAATGCATTTAATTATATATTTTACAAAATTAAAAGGTAGGACAAATAATATGGCATAAAAAATTTAGTTGCATCTTACTTGCAACTATTACAAGACAAGTAGATGAGTGAACACTTAAACTTTAAAAAAAAAAGATTTAAAAAATTATCCATTTACCTTTCAAATGCCAAAGGTCTTTTAAAACTTTGATTTGGTGCACTCACAATTGTTTAAATTGCTGAAAAGAGACACAAAATAAGGAAGATATGGTTGTCAAAAGTAAATGGGGTTAATGTTTAATCACTAACCTAATTCACACATTAAGATTTAGCACATTGATATTTTTCATGGCTTTTTTTGGTTGTTACTTTACATTTGGAACTTAAATAGTTAATGTAAATCTTAACTTGGCACACTCATAACATTTTAGATCATTGGAAACAAACAAAAAAACAAGTAAAATCATATGAAGTCTAGAAATAAACAATCATTTTCTTTAAAAACACTATGTGTTTTTGACATAATTTGTGTTCATTTTATGTTGGTCTTTTGCTTCTTGAATTGAAACACAATGTAAAATTTATCTTGACATTCCCATGATGTTTTACAACACACAAAATAAACATGGAATAAGAACAAAATTGTTCAGTTATTGACCAATGAATAGGGATGGATGATTTTACTTTAACATAGTCTATCCATTAAGTATATTAACTATTATAGTTCATAATAGTTAATAAGTAATAATATTATTGTTATTATTATCATTAGTTGATAATACCCTAGGCTAATTAATATTAGTTTAAGTTAGGCTAGGCTAGTAATAATAATAATTATTATATTTAATAGTTGGGTAGTTGCATGAAAAATGGGTGAACCTTAGTTCTGGATTTAGGGTTTAAGGGTTTAGGGTTTAGGGTAGCAGTTGCTGGCAAAATATCAGATGCCAGGGAAGGATGGATGTTGCCATTTATGGATCCTCCTCCTGCAAGTGCACAAACTGGCCTTCACAGCAGCAGCAGCAGCAGCAGCAGCAATGAACTACTGGCAGTGAGCACCAAATTGGTGAGGGGTGTTGTAATTGACATGGAGCAATGTCCTCGGAAAGGCAATGTTTCTTATCCCCAGTGGATATACACTGTTCCAGGAGTTCCAGTATCATGCTCTCGCTCCATAACTGGGAGTAAAGGACTTCCCATTTGCAAAGATGATTGATTTTTGCTGCTTGGTCATCGTCAAGAGAATCAGAAGCTGCTCAGGTGGACTCAGGATTACCATTCACTACATACCACAGGGATGACCCAGTTCTTTTTGAAAGGAGTTCAGAACAAGAGTTTAGGTGACCACCCCCCTCTCTGTCTCTGCCACACTGCAGGCTAAACCATTCAACAGATCTTGCCTCAAGGTTCTTGTTTTCCATTTGGGAGCTCTCTGCAAATTCTTAGACCACCTCCTCTCCTTTCTGAAAGTTCTGGAAGATCTTTTGGCCAGAGTGGAGGTGCTGTTGCACAATCCCAAGCTGCATCATCGAGTCACCTAGCATTGGATGAGACCATTGCTCCAAGTGCATTGTCGCCATTTCCAAGGCCTCTGGTTGAAGAAAATCTCAGTCATGATGGTCCTGGGGACGTACCAAAAGGTCTGCCCAAGTTTCTTTGAATTGGCAGTCCAGAGTACCTGCAAAGAAGTTACTTGGGTAGTAGAGACTCGGACAGTGCTGGCCTGCCAGTAATGTCTCCATCCTTTAGGCTCCAATGTTTCATGTGAAGTACAGTAGTTTTTCTGGAGCTGAAAAAATTTGACAGAATGTTGAAGAGCTATGGTTGATCAAAGCAGTGGGTGTTGGGGGTTGTCTTCGATTCACTAAAACTCTATCACTAAGTGTGGATGTGTTTCTATGTCTGTAGTCAAAATCAGGATCAGCTAGTGCAGAGAGCAGGGAGCATCAGGTGAGAATGAGGACACGGGAGCTCCTGTGGCAAACAGTAAGTGAGAAGGTAGCAATAGGACTGCCTCAGTTGTCTCTGGATCAGAGAAGTTCAGCTCATTTGCTGCCCGGTGAGATGGATCAACAGAAATCACAGAGTATGAGAAAGACTCCAAATCTCTCTATGAATCTAGGTTTTGGCAGTTTGGCATTATCCAGCCATGAGCAGGCTTTACTTGCCCAAGCTCGAGCTAACCATGATTCCCACTTTGCAGTCAGGCTGCAAACTAAGAGCTGTGCTGAAATGCTGGAATTAGGCCACAGATTCAATCCAGCAGGAGATGCCAGTAGACTGCAGATTCATCAGGAGACAGCAGGCATCCCATTCAGCAGTAACAGAAATCAACATCTTGGTGAAGTAGATGTTTCCACACAAATGGACATTCGAGAGAGCTCTCAATCAGTAGTAGGGAGCCAGTGGGGCAGAGAGGAATGGAGGTCAAGGAGGTTACAGATAGAAAAAGATAACACTGTTGAACACCAAGTGCAACCCTGGACAGAGGATGAGCTTGATGCTTTGTGGACAGGTGTACACCGGCATGGGCTCAGGAACTGGTTACTTATGCTGCAAGATCAGCACCTGTGTTTCTCGAGAAGACGGACTGCTAGTGATTTGGCAGAGAAATGGAGAGGGGAGCAGCTGAAGATGTTTGGGGGGGTTCCCATGCTAGATCTGCCCAGAAAAATTGACACAACAAAACAGCCCCCTCTATAGTGGTGAGGACAGAACCTTAGGGGGTTCCAGGGAATTGTTTCCAGAGGATTTTCCATTGATATGTGCTACCACAGTGGTTGTAAATCAAGCTGTGCAGGGCTCATCTCTTGGAGATAAGGTTAGCAGACTTGGGTTGGAAGCCATGCAGTCAATAGACTTGGCTTCAAGCAAGTCAGCAGGCCTCGGTGCGTTTCTAGCAAATGAACCACAGTCAGGATCACCGAAAGGCTTTTGAGTCTTCATCTAAAACAGAGTTGCCAGGAATGTCGGACTCCTTCAGACCTTCAGCTGCAGGTGGACAAGAAGGTCCTAGACCCATCATTTCTGCTGAGTTGTTGCTTCATCTCTCATCTGCCACATCTCTTGATCAAACTGCCAATACTGTTACAGCAGTTTCACAAGAATCTCAAGACTGCTGCCACTACTCTCTGCCCTCTGATCCTCAAGTTCCTTCACCCATCCCTGGGGCAGGAGCAGGCCAATCTGGTGAGGGAGTGCTTCCAAGCAAGTCCTCAGTGCCACCTGCACCCATTGGTGGCCTGCTTCCCAGCACTCTTGAGTCACAAATTGCTTTCTCTGCTACCTTTGCAGAGATAGACAAGAGAAGACTCCCAATGGCTTTAGTCTCCAAAACAAACTCCTTCAGCACAAACAATGCAAGCCAAAGTTTACCCCACTGGTTGAGGGAATTTTCAAACCTGAACAAACCCCACTTCCAAAACCTGCCACACTATCACCTACAATCACTGCAACTGCAGAGGCAACAGCATTTCTGTACAAGGATTGTGAGACTAGCCTCCCTCCCTTTGTTTATCCCGGGACCCCGCCTACACCTCCAAAAAACTTCTCAAAGAGGAACTCTGAAGGTAGTAGGGTTGCAGGGGAGTTGGATTCCATAGGTGGTAGTGAACCAGTGTCCCAGACTCTTCCAAATCCTGGTCTGGATCAATCGAAAATGCAAACCCAATTTCCAGCTGCTCTTCCTGCATCCCTCCAGCAGTTTGTGGCAGGTCTCAAGTCCAGGCTCACAGGTGGTGGTGTACAACCTGCATGCGTCCCACCTTTGTCTCCATCTTTTTCCAAAAGGCTGTTTGACTTCTCTACACCTCCTCCAATTGAACCTTCCCCACCATTTTCAAAGAGGCCAAGTGTGCTGGCAGAGTTGATGGCACTTAAAAACTTGGCATCTGTATCACTGCCATTGACTCCACCTTTGAACAGGTTTCCACTCCAATCTGTTTTGGACACAAACCCAATTCCACAACTGGGATTCTCAACATCAGATCCCAATCTACCATTGGAGAATTGTGTACAGCAGGGTGAAAGATGGGTTCACTCACAAGATTCTCCTTACTTTGCTGTTACAAAGCATCCACACCATTCAGTAATTGCCAACAGGGAATTGCCTGCAGTGCACCACCACAGATCTTCTGGGTCTGATGTGTTGGCCAGCAAGCATGGTGGCAAGGCTCCTCTGGTACCTGTCCATCAACCCAGGATTATGGAAATACACTCAAGAGTCTCATGCACTAGCTCATAAGCAGGCTGGACAGCAGCCATCACAGACTGGCTGGCTTCTCTCATATGTTCATGGTGCTAAGACCACTCAGGAGGATGTCCCCACAAGTAGGGCAGACTTAGACAGGAATGGGAATGACTCTTCGAATGAAACCCAGTCTGACCCACTTATTCATGGTAATGCAGGTGCTTCTAGGCATGAATTTGATGAGATCTCTTCTGATGAAACAATATCAGATGATTGAACACATTAGGAAGTTCCTCACAATTTTATTTTTCCTGCTGAAGTTTCTTTAAGTGCATTCTCTCTTCAATTGTGCATCATCACTCATCCAATTGTGCACTTCCTCTCTTCAATTGTGCATCCAGAGGTCTGGACAACTGACAGTACACCACCCTGCACTTGGAAACTACAGCTCCAAATAAACTCCATTGCTACAACACTCAAGATCATTCTTTCATAGGTCATGTGTGAGCCAGAGTTTTCCTAACCCTGAAGGAGCCCTGTTCATGAGGAAAACATGAACCTCTGAAATTCACTCTGCTGGATTCAGATCTTACCAGAACACAAGGACCAAGCTTGGATCCAAGAGGTCTGAAGGGTTGTCATGTCTGACACTAATGAAAATGTACATGCATTTTGTCACATATAAAAGCAGCACAGATAGATTAAAAGGGTGCATGAAACCAACAACAAAGGACAACATAGTGTGAGAAGGTGCAGTAAGCACCATATCACACAAGTAGTTCTTTTCCTCAGATCTCAAATCTCTGATCTTGTTCAAAAATTCCATCAGAAATTTTTCATTCCTATGACATGTTGATAGGGGTTTTCCATCTCCATTATTTGGAGTTCTCTCTACTTCTGCAGTCTGCAATGGGTTGTCACTGCCATATGGCCCTTCTATGATTTTTGGCGTTGCTGGTATCATTGGACATTCCAGGATTGGGTCCAAGAAAAAGAAAGAGCAAAGTTCTAGATTCTTGATCACAATTACTCCAGAGAGTCATTGGGAGCTATGTAATCATGACCACAGCTAAAACAAATGCAGAAAACAACACAGAAGAAGCCAAGGAGCTTCGACATGGCCTAATGAGGGAAAGTGCACTAGATGGATTTGGAGATGGTGCTGGTGTGATTGGACATGGTATCCCTTGTTGGTCACCCTGTGTACATAAGTTTGCAAATAGCCCTGGTGGATAGTTGCCTGCGAGATTCAGGTATGAAAACAATGTGCTTGCACAATTGGTGGAAGGGTCGTTGAAGTAAGTCAGGAATCTGCATGTGAACATGGTGAAGGAAGAACAGCAAAGGGTTTTGTTGTAGTCGGGGGCCTTACACACACTTGTAATGGATGAGTAGTTTTGTAGCCCGAAGTTCTCTGGACATTCTGTCATAAGGAAAAGAAAACAAACAAACAAGAATGTAAGTTGACATCTGCAGAAACCATAGTCTCTGACTGCTTGCTCAAAATGCTTGTTCCCCAAACCCTAAATTGCTGCTACCTTAGGATTTCAGATGCAAGCTTCATGTAATGGTTTAAGGGGATCTTCATCATCATGAATCCTTCACATTGGAAAGCTTGAGCTATATAATAAAATCATGCACTGGCTTGGCTACAGATCATAATACTGTTGATTGTAAACTTCACAGCCCAAGAAATGACCAGAACTTGGCCGGCTTACGATGAACTGCTTGGAGTAACTTCCGAACCCCAATGTCACCTTCTGCAACTCCTTCATAGAATGCAATCATGTGGTGTTGTTTCTCAAGCCTTGTCTGTGAACCTTCACCTACTGTCACAGATTGTTCACCACCACAGAGACATTATCATATATCACAACTGGAAACATCATCATCATCGTCATCATCATCATGTGACAAATCAGATTTGCTGAGCACAAGTTACATGACCTCAGACCTCCTCAAGTCAGGGAAAAATCAAATGAACTCACACTACAAAATACTCATAACCAACATCAATTCAAGTCCTTTCAAGGCATGAAATCAGCTACTGCAACCCAGAAAACCATCCATTCCTGCCAGACCCAAAGCTGATGTTTTCTTGGAGACCAGGTCTGCTCAAAGAGTTTTGTACTCAAAACCTCTCAGGCATTTGACTTACTTGCAGCAGGCGCAGCAACACCAAGGTCGGCAAGTGCAGCAAGAATAATACTACAGGTACCAATTCGAAGCATGAACAAAAAAACTTGGAGCTGTTGTTGTTGTGGTACAAGTAGGTGCAAAACATCAACACCCATATTGTAACTAAACGCCGAAACCCGAAAACCCTAGACCCAAAACCCAACAAAAGTAACAAGATTGCACGAGCAGGAGAGCACCATGCACAGTCGAAAGCAAGATAGCGCTGCCGAGCTTCTCCATGCTCGTGAGCAGCACCAGCAGAGGATAGCTAACTTAGCTGCTGCTAAGTTTAGCTTGCCAAGAATAACAGCAGCACAATTTAGCTAGTTTCCGCATTATAGGGCATCAAACACGTAACTGTGAGTGGAAATTTTACAAAGCAAAATAACTAGGACTCAAACTAGTTTTTTCATCAATTTTGGTGGTAAACTGAGTTTCATCCTCTCTTTCCTTTTTCCTGGGCGCCTACCTCCACTGCTGCAACATATATATTTTCGATGCTCCTATCTGTACAACTATTATAATTACTCTCGAACCTTGTGCATTAAATGCTGAGTTTCAGCATTTCATACTGAGATTTAATAAAATTTCCTTACTTTGCGGATACCACTAAAAGAGGGGATAGGGGGTGAAAGCAGGCACAAAGACACCGTGAACAGGGGGTGACTTCACAGATAACTCTGTTGTCCTGTTTTTACATTTTGATTAAGGATTTTTTTTGGGTCCCGTTTTTGGCCTTTGGTGAACCTGCACCCACATTGGTAACATGGAAACCCCAAATTTCATGTAATTTATTTTAAAATATTATAGATGTCCTTGCTTAGGCCCCCCTTTACATTACCACCTAAAATCTCATGACCATCAAAATAAAAAATTTGTGATTGGAGAAAAAAGATTGTTCAGGTATAAGTTCATTTTACACAAAGTTTGAAAGCTTAAGGGACCAATGAAATGGAGGTGGATGAAAACTTGACATGGAATTCCTAAGTGACAACTTATGGATGATGTTTCATGGTCTAATGAATTTCACAGCATGAAGTTCATTGGACCATAACCCCAAAAAACTCCATTGGTTCAATTAATTCTTTTACTTTTAATGTTTTTTTAGGTGGGCACAAAAGTTGGTTAGGCCATGAGCCCACAAAGCCAAATTTGGTCATAATATTTTTGTGGATTTAAATAGATTTTTTGAGGCATCTGAAAACATGATTGCACAAACTTGTCATTGGTCGGAGTTAATTTAATTCTTTTTAATAACAGAATCTTTTGAAAAAAATTGAAGGGAATTTTGCAACTTTTTGACCCTAAACCCTACACACCATGACTAAAGATCATTTCTCTTTCATTTGTTGTCATTTGAGAATGTCCATCAAGTTTTTTTTGTCTTCGTGTTTGTTTGAAGGTTATTGTTTTGCTTTTTTTTTTGCAATTGTTTTTTGCGCAATGGAAGTTACTCACAAGATGAAGAAGGCTTTGAATCACAACAATGAAGTTATAATTATCTACGAATGTCAATTTTTCAAGATTAATTTCAAAATGCACCTTCTTTGGGACATTCAAAATTCAATGTTTTCCATATGTTCAACATGGTTCACAATCTTTATATGTCAATGAAGAAATAAAATATATTAATGAACATGTTTTTCCAAATGAAACAAAGTTGGGAAAAGCTACCACAAACGCACCAAAGGCAAAACTCACCAATAAAAAGAGAGGGTGCCATCTAAAAATAAGGCAAAAAAGGAGATTGTTGATTTCGAGGCTGATTCAAATTTTGAAAAAAAACTTGGATTTGGATAATTTGGCCTTTTATCGTATGCCCTTTTGCCCCTTGCCCCCCTCCCTCCACACTTCACATTTTTTTTGCTTTTCATTAGGTTCGTACCCAACATCTCATGGGAAAAAAAAAGTGTGAACTAGACTAAAAATCCTTTTGTCTCATGTTAGAAATGAATGCATCATTTTTTAATTGTAGCAAAACTTGTGTCCTTTGTCAAGTATTTGTCACAAGACATTAGTTTTTTGTAGTTTGTTGGCCTTGCCTTGGTAGGCAAGGATATTGTGTTTAGATTCATTATAGAGTATGGTAGCTTATGAGATTTGGCCCTTGGGTAATAGGTCTATTTTTATACAAGGATTTTTGAAAGATGATTTTTTGACTTGTGTTGAAACTTGAGATTAGTTATAGAGTTATAATATCTTGAAGGATTTTGGTTTTTTTAAGAGGATTTTTTGAAGATTATATTTTTTCATGGTGAAATATTTGAGGTTTCATAATTCTTTTTTGCCTGAAGAAACTTTTTAATGTAAATGGCAAGGCCACAGTGTGACACACCCATTGTTATTTGTGGTTGGAACTTAGTTTAGTGTGAACCAAGTTCTAGTTTTTTTGTGTTTGGGGGGTGTTTATTATCATGGTGTGGTTTTAGAGTGTTGTTTTCTTGTGTTTGGGGGGAGTTTATTCTCATGGTGTGGCTTTAGAGTGTTATTTTTTGTGTTTTGTGTTTTTTTGAACATGGATTCCTATGATTTGCAGGTGAGTTTTCTTGAAACACGAAAGGTGTGATTTAATTGATGGTGCTACATTATATTTATTTTCATTTTTTATTTGAAAAGTAGTTACAAAAAGGAGTTACAATTAGGGGTAGGAGTTGTAGCTAGACATAGATCTTAGTTTGCAAAAGAAACTTTATAGGTGATTTTGGTGTTTTAGTGTCATTTTTCATCAATCACCCCCTTGGAACTTGAACCCAAATTACGCTTTCACTGAGGGTGTTGAAGTGTTGTTGAAATGGAATAGCAAAATGTAACAAGGTAACAAAATAGAATGGAGTCCATTGGGCAAAGCAAAGGTTGGTGTTGCAACATTAGCATTGGAGTCTCGTTATAAGAGTGTGGTGTTTGTGCATGGAACTCCGAAGTATTGTGGTTGTTGTCAACCTACAACAAACACACAAACCACAACAAAACAATACAAAAGTGAGAGAGGGGAGGCCTCTACCATTGAACAATATGGGCCCTCACTTCCCCTTGGTTTGGTAATTATGTATGTGGCAAGTTTTGTATGCATCTTAATGAATATCATTCAATGAAAAGTGTTCTAAGAAGCTTAGAGACAATCAAAGGCATCCAACTTCAAAAAAATCATTTTGTTGAATTTTTGTGAATGGTGGTGGCTATACATGATGATAGGAACTAAAAGTTGTTGGGGGGTGTCAATTTCATAAATGAACAAGAACGCCAACATAGGGTGGTGTTAATGGGTGTCGCAACAAGAGTAGCAATATGAAGAAGGTGGTGTGGCAGCAATGGTAGGAATGGAACTCCATCACCATTTTTGTTGATTTTTCAAGTTCCTTGAACCTTATTTGAACCTGTGAAGTATGGCATGTTTGGGAGGTTTGTAAGGCCCATGGAAGGCTAAAGATAAAAAGGGAGGGGGGCCTTAAATTGGACTCCCCTTTTTATTTATTTATGGTGATTTTCGAAATCTTTTTTTTTTTTTTGGCATTAATCAAAACTTGTCACATGGCAAACATAATTTACATTTCTAATTTGAAATTTTATATTTTCCAAGTTTAATTTGCTTTCATTCTTTTTCAACTTTGTCATTCATTTGGAGGTGGTTTCATCCATAATTTGGATATTAAAAAATGCATCCACTCAAAAAACGGGTTAATTGATCTAATTGTTGGCGAACAACATAGTGACGTTGTTGTGGAGGGGACTTGTTCATTGGCAAACAACCCAACAAAATTGTAACGAAGAGAACATGTTTGTTGGTAAACAACCTAGTGGAATCATGATGAAGGGGAATTGTTTGTTGGCAAGGAGCCCAATGAAAAGGACTTGCTTGTTAGAGAACAACCCAACAAAGTGAATTTATCATTAACAAACAACTAATTAGGATTTTATTTTTTTCAAAAACTCATTATTTTCATATGTGAAGGCATATTGGAATGTTGTTTACACCATGGAATTTCTACATTGTGAATAAAGTTTCATTATTTTTGGAGATAAATCTTTCTAAAATGATTTTGTGGGGCATAGAAAGTGTCATGTGTGGGGACAATTTATAATTGATTTTTTTCCAAGTTTTTGCTTTTGTTCACAAACGCTCATTCTTTTGAAAACTTGCATAATATTTAATGAAAAACTCAAGGTGAAAGGCTGTAAACCTTCCCACACATGTTGATTGCCACAATGAAGCTTGAGGTTATAATTGGTGTGATTCATGGTTGGGCATGGGACAAGGTTGCCCACAATTTTCAACTATTGAGTAAGTCATATTTGATTCATAAATTGCATAAACATATTGATTAAGTTTTAGTAGGGTTCAAGTTATAAACATGGGTCGACATTGTTATAGACATTTTTTAGATTCAATCACCAAGATTGTTCCATTGATTGTTGTATGGCAATGAGAGTAGGGTGATGATTGGTATATTGTGTTTGCCATGTTCACAATAAGTGTTTGGCCTTGTGAAGTTTGGTGGGTTGTAAATGTTTTTTAGGTTTCATTTTGGGTTATAGTCACAACAAGTCCAATCAAACTAATTATCCAAATTAGGGATAGGTTTACAGATTACGGGCACATTGCATGCAAACATGAAAACCATATTATAGGTCATTATCCCCACAAGGACATGTTGTGGATTTTTTTAAAACAACTTGAACCATAAGGGCCACAAAGGATTTTTCTTTAGGTTTCACATTTGTTGTGAATTCATTTGGAAGTATGTAGGATCATATGGGGGGCCATGGGTTTATTAAAAATTGGTTTTCGAAATGGGTGAACACCATTTCACTCAAGGGATGGAAGTTGTGCTTAAAGACTTGGATGCAAACCAATTAACAAATAAACCCAACTTAAATCCTTGGTTGGCACTTGAACGTTTATTTCAACATATGGAGGATGAAGCATTGGAAACTTATGAGAGTTGGTTGAAATGGCCTATAGTCAATGCAAAACTTTAAGTTATGGAATATTAAACACAATGCATGGAACTCATGACATCTTTCAAGGAAAGAACAACAATGTTGGGGGTGACCATGCCAAATCACAATCAACCTAACATTAATTGCCAAGATGATTTAACATATTCTTCCACCAAGGGTCTAGGTGTTGTGGCTTGTGTGGACCCATTGGATTTCATGTCTTTTATGTCATGAGTTTCCCAAGCAACATTGGGTGCCATTGTAGCCATTGGTGATCCACCACCATTTGATCCATTGGACCAATTTTTCCCATTAAAAAAAAATCTTCTATTATGTAACCATTCAATTTGTGATTATATGCAATTAATTGTTATTTGCAACTATGTTTTGTCATTTTTACAATTAGTCACCATCATTTACAATCTATTACTATAATTGTGATTATGGTGTAACTAATTATGACTACTAAGTTTTTCATCTTTCCATGTTGACTCATTTTTTGGACTTTTCATCCAAGAAGAACCTTATATATCAAATTAGTTGCAAGAAAAACCACAATTTGCTTACCTCTATGTAATGTACCTATACTTTTAATGTACATTACAATGTTTTGGAATATATTAAAGTAAGTTTATAGACTATGTTATATTTAGGCATGTAAAGTATACATTTTGCATATATTGTGGGTGGGCTATGTAGGTTAGGACAATAGTAAATAACATATAAATGAATAGGCATGTAGGTAGGTAGGTAAGTAAGGCTAATTATTTGGTAAACATGTTAGGTGCATATGAAAATAAGATTGTTAATTATTGATTACATATTATAGTTAATAAGTAATAGTTAATATCAATTACAAGTTAATTAATTATTTTGATAATATTAATAATTAAAATATAACTAATATTTAACTTTAAAATTAATAAATAATACCCATTAAAAATAATCATTAATAAATCATTAGTTAGTAATTTCATTATTGGTTATTAATTATTGACAAGTTTCAATTTCGCCAAGGTTTAGACAAATTTTAATTTTGCCAAAGTTTAAACAACTTTTAGTTTTATCAAGGTTTAACCAAAGTTTAACTAGGTTTTAATTTATCCAAAGTTTATCCAAATTTTAAACGAACTAAGGTTTAAATGAAGTTTAATCAAGTTTTAATTTCACCAAAATTTAATTAAAATTTAACCAAGTTTTAGTTTAACCAAGTTTTAGCCAAGTTTTAGCCAAATGTTTAGCCAAGGTTTAACAAATGTTTAATTATGATTTAACCAATGTTTAACTAATTTCTTTGTTTAACCAAGGTTTGGTCAAAGATTAACCAATGTTTAACCAAGGTTTATATAAGTTTTAGTTTAATCAATGTTTAACCAATAATTAAACAATTTTTAGTTTAACCAATCTTTAACCAATCTTTACCAAATTTTAATTTAGCCAATGTTTAATTAAGGTTTCATTTAATTTTAAGCATGAATGTCATGTGGGCCTAACCTAGGTGTGAAATAAACTATTTTAATTAATAAACTACAATAATTAGTAAGTAGTAAATTAAATTAATAGGTTATAGGTTAATTTAGATAATAATCGGTAGGTAGTAAGCTAGGTTAATAGGTAGTAGGTTAGGCTAAATATTAATTGGCAAGTAGTACTTTAAGTTAATTGGGTTAATTATATATATATGTGCCTATGTTAATTAGGTTGGTAAATTAGGAAGGTTAGGAAGGTAGGTCAATAAGTTAAGTGGGTATGTAAATATTTAGAACAATAGGTAGACAAGTAGGTAAGGCTTGGGTGGGGACGTTGATATTTTAGGAGGATTAAAAATTTTATTATACACATCTACTTATATAATTTTCAACATTGGGGAAAAAAGACAAAAAATATGGGATAAATTTTTATAGTCACAAATTAATTTGTGATTAGGTTGTGACTATAAATTTATCCCATATTTTTTTTCCTCCATTTTAATCTTGTAAACTATATAAACAAGTGCATTTAAAACATTTAAAACACACAAACAACAATAAATAAAATATGCCATTTGGGATGAACTAATAAAAAGGCTTAACCCTAAAGGCTAAATATAAAATTAAATTAAAAAATCTATTTATTTACCCACTCCTTTCTTACCAACATATATATATTTTAACTATCTACTTACCCACCTACTCACCTACATAGATTGATTTTTTAAAACATTTATAAAAAATGTCACATGACATATTTTGATTATTTCAAGTGGCAATATGTGAGTGAGTTATATTTTAGTTGCAAATATGGGGATTAGTTACAATTTGCATACAAATAATCAACATTTTAAACTGTATATGTTGACCATATACTTCATTCATGTGAAATGTGCTAACATCATGGTGAATCATCATTTGCAACTAAACATTGAATACAACTTCACTTATGCAATAAATGATTTTTAGTCACAAGTGTTGATTACAACTTACTTATAGTTGCAAATTATAGTTGCAAATTGACATTTGTTTTTAATGCACTACAATAAATCTTGTCATATGCAACCATTCAATTTGCAATTACATGCAAAATTACTTGCAAGTAATTTGGTCATTCTTATGACTATGTTGCAATTAAATTACAATTTTTTTTTTTCATCCTTCCATATGGACAATTTATAAGATAGTTTTAATGCTAGAATGGGCATATATATTCCATTAGTTGTTATAATGATCAAAATTAATCGCACCACTATGAGGTGAACCTAGCTTCAAGGGATATACTAAAGTTTATCAAGGGTATAATGGGGGTATGTTTTTATAACCATATTATAATCATATTTAGCTTGTACTTATGGCATACTAGGTGTATATTATGCATGCACTAAAAATAAATGTATAGTTTATGTATATTTATGTTATTTATCTATTTAATTTAAGTGTTGCATGCCTTGGTTTATGCATAGTTTTGATTTGTTTATGTTTAGCCAAGGTTTAGTTGAACGAAGTTTTAGTTTAGCCAAATTTTGGTTTAAGCAAGGTTTAGCCAATTTTTTTAGTTTAACCAAATTTTAGCCTTTTTTTCTTTATCCAAGGTTTAACCAAGGTTTAATTGAGCCAAGTTTTAGTTTAACAAAATTTTGGTTTAATGAAGGTTCAATTATTATTTTTAATTTGACCAAAATGTATCCATTTTTTTTTGTTTATGCAAGGTTAATCATTTTTCTTTTTGGTTTAGCCAAGGTATAATGAATTTTTTAAAATTTAACCATTTTTGTGTTTAAGTAAGGTTCACCAATTTTTTTAATTTAGGCAAAGTTTAACCATTCTTTAGTTTAGCCCAAGTTTGCCAATTTTCTAAATTTAGCCAAAGCTTTATTTCTTTTAGTTTAGCCAAATTTTAGTCAATGCTTTGGGTTTAATCGATACATAGCCACTTTTTAGTTTGACTAATGTTAATTATTTTTAAAACTTTAGCCAAGGTTAATCAATTTTTTTAGTTTAGCCAAGGTTGAATCAATTTTTAATCTAACCAAGTTTTAGCCAAGGTTGAAGCAAATTTTTGTTTTGTTAAGGTTAAGTCAAATTTTAGTTTAGTTTGATTCAAGTTTGACTAAACCTTGGCTAAACTAAAGTTTAACCAAGGTTTAAGCTTTGTTTAGCAAAATTTTAATTCAACCAAGGTTTTGTCAAGGGTTAGCCAAGTTAAAATGTTTTTGGTGCACATATAGTGATATAGTTAATTTTTTTGAAAAGGAGGACAAAAGATATGAAACATATTTTGTAATTGCAACTTAGTTGCAAATTAAAATCTATCCCATATCTTTTGTCCTCCCTTTCAATTTTTTAAACTATATAAAAGGGTGTATTTGAATAATTAAAAATATAACACCATAAATTTAAAAGCAAGTGTCGTTTGGGATGAACCAATCAAAGTGGTTTCAAACTAAAGCCTAAACCAAAAACAAAATTGGAAAACCAATTACCTATTTAGTCTATCTACCTACCTAACTAGCCTAGGCAAGTAGGTACCTATTACATATTTACCTAGATTTGTTTAACTTGAACATTACCTATATACTTGTTGAATTAAATGTTTATATATACGAATTTAATTAAAATAAAGATTAAAATCTTTGTGGATATGCCATGTGTCACAATCATGAACACACAAATTTGACACCCTAGATTTTTTTCGAAGATTACATTGAATAATTAATTTTAAATGTTGACACATGGCAACATATCATTCATTTTTATTGTTGACCAAAAAAGTTGCATGGTAGTTGCAAATGACAATACAAATACGGTCAATCAAAGGATTGAAATCATATTTTGTTGACATTTTTCTTTCATCCACAATCCATGTCATTTGTGACTATGGTCGCATGGAACTTGATTTTCAGGATTTTAGTGTATATGTTCTTTGCAATTAAAGTCTAGTTGCAAGTACCAATCACAAAATCCAATTTCTTTTTTAATGATATAAGTTGAATTACATGGAACAAATGTTGGTGAAAGCTCAAATAGATGAACTTTTGGAGGTAGGTTTGGTGAAGCTTTCCAAAGGGGAGTATGCATTAGCCACATTTATGCATGCCAAGCAAGACTTTTTTGGCAATTGGAACTAAATGTCAAATGCATGGAGACTATAAACTTGTCGACACTAAACACAATTTAACAAATATGCCATGCCATTGCTAAAGGAGTCTTTTGATTTTATTTGCCATGCTAAGGTGTTGAACATTTTGGATTTACAATTGAAATATCACCAATTGTCTTTCCATGAAGGTGACAAAATGAAGATTGAGCAAAATGGGAAAAAACATTTGTATTAATGAAAGTTATTATCTTTTAAGTTGAAAATGCATTTGTAGAATTTCAAAAGGTGATGGATTAGGTTCTTGCAAGCTTGGATTGTGCCAAATGCTACATTGATGACATCATTGTGTTTAGTTCCACCATGAAAGAGCATGGTCATCACCGGCAAGATGTTTTTAAACATTTAATGGTGCATGGGTTGAAATTACACCCAAGAAAATTTAGGTTTTTCCAATCCCAAGTGGAGTGTTTGGGCCACATGATTTACCCATGGGATTTGGGAGTCCAAAAGGCCGAGGTGGATATGATGTCCAAGATTCATTGACCAATTGATGTTAGTTGGGCATTTTTAGGGTTGGCAAATTATTACTAGTGGATTATCAAAAGGTTGAAAAGAAAAAGCCAAATATAATTCATATGTAGGAGAACGTTTAACAGTTGTTTGGGTCATGGTCACATTTTGATGTTATTTGTTTAGTAGCCCATTCACCTTGATGATGATCACCAACCATTGAAGTGGCTCATGGAGTCTAATTAATACATTAGGAAGGGCAAAATGGGTTATCCTTCTTTAGAAATATGATTTTGATGTCAAACATGGAGTTGGAATAGTCAACAAGGATGTTGATGGGTTGAATAAAAACCCAAGTTTCAGTGAGTTGGATACCACTAAAAATATGTTTGGCATGAGGAAACAAATTTGGAGGCAATGCCTAGTTGACATGTTGTTTCATTCCTTTGCATTTTGGCAAATGGTTGCTAAAAGGTATTATGTCAAGTTCAAATGGATTCTTCAAGCATTTCTAAGAATTTAGAGGTAAAACCTAATGATATTGGACCCATCGACATTTTTGGGATGTTGAAGTGTTGACCTAATTACAAATAGGGGAATTCAATGTGGCATTGACATTCAAGGAAAAGGATTGAGTTATTCAAAAGGCCAAAAGACATTGTTGGCAAGGACAACAACTTCTCAAAATATGTCCAAATGGGCATGAATGAATGGTACTACATCCATAATTAGGAAAAACCATTGTGAGAAATGTCCATGAGAAATTGGGACATTTTGGGGTACATCAAGCCTGTAGTTCGCTTCAAGGCCAATATTACATGCAATTGGAGGTTGAACAATTTGTTTCATGATGCATGGCATATGATTGAGTTTCTGTATCATTTAATGCACCCACTCCAAACAACATGGCCATCAAACAATAGTTGCAAGCTTTTCATGCAATTGTTCCAAATGAGATTATTTAATTTTAGTAGTGTGTTGTAGTAGAGCACCGGAGAAGAATGTCTTGAGTTCCATGCTTGAGTTATATTGGATCAAGTACCTACAATGGGTCTGAGAGTGTGAGCAAAAATGGAACATCTTTATAAGGGGTCTTGTCTCCTCAGCCATACTAGTGCATAAGGGTCATGATCGGTGTTTTGTTTTTGGCAAGTTTTTGTTGCCCCTTGGCAACAAAAAGGAATGCAGTCAACTCATGCAAAGCATTCTTGTGAGAAAAATGCATCAAAGTTGTCAGATTTTGAGAAAGTACTTTTTGTCCTTTAAAAATAAAATAAAAATTTAAATAGTAAAATTAAATTTCCATATTTAAACATGTTCCAGCAGGTTGCCAAAATATGGCAGGATTTTAAAAAAATTCTACTTTCCTCTAAGAACTGTAGCCAAATTTTGGCTAATTCCTCTTGTGGATGATTGCCAATGTGGCTAGTTCATGGGCCTTGTGGAGCCCTATGAAGACCTGTACAGTGTGCATGCCATTTTACTACTACTATAGGTGGACCTACTCAATTCACCCGCACCCTCTATCTGCCTATACCAATGCCTTAGCATGCTTGAAATATAGTTGAAATGTTTTTTCAGGTTTGGCAATATTTAAATTATTTTTTGAAAATTTCAAAAAATAAATAAATTGAAATTAATTTTTTGATATGTTGAAATTTAAGAAAATTAGAAGGGAAGGAATTTTTTAAAAAATTGGTGGAAGCCTAAGATTTGTTTATTTATTTGCTTCATGTCAATCCACAATTGCAAAGCAAGTCTTGAATATTTGACAATATTTCTCTCTCATATAATTTGGTGGAACATTATTTCTTCTCATTTTTGCCCACCCCAAAAAAAAAACAAAAAAGGCAATAAAAAATGGTGTAAAAGGTCCCATTATGTGCTTGCATCTATACATATACATAACTGACATAGTGTCATCAATAATTTTATTGCAATAATAAAAATCAATGAATCTGTTGATATAGAAGTATGATATGATTTTGAATATATGTATATATATATATATATAAGAGTGTAATGCCTTGGCAAGGTTCCAAATTGAGCAAATCCCATTTGGGCCAATGGCACAAGGCTCTACTAGATTTTATTATATAGATTTGATCCTTGTTTTTTTAATTCATTCAAAATTTTAAAATATTAATGCTATTTTTTACTGCCTCCAAATTCCATCTATATTCCAAATTGTAATATAGTTTGTGGCATTACACATTAAAAAACTACACATTCACCTTAAATATGAATATCTTATTCAAATATTTTATCATCCGTTTTTAAATTTTAATTCAAATAATTGTACACACATTCAAATCATTTCAAATATTCTTGTAACATTAATGAATTCAAATTATCATAAAAAAAATTTGATTTAATTTGTGAATTTGAAAATTTTACACGTATTAAACTCATGGGATTTGTATTTTAAGGATTGTCAATTTGATAGAATTCCATCACAAGGAAATCATTAGCCCAAAACATGATAATGCAATTAATTGGGAAACATTAATTGCCTTATCACATTCAATGTGTTAAATGTGTAAACTTTGAAATATTTTCAAACACAATAGAATTCAAATCCTTAAAATGAGCAAAAAGTGGATTCTTCACCAAATTCCTTACTATTTTCGCCAAATCCAACAAGGAATAACATTAACTACTTTGTATATGTTACTTCATGATCAACAATTCAATAATAAAAGAAGTTCCTTCAATCATGTTGATGAAAAATGATGTCTATAAAGTTGAATTGATGGATGAATTCATGTTATCTATCCACAATATATAATAGTATGTTAAACTTTTCATGCCATATTAAATGAAACGAAACATTATGTGTTTTTAGAAAAAAAAAATCAAATCATTTTACACATGATAAACAAATAATTTGTATTTCGATACAATGTCATCATACTAGTTTGTTGAAAAATGATTATTACTTGTCATCTTAACAATTTCCTTCAACAAACAATTTAGCCAAATCCTTAATGGCAACCATTTCTACCAATTTTGTTTTCATGCATACCAATGCCAATTAACTTTAGCTTGTTATTGATCATGGCACTCTCATGTGGCCCAATAGTGGTACTAAGCCACCCCAAGTAAAGTTTACTTGATTGATGGGCATGTTTTCAAAGGACATACCTTTTGGAAATCAATGGATGAGCAACCCAATGCACCATAGGAAAGCTTTCCAAGCTTATCATCATCTTATCCCATTCTATTGAAACCCTTTGGGCACACAAACAAAAACAAGCATGCATATACATATATGAGTATATATATGTTTTTTTTTTTTTTTCATATTTTTTGATCAAATATGAAAATCTACAAAATTAGATCGACTTTTTACATAATTCATTCAACACACAAAACATCCAAATCTCACTCCCTTTTCACAAATTCCATAACCCACATTTGGATTTCGATAAAGATAGTTGAATGGCACAAAACTATTACAAAGACATGATCCTTTAGGAATGGGATTTTTTTACTTGGGTATTCAAGCTTTCAACTCAAAGTTCTACATTCTAGTAGCAATTGCAATTTTAACATCACATTGACCAATCTTCGACTTGTGTGTGTGCAAAAGAAATTGAGTCGATAAATCACCATGTGGTATTTTGGGTTTGGATTTTTGGCTATTCAAATTTCAATGCTTGTAGTGATATTCTTTTTAAGGTGATTGATTTTTGCCACAATTTTTTGGGTGGCATTAATTGGAATATTCAGGGAATTGGGGATTAGTCTTCCCTTCCGTAGCACATTTCTTAGTTCAAAATTTATTCCCAATTTCTTCACATAATTGTGCCGGATTTCTTTGATTTTTAGCATCATTAGCAATCAATCATCCCCTCACCAAAAAAATTAGCACTAATTTATAGCATGTTTTGTAAAAAAAAAAAATTCCAAAAGATTTTGCATTAATTAATTGGCTACACATTTGTAGAAAATTGTCCAAGCTATAAAAAAAAACACTAATCCCCAGCCCCCAAAGAAAAGAATAAATTCAGAATAAATTCCTTAATTTTTGTTTTTTTATAAATTTGATGTCAGAAAGGTTTTGGAGTTCCAATTTCCAAAGAGAAAGAAAGAGAGAAAATAAATAAATAAATAAATAAATAAATAATTCAGAAAATAATAATAATAATAATAATAATAATGAGTCACAATAGAATTGTGGAAATAGAGCACAAAGGAGAGTTTCATTGGGAAGCTCAAACAGCAGACAATATCCATGAGATTTTCACTTGTTGCACACTCACCTTCCAAGAGCTCAAAGCTGCATGGGAACAAAAAGAAGAACAATGGCGGTCAGGCGGGCAAGCGGCAATGGGCAGCAATATTGGTATTTTTTTTTCCCCCCCTAGGCTCAGTTTTGTCATTAAATAATCTTTTTTTTAAATTAGTGAAACAAATTTTCATGAAAATATGAAGCCGCCGAGGTTTTGAAAAAAAACCCATAATAATAATAATAATAATAATAATACCACCATAGTTGAATAACCAGGTTCACTAGGTCTTTTGTTGAATAATTATCTAAGTTTTTGAAGATTTCATTTCAATAAATAAAATATTCCTGAATAATCGAAAACAAGACGCTTCATTTTCCTTCACAATTTTTTTAAAAAAATTTCCCCTTTGAGAAACATATTTCATGAATTTTTTTTCAGTATGTCTAAAAAATAATTATATATAGTTTTTTTTTTTCTTGAACCTGCTATTCAACTATGGTAATAATTTTTTTTCATATTTATAAAAATGATTTTTTATTTTATTTTTCAGGGCAAAAAAATTATAATTCTTTGTTTTGTCGATGTGGAAACTGACCCTAGGGTATGGTATCACTGACCCTAGGGTATGGTATCATGAATTGGCACCCGGGTATGTTCTTGCCTGGTTTGGAGGAGAAGCACATTTATGCCACTTACTTTCCTTTGGTCATGAGCTTGCCACAAGAAGATTCACCTAGTGAATCCAACAACAACAACAAAACTATAACAAGATCATCATTCCTGGGATATAACTCAAACCGTGTGCTCAATGCACCTCGAGAGTGGCTTCGATTGCCGTCCCTCGATTTCCTTCCTCCCCATGTCTATGATGTTCTTGCTGGAACTGGTGGTCTTCTCCTTGTCAATGGCAGTAGCCAACAACAACCAACTGAAGAGCAGTTGCAGCAGCAGCTACCCCATGCTAATACTAGCCTCCAATTACTACAACCAACTTCGACATCAGCAGTAAGTTGTGCTATACATTACATTTGTAGGTGGATTGTTGCACTAATTTCTTCGATAGGGTGATGGGTTACTGGTGTAGCCCCTTCTAGTATCCTTTGACCACAAAAGGTCGACGGGTTCAAACCCAAATAGTGTGCAGCAGCAACTCATGCTATAATAGCCCTGGGCCAATGAGCTTGACAAGAGCAGGCCACCAAGTGTCTTGTTTAGGTCAGCTCTACTTGTTGTGCTTCAAAGGGCAAAAAAAAAAACAAAGAAAAACTGATTCAATTTCTCATGAGCTTCTGCAGCTGCAGCAACAACCTGCTGACATTTCAGGCTCTAATATAATAACCGACTGCACTACTAGATCTGAAGAGTTATGCAATTATCCAGAGCAATCTGTTATGGTGGTGTGCAATCCACTTACTAAGGAGATGAAGCTCATTACGCCCAGAGACATGAAATTCGATATGAAGAGGAAGACAGCGAGAATGGTCCTTGTGACTGCATTTGGAAGCTTGAACAAGAATGTCATGAGCAGAACTCCACTAGTAGCAGCAGCAGCTTTGAACAACAACACATATGATGATGCTGCATCAAGAAGAGAGCAGCCAACATCACATGATGATGAGTACTGTCCACTGGCTGTGAAACCCATGACAAGGCTTCCATACCGCCTGTACATTCTGGGATCTCACACTGAAAAAAAGGCAACACCAAGCTTCCATGAATCCCCTTGGAGATATGTAATTGTGATCCTGACGTATGATTCCATAGCTGATGCTTGGATCTCTGGGATGACATTCCAGGATGCCCGATTGCCAATCCATGGCAGGACTGATCTGGCCATTGTTGGAGATGGGTTATTCCTGGGAGGTCAAGTGATCTCAGGAAAGACAGTGCGAAACGCTGGAGGAACAGTTGAGGATATCTGGGTGAACAAGATTTTCTGGGTACAGATCTCACTGGGCAAGTGGCACACAATCCCATTCAACATCCCAAGAAGCAGGGAAAGAGGCCATCATCAGCAGGAAGGATTTAAGCCTGTTTGTTGTCAAGCTCCAAGAGTGCTGCAATGCAGGGATGAAGGAACGGTGTATGTGGTAACAAGACATGTACAAGAGCCATCAAGCATGGAGATATGGGAACTGGAGCTTGATTGCATCAACAAAGAGCCAACAGGGCTCATCAAGTTTGTAACCAAAATGCCACCGGAGCTGTTCTACACTCTCTTCCACAAAATAGTCTCCAACAAAGTCTATGACTGTGTTGCTAGTTTCCACTACATTGCATTCATGAGCACTTGCAACCCACAAGCTCTAGCAGTCTACGACACCCTTGTGAATGAGTGGTTTTTGACAGTGTCTCCTAGCTGCACCTCAGAGAAACCCAAACCTGGTTGTTTCACCATTCCTAGATGTCAATGGACTCCTAATTTCTCCGCAAAGCCATAATTTTTAGTTTTTAAAAATACCCATATATGTTGGCAAATCTCAAGGACCCTAAAACCCTAAACCAATTTTCTTCAGAACCTACACAACCACTGAGACAAATGGAGAGAGAGAGAGTGTGTGTGTGTGTGTGTAGTTTGAGAGGTTTCAAATGTAATGTTGTTTTGAAGATATCATGGTGAAAGTGTAGGTATCGTAGTTGTATAATGAAATATACATGAATCCATTTGTCTCCATACTATTTTCTATTGTCTAATTGAACCCAACAAATTCCCACTCCTATTGAATGTTGTTAAGCAAATGTGCTTTGAAGGTCCTAATTATTAAGTGGGATACCTTTGATCTATTCACTTGGTGTCAAATTCTTGCATATTTTAAAATAGAGTAGCAACCACATTTGGATTCATAATGCTAAATCAATTGATATTATAGTTCTCATGTTCAAAAATCAATGCCCTCTAATGCTTTTGACAATCATCGAAGATTTATCATATTTCACTTGCGAAAGGTGGTCGATGATCTTCAAGGAGATTTCCAAAATGACAACTTAGGCATGCTTTAGACCAAGAGTTGAGGCCAATAATGAGAAATTTGAGCATTTCTTGGCTCATTGTTTGGCCCCAAGTTATTAATAAATTAATGTTATTTGTTTGGGGACCAATGAGTTCATTAAAGCCATTAAGGTCAAAAAATAGGGATCAAGGCTTCAACCCCTCATATGCTTTCATTCTTTGTTTCTTCCTATCATTTTTCTTCTCATCTTTTTTTCTTTTCTCAAGCTAAACCCTAAAAGTCAGACCACCATGGATGAGCATAGATACAATATTTTTGTAACTAACACAAAAGTTCCACAAGAAGAGAGAAAAATGAAAAGAGATGAAATGAAGAAGGAGAAGACATAAGGTTTGGTTTGGGGTTTACTTTGATCCTATGGTGTGAATTTCATCAAAACAACCAAAAAAAATTGCAGCAACATTGGCCCCAAGGGTTGAAGTTGGGGCAAGTTAGGACCATAAAGTGGTAGATTATATATATATATATAGTTATTAGCCTTGACTCCTAGAGTAAAGCCCTTGGGGCTAATTTTAGTGATTGCACCAATAGGAATGTTCAATTCGAGTTCAACCTTGGCCTTGACTCCAAATGTAAAGTGTGCCTTAGAAGAAATCTTTGGGACCTTTAACACAAGAAGCACATTAAATGATCCCACTCTTGGATCATTGGACATGTTTGATGTCAAGAAAATGTGTTTGCATTGTTAAGAAAATGTTCCACAATCATTGATTTAGCATAGCTCACTTTTGACATATATACAAATGATATATTGAATAGATAGTAATAAAACCATATGGAATTTATAAACTAATTAAAGCACAAACAATTAACATGAAATGTATAGTTTCATTAGGTGTACTCAAAATAAAATTATTTTCAATTGCTTTTAAAGCCATTAAATTGTCAAACATCAATGCATGGTCATCCATGATTTCACCAAAAATAATCCTCTACATCACATTATGTCTAACTCCAATTTTTTTTGGTCATATTTGAATGCAGACAAAATACACTTGAAAAAAAAATTAAAAAATCAATTTAATAAGTTTATTAGATTAATGTTTTGCTTATAAATCCCAATGACCATTGTTGTTCATCTTGGATACTCAACTTGGATTAACTCGGTTAGGATTTTTGCCCCTAAGCTTTGTGATATCTTCAAACACTTAGAAATTCTAAAGTATTCCCATGAACTAGATCTTTTCTTTAATTGGTTTGATTTTCCCCTTTGGCATAAGGGAAATGTACTGGAAAGGAGGTTCATTCCATTTTAGCCAATGGTTCATGCATGCCTTAGAGGTTTCATCCTACAACCACATCCTGAATGTGACAATTCACATGTGATTGAACATGGTCAATAGAACAAGGGTTTACTTCAAACTTCTAGGTTTTAATCAAACCTTGGCGATTCCAACAAGCGACCACACATACACATGAGTAAGGAAGCAATAGTAAATGTGTAAGACAAATAATTCAAACAAAAACAAAACAAAATTTGTTTGCCTCAAGTAGGGTTTAGGGCTCAAGAACCCTAAACCTTAAATCCTAAACCCTAACTCAAGTTGCAAATGTGTGAGGGAAATTCAAGATGTCATCAACATTTTTGAACACCACAAATCACCAAGTTGCAAGTGCAAAAGTTTTCAAAATGAATATTCACACCACTTGGAGTGGTGATTTGGCACTTCTCTTGCTTTAGCATAGGTCTTCACTTTACCAAAATCAAGTAGTGTTTGGCTACTGCCTAGCACATGCCCTTATTTTGGTAATGCCCTCGCCCTTGTGTTTTATCATATAGGCAATATAGGTTGTACATGTCAATTGACTAGATAAAAGGATTTGTAGAAGTCAAAATAGGAAGGCGATGAACACAAGGAGGAATGATATGAATGGTACATAGGAACCAAATTTGTGAACTACTTTCTTAACAAGATGGTATGAAAGCCATGGTGTCAAAAGAAAATATAAAACAATAATCAGCCCACAAAGGCATTACAACTTGTAAGTTATGGGAAAGATGAAACACTTGTGAACAAAAATTACACCATAATATACAATTTAAAAAAAAAAAACTTCATTTGTATAATGCATATGTGTATTGGACTAAACTA
>Ga0209611_10003075_pt1 | contig 29222 bp, 33 predicted proteins | sample S1TSphgellanicum_3_FD_187693 | JGI IMG/M metagenome (GOLD analysis project Ga0209611, IMG submission 187693) | Host-associated microbial communities from peat moss isolated from Minnesota, USA - S1T2_Fc - Sphagnum magellanicum MG (SPAdes) (version 2) | ecosystem: Host-associated > Plants > Peat...
TCCCAACTACGGAAAGAACCGACGGTTATATAGAGGAACGTGTTTTCAGAAATTTTCAAAACTTTCGAGAACCAAGGTTCAAAATGTCAGAACTGGGGTTTTGGGTTTTCTCACATCGGGTAAGGGAGTAAATACCCGGATTGATAACCTTCGGATAATCGAAAGAACCGGTGGTTATATAGAGGAACGTGTTTTCGAAAATTTCCAAAACTTTTGGGAATCAAGGTTCAAAATGTTAGAACCAGGGTTTTGGGTTTTCTCACGTCGGGTAAGGGAATAAATACCTGGATTGATAGCCTAAGGATACACACAGTTGGTTTTGATACCCGCACAACGTCGGTCGGGACCACTGCGCGTTCGAGGTGGTTGGAATGGCGTAGCCACGGGTGTCTGAAGGTCACAGGTACCACTAGTCTTACTTATCTTACTTATATAAAATAATTAGTGTCCGCACATGCTTGATTTGGTAATTCATGATTGTCTGGAGCCCCCCCTAGTCCTTCGAGAGCCCCTAGCCAAAGCGAGCGGTGGTTGATATCTCCATGGGAGATTGCTATTTTTAATCCACATTGAGCTCAAATGGAATGTTTTTACGAAGCATCATTTATAATTTTTTTAACTTTGGGGGTGGGTGAGATGCCTTTTTTGGGTCAACTATGCCTTTTATTAGGCAAGACTACAAGTTGCATTCACTTATTAACCCCATTTTTCAAAAAAAAGAACTTTGAATAGGTAGATTTTTTCTAGGATACCCCACAAATTGTTTTTTTTTTTGGGCCGGGGGGGTTATTCTTGCATCTAATAATAATATCATATATTGTAATACCTTGGCAGGTTGAACCAATGTTTGTCAAATAAATAAGTAAATAATTTGAAAAATCATTTCAACCAAATAGAATTTTCTTGAATGTTCAATATTTTCTTTGAGAATTTTTTTGTCACTTGGGGGAAGAAAAAAAAAATTGAAAATTTCAACATTTCTGAAAAAAATATAAATTAGTGTGGAAAGCTGCCAAGGTAGTGGTAGGGTATATACTATTGAAAGCCAATATACCCATCATCTATCTCTCTTGCAAATGATGTCCCCACGCACCCCCAAAAGAAAAAAAAGGTTTTGGGTTTTGGCCTTCGGTGTGTGTGAAAAAAATAAAACACACACATGCACAATATACACACACAAGTTGTGGAAAAAAAGAGTGCCTTTTTACACAGCATTCATTTGATGGGTAGAAGTGGGACAAAATGGACTTTGATACATAACACTTTAGTCTTTTGCTTATTTGATCATTTTGCTTGCAAAAAGGGTTTACAGACTAGTACTCTATAATGTATCTAAAACACAATATCCTTGCCTTGGTAGGCAAGGCCAACAAATTAGACACTAGACCCAGGTATGGAAGCTAAAGGAGGATGATTTTGGGCCAAAAATAAGGGGTAAAAAAGTGAGGCAATTGAAAGAAAGGGGGGGGAGGAGAGGGTGGGGGACTCTATAGCAAACATTGTGAGAACACATGGAATCATGTAACCACATATGGAACTTTTGACAACGCACATGGGATGAATATTAAAGAGCACAAATGAGAGAACACATGAGAACTATGAGAACAAAATAAGGAACCCTTTGCGATATATTTAACAACATAGAATTAAGGAGAATATGGAATAACAAACTGGGAACACCATTGGGAACATCATGAGGAACTTTGTGAGAACAAGATTAGGAAACATTTAGCAAATCATAGCATATTATGAGATAAAATTCAGGAGCACATAGATCGGGAACAGCATTGGGAACGCTCTGGAGAACGTAGTGGGAACTATGAGGAAAACTATGGGAGGAACAGTTTGGGAAAACATTAGAGTTAGCCGCAAAGTCTTCACCCTGTCTTCGGGCCTCCTTTAACCCCAAACCCCTCTTTGAGTGATATCCGCAAAGTAAGGAAATTTTAGAAAATCTCAGTATGAAATGCTCATACCTAATCAACATTTAATGCACAAGGTGCGAGACTAATTATGGTAGTTGTACTGTACAGTTAGGAGCAGTGAAAATATATGTAGCAGCGGTGGAGGCGCTCAGGAAAAAGGAAAGACAGGATGAAACTCAGTTTACCACCAAAATTGATGGTTTTCAGCACCAGAACTCTGAGTTTGGTCATACACAGGGTGAGATTAAAAAAAAACCTCCAAAAAAGAACATTAGCATTCAACGGGGGATGAAACTCTAGTAATATGTGGGAGCTACTATGGGGAACGTTATGAGGGAACAAAACCCCTAAACCCTAAAGAATTCTTGCAGAATATCTTTGTTAGAGGCTGTGGGGACAGATGGGAAAGCCTGTGGCTGGGAGAGTGTGGGGATGCAGCTCCAGGACGTTTTTCTGTGTGTGTCTGTGCAGGTAGAGCAGGTATAGAGGAGGAGGAGGAGGACAACAGCAATCACACATCCCATTTTGTGAGCAAAGTTTCTCCAAAGGTGGGTAGGTATACTGAATTTCTAATGCCCATGCAAGAAACTGGTGTGTTTAGTGCTGGATTGATTGTATGAGAAGGTGGGTCCTCCAATTGCCTCTATGGAGAACCTAGCTTCTGGATTTCCAAAACCCATGTGAAATTCTTTTTTTTCTTTTTTTCTTTTTGTTGATTCTTCTTTCTTTTGAATAACCTGTGGAGCTTGGAAAATTTGATGTGTGGGTTTGCTGGAAGACCTCGAATTGATTTGATGTGTGAGGTATCAAAGAAAAATCAGAGTTACAGTTGTAAAATTCTTTAGACATGGGAATCTGGTAACAGTTTGGGGGGCACAATAGAATAGCACCTTCATCTTTTTGCTTTGTGTCGGCTGGTTGCACAATTTGAGAAAGAAATCATCACTTTGGGGCAAGGTAGAATTTCAAAATGGGAGAGAAAATGGGAGTTTCCTTGAGCTTGGAGAGAAAGCAACTGGACTGGTTGGAAATCATGGCAAAGAAATATGGGTTGCCCACTCCAGGTACAGACATAGTTGAATTGATTGTCTCTGTACTGAAAAAAAGTTCCACAACAAAAGCTCCATGTATGATGATGCCATGGTGATTCTGCTTTGTTGTTGCACATGTTGTAACCTCTTGGAGTTGGGTACTATATATGCACTATGTATGTTGCACAGGCAAGGCATTTCGCATTGTGATACTGTACACCAAGCAAAAGGAGCATGATGCCGCTGACATTTTTGCTAAGGTTCGTCTCCTTCACATGTCTTAACCTCTTGGAGTTGGGTTTTTGCTAAGGATGTTTTTGATTGAAAGCATGAAGAGATTAGGTTGCGTGATGATCACCTCACTATAGGTTGTGTATTCAAATCTGCTTAGTGATGGTGGAACCCATGACAAGCCAACCAAAGAAGCTTCAATGGTACCTACGGCTTCAAAAATTCACCATATCTGAATTACACAACATTTAGACAATCGTCTCCAAACAGAAGATTTGTTTCCATTGAGTGGAGAAGGCTTCTGTTGAATAATGGGTCTTTTGTGCAACAAACTGTCTTGACTCTGGATTGGATTTGTTTTGTGACAGCAAAATTCTGAAGATTTGAGTGCACAAAGTTTTATTTCATGTGGTATCCTAGAGATACAGCTTTGGGTTTGGTTGCATTTTTTCTAATTACACAACATTTAGACAATTGTCTGCAAACAAAAGATTTGTTTCCACTGAATGGAGAAAGCTTCTGTTGAATAATGGATTTTTTGTGCAAGAAATTGTCTTGATTCTGGATTGTATCTGTTTTGTGACAGCGAAATTCAGAAGATTTAAGTGCGCAAAGTTTTACGTCATGTGAGACCCTAGGGTTTTGAGTTTTGTTGTGTTTTTTTTTCTAATTGGGGAATCTGGCTGCTGAGTGCCAGGTGCAGAGCATAGTTGATGATGACAGTACCCTTGTCAACAGCCTTCAGAAACTTGATGATGTGGTGAAACCTTTGTTTCTGCAACCAAACCTATTTTGTTTGCTTGTTCATGTGTTGTTGGTGAAGAAATGACATATCCAGTTTGGGCTCAATTAGTAGCTTGAGATGTTGCATTCTCAAGCAGGTTCTTTAGTAGCACATAAGCTGTCAGTGATTGATTTTTTTCTTTTACCCTTTTGGTTTTAGCTTCATCAAGGAATTTGTGTTTGTATTTCTGATCTGGTTTTGGAGTAGGATGCAGATGTTGTCTGTCAAGAAGGTTTCAAAGCAGTTCAATTTTAGCTGAACCATTCAACAGTTTCAGGGGCAATGGGTTGTCATCCGGATCATTCCTTCATGAGTATAATTAGTGTAGAACTCATGGGATGCCTTCTCTGTTGGTTTCTAAGATGAGAATTTTGGTTCTGCAGCATGACTATTATTTGCAAGAGCTCGTCTCCAAGTATGGTCTTGGGAGCAAAGACAAGGTGGGTTATGAAGTGTGCCGGATGTTCTTTCACTGTATGTTCTTCATATGCACTCAAGTCAGAAACACGGAAGGAAAATCAAATATCAAAGCACCCATATGTAATTGCAAGCTATGCAAGCTTGTTCCAGTAGTACTGCATCCTTCCAAAATGACCCATCCATATTAAATCCCTAATGACTTGGTCACTGCTGGTGTGTGCAGGCTGCTCGTGTTGTTCTGGATTATGCAATGACATCGGGTGATGAGTCCACTATCTTTGAAGTCAAGCGCTGCAGACATGGCAGTACTTGTAAAAACTGTTAGTTGTTCTCCCAGAGAGAGAGACAGACAGCAGTTTCCATAAGCCCTCAGTTTGACCAGACTCTCTTTTCCTTGGGAAGAGCTACATTAGCAGAGAGGTTACCAAGTAATTTTCCAGAAGTGATCTTTGCTTTGACTGCAATTGACGATTGCACTCTCTCATGGTGCTCAATGTTTGCATCTAGTATTACTATTATTATGTGCAAAAGAACCGAGCTTGAGTCATACCTGCCGTATTTTATGAACATTCAGTGAACTGTGAATACCGATCCTGATGGATGATTTTGGATCATGTTATTCTGCTTTTTTTCTTCTTTATGGCTCTCATTCTTTGTGATGTGGATACCATGATATATGCATAGTGAAGGTTGGCATGTGATCTCTTCTGACCCAGAGGATGATACAAGCTTGACATTGGAACATATGGTCAGTGCCACTTCTTACCTTTTGGTAATGAACAGAGCCAATTTGCATATGTTGTCATTTCTTTCTTTTGGTGATAGGAGGAGCTTGCAGATGATGCCAAGAATATCTCTGACATGGGAGCTGGCATGAATAGAGTAAATATCAGCAGAAAGGAGATTAATGTAAGAAAGACTATGGACAATTCTTGGTTGATGACACCATAGTTACTGAAGCACAGCAGCTGAGTTGATATGATATCCATCATTAGCACCATGGAACCCATTGCACAGGACACTCATTTTGTAAAAGTTTTTGAGCATTCAAAGAGGCAAAAACACCCAACAGATCTGGTACAAATTTGTAAAATTTTTCTTATCCATCTTAGTTGCTGAATCCCTTTCAGCTATGGGCAAGTTGCAACCGACTACATGTATATAGTTAGAGAGAGTGGAGCCGAAGTTTCAGGAAGAGGTGATTCTGCTGCTCTTTCCTCTGTTGATGGACTGATGATATCCTGTGGTGCTTGCATTTCAGTTTGCTGCAGGAAGACTGCAAATTGATGCATGCTCTGGTTCCAGAGCATTCAGTTATTTGCAAAATCTCATCTCCAAATATGACCTCACAGGGAGCAAGGACAAGATGGTCAGATTTCTCTTTTCTTCTGAAAATGCCACACCATTTTCTTTGAATTTATAAGACTCTTTGTACACAATTTAGCTTGCAGGAAGCACCGACTAAATCTCAAACTTTGTGCATTTGTGCAATGCTGCAGATAAATTGTCAATACTATCCTTCAAAATTGCATCCTTCTGGCTTAATTCGGGCTGTCATTCTGTCAGATGTTTCTGCAATGATGTCCAGGTGATGAGTCCATTATCTGAAATCCACTGAACTGTAAGCTCATGATGTAGAGGTATGAGTGTAGCCATTCTTGATTAACATCATGTCATTCCACTACTTTCACTCCTCTGAATTGCTTCTGTAAGATTTTCAAGTTTGGAATTCCATGCATGATTTGCAAGTAATGTGAGAAGATCAAGCTCATGCATGATTCCTACTACCACTGGTGAGTTCTTTGTTGCAGTGATCAAACAATGGGGTCTGTCAGAATCTGGCTGTTTGAAATTCAGGGATAAAGTGTCTGTCTCTCCAAAGCTGCCACGCACTTCAAATGGGTTGGTAGAGCCTGGCGTGCCCCCTCAACAATAAATCAATTGCAACATTGTACAATGAAAACCAAAAAAAAATGAAGAATAGAGACATTTGGGGGGAGGACTGCTAAGAAAGAAAACCCACCATCCCAAAGCTCTGAGGTGTGAGCTGCTGCCATGGATCTCAGCAGTCAGGTAAAAAGAGAGGTAGTTATTGGATGACTGTCCCATGACAGTTAGTTTCCAACCACCTGATCTTTGTACCCTTCCCCTCCTCTTCTTCCCTCCTTCACCTTCCCTCAAGTCCCATTTGGTATCAAGCCTTGAATCTGCACATTGAAATCATTCAGGTGTACAAAATCCAAAACAAGACTGCCGATCATCAATGATATTCTAAGAGGCTCGCTTGTTGCACCAGACCTTGCACAGGAAGGAAAAGCCTGAAGTAAAGTATCGTGGCTTGTTTATATCCAGAGTAAGGAGTAGCTGGGTTCAATGTTTTCTGAACAGAGTGATGCGATCAGCTGGGTATACATACATATACCTACTCTGGATAGAAAGAAACCTTGATGAGGACTTGTGGCAGCAGCAGTCTGCTACAGCCTGAAGGTACAACACAGTGCACATAGTTCATAATATCCTGTTTCTTCTTCCAGCAAAAAATTGATGGAGATGGCATTGAAAAAACAGGAGTTGAGGAGACCACCCAAACTCAGACTCCGACAGATTCCAGGGAGTAACAGTCATGTTTCTGAGTATGAGGGAGGTAAGCAGCAGCATGGCCGCCATCATCGTCATCACCATCATGATCAGCATTCCAATGTATCACAGTGGTTGGAGGAGCATACCACACCACAAACCCGACACAACTTGGATGAGCCAGTAACAACAACGTTGAGTAAAGGAAGTGCCCACCCAGCTTGTGTTGCAAAAGAGGAGGAGAGGGACAACACCTCTGTGATAGAGGCAGAGCAAGCCTCGAGTATTCCAAACAATGGGCCATTTACTAGGGTTCCTGCTCCATGGTTTGGAAGATCCAAGACAGATGTCTCTGATCACCTGCGCATGCTGCCTCCAATGCATCCTAATCCAAACATTTGTGCTCCTTCTTATGGCCATCAATCCACTGTCATCACAGATAACAAACAACAGCCTCTGGATCCTAATTTGCCTTCTATCATTTCTCACTGGTGGGAGGATCGTCCTGGCGCTGCCCAGCTTGCTGTGCCCCCACAATATGTAAATGCAACTGACCTGCATGCAGCTCTGCCTAGGTGGTTGCCCAGGACTCTTCGACGAAAGCATTTGTCAGCTGCTGAACTTGAGCAACCAAAACTGACTTCAGATAACACAAGGTAGAGCTTTGATCTTGACCTTGAGCAGTAGCAAACTACCTCATCATGTACACACTTGAAGACCATCATCATCATCATCATCTGTTGTGCTTGTTGTAGGTGTGGGTCAAGGACCTCAAGGTCCGAGGCATCAGACATCCGGGATTCAGTGAAGCCTAGAGGCACAAGATCCAGCACATCGAGGAGACCTTGCACAGTTCCTTGCATATTGCAAACAACTGGTGGTGCAACAGCATCAGATCCATTATCTGCCAACCCTCCCTGTGAGACTGGGCAATCTGCTAGACCGAGCATTTCCTCCCAGGATGCATCCACTGCTACAGAAACTCCCAGACCTTCCGCTGGAGCAAGATCTTCACACCAGGATGCATCCACTGCTACAGAAACTCCTTGTCCTTCAGTCATCATCTCAAATCCTCGAAAATCCAAAGACCCCACTGTGGATGCTTACAAGCAGATGAACCCTTACTGCATTGCCACCCAAAAGGTGTGGGAGAGTCATCTTAACCCTACAAAAACTCACACTGAGCAAATGTGTGAAAAGTTGCAATCTGGGATGCGAACTTCACTCCGAAAAGGTCAACAGAGAGCATATGCCAAATCATGTTGAGAGATGGAAACATGTTTCAACTCTGGATTAGGTCCAAAAAGACTACACTCAGAAGACCTGAATGTGAAAACACCAACTGGGCACACTGCAAAGAGTCCTTCTGGCAGCAATCAGAGGCAGATATTTCTTCTGCTAAGCTCTGGTTGAACATTTTCACATTCTCTAGATCATCACAGTTTTCTTTCTGCTAGTGAGAAAAAAACTTGAGGAATGAATGCATCATAGAAGATGTCTCAATAAATATCACTAGAATAAGAAATTTCCATATGTCCTTCACTGCAGGATGAGATTCCCATATTTGAAAAGACACACTTGATATGTTCCAATCTAAGTGAAACAGACCCAGAACCATCATGCGCTGATAGCAAAATCCAAAATGGAAAGAGCTCTTTCTCCTACAAACTGGCACTGAAAGCACAACAACAACAACAACAACAACATACCAGAGATTGATAAATAAGGGAAACTGTTGGTGCAAATTATGGATTTGAAAGACAGCACTGGTTTACATCAGCTGATATAACGTGCGATGTCTCTGGTTGTTGCCTTATATGCTCACAAGGTTCTTATAGTTCAGTGGGTGGTAATTGGATTTCCTGCTTGCCTAGCAGATCACAACAGCCAAAAACTTTAGGGTTCCTCCTCCTTATCCAAGATGCTGAGGGTTCTGTCTTGACCCCTCGAGCTTCCTGTCCATAGATAGATATGCACCTGTATCATCTTCTCATGCAATATTCATATGCAGCAAACATGGCTACCAAGGAGAAGTAATCCAGCTCCTGCCAGTGGGTGGGGGTGAATTTCATGCATCAACATCTCATACTTCAAGTTCCAACAAGCTGAGTTTTCTGTCACAAGACCTAGGGAAAGAAGACTCAGCACATGATGTGGGGTAGCTCAACAGAACCATAAAAGAGAGGAGATGATAAATAAAGAAGCAAGAAGAAAGATGAACACACTCAAAAGGAATCAAAACAAGGAAAAGAGGACGAGATAATAAGAGAGAAAGACAACATGAAGATCACATCACGTGAGAGCCTGAACTTTTGAGAACAAAGTGGGTGTTTTGGATAGCTCCTCACACAAGAAGAAGATGCCCACAAAGCAACAATTTGAAGATTGCAAAGACACAAAGAAAAACCAAAACAACACAGAGAACACATCAAGAGCTTGCTCTCTTGAAAACAAAGTGGGTGTTTTGAAAAGCTCCTCAGTTAAGAATAAGAAGCAACACAAAGAAAACATCTTGAAAGATTGCAAAGGCAGAAGAAACACCAAAACAACATGGAGAATGCATCAAGAGCCTGATCTTTTGAGAACAAGGTTAGTGTCTTGAAAGGCTCCTCAGTCAAGAATAAGATGACTGCAAAACAAACATTTTGACGATTGCAAAGACAAGAAGAAACACCAAAACAACATGGACAACACATCAACGAGAGCCTGATCTTTTGAGAACAAATTGGGTATTGGATCACTCAGGCATAATAAGAAGCTCATCATCTTGAAGATTGCAACTTGGCAGAAGAAACACCAAACACCAAAACACAATAATTCAGGGAAAGGGATTGGTATTCAAATTCTTGCAACAATTTATCACAACACAGGACTGAAACACATACCAAACTCCACACCAAGCTCAACACCAAACATGCAAACCCAAACCCACCAATTCAAGCTTCTGCTGCAGCAAGTGTCTTGGACATTCTCGTGTTCAGGTTCTTCATCTCAAGCTCATCACCAAACGTGATAACCACCAAACCTGGCAGCAATTCAAGCTTCTGCAAATCTCTTGGACATTTGCATGTTCAGGTTAGTCCTGCGATCACCAAATGTGCAAACCACCAAACCCAGCGGCAATTCTAGCTTCTGCAAATCTCTTGGACATTTGCATGTTCAAGTTCTTCATGCCAAACTCATGACAAATTGTACAATTCAAGCTTCTGCTGCTGCAAACTCTTGAACAATCATGTTAAGGTTCCTAATGTCAAGTGCATGCATTGCCAAATGTGCAAACCCAAAGTCAGGCAATTGAAGCTTCTGCTGCTGCAAATCTCTTGAACAATTGCATTCAGGTTCTTCATGCCAAGCCGAGCTCATCACCAAATCTCGAACCCAGCGATTCTGCAAGCTCCTGCAAATCTCTTGGACATTCGCATGTTTAAGCTTTTGCTGCTGCAAATCTCTTGAAAAAGAGAACATTTACATTCAGGTTCTTCATGTCAGGCTCATCATCACCAGCATGTGCAAACCGCCAAACCCAGCAGCAATTCGAGCTTCTGCTGCCACAAATCTCTTCAACATTCGCATTCAGGTTCTTGCACGCCAAGCTCGTCATCACCAAATGTGTACAAACCACCAAACCCAGCAGCAATGCAAGCAAGCTTCTGCTGCTGCAAATCTCTTGAACACCCGCATTTCTATCGTCAGATATGTCGAGATCGCCGGTCTCGAGAGCATCTGTGGAAGTCCTCACTCCCCAAAAACCCAATTGAGGGGAAAAAGCAACAATAGATTGCTCAGGGAATCCATGTCGCTCGGGAGCTCGCGAGCTCGATCGATCGATCCTTCGTGAAGCCTCGAAAGCGTGTCCGACCGCCCGACTTTCTTCTTCTTTCCCTATTAGCAGCTCCTGCCATCATCCACGGAACACTGCAATCGCGACACGTGAAGCAATCGCGACTCGTGAAGCAATCGCGACTCCAATAGAAAAAGAGCGTTCGCTTTCCGGTCCGGAGAGAGGGGAAGCAATGCGCATCATCGCCGCAACACCACGCGTCTCCGCATGTACACGAGAAGACTCGACACGTGACTTGTTGCAGTGCAACCAGCGGTGATTCACGAACTTTGGCCACAAGGATCCATGAATTCTAAGGCAGCACAAGAGAGCTCTCGAAGTGCAACAGTTTCGAGAGACAGTCCACGACAAGCACGGAGACGGAACTAAGTAGGGAGCTTCGGAAGAATCTTAGCTTGCAGTGGTGATCTCTCTCTCTCTGAGTGTCGCTAGCGTTGCAAGAGGAAGAAGAAGAAGATGACGAAGGGGTGCATGAGCTCGACGATGAAGTTGGCTGCAAGTTTCCTCCCCACCAAGAGCAGCAGGAGTCTTCTGAGTCCCTTGGAATTCTCTACTCAGAGCAGCGGCAACAACATCGAGTCGAGAATTCCGTGGCGAGCGTGGACGAGCGTGAAGAATCATCATGGGAAGCAGCAGCAGCAGCAGCATATGCAGCCGCCTAGCGGGACGGTGGCGGCGTACTCAGCACAGAGTGAGGAACAACCACAACAACAAGAGGAAGAGAAGACTGCAGATGAGCAGAAGACCAAAGGACGAGAAATTGTTGTGGAGATTCCTGTGGATTACGACTTGCATTTGTTGGAGTCTGCGCCATCGCAGAGCAGCGTCACTAACAGCGAAGATCTGATGAGCATCTATCACGAGATGAGCATCATTCGAAGAATGGAGATCACAGCTGACATGGTACAAAGAGTTGTACTCTAGATCTTATTCTTCGTGCTCAGCTTGCAAGTGATCCAGAGCTTCTTCTTCTTCTTCTTCACTGCATCTGAATTGCATGAACCCATGTGTTTCCAGAATTCTTGTCAGATAGTTGTTGTTGCAACAAGCATCTGCTTCTGATTGTTTCTGGTTTCATTCCTATCACATTTCCTGATTCGTATCCTCCTGCTCCTGGCGGTGGTGGTGTTCTTTGGGTTTTTGGCTTGCTTGCAGCTGTTCAAGTCACAGCAGATTCGAGGTTTCTGTCATTTGTATGATGGGCAAGAAGCTGTGTGTGTGGGCATGGAGAAAGCTCTCAACTTTGATGATTCTGTCGTCACTGCATACAGAGATCATGGCATCTTCATTGGCAGAGGCGGAACTGTTTTTGTAAGCAACAAAAAAAACCCTGGACTGTGAAGCCAAGCATTTGGCAAATTCTTCCTGCACTAAATCCTTTGAGCTTTTCTAGAAGATACTTTGAGGTTTTTCTCCCAAACTCTTCCTGCAACAACCCTTTGAGGTTTTTGCTTGCAAATTCTTCCTGCAACAACCCTTTGAGGTTCTTCTTGCAAATTCTTCCTTCAGCAAATCCTTTGAGCTTTGCAAGAAGATCCTTCAATTTGGTTTCACTTGCAAATTCTTCCTTCAGAAAATCCTTTGAGCTTTGCAAGAAGATCCTTCAATGTGGAAATTCTTCCCTCAGTAAGTCGTTTGAGCTTTGCAAGATCCGTTGTGGTTTTTCTTGCAAATTCTTCCTTCACCAAGTGCTTTGAGGTTTGCAAGATCCTTTGTGGGTCTGCTTGCAAACTCTTCCTTCACCAAGTGCTTTGAGGTTTGCAAGATCCTTTGTGGGTCTGCTTGCAAATTCTTCCTTCACCAAGTGCTTTGAGGTTTGCAAGATCCTTCGTGGGTTTGCTTGCAAATTCTTCCTTCACCAAGTGCTTTGAGGTTTTGTTCCTGCATTTACTGAATCAAAGAATTGGTAATTCTAGGCAATTCAGAAGGATTTCTCAAGGCTTCTTTCTTTCACATCTCAAATGGCCTTCTGAACCTTCCTTTTGGTGTTGTTGTTTGTTTGTTTTTGTTGTTGGCAGGAAGCTTTTTCAGAGTTGATGGGAAAGAGGACAGGATGTGCAAATGGTAAAGGAGGGTCCATGCATCTCTACAAAAGAGAGAACAACTTCTGGGGTGGATGGGGAATAGTAGGAACATCTCCTCCACTTGGAACTGGACTTGCTTTTGCTCACAAGTATTTGAAGAAGCCAAATGTTGTGGTTGCCATCTATGGTGATGGTGCAGCTAATCAGGTTTCTACTGTTTACTTCCCACTGCTGCCACTGCTGTTTCTCCTCCTCAAGTCTCTTTTGAGAATGGCAGCAGAAAACAGAACAAGCATTCTCTGCTCTTTCTCCTTAAGTCTTTTTGAGGATACAGAAAAAGGCACATCCTGGCTTTTCTACCTCTTCTTTTGTGAGGTATTATATGCAGAAGTTTTTCTCTGATAAGGAGCATCCTTAGCTTGCTTGCAGAGGAGTTTCACTCAGGAATAAGCTTGAGTTCTGCGTCCTGAAGTGTGTGTTTGCTATACCTAGTAGGCACTGTCCTCCTCTTCCTCATCATCATCACTGAAAGATTGAACTTGTGTGTGTGTGGCTGAATGTGCAGGGTCAGTTGTATGAAGCTCAGAACCTGGCGGCTTTGTGGGAATTACCTATTATATTCTTGATAGAAAACAATCATGTAGGCCATTCTCTCTCTCTCTCTCTCTTCTCTCTCTGTTTCTTTACATCTCTCTCTCTCTCTCTCAATTGCTTGCTTTAACATTTATCTGGAAGTTCCACTTGTTCTTTTGTGGATCAAGAGGATAATGGCTTGAGCTAACTTCAACAGATTGATGCACAGATGTGTGAAGAGATTTGATGTGCAGTTGTGTGAAAGAGATTTGATGGACACAATGTTGGTTGTGAATCTGTAATTCTGTTCACTTGCCACCGAGTTTTTCTTTTGTGTTGCAAATATTGTCACCTTTTCTTCGCAATATTTGCTGGAATTGAGAAATTGGTGCCGGGGGGATGATGGATTTTGGGGTTCACAGTTTGGAATGGGCACAGCAGAGTGGCGAGCTTCCAAAAAGCCTGCTTACTATGATCGAATCTCTTACATTCCTGGAGTCAAGGTAAAAACAACAAGAACAACACAACTGACATCCTTCTTCCCTTTTTGAGGACACCACAAGTTATTGCTTTGCTTTGTGCGGTTCTTTGATTGGTGTTGCAACAAAAGGTTTACTGGGAAAACACATAAACTAGCTTACTGAAAATACATTTTTCTTGGATATGATCATTGTTGCTTCCCAGGCAGATGGTATGGACGTGTTTGCCATCAAGGAAGCATTTCAATATTGCAAAGAATATTGCCTTGGAGGAAAGGTACATTTCAATGCTTGACAAAACTGCTACAATTTCATGTTTCTGCTTGACCCATGGTGGCAGTGAGAGATTATACCATGATTTTATCATGATGCATGTGAAAGAAATGATGTCAATGCATGTCCAAATGCCCCTTGAAATCTACTTTCCTTCTCTACTATATGCATTGTTCAGAATCGCACCTCCAGCTGTCATGTATTTTAGCAAGTTTTAGACTTGACTCTGCATCATCTCCTGAATCTCCTGATGTTCAAAGCATTTCCCATTAAAAAGAGCTTCACAGATTCCTAGAGAGAGAGAGAGAGAGAATGTCTACCTATCAATGTGGTGTTGTATTGTATGGGAATGGTGCAGGGTCCAATAATGCTGGAGGCAGACACATACAGATACCATGGACACAGCATGTCAGATCCTGGTAGTACTTATCGTACACGCAATGAGATCCAAGGAATTCGAAGAGAGCGGGATCCCATTGAGCATGTGCGAAAAATCATTCTGCAGGTTAGCAAAACTGTATTGATTTCAAAGCAAATTTGAGTTGCAAGTCGAACTGAATTTCAAAGCAAGCTTGCAGCCTTTCAGTTTGCTCTGCAAATGATTCTCTGTGCAAAGGAACCACAAGTGTGCAGAAGAAATGAGGATGAAAACTGACTGAGAATATCACATTTGCTCCTTCTTTTAAACAATTCCTGTGATGCAATTGAGCCAGAAAGTTGAATGATTGTGAAAAACATGGCATCTCCATCTTTTAGTGCATGTTTGATGGGATCAAAATGAGAATGCAGGAAGAGATAGCGACAAAAGAGGAGCTTAAGGATTTAGACAAGCAAATACGAAGGGATGTGGAAGATGCAGCAGCCAAAGCACGGGAAGCTGAACAACCTCATGATGATGAACTTTTTGCCAACATTTACAAGAAGGACTCGGGCCTTATTGCATATGGATGTGACAGGAAGAAAACCCGGATCCAAATGCCATAAGCTTCTTTCTCCCCAATCTTCTTTGATGCTTCTAGAGCCTAAACAGGGTAAAACAACTAAGAAAAGGCAAGAATGCTTGAATTTCAAAGGTTGGGTGGGGGGCTTGTTACCAATAGAGATGTTTATACCTAGCTGCCCTCCTCTTGAATTCTGTGAACACTAATATCAATATACATCTGTGTACAGTTAGATCCTACAAGACTAAAATCTATGAGAAGAAATCAAAATGAAATATCACATGGCTGGCACACTACTCAGGTGCTCACAATTTCATACATAGTAGTGTTGTGCTATTTTGGTAAAATAATTCAAGACCAACATTATGTTAGTACTTGATTAAAGAAAACAGATTCAGCTGCTGCAAGTGCAAAAATGAAAGCTCACACTCAACAAGTGCACTCATGCAACCATGAAAGCATCAAACAAGTAGCCCTAGAATACTTAGATTGAAAACATGCACATTAGTTCAATTCTGCGCATGAATAAGAAACATATATATGTCAACAACTGCACTGCATTAATTCAATTCTGTGCAATGAATAAGAAACATATATGTGTCAACAACTGCACTGATGAAAGTGACGTGAAACTTGTCACTCAACATGTGCAAACCTAAATAGTTCTGCAACTGGACTTAAATTCACATTCAATTAAAACACATTCATAGTGAACATATTAAAATGCTAACACAGACCCTTCAAACAAGCTGACTAGATGGAAAAACCCATCTCTGTACATTCTAGATTACAATTGAGAAGATGACGCTCTTGCTTTAAATTCTAAAAATATGCTTGCACAGAGCAGTGCCATTTTATGAGCCATATTTCCAAAACTTCAGATCATGAAGCACTACATAACCCTGAAGAACCTGGGAAATGCAGGAAAAAATGTACCTTCTGATAGTGCATCACAAGAATTGCAGACAATTAACTGAAAATTTCCCAACTCGGCCTAATTTCCTGGTGATGGATAAAAGTTTTTTGAATTCTGTCTAGTTCTGAGATACTCAGCTAGTAGCCGTTTCCACATCATGAAGATGGAGATCTAGAAGAATGAAACAATGTATAAGGGGAATAGGCAATAAGAAGCTAGCTTAAAGGGGTCCCACTTCAGAAATCAGAAATCTTAGAAATCTCAGAAATCTTGTGCTTGAATTCATGCCCTTAATCTTCGATTAGAGACAAAATTGACAAGCCATCCACATACCCAAGAGCAGGCTGAACATTGCAGGGGTAGTAACAAAGAAATGAACTTTGGTTTTTGAAGCAGGCAACTGAAACCTGTTGAAAGAAATTTCTCAAGAGCTGCAAAGACCTCCAAACCAGAGCCTGAACCATCACCATGGACTTGAACCTCTCTCATACAAAGTATTAACAGCCCAATCCATGACTATTGTATCTTTGTGGAGGGCCTCACAACACTGTCACGGACTTCCAGTTGTGTAGCGATAGGTAGCGTGTCTGCACAGCATGCTGATATAGTCAGGACAATAGCTGCAACAACTGTGTTCTTTGCACTCAAAGCAGGAGAAGCAACCTGGCAGCAAGAGTTTCATGAGAAATGCTGCCTAAAATAAGGGAACCACAAGGTTCTACAGGGAATGAGAACTGGCAAATATACCTGGAAATGCCAACAAAGGCGGTGACTCTGCAGATCATCCCCAGATTTGCTCTGAACCAGCACTACCTATCTCAACATCATCAGGCCTCACATTGTCCCATGTTCATCTCATGTGCTAATTAATATTCCCCTACTAAGAGTCTTGTCCCCACAACAGTTGCACTGCACTGTCACCACCCTTGAAGAACATCCAAAATGACAGGCAAGCTGGGCCATTGACGGTCCAAATGGTGGTGAGCAATAGGCAATCACCACAGACCAAGTCAAGAAGCTGCTGTATACATGTAAAAGGCTTGGATGCCAAGGACCAGGTCCACCCCCTTCCCTGAAACACCCCAAAAAAATCGGTGTCATTTGCATATTTCTACAACCCCTACCCAAAGCCATTAAACTCAGACAAGGAGAAGAGCATACCGGCAAGGGTACCAAATAATGGAACAGGCTTCAAAATTTGTTCCACATTGTCTAATCGTTGCCTGCAAGTGCAAGTCCAAGCATAAACAGGTCAGAACGTAAATGATTCATTGACACTTCTATAAGGGAAGATGATTGGCCAGTGAGCATACCGTGTGTAGCGATCAAAGAAGGGACTCCTCATCAGATAAAGTGCCCATAGCACTTGCCTTCTCAGGAGCTGCACCAGCCCAACAGAACAAAACAAACCTGAAACTTAAGGCCTACTTGATTAAGCTGGAGTAGCCAGCAAACCATATCCCTCCAAGCAAACACAAAAGGAAAATCCCACGCAGTCTTCACCTCATCGATGTCCAGCCAGCCCATCTGGTTGCTAGATTCAGGTCTGCCCTAGACAAGATTCCTTCAGGTGTCCACATGCATGAAATTCATTACAACAGGCTCTCAAGTACACTGTAAGAAAAGAAATATTTCTCACTTATAATAGCAACATATCAACTAAGCCTCACAAGCTGCCTTGACTGGTATTGCAATGGAAATGACCTCTATGCATAAGAATATGTGGTGAATCACCTCATTCTTTTCAAGCTTTGACATTGTTGCTGCTGGCCTCAGGTGGTTGCCTACTTTGTAACTGGGTAAAACGGTTGTACTGTACAACACAGTCATGCCAGTTGCATCCAAGGCCAATGAGAGCAACCATGGCAGCCAAGATCGCAACCCATAGCGGCGAATCAATAAGACATACAGCAAAGGTCTCAATATCAACAGCACTTCTCCAACCACCAATGCTTTATTTGTGTGAGGCCTTGTCTTCATTTCCCCTGTTTGTCATACACACAGATAGACATGGTATAAATGCATACAGGCATCTCCCAAGAAAAGTCCCTGTACTCTGACATATAACTGAAAGTGCACACAATACGCAAGAAACCCTGAATACATAAAGGATCATAAAGACAACTGCTCCTAAAGACTTACAAGGGTTGGATGTGTGTGGAGGTACTGTAGAAGAGTGGCCAACAATCCATGAAGGTCTGGTGCTTTCTCCCACATTGGCACGATACTTTAGCATAGCCTGCATTGCCCTGTCAGGCCTGCTTGTGGAGGGTGCAGTTCCTAGCCTGCCTCGCCCTAGAGCTGGATCAAACTGCGAGCCATCTGGTTGATCGCCCACATTGGGGGTTTCACCTCCATCAATCAACATCTTGTACCCACTCTTGTGAAGCACAAGCAGCCGCATGAGCACCCTAGATGAAATTCAGCAAATTGAAGTCCATGTCAAGATCATGAGAGCTAAACATGAAGACACACTAACAGGATGGTGACCCCACAGGGACATCAGTATGACGGTAGAGCAGTACAAGGAGCAAAGAATTACTTGATAGTCTCCACAGTTGCCACAGGGGTCCACTTGTGATCTCTACCCAGGTAGTATTCAGCACCCATTTCAACCAGCACTTCCATTTCTTTGACCACTGACAGGAGTAGTGGCCAAGGAAAGGTTTCTTCCACTGCCGCTACTAATGATGGACTGCTGGAATTAGGGTGGCGTGGGCCTGTTGCAATGATGTGCTGATTCATAACCGTCACCAGTCCCACCACAGTCGACACTGCACCCCGCATGTGTCCCAAGTAGTGAAAGTTAGTGATTGACTTCAGCAAATTTGGATATTGCACATCTCATCCAGGAATCATAGATCTCAAACATACCAGGACACATGTTCACAACAAAGCTGGCTGCAGACATAACAGCAAAATCCCTCACTGCACCATAAGAATAGCTTCTCCAGAAAGCTTTTTGTTACTTGCCTGACCAACGATCCACTCAACAGCACTCATCACTGTGCCACTACCATATGATGAAGGAGGAAGAAGAGGAAATTAAGAAAAAATGCAGTGGCAATCAAAATCATAACCTACTCTTCCAGTTTCTATTTCCCCCTACTTCAATAAGGCAACATCTTCTACAAATTGCTCTGAGGCTTAGAAAAATACAAGGGGCAAAGTGCATCTTTTCCAAAATGGAACACAGCTTTGTACATGTAAAATCCTTCATCCGATCAATTCACAACATGCTGCACAGACACGAGGAGCATGTGAGATGAGTCCAAACATACAAGCTTCTGGCGCAAGCTCCGACTTGGCAAAGCGCTCGGGCAAGAACCATGTCAGCGTCTGCAATTATCCCCCACGATAAAATCCCAAATAAAGATGTCAAAAAAAATTGCACTCCTGTAGATGTGCAGGGTGTTTACTCTTTACACCACTACAAACTCCCATCATCTTCAAGTGCTTCTGTGTTGATTGCTGCTTCTCTTATTCAAAAACTCCATTTCTCCCATCCCAGATTGTAAAAAAAAACAGAATCCCTAATCCCAGCAAGAAAAAATAAAAGAAAAATAAAATGGCCGATTTATTCCAGATGGTGAAGAAAACACCCAAAAACAAAACAAAAAAACAGCATATTTTTCTTTACTTTCTCGTTTGAAGACGCCATCAAAGACCAAGAGAAACAAGAACACAACAAAAGCACCGCAAAGCAGTGAACATCAAACCCTAAAACCCTCAAAAAACAATACAACATATCGGAGACACAACAACTACAACCAAAAGAAAACAACAACAAGATCCATGAAGTTGCAGAGGAATCTCCACAACAACAATTAAACGTAACACGACAATGAGTGCAGTCATAACCTCATGAGAGTCGCTCACAAAGTGACAGAACATCACCTTCATCACGAACGGCAGTGACGAGCTGCCATGATCAACAACAACAACAATAAGAAGAGCAGGAGAAGAGAAGGGAAAAATGTCCATACATTGGCAAGGCTTTCCATAGAGGAAAGCCATTGACTGTTGCGACGAACCCATGCCTTGTACGCTTCCATGCTTGCTTGCCCTAACTCCCCCCTTGCAACGCACAAGAGAGCTTGGCGTCCTCCCCCCTTTTACTTCCCTTTCTCCTCCGACCCCCCCTGCTTCCCTCTTGCTCTGCCCTGCCCGCCCTAACCCTAGGAGCCCCTGGGTGAACAACATGGTTAATTTTGAACCCCCCCCCCAACGCCCCCCCCAAGGTAAACCACTTGGTTTATTTTTCACCACCCTATGTAAACCACATGGTTTATTTTGACCACCTTAGGTAAACCGCATGGTTTGTTTGACCTCTAATAATAGTTTTACTTACATGGACGATTTGGGTTCCCAAGGTTTCCAGTTTCCACGAGGTTTGGTTAAGTTCCCTAGGAACTAACCACATGGTTTATTAACCCTTAGTTACCCACACGGTTAGTTTTAAGTCCGCTAGTAAGGTACGGGTACCCACATGTGTGGAGCCCCATTTAAGTACTTGCGTGTCATTTGGGCCCTTTCTTAATGTAGGAGCCATTGAGTCCTTGACACTTGGGGAATGAATTTATGGGCAATGAATGTCTTAACTACATGGGTTAAACCCTAAACCCTAAACCTTGTTGAGACCTAGACCCTTGGACCCCCCCATTGAAACCCATAGTATATACCCATTTTGCAACAATGGACATGAATGAATGTCTTTAACTACATGGGTTAAACTTTAAACCCTAAACCTTGTTGAGACCTAGACCCTTGGACCCCCCCCCCATTGAAACCCATAGTATATACCCATTTTGCAACAATGGGCATGAATGAATGAATGTCTTTAACTACATGGGAAACCTTAATGATGATGATGATGATGATGATGAGATTTGGCTTCACACACAAGTTACAACTAAATGGCCTCATGGCATTGAATCCTGAGTTCCAGCATTTTATACCCAGATTTAGTAAAATTTCATTACTTTGCAGATAATAGTGAAAGAGGGGGGCTTGCAGATGAGAAAGAAGGGCTCACAAGGGAGGAGTCACTTTTTACAGATATCTTTATTTGTTTTCAACATGAAAACAATTTTTTTCCGATTAATTAATGGAACGAATATTATGGAAGAGATATGTTTTTGGGAAATAGTGAAATTCCAATACATTATAAGGCCATAATTAATAGTGGTTGATAATTCAATCAATTGGTAATTGATTTAAAAATAATATAACATTATTTGTTGAATTAAATGGAATTTTTGAGACTACAAGAGTCGATAGTAACGTGATTTTTCTTCTCATTTGTGGCATTATATTCATTGGAAACTATCATTGCAAGTGCATTAGAATTATGTGTAAATATAATTCAATTGTTCATTGTGATTATTGTGATTATCTATAGTTTGTAGCAGATTGAATAGCCTTTGGAAATTTTCCCACAATAATTTAGAGATTTGAAAAAAAATGATTTGAACTCGACCAACCAATTGGGATTAAGTTTTTTCACACATTTTTGGAATTAAAAATATATATATTCTTCTTGATTTTACACCAAAAGGAAACAAATTACAATATGGAAACTATAAAGCATATTGTTGTGAACATGAATGTGGGAAATTATGCAAATTTTATTATTATCTAAAATTGCTAAAGATGCCATGGATGCTTGTGCAAGAGCCACATGTGTCACAAAATGTGTATGACATTCAATTTGTTGTTCTCGGATCATTAGACAATTTGTCGGAGGAAAAATAAAATAAAATAAAATCACTAGGGCCAAGTTGGTTTTTTTAGATGTTAGAATGAATGATGGGGCATGTGAAATGTATTGTAAAAAAAAAAGCCCAAATTTTTATTTTTCTAATTTGTACACATAAAACACAAATTTTTCAAATTAGAACCATATGATTTATAAGCTATTTTTAAAAATAAAAAAATAAAATATTTTAACAATCCAAAAAGTCCATTAGTACAACAAAAGGTGTCCCTATACACCAAATGATTCCATAATTTTGAATGAATTCACTAGTTGTAGTGAATGGGGGCCAATGAAAAAACAATGAATTCATTGGTCTAATGAACGGAGATTAATGAACTACATCCACATTTTGTAATAGTGCTTAATGAAATATGGTACAATAATATTTCTTCAAAAATTACACATGCATTTATTTATTCCAAAATTATATTTGGGCTTTACATTGCTTCACATTATCAAACAATATCAGTTGACACAAGGTCAAAATATTAATAGATTTATATTTACTTAAATAAATTATTTAAGAGATAATTTGGTTACCAGAAATTGGTAATCCATGATCATATAGATTGCCCATGAAATTATTTTTCATTTTCATTAGTTTTAAATTTACACATGCATTTATGTATATTTCAAAATTATATTATACACGAGAATCGTATGTCGGATGTATGAGTTGTACGATGTGTTGGGGTATTCTTTTGTGTATAGTATATGATTTACGTATAATACATCAGGCGTACTTGCTGCGTATGTACAGCGTCCTCGCGCGGCGCTCAAGGGGCGAAGAGGGGACGCTCATGAGATTGTTGCTCGAGATTTTGTTTCTAAAGATTTTGTTTTGTGGTGGGGCGGGGAGATTGTTTCTTCTTCTGTGTTCAGCAGATTTTTGTGGAAGTGGGTTGCTGTGCAAAGCGGATTTAACGCACTCTTGTTTGTTGTTGTCGCGGCGTGAAGAGGAGGGATTTTTTGTTGGTGGAAAGAAATTCTTCGCAAGAAGAAGAAGAAGAAGCAGCAGCCAAGATGAACGACTCCGAGGTTTCCAAGCAGGTGCAGCAGATGGTGCATTTCATAAAACAGGAAGCTGAAGAGAAGGCAAATGAGATCTCTGTCGCTGCCGAAGAGGTGAGGGAAAAAAAAAAATCCTAATTTGGGTGCCGATCTGATCCCAGAAACTGAAAACCGATGATTCAGATGCTTCTTTTTTTTGTGGGTGGGTGTTTGCTGTTGTTGTAGAGGGTATTGATTGAGAAACCACAACGGCTTTCGGTTCTCTATGTGTTTTTTCAGTGTGATGTATTATGTGGAATGCTTTTTGTAGTTAGGGTTTGCAGCCCAGGTAAATCTCACTCTTTGTGTTCTTGTGGTTTTTTGGCAATCTTTCTGCAAGCAAGAAAGACATCTTCTGATGTGGTTACAGGTATGGAATGATGTGGGTTTTGATTGATGTGACTCCATGGCTGAGATGATTCAGGAATTCAATATAGAGAAACTCCAGCTGGTGGAGGCCGAGAAGAAGAAGATTAAGCAGGAATATGAGCGCAAGGAGAAGCAAGTCGATGTGCGCAAAAAAATGTAGTACTACAAATCCAGAGCCAGATTGATTTGCTGAAGGATCAGAGGAAACTGAAAGAATTCAGATAGTTAGGAGGACTGACTGACTGACTGACTGATTGTTGCGGTGGGTTGATATCTTGTGTAGAGAGTATTCCACGCAGCTGAATGCATCGCGTTTGAAGGTATTGCAAGCACAGGATGATCTAGTTCGCAAGATGAAGGATGCAGCAGAAAAGCAGCTCCGATCTGTGAGCTTGGATGATGATGACTATCCTTCACTTCTTGAAGCTCTCATCCTCCAGGTTTGCTGTTCCACCACCTTATCCAAATCTCCAAATACTCAGCACTTGGAATTCCACTTTGAGAAAACACAGGTACACTCCATCATGGCTACTTTGGCATGCATTTTGGTGCAGGGTTTGTTGAGGTTGAATGAGTTTGCAGTACAGCTTCGTTGCCGGGAGCATGATCTTGATTATGTTAAATCTGTTGTCAATTCTGCTGCAAATTCATATGCCAAAAAAACTGGTGCGGATCCACCTGAAGTATTTGTGGATGAGAAACACTTTCTTCCTGGTCCTCCAAAAGAAGGCCAACATGGATCCTCATGGTACTCTACTTCCACCAATCTTTAGGAATTTTTGGACGTTTTCCTCTTTGTTGGTGTAGCTCCTTGTGCTTTGTATGTAGATGATTTGTGGGAAATTTTGTATGAAAAACTGATACTTTTTGCTGCTTGTGTGGTGGGTGTTCTCCTGAATAATCATGTTTATTGGGGTGTGACAGTGCTGGGGGTGTTGTTTTGGCAACAAAAGATGGACGCATAGTGTTGGAAAACACTCTGGATGCACGTTTGGAGGTTGTCTTCAAGCAGCAGCTTCCTGAGGTGCACTTTCATTTCAGGACTTTCCCAGTTGAAACTGTTAATTACAGAAAGATCCAGGACTTGGATTTTTTTTCTTTTGTTGGAGATCCTCAGTCCTTACAATTAGCTTCAGATTCTTGATAACTGCCATGATTGGGAACCTCTCAAAATGAAGGGTTGCGAGAACTTGAAGTTTCAACCCAGAAATGCCACTTGCAACAGGGCAATTATGGCAAATGAAAGAGTCTTGATGGCTTTGCTATAGGCATTATAAAGTAGTTAGTCATTCTCCTTCTGGGCTCTTGAATTGATGTGGCAACGTGGGGCGGTTTTTTTTATTGTGTTTCAGATTCGGAAGCGGCTGTTTCCTGCTGGAGGTCTGGTGGGTGCTTAAACACCACTATTCTTATCTGCATCTGTGTCATCCCGCCCCCCCAAATTGTCTGCTGTCTGTATTTCTAGTGAAGAAAATGGTTGATGGGTGTATCACAGTGGGGCACAAGAGTCCATCTTGTGTTACTCATGTGCTTCTTAATGTGAGCCAGCCCTGTAATAGCTCTGTCCAAGTGAACTCTTCTCATTGTGTGCTAATAATGTGCAAGCCATTCCTTTTAACATCTGTGCACAAACAGGGTTCCATACATGAATTCCTGCTGTGTCAACATGACCATGACTATGCTTGATCAAACTAGCATATAATATCAGTGCTTGTGTGCATTAATCTCTCCAACAGTGATTCCATTTTTTGTTTCATTAGGATACTACTATCAGCAACTGTGAATTTGGGATAAAGTTTTGCATGGTTACAGCCTCATCTGAAGATGTTTATTTCTGGGTTATTGCATCATATATCATGGAACGATTGCAGTTAGTTACTGCACACTACAGAAACCGGTGTAGAAACTGATGTAGTTCTCTTTTGAAATTCAGCCAGTAGACATTCTTTCTTCAGGAAAGATGATTGGCACTGGGACATTTGGACTGTAACTGTGAGCCCTATGGTCATGTTACCCTAGTTTTTGTCCTGAAAACAGAGAACTCTTCCCAAGTCTGCCTTTAACTCTGTAGAGGCAAAGCCCTTTTTCCAACCATTTCAGCTTTAAGCCATTTGACCACGAGTTAGAAATCTGGTCCAATCTACTCATCCATGATTGTGATTGCTAATCTAATCATTGGATTCAAAGTTTTACATGCTGAGAAATCTGTGGAAGGATTCATTTAAAAGTCAAGGAAGGGATGATGAGATAGCGAAGTTAGATTGAGCAGTCACACTCTGTGAGTTGATGGAGAAAAACCCGAACGCCGAAAAAACATTTTGTCATTGCTTTGAACTTGTTTCAAGAACTGTTCTGAGAAGATTAGTTTTGCGGGGCTCTAGCTTCCAGAGATCGTTGCATCCTGATGTTTTTGTTGCTACTGAAGTACCTTGATGGCTTTGATGCAAATTATATATATATATATAAAATTAGAAATGGTGAAATTTTCACTCAAAAATAGAAGGAAATGAGGAATCTTTATGGGTTTTTTTCTTTTTTTTGGAAGTGAAAATTTCAAAATTAATTGATTAATTGGCAGATATGGGCTGAAGCTACCAATGTAGTATGGTATGTGGCTTCTACATCACAAACTTCCCATGCCACAATTTAAGAGCTTTGCATAGGTTTAGGGTTTAGGGTTAAAATGAAGTCTTTGATTTTGTTGAAAGTTTAAAATTATAATTAATAACTAGAGATTTTTCATTTTTTTTTACATACGAGAGCTTTCTGGCTAGGAATAAGCTAGCTCTAGATTTATGGAATGTATTTTAATGATTAAAAAAAAAATCTTTAAATTTTAATTTTGAGCTTCACTTTGAAAATGTGAGAAAGAGGAAATAATAATGGTAAATGATATAAAGGTTTATTAATTTTTTAATATCCCCTCCCTTGCACTTTTTTAATACGTTCTCATGTCATTTCCAATAGTTCATCATTATTTATGTAAATCTCAAATTTGATTTTATTGTATAACATGGACATGAAAAGTTACATTATTAGGTAGATGGTTAGGGGAAAATAATAAGTAATTATTAAGGAAAAAAATGAGGTAGTTATTAGAAAAGAAATAAGGTAGTCTATGAAAAAGCATATGTTTTTGTGCCTTTTCATGTTTTTGAAAAAAAACCTTAAACCCTAAACTATCTCTTTCAACCCTAATTGCTTCACTCTTTTCCCTTCTCCCCTTATATGGACATGAAAAAACACATTTCATTCTTAACGTTTTTTTTTGTTTCATCTCAAGATCCGCATTTTCATCAAGGATGTAATCACTAGGGTTGAAGTTGCCTAAAATTTTTTTCAAAAAATCTATTGATCTTTGAAAATTAGGCACACATTGTTATTAGAACTTGGTGTTTCATAATTTTTTCTCAACGTAATTGCATCACTTTCATTTATTTTGCATTATAAAGATGAAAAATATTTTAATGACCTTTAACTCTTTAGATGTTATTGCAATATGTTCATGATTTTTTTAATATAATTTTTAATTTTTAATTTATTGTGTGCACAATAGAACAAAATTAAGATGGATATGAATGTGGGGAAAATGAACACAAATATAATCAAATAATACCTCAGTAATTATATATCATATAAACGAGTTTACAATTGATTTAATTTTATGAAAACTTATTGGGACCATTATTTCCATTTTTAAAAAATAAAATCAACTTGATTGATATCATTTCTTGTCTTAATGTGGAATTGTGTGCAACTTCAATATAGTTATATAAACCATTTATAAATACTATAGCTATAAATCCTCCCCATCAATTTTATAACTTTTATATTCATAACAAAATTTTGGACGTAAAAGAAAAATAAAATAAAATAAAATTCGAAGCATCTAATTTCATATTTATTTTCCAAAAATGCATTCATGTTCACTTTATAAAGGGATTATGAAATAATAGATTTAAGGTTGAATTTTTTATGTTAGTTCAAGTTGTGACCTTCTAAATAATACTTTCTTGGTTGAATTCATTTCCAAAATCAAATCCAAAAGGTGCATTTTTTTTTAAAAAAATAAATGGCATATTTCATTACATGAAAATGAAAAGCAACCAAATATGACAATGATAATAAGTTAAAAACTTTGAGCTTGAATATATTACAAATGTAAAGAAAATTCCTTTACAAAAATTCCTTGATATTTATCATTTTCCTGAAAACTATTTTGTATGTTATTTTAACACATTTGATTCTATAAATATATAAATTACTAAATGCATAATAGTTGTGTATAATATTGGATGACATCAATTTATGAATTCATTCAAATGGCATATTTCTAATATTGTTTTGCATGATTTAACGAAGATTGTGTTTCATATAAAAGTATTAAAAAAATGTTGATAATGAACCTTATGGTTATTCAATTCAATAAATAATTCAAATGATAACAAATAAATTAAATTGGTTTATAAGATGTAATAAAAAAAAATCCCCTTGTTTGTTTCATCCTACAAAAGTTAGAATCTACTTTTGTACATCAAAATTGAGATTGACACAAATAATGAACTATTGAGAATCCCCGTCCTAGGAAAGCTACTTTGTAAGCCCATTGGTGAGCCCATTTTCCTCTATTTGCGGAGAGGAAATGACAGCGGAAGAGAGAAGGGAACAGTGATGGAGGGGAGTAAACCTTTGTTATTGCAGTGCTGCCCATAAAGCTCCAGAACTCTGAAAACTTTCCATGTTGTCATTGCAAGGTCTCATTGAGACCCAAGATGTGACTAAAGAGAGTATTGCTGCTCTGTCCCTCTGGTAATAAGCTGCACACAAAACCCCACACGCAAGCAGTAATACAATGTATTCCCAGGTTGTATGCAACCACAATGAACATTCAGGAAAAAATGTACAAATCTTCTTATCCATCTGCTCATGCTGCTGCTGCCACTGCCACTGTTTTGTGTTCAGATTCATGAAACTGCACAATCAATAATTCTAGCAGGCCAAGTTTTAAGCCTTGCAGATCTGCACTTGCAGTAGATGGGCCTCTAACTTGCAGATCTCTGCACCATGCAACTTACAAGAGAGAGATTCAAGTCTAGCTCATGATTGAGAGTTTCAAATCCTCCTGCAGCAACAGTTAAGTAACAGGAACAGTTCTTTACATTGAGATATTTGGATTCTCAACATGGAAATCCTGGATACAAATCTCCACTCTCCAGAACTTTTTCGGCAAGAAGCATCTGTTGAAAGTGCAGTAGTTGCAATGCATTACAAAGAGGAGAGCTGAAACCAGGAGGTATACACAAAGAACCTGAAATAATGTGATAAGGTAGGATTGCAGAGCTCAGTCTGGTACGTGAAACAATTCCAGTGTTGCCCCAATTTGTATTACATGGACATTCAAGAACTCAGCTTGATACAATAATATTATGAAACACTGTCCAAGGCACAAGCCAATTGAGAGGCCTGTCTACAGGACCAAAATAGACATCCACTTTCGTACTAGAAGACAAAACTGCCTGAAGTACAGCTGATTGTGCAAATGTAGGTTCTCTAATCTGCTCGTGATTGGCCAGCGCGAGATGACAAGATGATTCCCACAATAAGCCCATACAAAGCAAGTGCCTCCGCAAAGATGAGGATGAGGATCATACCAACAAACAGTTTTGGTTGCTGTGCATTTGCTCTGTGCAATGACAAACACAAATAAAAATCAGCTAAACTCATGCAACCTTAGACAGCTGTCAACCAATTAGTATGGACCTGATGGCCTGGCCTGTATAAGCATGATAAAAACCCTCTATAGTGAACTGCTCATCCATGGCCAAAAGCTCTTCACAATATCCAAGAAACAGACAATGTCTACAGGAAGGGACACAAACCTGACACCAGCATCCCCAACAATGCCAATAGCCATGCCAGCTGAGAGACCAGCCAAACCACAAGACAAGCCTGATGAAAGATGTGCATAGCCATCAAACACATAGTAGGGCTTTGATTTTGGGTTGATTCCAGTACTGATAATCACAGCAA